>Ga0335080_10005892_pt1 | contig 12670 bp, 13 predicted proteins | sample Lox_Sample_34_FD_206720 | JGI IMG/M metagenome (GOLD analysis project Ga0335080, IMG submission 206720) | Soil microbial communities from Loxahatchee National Wildlife Refuge, Florida, United States - Lox_Sample_3.4 | ecosystem: Environmental > Terrestrial > Soil > Wetlands | place: USA...
CATCGCCGAGGCCTGCGCGTTCCTCCACACCCAGGGCCCCGACGCCTGGACCCACGAGCTGGTGCTCCGGCCCACCGGCTCCGACTGGTCGGCGCCGACCTGAGCGGCTAGCGGCCGGTGCCGGTCGTGCTGCGCTCCTCCCGGGTGTCCTGCTCGCCGCTCGTCGCGCCGTCGGCCGCTTCGTTCGCGGGCGGATCGACGACCGTGTCCTCCTCGCCGGTGTCGGGCCCACTGCCCCCGACCGCTGCGCCCGCGGGCGGCTGGAACGACTCGAGGAACTGCCTGATCGACCCCGGGACGTCCCCCTGCGGATAGGTCCCGGCCAGCGTGTACACCCGCGAGCCGGCGACGAAGACCCGCGCCGTCACCTGGCTCCCCTGCGGATCCGTCGCCGTGAACTCCCGTCCGGGGTAGCCGGCCACGCCGACGTCGTGGCTGTCGACCAGCGTGCCGCCCATCGACTGGACGGTGGTCTGCTGGAGCGAGTCGAGCAGGTCCTTGTTCCCGATCCGGTCCAGGCTTCCCGCCGGGAAGTCGCTGGCCGAGGAGAGGTACCTGCCGGAGACATCCTGCGCCTGGGCGATGTGCATCTTCACCTGTCCGCCGGGCGTGTCCTGCGTCTGCTCGTCGCGCCGGGGATTCGGCGGCATCAGGACGACGAAGCCGCCATTGCCCTGGAAGGGCACGAGCGTCGGGGCCGAGGCCTTCGGAGCCGCCTGGGCGGACTTCGTCGAGGACGCCCCCTCGTCGACGAGCGTGGAGCTTCCTCCCGAGGCCGTCGGCTTCTGTGCCTGCTGCGTGCTCGCGCAACCCAACACGACCGACAGCGGAACCAAGAGCCATCCGCGCTTCCCGAAGGTCATGCGTCCTCCCGTGAGCACGGAGGGTGGGGACGGCCCCCGCCCGCTGCAAGGGAATGGCGCGCTTCCCGGATTGCCAGCGATGGTGCAGGCGCCGGCATGCCCGCCCCGGGCCGGTGGCAGCCGTCACGCGCTCTTCACGCTCGGCGGGCGCGGCAGCCTCGGCAACCGCGGGGGCCGCGGACCATGGCGGACCGCGCCCCGGACCGGGCCGTAGGGCAGCTGGGTCCCGCTCCTGGCCGATCGGAGCAGGAGCCCGCCGCGGCTCATGTCGCCCCGCCCCACGAAATCCACCGGGAAGAGCAGCCGCTCGCCGAAGACGTCCAGCAGCAGGTCGACGTACTTGTCGCTGGCGATGCTCCCGAGGAGCACGACCTCCGTCCGCGGGTGCCGCTCGGCCAGCGCCTGCGCGTCCCGCTCCAGCGGACGACGGTACCGACGGTCGGCGAGCTCCACCCGGACCCGCGACCAAGCGTCCAGGTCCCTCGGGCCGATGCGCCGCTCCGGCTCGACCAGACCCGCCCCGGGGGTGATGACCCACGAGGCGCCGAACGCCCGCGCGTAGGTCAGCTTGCCGCGGAAGTAGAGCCCGCTGGTGAAGGCGAAGACGTCCCCCAGCATCGCCCCGCCCTCGGACCGGAGCTCGAGCGCGAGCGGGAACTGCGCCGCCCGCCGCCGCAGCATCGACATCCGGATGCCGTCGCAGCGCGCCGGGGAGAGAAGGAAGATGCGCTCGGTGGCCGGCAGGGCGCGCGTCACGTGCCGGGCTCCACCAGGGTCTTGAACAGCCGCGCCAGCGCCTCCTCCGGCGCCTCGGCCCGTCCGGCGTGCACCGGCGAGGTCTGGATGACCGTGCTCCGCGGGGCCACCAGCCAGTGGAAGCGCTCCTTCGCTGGAAGGCGGGCGACCGGGCCGGCGGCGGCATCTCCGGCGCAGATCCTCGGCACCGCGGCGAGGTGGGCCGAGATGGCGTCCACGTCGGCACGGGGATCGAGCGCCCGGAGCCGAACCACGTCCAGTGCTACCCGCGCGGCGAGGTAGTCCTGCGCCAGGCACCAGACGATCACTCCGGCGTTCAGGAACTCGCCGCGCTCGACCCGGGGAACGACCCGGACCACCGCGTAGTCAAACGCGCAGGGAGCGGGCACGGTTGGCCTCCTCCTCGAACACCGCGGCGTTGGCCAGCCTCCGCGACAGCCACTCGACGTAGGCCCGCCGCTGGGCCGCCGCGCCTCCCAGGTGCGCATCGTCCGGCAGCCAGGCGTCGGGAACGTCGCCCGCGAGCGCGCGGAACAGCCCCTCCGACAGCTTCGGGCGCAGCCGCTCGCCGGCGGCGCGCACGTCCCCTGCCACGGGAAGCAGCACGTGGTCACGAATCTGAGGAAACCCCGAGTCGGCGCGGGCCGGCGCCCCGGCCCAGTCGTGGTGGACGTACAGGCTCGCCCCGTGGTCGATGCAGTGGAGCCTCCGGTGCCACTCCAGGAGATTGGGGTTGCGCGGGGTGCGATCCACGTTGAGCACCAGGGCGTCGAACCAGACGACGTCCGCGGCGAGCTCCGCGGCCGGCGGGGTGGACGCGGCCGGATCGTACCCGAGCGCGCCGGGCAGGTAGTCCACCCCGAGGTTGAGGCCCACGCTGGCCCTGAGGAGGTCGCGGATCTCCCCGTCGGGCTCGGTCCGGCCGATGTCCGCGTCCAGGGTCACCAGCGCCAGCGTCGGGACCGGAAGCCCCAGCGCCCGGCCGATCTCCCCGGCGAGCACCTCGGCCACCAGCGCCCGCGGCCCCTGTCCCGCGCCGCGGAACTTCACGACGTACAGGCCGTCGTCGTCGCCCTCGACGATGGCCGGCAGGCTTCCGCCCTCCCGGAGGGGCGTGACGTAGCGCGTGGCGGCCAGGGTGCGAAGCAAGGCGGCCCACCATAACCGCTGCCGGGCCGGTTGCCCCCCGCGGGACGGACCGTTGCCTGGCGCGGGACGGGCCTTTCCCCGGGGCTGCGTTACATGCTCGGGGCCATGATCCAGGTTCGCAAGAGCAACGAGCGGGGCCACGCCGAGCATGGCTGGCTCGACTCCTTCCACACCTTCTCCTTCGCCGACTACCACGACCCCGAGCAGATCGGGTTCCGGGCGCTCCGGGTGATCAACGAGGACCGCGTGCAGCCCGGCCAGGGCTTCGGCACGCACGGGCATCGCGACATGGAGATCCTCTCCTACGTCCTCGAGGGCGGGCTGGCCCACGAGGATTCCACCGGAGGCGGCGGGGTGATTCGCCCGGGTGACGTCCAGCGCATGAGCGCCGGCACCGGCGTGATGCACAGCGAGTTCAACGCCTCCCGGTCCGAGCCGGTGCACTTCCTCCAGATCTGGCTCCTCCCCGCGCGCCGCGGGGTGACCCCCGGCTACGAGCAGAAGCACTTCCCGCCCGAGCAGAGGCAGGGGCAGCTCCGGCTCATCGCCTCCCCCGACGCGGCGGACGGCAGCCTGAAGATCCACCAGGACGTGCGGGTGTACACGACGCTCCTCGGGAGGGGCCAGTCGGTGTCCCACGCGCTCGCGCCCGGCCGCCACGCCTGGGTCCAGGTCGCCCGTGGCCGGATTCGCATCGGCGACACCGCGCTCTCGTCCGGCGACGGGGCGGCGATCTCGGACGAGCGCTCGGTCGGCCTCACCGCCGTCGAGCCCTCCGAGGTCCTCCTCTTCGACCTCGCCTGAGCCGCGACGGCTCCCCGGGCGACATCGCTCCGTCCGGGAGTCGACGGTCCGCGCCCGCGCGGCCCCGCGGGTTTGCGCCGTCGCGCTCTGCAACCCACCTTCCCCGCCGGGCGTGGGCGAGCGCATCAGCGGTGGCGATCCGACGGAGGAGGGCTGGCCGGGGCGTGCGCTCCGGGCGCTGCTCGTCCCTCCGCCCGGAACCTTCCCCGCGCTCGATGCCCTGCGCACGGCGGCCATCGTCCTGGTGATCGGCAACCACCTCGCCGTCGCCGGGTCTGAGCTGGTCCCCTCGGGCGTCTGGAGCTTCACCCTCTTCCGTTACGGCTGGACGGGGGTCGACCTGTTCTTCGTCCTCTCCGGCTTCCTCATCGGCCGCCAGCTGCAGCGGGAGCTCCAGCGGTCTGGCGCCCTGGACGTGCCACGCTTCCTGCTCCGGCGCGGACTGCGGATCTGGCCGCTCTACTTCGCCTGGGTGGCGTTCCTCGCGCTCGCGCTGGGGAAGTGGCAGGGGATCGGCCCGGACCTGGCCTTCCTCTCCAACTACCGGCAGGGCCGGGTGAGCGGCGGCTGGTCGCTCTCGACCGAGGAGCAGTTCTACCTGGTGGTGCCGCTGCTGCTGCTCGCCGTCCAGCGGCTGTTCGGCCCACGCGGCCAGGCGTGGGCGCCGCTCGCGCTCCTGGGGCTGATGCCGGTGGTGCGGGCGATCGCGCTCCACGGACAGGGAGAGGCCGGCTTCGATCGGATCTACGGGCCGATCCACACCCACTGCGACGGGCTCCTGGCCGGCCTGTTCCTGGCCTGGGTCTCCATCCAGCGCCCCCGGGAGCTCTCCGCCGAGCACCCCGATCCGTGGCGCTGGCCGATGCTCGCGATCGCCGTCGGGCTCCTTCTCCGGGAGGTCGACCGGGCGCTGTTCAGCTTCTCCGGCCTCGCGCTGGTCTACGGCGGGCTGGTCGCGCTCGGGCTCCGGGCGAGCCCCCGCGTCCGCAAGCTGGCGGGCTGGCGTGGCTTCCACGTGCTGTCGCGCCTGTCGTTCGGCATGTACCTGAACCACTTCGAGGTGCTGCCGCGGCTGCTGCCGCCGGTGACCCGGGCGCTGGTGCCGCTCCTGGGCACCGGGCCGCTGCTCGCGGCGGCGATCTTCGTCATCGCCGTGCTGTCGTCGGCGCTGGTCGCCGCCGTCACCTTCGTTCTCGTCGAGGAGCCCTTCCTCGAGCTCCGCGCACGCTGGGAGGCCCGGCACCGCCGGCTCCGGCCCGTCGAGCCGGTCCTGCGCCGGGTGAGCTGAACGCGGGTAGACCGCCGGGGGGAGCCCGGCACGAGGGCGGGGTCCAGCCATCCGGCCGCGCGAGGCCGCCCGTAGGGAGCACATGGTAGGCTTCCGGGCCTCGACCTCATGCGCCGCTGGTCGCTCCTCCCCCTGCTCCTCGTCGCGTGCGCCTCGGGCTCCGAGGCGACCCGCCCCGATCCGCATCCGTCCGCCACGACGGGCACGGCCGCCGCGACCGGCGGTTCCTCCGGCCCGAGCCTCTACGAGCGCCTCGGCCGCCGCCCCGGCATCGACGCGGTGATGCACACCTTCGTGGGCAACGTCGGCCGCGACAAGCGGATCAACGTCCGCTTCATGTTCGTGGACATGGACGTCCTCCAGTCCCACCTCACCGATCAGGTGTGCGCCGCGAGCGGCGGCCCGTGCCCCTACACCGGCCGGGCCATGAAGCCCCTCCACGCTCCGATGCACGTCCGCGCCTCCGAGTTCGACGCCATGGGCGAGGACCTGGTCGCGGCGCTGAAGTCCAGCGCCGTCCCCGACCGGGAGCAGAAGGAGCTCCTGGCCATCATCGCCTCCACCCGCGACGACATCGTGGATCCGGAGGCGAAGTGAACGAGACCGTGCCGCCCACGGCACTCTCGCCGGTGCCGCTGACCGACGTGCTGGTGCCGGCCGAGCTGGCACCGGGCACGTTTCTCCGCCACTTCCGTGTCGACCGCCGCATCGCCTCCGGCGGGATGGGTGCGGTCTATCTTGGCTTCGACACCTCGCTGAACCGGCCGGTGGCGCTGAAGACGCTCCGCCCGGAGCTCGCCCGGGATCCCTCGTTCCTGGTCCGCTTCCAGCGCGAGGCCCAGAGCCAGGCCAACCTGGTGCACCCCCACGTCGTGCAGGTCTACTTCGTGGGCGAGGAGCGGGGCGTCTGGTTCATCGCCATGCAGCTGGTCGACGGCGGCTCGCTGCAGGACGCGGTGGACCGGAACGGACCGCTGACGTGGACCGAGGTGGCCACCCACTTCGTCGGGCTGGCCGGAGCGCTGGCCGAGGCGGCGCGGCTGGGGATCGTCCACCGCGACCTCAAGCCGGCCAACGTGCTCCTCGATCGCTACGGCATTGCCCACGTCGCCGACTTCGGGCTGGCCACCGCCACCCACGCCCCATCGGACAACGAGACGCTGGTCCGCAGCCCGCTCTCCACCGGCGCAGGAGTGAGCGTCGCCGGCTCGGTGATGGGCACGCTGCCCTACATGCCTCCCGAGCAGCTTCGCGGTCAGCCGCTCGACCAGCGCGCGGACGTCTACGGCCTCGGCGCGACGGTCTACCACCTGCTGGTGGGCCGGCCCCCGGTCCAGGCGCGGACCCCGGTGGAGGCACTGCAGATCATCGAGGCCGGCATCGTTCCCGTCCGGCGTGCGCGCACCGACGTTCCACGGGCGCTGGCGAGCATCGTCGATCGCTGCCTCCAGCCGGATCCGGCGGCCCGCTTCCAGACGCACCAGCAGCTCGCCGAGGAGGTCCGGCACGCGGCGCCCCAGCCTCACGTTCCGCCCGCGCCGGTGGTCCGGCTGCTCGCCGGCGTGCTCGACCTCTTGCCCGCGCTCGCGGTGTTCTACTTCTCCTTCGTGAAGGCGCCCTGGGCGGCTCCAGCCTGGCTCGCGCTGTGGCTGGAGCTGGGCATCGCCTTCCTCGGCGCCTCTCCCGGACAGTGGCTGATGCGCCTCCGGGTGCGGACCGATGCCGACGGCGACGTTCCGCCACTGCGCGCGGCGGGACGGGCGCTGCTCCAGTGGGGCTGGGCTCCCGCGCTCGGCCTCGCCTACTCGCTGCTCAACTACTCGGTGGACGTCGTCGCGGTTCCCCTCGGGCTGGGAGGCGCGGCCTGGGCGGCGGCGGCGCTGCTCGGCGCGCTCCCCGCGGCGCTTCGCAAGCCCACCCTGGTGGACCGGCTCACCCGAACGCGGGTCCTCGTGGACGTGCGATGACCTGGAAGACGGCCCTGCTGATCGCCCTGCTCCCCGCGCTCGCCGGCGCCGAGCCCCGCTCCTGGACGCTGCAGAAGGGCTCGGGCCGGGCGCGCTTCCGGGTCGAGGCCCCGCTCGACGCCATCGACGGAAGCGCCTCGGGGCTCTCCGGAGAGCTGCGCTTCGACGAGGCCACCTGGTCCGAGGGCACCGGCCGCATCCGCATCGACCTCGCCGGGTTCACCACCGGCCTCAGCCTCCGGGACGAGGACCTGCGCGACCAGTTCTTCCAGGTGGACCGCTTCCCCGAGGCCGTGCTCACCCTCGACCGCCTCGAGCGCCCGAGCCAGGGCGCGCTGGTCCCGGGACGCGAGGGACAGGCCGATGCCGTGGGAACGCTCTCGCTCCACGGCAAGGACCGGCCGGTGCGCATCCCCGTCACCGTGCAGCTCTCCGAGGACGCTGGCCACCGAGACCTCCGCGTCACCGGCACGTTCGACGTCCCCTTCACCGAGTTCGGAATCCCTCGCCCGGCCCGCCTCTTCCTCAAGCTCGGCTCGGTCGCCCACGTGCGCTTCGAGGCCACGTTCCGGGGACCGCCCCCCTCCGGTCCGAGCGTCGCCCTCTCCGCACCTCCGCCGGCACCGGTCCCCGCCGCCGGTCGCGCCCCGCCCCGCCTCGAGCTCTCCGTCTTCCCGGCCCACCGCCCCGAGAAGTCCAGGACGCCGCAGAAGCCGGTGAGCTGGGAGTTCGCCTTCACCAGCCCCGAGGGCCGCGGCGAGCGGCTCTTCCGTGATCCGGCCGTCGGGGGCGAGCAGAACGCCGCATCCTGCGCGTCCTGCCACGCCTGGCGCGACGAGCGGACCGGGACGCTCGATGCGCTGGGGCACGTCACCGCCAACAGCTCGCTCTGGAACAGCGCCCGGCGCCCGACCTTCTGGCGCGGGTTCGCCTCCACGCCGGAGGACGCGACGGACCTCTGCATCAAGCGCTTCATGCTCCGTCCCGGGGGCGGCGACCCGGCCCAGCTCGCCGACCTCGGCGCGTACCTCCGCCGCATCTCGCCGGACGTCGCGCCGCCCCTCGACTACCGGCCGCTGCTGCTCGCGCGGAGGACCGCCATCGACCGGCCCACCGGCGGAGACGCGAAGCGCGGCGCGGTGCTCACCGAGCGTTTCTGCGTCCACTGTCACGCCGAGGGCGCGATGCGCCCGCCCTTGAGCGTCGGGCTGTACGAGCCCGATTACCTGGTGGCTCGCGTCCGGTGGATCGCCCCCCACGATGCGAAGCAGATGCCGCCCATGCCGCTGGACCGGCTCACCGACTCGGAGCTCCGCGACATCGTCACCTACCTCGTGGGCCGCCCCGACGAGCGCATCTTCGAGCGCAAGCGCCCGGGCGCCCCGCGCACCGAGCTTCCGGCTTCCGCCGAGGGTCCTCTGGCGGCGGTGCCCCCGCCGAAGTAGAGGGAAGGTCGCAGTGAACGACCCCCAGCTCGCCACCGCTCGCCCCGGCCCCAACGACCCCTGCTGGTGCAGGAGCGGGCTCAAGTACAAGAAGTGCCACCGCGAGGCGGACGCGCGCTCGGGTGAGGCGGCTCCTCGCGCGCGGCGGGTCCGCCCGGGGCGAATCTCCCCGATGCGCACCGTGCCCCCGGCGATCCCGCGTCCCGACTACGTGCCCTCGGGCCGCCCGGGTCGCGGCATCCGCGGTGACCCGGCCACCCGGCTGGAGCGGATGCGCCACGCCTGCCGGGCCGCGGCCCAGGTGCTTCGGGAGGTCGGGGGGCACGTGAAGCCGGGGGTGACCACCGATGCGCTCGATGCCATCGCCCACACGGCCTACATCGCCCGCGGTGGCTACCCGAGCACGCTCGGGTACCACGGCTTCCAGAAGAGCATGTGCACCAGCGTGAACGAGGTGGTGGTGCACGGTATCCCCGACGACCGGCCGCTCGAGGAGGGGGACATCGTCAACTGCGACGTCACCATCTACCTCGAGGGGATGCACGGCGACTGCTCGGCGACCTTCGCCGTCGGCCAGGTGGACGAGGCGGCGAGGAAGCTCCTGCGAGTGACCGAGGAGGCGCTGGCGAGGGGCATCGAGGCGGTGAAGCCCGGCCGCCAGGTCCGCGCCATCGGCCAGGCGATCGCCGCCCACGCCGCGGCGAACGGGCTGGGCGTGGTCCGGAACTACTGTGGCCACGGCATCGGGGAGATCTTCCACACCGAGCTCCAGATTCCCCACTTCGACGATGCCGGGGCAACGACCCTCCTCGAGGAGGGGATGATCTTCACCATCGAGCCGATGCTCACCGAGGGGAGCTGGGGCGTGCGGCACTGGGCCGATGGATGGACCGCGGTGACCGCCGACGGTCTCCGCTCCGCGCAGATGGAGCACACCGTGCTGGTCACCTCCGGCGGGGCGGAGATCCTCACGCTGCCCTGACCGACCGGTCGGCAACCCGCTCTGGGGGCGGCGGGGAGCACATCCCACGACACTCCGGGGCTGCCGCGACTCGCCCGCGGTCCGGCCGATCGCCACCGTGCGCCGGCCGGAGGGCGCCCTGGGGGGTGGACCCGCGTCACGCCCCACCGGTATATGGCCCGCCGGGACACCCTCTGCCCGAGCCAGCCCGAGGAGAGCCGATGCCGATCGACATCCAGGTGACCCGCACCCAGAAGCCCAAGCCCCGCCCGCCGGCCGGGGACCTCGGTTTCGGAAGGTTCTACAGCGACCACATCTTCCTCGCGGAGCACGACGGCCGCGGCTGGAGCGGCGCGCGGATCGTCCCCTATGGACCGCTGCCGCTCGACCCCGCCGCCAGCGCGCTCCAGTACGGCCAGGCGATGTTCGAGGGGATGAAGGCGGTGGCTGGCGAGCGTGGCCCCCTCCTGTTCCGTCCCGAGATGCACGCCCGACGGATGAATGCCTCGGCGGAGCGGCTGTGCATGCCCCAGATCCCCGAGGAGCTGTTTCTCGGAGCGCTCCGGGCGCTCGTCCGCGAGGACGCCTCCTGGGTGCCGACCGAGCCGGGCGCTGCGCTCTACGTCCGACCGACGATGATCGGCACCGAGGCCTACCTCGGGGTCCGGCCCTCGCGGAACTATCTCTTCTACGTGCTCACCTCTCCGGTGGGGAACTACTTCGGCCCGCATCCGGCGCCGCTTCGCCTCTGGGTGGAGACGTCGCACGTGCGCGCCGCGCGAGGTGGCATCGGCTCCGCGAAGGCCGGCGCCAACTACGTGGCCGGGATGGCCGCCGCCGAGCGGGCGAAGGAGAAGGGCTTCCACCAGGTGCTCTGGCTCGACCAGTCCCACCGCTTCGTCGAGGAGGCGGGGACGATGAACGTCTTCTTCCGCATCGGCGACACGGTGGTCACACCGCTGCTGGAGGACTCGCTCCTCGCGGGCGTCACGCGCGACTCGGTGCTGAGCCTGCTCCGCGAGTGGAAGGTGAAGGTGGAGGAGCGCCCGGTGACGATGATCGAGCTGGCCGAGCAGTCGGCCCGCGGGCAGCTGAAGGAGGCCTTCGGCACCGGCACCGCGGCGACCATCTCCGCCATCGGCGAGCTGCAGTGGGGCGAGAAGACGATGCGGCTGGGCGAGCGGGGCGAGGTGGCCGATCGCCTGTACCGCACGCTGATGGAGGTCCTCGGCTCCCGGCGCCCGGACCCGCGTGGCTGGCTGGTCCCGGTGACGGGCTGACCGATGGGGTAGTCATCGTCGGAGCCGGCGCGAGCGGCACCCTGACGGCCGCAGCGCTGGCCAGGGTCCCCGGCCTCGGGCCCATCACGCTGGTGGATCGCGCCGGGGCCTTCGCCCGGGGCGTGGCCTACGGCACCGAGGAGCCGGTGCACCTGCTCAACATCCCCACGGCGCGGATGACCGCACAGCCGGGAGACCCGGCGCATCTGCTCGGATGGCTCACCGCTCGCGGGGTGCCGGCCGATCCCGAGGCCTTCCTCGAGCGGCGCCTGTACGCGCAGTACCTCTCGGACCTGCTCGCGGCGGCAGGGGACCGCGTGACCCGGCTCACCGACCAGGTCCTCACGCTCGCGCCAGACGGCGAGGGACTCCGTCTCGAGCGCGCGAGGGGAGCACCGCTCCGCGCGCGGGGGGCGGTGCTCGCGCTGGGCAACTTCCCGCCCGAGGTTCCCCCGGGCTGGGCGGACCTCTCGCCGCGGATGGCCTGGCGCTCACCCTGGGCGGGTGGCGAGTGGCCGGCCCAGGACGCCGAGGTGCTCCTGCTCGGATCGGGCCTCACCGCCGTGGACGTCGTGCTGTCGCTCGATGCCCGCGGCCACCGGGGCCGGATCCACCTGCTCTCCCGGCGCGGGCTCCTTCCTGCCACGCATCCGAGCCGGATGCTGAGCCGGCTCGCCCTCCCCTCGCCGCCGGCACGGCTCCGGCCGCTGGTGCGGATGTTCCGGGAGGCTGCGTCCCGCGAGGATCCACGCGCGGTCCTGGACACGCTCCGTCCCGAGCTCGGTCGGCTGTGGCGAGGGCTCCGGCCGGACGAGCAGCGGCGCTTCCTGCGGCACGTCCGGACCTGGTTCGACACGCTCCGTCACCGGCTGGCCCCCGCGGTGGGAGCGCGCATCGCGGAGCTCGAGGCGGAGCGGCGGCTGGTGCGTCACGCCGGACGGGTGGTCTCCCTCGCCGCGCAGGACGGCCGCGTCCTGGTGCGCATCCGTCCCCGCGGGGCGCGCACCCTGGCGGTGCTCGCGGTGGACCTGGTCGTTCCCACCACCGGTCCGGTGATGGACGTGCGTGCGCTGGAGGACCCGCTGGTGCGCTCGCTCCTCGCCTCCGGCCAAGCGCGCCCCGGGCCACACGGCCTCGGCTTCGCCACCGCCGAGGACGGTGCGGTGCTCGGTCCGCTCCAGGATCGGCTCTGGACGCTGGGCGGGCTGCGCCGGGGAGACCTCTGGGAGTCGACGGCCATCCCCGAGATCAGCGTGCAGGCGCACGCGCTCGCGGAGACGGCGGCGCGCGCGCTCGGGCGGGGCTAGGACGGCAGGTGCTGGATGAGCCCCCAGACGAGCGCGGTGCTCAGCGCGTCGAAGGCGAGCGAGACCAGCAGCGCGACCAGCGCGGCGTCCAGCACGGGAGGGCGGTTGTCCGACATCACGACACCTCGAGCGGCATGCCCGTTCCAGCCGGTTGCAAGCCGGGATCCACCGTGGAGTCCGAGCAATTCCGGCCAGCTGCTGACATGCGGCACCTCGTCCTGAGGACGTCCTTGCAACGGTTGCATTGCAGCCCGTGACAGGGGTTCCTCATGACCTTTCGAACCCCCCGTGGTGGGAGGAGGTTGCGGCGACCCATCGGGACGTCGCGCCCTGCTCCGTCTCCTGCTCGGGTCAGGAAGGCGGGGCCGCTCGAAATCCGTTGATCCGGCAACAGACCGGGCCCGCTGTGCACCTCGCCCCTGCCACCCGGTCGTGTCTCGCGCCCGGGTCCCAGCCGCGGTGCGCCATTCACCCGTCACGTGACTGTCACACGGACTGTCGGCCTCCGGGACCAATCTCCCGCCCTCCCCGGTCGCTGGAGGTCCGCATGGTCCGTCATCCCCGGCTCGCCGTTCCCGTCGGCCCCCAGGACCACGTCCTCGGCGACGCGACGGCGCCGCTGACGCTCCTCATGTACGGCGATTACACCTGCCCCTACACCCGGCGGGCGTCGGCTTTCGTCGACGTCGCACGCAAGAAGCTGGGCCGACGGGTGCGGTACGCGTTCCGGCACTTTCCCCGCGAGGAGCTGAATCCCGACGCGGCGCTGTTCGCCGAGGCGGCCCATGCCGCGGGCACGCAGGGCAGGTTCTGGGAGATGCACCGCGCGCTGCTCATCGCCGACGACGAC
>Ga0335080_10005895_pt1 | contig 12665 bp, 11 predicted proteins | sample Lox_Sample_34_FD_206720 | JGI IMG/M metagenome (GOLD analysis project Ga0335080, IMG submission 206720) | Soil microbial communities from Loxahatchee National Wildlife Refuge, Florida, United States - Lox_Sample_3.4 | ecosystem: Environmental > Terrestrial > Soil > Wetlands | place: USA...
GTGCGCCTTTTCCACGTCTTCCAGGGTGCGCCCCGCTTGCTCGGCCACCGGCATGCGCAGCGCAAAGTCCTGTTCGCGCAGTTCCGGTTCCTGGGCCACCACCATGGCGCGCTCGATGGCGTTTTCCAGTTCGCGAATGTTGCCCGGCCACTGGTACCGCTCCAGCACATTGATCGCGGCGGGGGAAACCCGCGTAACTTTCTTGTTCATGGAAACCGCGAATTTTTTCACGAAATGATCCACCAGGATCGGAATTTCCCCCTTCCGTTCGCGCAATGGCGGCAGGTGAATGGGAAAAACATTCAGGCGGTAGAAAAGGTCGGGACGGAACCTGCCCTCTTCCACTAGCAGATGCAGGTCCTTGTTCGTCGCCGCGATGCAGCGGAAGTCCACTTTGATCGGATGCGAGCTGCCCACGCGCGTGATTTCGTGCTCCTGCAACACGCGCAGCAGGTCGCTCTGCGTCTTCAGGCTGATGTCGCCAATTTCATCCAGGAACACCGTTCCGCCATCGGCCACTTCGAAGCTTCCCTTTTTGCGGTACTGCGCCCCGGTGAACGCTCCTTTTTCGTGCCCGAACAGCTCGCTTTCCAGCAGCGTTTCCGCCAGCGCCCCGCAGTGGATCACCACCAGCGGGTTGTAATGCCGCGGGCTGGCCGCGTGAATCGCCCGCGCGCAGAGTTCCTTCCCCGTGCCGCTTTCCCCGGTAATCAGCACGGTCGCGTCGGTCGGTCCCACCGTGCTGATGGCCTCGAAAACGCGCGCCATGGCCGGGCTCTGTCCCACCATCTCCTTGGGCTGGACCACGGATGCCACCGTTTCCCGCAGCCGCTCGTTTTCTTTCTCCGCCCGCTTGTGCGCCAGGGCGTTATGCACCGTGTGAGCCATGTCGTCCGGGTCAAACGGCTTGGAGACATAGTCGTAGGCTCCGTTCTTCAGCGCCGCCACCGCCGTCTCCACCGAAGCATAGCCCGTCATGATGATCACGAGCATTTCCGGGTCGATATCGTGCATGCGCTTCTGCAGTTCCACCCCATCCACGCCCGGCATTTTGATGTCTACAAGCGCCAGGTCATAGCGCCCCTCACCCATTTTCGTCAGCGCTTCCTGCGCGCTGTCCGCCGTGGTCACGTCGTACCCTTCTTCTCGAAACCATTTGTCGAGCGAGTCTCTGACAATCAGTTCGTCATCTACGACAAGCAATTTGGCTTTGGTGGCCATGATATCGGCTCCTCATCTGGCAACGATTGCAGAGGCAACGGCTGGAGCGGCCGTGGCTTGCATGGGCAGGGTGATCGTAAACTGCGTTCCCCTCCCTGGTTCAGACTTCACTTCAATCCGGCCTTGATGGCGTTCCACGATTTGCCGGCTGATGGCGAGGCCGAGGCCCAGGCCCCTGCCCCTCTCCTTAGTGGTAAAAAACGGCTCAAACATGTTCTTCAGAATTTCCGGCGGCATCCCCACGCCGTCGTCCCGCACTTGCACCTGCACGTCCGATCCCGAAGGTCCCTTCCGCGTGGCGAGCTTCAGCGTGCCGCTGCTCGGCATCGCGTCTATCGCGTTCATCACCAGCGCCAGCAACACCTGCTCGATCTGCCCTGGATCGCATCGCACCGGGCCCAGATTGCTGGCAAGGTCGAGTTGCAGTTCGATGTTCTTGAGTTCCAGTTGGTGTTTCACCAGGCGTACGCAGCGATCGATCACCGAATTCAGGTCGGTCGGCTCGTAATTCATCGAGGACGGCCGCCCGAAGGTCATCAGGTTGCGCACAATTTCCCCGCAACGCCGGCTTTCCGATTCAATCAGGTCCAGCATCTCGATGGTTTCGGGATTCGCCGCCGGACCCCGGGACTCCCGCTTCTTCAGTAGTTTGGCGTAGGTCAGTATCCCGGCCAGCGGGTTGTTGATCTCGTGCGCCACCACCGCCGCCAGCTTGCCGATCGATGCCATGCGCTCCACCCGCGACATCTCCTCGTGCGCCCCGGTGAGTTCGCGCGTCTTTTCGTCCACGCGGTCTTCCAAGGTCTGCGTCCACGCGTTGATTTCGTTCCGCGCCTCCTTCAATTGATGGCTCATGGTATTGAACGAGCTCGCCAGTTCGGTGAGCTCCCCTTGCCGCGGGCCTAGACGAATCTGATAGCCAAGATCCCCGGCCCCGATGTGCTCGGTGCCTTTCATCAACTCCGTCAGCGGCCCGTGCAACGTGTGCCGTACGAACCCGGCGCTCAAAACCGCGACCCCGAAGATGCCAAGCATCGTATAGAGCCACACTTGGCGGCTGCTCTCCGCAAGATTCTGATCCGTGGTCGCCAGCGAAACGTGCATGTCCAGATAGCCCAGCGTCTTGATCTCCGCCGGGTGCGCATGGCAGTCGGCGGACGAGCAACTCGGCCCATTCTGGATCGGATTCAGCACAGCCATGGCTCGTTCGCCGGTGCTTTCGCGATACGTGCGCAGCGCTTGCCGAGCGGTGCCGGAGATCTCGGCCTGCATGCTGGCGTGGCGCACGGCGTCGTCCACCAGACGCCCGATTTCTTGCGTGTCCGAGGAAAAGCTGATGCGCCCTTCCTCGTTGATGATGCGGATGCGCAAAACTCCCGGCTCATCCGCAAGTTCCGTAATGATGTGGTACAAGCCGTCGCGCTGATTTCGCAGCATGTAGTACGAAGTGTTTCGCACGATCACACTGCTCATCCGCGCGGCCTCGGCTTCCGCCGCGCGTTCCAGGTGCCGGCGGTGGAGCTGGATGTTCAGATAGCCCAACAATCCGAAGGCCAGGGCCATTGACAATCCCAGAAGCACGAGAAGCTTGGTGCTCAGCGAGCCCCAAATCTTTCTCCAGCTTCCACTCCACCGCTGGCGGAACCCCGAATTGGCGTCAGGTCGCAACATGGGAAGGCTTCGGAATCTCCCTCCGCATTGCTATTTTGGGTTGCCGGACGGGCTCCACAACGCCTGGCCCGTGCTCGAAGATAGGTAGATACTTCACGGCCATCGCGAAGATGAAAAAGCCCATGGAAATGATGCTGACGGTGATCATCAGCTCCGTCCACTTCGGAACGAAGTGATGCCCCGCCCAGGTTTCAAAGCCTGTGATACTGATGTTGAGCCGGTTGGTGACGAATCCCAGGATCGCGCTGATCGAAGCCAGATAGAGACCCTTGGGCGAGAGTCGCACCTTTTTGAAGCTCAGCATGGTGATCGGGATGATGAAAGCCAAGGTCAGCTCGAGCCACAGGAAGTAGGCCTCGTAGCTCGGCCGGATGATCTTCAGAAGCATTCCGCGATGGAAGAAGTCCTCGAAGCGCAGCAGGGCGTTGACCCACAGAGCCACGAGCAACGCGCCGCCGAGTTCGACAAGGACGGGAAGTTCCAGGTTCCGTCCAAACGCCTTGGCGCTTTGTGTGGATTCGAAGATGGTCATCGCCAGGCCTACGGCAATCGCCGATGCAAAGAAGAAGAACGGCAATGCCGGCGAATACCAGAACGGGTGGAGCTTGCTCGGCATAATCAGATAGAGCGAGCCCAACGAGCTCTGATGCAGCGTGGAGAGCAGAATGCCCAAAACGATCAGGACGGGCATCACTCCTTTAACGATCTTCAAGGGCCACTTCAAATTGAACTTCTCGAGCACGTTCGGCAGAAACTCGAAGAACAGTACGGTCGTATACGTCATCACACACATGCCGACCTCGAACATCACCGAGTGCGGATTCATGTAGATCAGTTGGTGCCAGATAAACCATGGCCGGCCCAAGTCCACCAGCAGTCCCACGATAAACAGGCAGTAGCCGAGAAACGCGGTGAGGATCACCGGGCGCACGATGCTGTGCAGCCTCTCGACATTAAACAGGTACACCGCGCCGCTGATGCAGAACCCGCCCGCGGCCAGCATGATGCCGCAGAGGCAATCGAACCCGATCCAGATCCCCCAGGGGAACTGGTCGCTCAAGTTCGAGACCGCGCCGATGCCCTTGAAGTAACGAACGTAGCCGGAGTACATGCCCAGGATCATGATGATGACGAACAGCACCTTCCAGAACGTCACCTTGATATTCATGATTTTCATGCCACACCCCCATGCTTTTCGATGGCTTCCGCTTCGGCGACTTCTTCCTTACGGTGCGCCAGCCAGTAGATGCCGCCGAGGATCAGGGTCCAGAGCGGGATGAAATCGGGGACCTTTTCCATGATCACGCCCGTGTATTCGGGCAGCGCCTTGTCTCCGATCTTCGCAATCGGCGGATAGCCGAACTGCTCGAACGGCACGGAGGAAATCAGAAACACCGAAGTGCCGCCGACCTCGTCCTGCCCGTAAATGTGCGGCACGTAGTTGCCGGGATTCTGATTGATGCGGTCCTGCGCTTCCAACAGCAGTTGATCGCGCTCGCCAAACTTCGTGGCGCCCGTCGGACAAATCGCCGCGCACGCGGTCGCCTCGCCTCGTTTCACCAGGTCCGGGCACATAATGCACTTGCGCACCCGCGGATTCAGCGAGCCCCATTCGTACTTGGGCACCGCGAACGCGCAGGCCACCATGCAATACCGGCACCCGATGCACTTCCAGACGTCATAGACCACCGGTCCCAATGCGGTCTTGTGGAACGCCCCGACCGGGCAGACAGATGCGCACGCTGGCTGCTCGCAGTGCATGCACAGCTTCCGCATGAACTTGTCGTTGTCGGTCAGGACGGCTGTGAACTTGTGCTCTGATGTTTTGGATTCGGCGGCAATGGAGTCGTCGTACGGAAGGCCGTTGTGTTCAGCACATGCCTTTTCGCACATCTTGCAGCCGATACAGAGCGTTGCGTCGTACAAAATCCCCTTGCTCATATACGCTCCCTATCGCGAGTAATGACCTCTCGCGGGTGGGCCCGTAACGGTTGCCGGATTCAAGTCGGAGCGTTGGCTGCGGGGAAGGCTTGGATCGAGTCGTGCCGTTCGATTCCGTGCCGCGAAAGGGTTGCAGGGCCGCCGGTAAATCATCCGGACAAGCGGGCCAGGCGTTCTTCATCAGTGTCCGAGAACTGTATAAAAGTTCAGCGAGGATGACTTCGTCGGCCATAATCCCTTCTTCGCACTCGCTGGCCCAACGTCAGTATGTTGAAAAATGCGGCACTTTCCAGTGCAGGGGGTCACGTCTCCGCGTGACCCCAGTCACTCAAATACGTTGAATTATTGACCAGTAAAACTATTCCTCAGTACCAAACGGGCACAAAAAAGAGAATCCCGGCTCGCTCGGGAGCCGGGATTCGTCTTGCTTTCTTACTACACCGGAGTTGATGTTTCTGTCAGGAGAGGAAGAACTCGCGCGTAATCTCTTCCCATTTCACGCCCGGGATTTGCGGAGTTACGTCGTGCACCACCAGCCCGCCGTCTTGTGCAACCGCTCCGGCCATCGCCGGAAGCCGCGTCTGGAGCTGTTCCGCCGCGTCCACCATCCACTTGCGCGCCAGGCTGCCGTTCAGCAGGTTGCGCAGGCTGACTTTCAAGTCGGGCGCGATCACGGAAACAAACCAGCCCTGTCCGTAGGGATCCGTGTTGGCTGCGGCTGGATCGGTGAGCAGCTTTTCGTTCACCGCGGTCACTTCGCCTTCCACTGGGGAAATCAGATCCACCTGCTTGCCGTTGCGCTGCAGCGTCGCAAACTTCTGTCCCTGCCGGAGCCACTGGCCGCGCTTCGGCAGCGTGATTGCATCCACTTTGCCGGCCAACCGCGCCCCGAAATCATCCAATCCTACGCGAGCGAGCGTCGGGCTTTCCTGCAATGCCCAGGTGTGTCCGGGGTGATAGCTGCGGTTTTCGGCGTATTCAAACCCTGCGATATACTTCGGCTGGAAACGAGGAGAAGCCGGGACGGCTTCCTCCCCGGCTTCTGCGATCTCTTCCACTTTGCCTTTTCTCAGGTAGTCGATCGTAAGAAATGTGGCGAACATAACGAGCATCAGAATGACTGTCATAAGGCACCTCCGGTGTGTTTTTGCCTTTCCTTGAATCTCTTTTTCTTCCTGACCTTCGCTTCTTTTTGTTTCTGAACTTCGCCCTACTAATAGGCAATCGCTGTGCCAAACAGCCGCGCGCGTGAGCGGCGCACCGCAACCCGGTTAACTCGCTGATTCGCAACGGCAAATTCTCGCGGCCAATTTTTTCCGTGAATTTTTCAGCGGCAGGCTTCCACGCGGAAAGATGCATTCCGCATCGGCGAAAAATGCAACACTTCGCATATATCCGGGTAAGTTGCGCAAATGAAAGAAGTTTTCTCCGGCGAGACGAGCGATAGAAAATGCAACGCCGCTGCTGCGAATTTCATCGCGCGAAGCGCATCGCAATAGCGGCGTCCAAAAACAATCGATATTTTTTGAGAAACTTGCTTCGGCAAGCGAACAACTGGCTACTTGGACTTATGGAAGTCAGCAATCGCCCGCACCACGCGGTCTTGCTGCGCGTCCGGCAGTTCCGGATAAACCGGTAGCGACAGCACTTCCCCGCTTGCTTTCTCCGATTCCGGGAAACTCCCGGCTTTGTAGCCGAGGTAGGCGAACGCTTCTTGAAGGTGCAGGCAGAGCGGGTAGTAGATTTCCGAAGGTATCCCAGCCGAGTGTAGATGCGCCTTCAATTCATCCCGGTGCGGGGATCGGATCGTGAACTGGTTGTAGACGTGCTCATACTTGGAGGATGGCTGAGGCGGCACGCTGATCGCTGACGTGAGTCCCGCTTCCGCAAACAAGCGGCGATACCGATCGGCGCGGTTCTGCCTTCCCTTCTGCCAGTCGTCCAGGTGCCGAAGCTTCACGCGCAGCACCGCGGCCTGCAGCGCGTGCAGCCGGCTGTTGGTGCCGATCATCTCGTGGTAGTACTTCTTCTTGCTCCCGTGCACGCGCAGCATCTGCAACCGTTCGGCAATCTGCGCGTCCTCTGTCGTGATCATCCCGCCGTCCCCTGCCCCGCCCAGATTCTTCGAAGGGAAAAAGCTGAAGCAGCCGTATTCGCCAAACGTGCCGACGTACCTCCCGCCGTACCGCGAGCCGATGGCCTGGGCCGCGTCTTCGATCACCGCCAGCTTGCGAGCCTTGGCAATCGCCAGAATCGGATCGAGGTCCGCTGGCAATCCAAACAGATGCACGGGCATAATCGCGCGCGTGCAGGGCGTGATGGCCGCTTCGACCAACGCCGGATTGATATTGAACGTAACCGGATCAATGTCCACGAATACCGGCTTTGCGCCCACGTAGGCAATCGTTCCCGCCGTGGCGATAAAGCTGAACGGCGTGGTGATCACTTCGTCGCCGTCTCCGATTCCGGCCGCCAGCAGCGCCAGAATCAGCGCGTCGGTCCCCGAGGCGCAGCCCACGGCAAACTTGGCGCCCAGCTTCGCCGCCACCTCCTGCTCGAGTTGTTTCACCTCGGGCCCAAGGATGAAGTGCTGGCTCTCAAATACTTGGTTGACCGCCTGCATGACTTCCTCGTGAATCGTCGCGAACTGCGCGCGCAGATCCAGGAAATCGAATGGCGCAGGGCTCGTCGGAATGGCGGGTTTTTCGCTAGGCATGGCTGGCGCGGACATGATATCGGCTCCTTCTTCAATTATAAAGGGAAGCCGGGAAGCGCATCGTATCCCGCAAGCACGCGCATCGGCGGCGAAATCTCTGCGGTTCTTTTGCGTTGGCGGTGATTCCCGGACTTCGCACAGGCGGGAACTGCCTGGCCCTTCAGACTACAGGGTCAATGTTACTTGCGTGTGTATTCGTTCAGAGCCTGCACGATGCCGTCCTGCATCTGCTGGACGCTCATGTGCACGTTTTTGTCCATGGCCGCGGCGAGGTCCGCCACGGTTTTTCCGCTACTTGGCTCATCGTGATTGTAGCTCTGGCGCCAGATCATTTTTCCTGTTTTCAGATCCATCAGCTCCACGTCGTAGGTCAATCGGGCCGCGCCATTCCCTCCGGTCAGTTCGCGGAACGCGTACAACTGTCCCGTCAGGTAATAATCCACGGTGGCGTCGCTCCGCAGGGTGGTCACCGCGCGGAATTCGCCCGAAGACCGCAACCCGCGCGCCAGCGCATCCTGCAACAAATCCACGGGAGGTTCCGTCCAACGCTCGTTCTCGTACAAGCCCACCTGCACGCTCTCGTCGCCGTAGACGATGCGATCTTCCCGATATAGATGCGAAGTCTGGAACAATCGCACCAGGAGTTTCGCGTCAATCGGCGACTGGGCAGCGGCCAGCGACGTCGTCGGCGGGTGCGTCAGTTGGAAGTAGTGCACCGGCTTCGCTTTGCCGCAAGCCGAAAGTCCGGCAACCGCGCACGCCAGCACCGCGGCCACGCGCCAACCTCTCCGGGAGCCGCGGGCGCTCCGGGATGAAGTTTCGGGGATGCGTACGTTCCTTGCGCTGATGCTCATGGCTTTTCTCCGGGCTTGTGTTCGGGGGGACTGCTGGAATGAATCAGTGCGGACGGGTTCGTTTTGATAATGTCGCTGAACTCTCTCAGGTTCTCGGAAACGTCGCGGAGATTTTCCAGCAGCTGGTCGATCGTTTCCGTATTGACATCCAGCGTCTGATCGAGGCGGTGCGTGATGCTGGAAACGTTGTTGAGCGATTCGCGCAGCTTTTTCACCGAAGCGCGAATGTCCTCGCGGTTCTCGCCCAGCATCGCATCCAGCTTCTTCAGCGTCTCGTCCGCCTGCGCCGTCGTCCTCTTCAGGTCGTCCAGCAGCGGGCTCACCTTGGCGCTCGCGCCGTTCACGTTGGTCAGCGTGGACTTCACCAGCGGGCGGTCTTCCTTCAGCATGCCGCGAAGGTCCGCCAGGCTGCCGGAGATATTGGCGCGGTTCTCGTCGTTCAGCAGGTCGTTCACGCGATTGATCGTGACGCTCAGCTCCTTCACGCGGAGATTGAGATTCGCCATCAATTCCTGCGCCTGCGGAATTACTTTGTTGATCTGGTCGGTTAGTTCGTTGAAGCCCACATACTGGTCGGCGGGAAGCGTTGCCCCGTTTGGAGCCAGCGAAGCCGTAGGCGAACCGGCGCGAACTTCCAGGTGGTTGTCGCCCAATGGGCTGAAGCTGAGAATCGCCACGCGGCTGTCCGTCTTGATGGGCAGATTCTGTCTCACGCTGAATTCCATATCGATCATGCTCGGGTCGGAGTGGTCGATCTGTACATTCTCGATCCGCCCGATCTTCGGGCCGCCCTCATAGCGCACCGCGGTGCCGCGCTCGAGTCCCGCAGCATTATGAAATTTCGCGTGATAATGCGTCGCGGCGCCTGCAAAGGCGCCCGAGAGCGTAAAGACCGTCGCGATCAGCAACCCCGCGGCGATCACTACGAATAATCCAACAAAGACCTGCTCGCGTTTTCCTTCCATCTCTACCTGCTCTTCCCCTGGCGGCCTTCCCCGGTTTTCGACGAGGGCTCCGTCAGCATCTGCAGATAATCCAATTCCTGGGCGACCGCGGGTTCCGGAACGCGGTCGAGAAACTGCCGCACCTTGGGGTGCTTGCTGTTCTTCATCTCTTCCGTGGTGCCAAACGCCACCACGTCTCCCTTGTTGATCAGCACCATCCGGTCGGCAATCAGAAACGCGCTGGCCAATTCGTGGGTCACCACGATGATGGTCATGTGAAACGCTTTCTTAAGCTCCAGAATCAACTGGTCGATCCCCGCGGCAATAATGGGATCCAGTCCCGCCGAAGGCTCGTCGAAGAACAGGATTTCCGGGTCCATCGCCAGCGCCCTCGCCACGGCTGCCCGTTTCTTCATACCGCCGCTGAGTTGCGAAGGGAGGAAATCCTCAAAGCCCGACAGGCCCACCTGGTCGAGCTTCAATCGCACCATGATTTCCACGGTGGTTTGCTCCAGTTTGGTATGTTCGCGCAACGGTAGCGCCACGTTTTCTCCCACGGTCATCGACCCGAACAGCGCCCCCCCTTGAAACGACATGCCCAGGCGCTTGCGGATTTCATCGCGCTCCGCATCGGTGATCGCTCCAAAATTCTTGCCGCGAATCCACACTTCGCCGGAAGTCGGTTTCTCCAGTCCCACCAGCGTCCGCAGCAGCGTGCTCTTGCCAGAGCCAGAACCGCCCAAAATCACCAGCGTTTCGCCCCGCTGCACGTCGAAGTTGATCCCGTGCAGGATTTCGCGGCCCGTATAGCTCACGCGCAGATCCCGCAGCGAAATCATCGGCCCGTCGAACGGGTCTGCCGGTTCCAGGGTTTGCAGGAAATCGCTCATCTCTACTTGTGTTCCACCAGCAAATAGAAAAGCATCGTGAAGACCAGGTCCACCAGGATCACCAGGAAAATCGACATGACCACGGCGCGCGTCGTGGAACGCCCCACCTGCTCGGCGCCGCCCGTGGTTCGAAGTCCTTCCAGGCAGCCGACGGCGGTGATGGTGGTCCCGAAAAGGACGCTCTTGATCAACCCGGTAAGGACGTCGCGCAGGACCAGCGCATCCACCGAAGCGATGATATAGCGCCAAAACGTAAAGCCCGCCTGTGCCACTCCAAACACCGACCCGCCGAGAATTCCCATGAAGTTGCCCCAGATCGTCAAGCAAGGCAGCATCAGGATCATGGCCACGAACTTCGGTGAAACCAGAAACCCCACCGGACTGATGGCCATGGTTTCCAGCGCGTCGATCTCTTCCGATACTTTCATCGTGCCGAGTTCCGCTGCAAACGCCGAACCCGATCGCCCGATGACAATCACCGCCGTGATCAACGGCCCCAGTTCCCGGGTCATGGATATGGCCACTGCGTCGGCCACGAAGCTGATTGCGCCAAATCGCTGCAGTTCGTAAGCCGCCTGCAACGCCAAAATCAGTCCGATGAAAAATGTGATCAGGGAAAGAATGGGCAGCGCGCGCACCCCACCCTCCATGGCCTGGGCAACCGCGCGCTGGAAGCGCATGGGCTTGCCTTGAAACGGCCCGATGAACGTGAAATACGCCGCTTGCCAGGCCAGCATCATCAGCTCGCCCAAATACGAGAGCCCGCCTTCGACAGCGGCGCCTATTTGTCCGAAAAATCCCACGTCGTTCAGCTACCTTTGCGGGGAGCGATCATCTCAGGCTTCAGGATCCCAGCGCCTGAGCTTCACTTTCGTGAATCTCGAATATTTTCTGCAACCGGGAGAGTTCCATCACTTCACGAACCGACTTGCTCAGACCGTAGAGAATAAGGCGGGAGCCGACATCACGGGAAGCTTTCAACCCTTCCACCAGCGAGGCGATACCGGAGCTGTCAATGTAGCGGACTTTCTCGAGATTCAGAAAGACTTTTGGAGTTTTCTTTTCCTTGATTTCCAGCAGCAGCGCTTTGCGCACTGCCGGAGAATGTGCCAAATCAATGTCCCCCGTTATGTCGAGGATGGTTCCACCGGTTGCTAGTCGGGCCGCGATCTGCACGTTAACTTTCTCCTTGTGAACCTGTGTCTTGCTCGGAGGGGGACAAGTACTTCACCAAGCGTAGCTGATTCTTGCCTTTCTTTCGGCGAAATTCAACTACATCCATGCTTTCCCGGATGAAATGCAGCCCTAATCCTCCGGGCCGAATCTCGTCCAGCGGGCGGCTCTTGAACTTCTTCGGATCCGGCGGCGCTCCTTTATCTTGCAGCACAATCTCCAGGCCCTCCTGCTTCCCTTCCGTCCCTTTGCTCTGTACCTTTTTGCAGAACACCTCGATGGGCAGTCCGGCCCGGCCTCCATAAGCGTGCCGCATCACGTTGGCCAGCGCTTCATCCACGGAACGCACAATGGCACGGGCGTTCGAGTCCGCGAAGTGCAGCACTTCCGCCGCGCGCTCCACGGTCGCCCGGACCACGCACAGCGACTCCGGGTTGCTCTGCAGCTCCAACTTCAGCAGCAGACCAGCGTCGCCCGCGCCCAGGGCATGTTTTTTACCGGACTTAACCGCCGAAATTCCACCGCGCACTCGTACACCCGTCCCCAAGCAGTTGTCCTGGATCTCCGTTGCGTCCCGGTTGCCCGGCGGGGAGACAATGCCACGTTCCCGCCCAACTGACAACCGAAAAATTTTCCTCTCGCCGAGGCCAAATCTCCTTCTAACGTGTAGAATCTCTGGCGGCTAGGGGCGCTGTCGTGCCCCTTTCGGCATCGTCATATTGCCCGGTAGCAAGGCGAACGGTTTCAGGGGACATCCAATGAATCGAGTTTTCGCGCTCTTTGCGTTTGCCGTGCTGCTCTCGGCTGGCCACACCCTGGCGCAAGAGCCCGTGGCTCCCAATCCCTACCAGCCCCTCCTGGACCGCCTCCATTCCTGCGTCTCGCAATCCCTCGATACTTGGAAGTTTCATGCCGACCTGGCCCATCCGGAGGATGCCGCCCTCGACGACAACGACTGGCTCACGATGAAAACCGGCGAATCCTGGAAGACCGGCCCACGCGTCCTCCGCCATGTCATTCAGATTCCACCAGTCCTGAATGGCTGCAATTTACAAGGTGCCCGTGTCCGCCTTGCCCTCGTCGTGGACAGCGATGATTTCGTCACCATCACCGTCTTCTCGAACGGCTCCATGGTTTCGCGTACGGACAGTGATACGTTGCAACCCATCGTCCTCACCGAGAACGCCCAGCCTGGCGAAAAATTTCTCGTCGCCATCCGTATCCAGGCAGCGGAAACCAACACCGTCCTTCGTTC
>Ga0335080_10005897_pt1 | contig 12663 bp, 12 predicted proteins | sample Lox_Sample_34_FD_206720 | JGI IMG/M metagenome (GOLD analysis project Ga0335080, IMG submission 206720) | Soil microbial communities from Loxahatchee National Wildlife Refuge, Florida, United States - Lox_Sample_3.4 | ecosystem: Environmental > Terrestrial > Soil > Wetlands | place: USA...
GCCCCGTCTTGAGCTCGTGCAGACGTCGCAGGCCCGCGGGCCCAGCCGGCGCCGTGCCGGCGACGTCGATGTACTGCCCGGCGACCATGCCCTGGGCACCGGTGGCGGCCGCCAGCTCCCGCGCCGCGGCCAGCAGCCGCTCGGGATCGGCCTGCTGGCGCGAGAGCAGCAACAGGAACGCCTCGGCGTACAGACCGTCACCCGCCAGGATCGCGACGTCCTCGCCGAACGCGACGTGGCACGTGGGGCGGCCACGGCGGAGATCGTCGTCGTCCATCGCCGGGAGGTCATCGTGGATCAGCGAGTAGGTGTGGATCAGCTCGATCGCGGCCCCGAGCGGGAGCACCCACTCTGGCTCGCGTGAGATCGCTGACGCGGTCGCAAGCGACAGCACCGGCCGGATCCGTTTCCCGCCCGCGAGCAGCGAGTAGCGCATAGCCCGCTCGAGGCCGTCGGACGCGGGCTCGGCCGCGAACCGCAGCGACTCGAGGTAGCGCTCTACGAGGGTGCGCAGATGCTCGGGGTAGCCCTCCGCCGGGGCCGCGCCCGGCACCGGTTTCTGGCCGCTCGCCGTCGGAAGCCTCGTCGCCGGGAGCACTAGGACGCCGGCAGCGGCAGCTGGCCGGGAAGGTCCGGCAGCGGCTCGAGCGCCGCGCGGGTCCGCTCGTCGACTTGAGAGCTGGCCTCGCCGGCCAGCCGCGCGCACTCCTCGATCAGGGCGAGCGCGCTGTCCACCTCGACATCCGGGGAGCGAAGCTGCTCGGCGGCCTCTTCGAGCCGCGCGCTCAGCTCTGTCAGGGGATCGTTCACGGTCGGAAGGGTAGCGGCAACGCCCCGCAGGCCGGACGATGAGCACGCCATAGAGGCGATCAGAGCGAAAACGCGTCTCGGGACGTCAGCCCACGGCGTCCAGCGCTTCGTTGACCAACTCGTCCGCGCGGGCGTTGTCGGCCCGCGGGACGCTTCGGATGCGCCAGCGATCGAAGCCGCCGAGCGCCGCGATCGCCTCGGCGTAGAGCGGCTTCATCGCCGCGTGCTTGACCTTGTAGGCGCCGGTCAGCTGCTTGGCCACAAGCTCGGAGTCATTGACTATCTCGATCTCGCTGGCCCCAAGCGCCCGCGCGCGCTCGACGCCGCGCAGCAGCGCTCGGTACTCGGCGACGTTGTTGGTGGCGACGCCGATCGTCTCCGCGACCTCGTCGAGGACCTCACCGTCCGGGCCCGAGATCACGACGCCGATCGCAGCTGGGCCCGGGTTACCGCGCGCGCCGCCATCGACGTGGACGACGACTCTCAATCGGTGGCGAGCTCAGGCAGCTCGCCGGTGACGCGCGGGCGCCGGCGATCGCGGACGGCGCGGTTGCCCCCGCCGCTCGAGCTTCGGCCTCGCCGGGAGGTCTTGCGGCGGTCGACGATCACCTCGACGTTCGGATCGTCGGCGTAATAGCTCTCGAGCTTTGGCAAAAGCTCATCGGCGAGCGCCTCTGGGACGACGCAGTAGATCACGCTCGTGATGCTAGTGGACCTATCCGGACCTCGACCATCGAACCTTTGTCCAGGAGGAAGCCGGCGTCAAGCCCAGTTGACGGCTTCCCGGGCCGAGTTTCAGGCTGGTCCGAGAGCCCCGTGTTCGTCGTAGGAGGCGTTCGGCTGGCGCTCCTCCGGCGTGAGCTCGTCGAGTTCGTAGCCCTGGGCGGCGACCCGCACCACCGGCACCTCGTCGGACAAATCGACCTCGTAGCGGTACCAGCAGAGCTCCCACGAGGCCACGATGTGGACCAGGCTCGAATGGCCCATGTTGGGGTGGATCGACACCGTCGGCGCCCCGAGCGACCGGGCCACGCCGGCGACGGTCCGGCGGTGCTCGGAGTTGTTGAACACCTCGACCGCCGAGGCGATCTTCTGCTCGGCGCCCATTGGCACGGCGCGGACATGGCGCGGCTCCCGGTTCGGCTCGCGCTCGCGCCGGCGCTGGACACGACGAGGCTCAGCGGGTACAGGTGCCGGGGCCTGCCGGGGCTCGGGGGGCGGCTCGTAGTCGGCCTCGAGGAGCTCGGGCGGCTCGGGCGTGGCCTCGCGCCGCCGTCTCAGGCGGCTCAGGAACGAGCCGCGCCGGTTCGAGCTCGCGTCGTTCTCGTCGTAGGTCCGCACGGTCCCCTCGCGCAGCCACCCCTCGTTGAGCGCCCGCGGCTTGCACAGCTCGCACACCGAGCGACGCGCGCCGCCGTCGATGTAGATCTCGGCGCGTTCGCCCCGCAGGAGCGTCCGCCCGCACACGTCACAGATTGTGTATGCGGTGGACGGCCGGATGTCCTTGGTAATGGCCACGAGGGAGACGAATATAACGCGAGTGCCGCCGCGGTCCAGGTTCCGCGCGGGGCCTCGTTACGCCTTCACTGCCTCCTTCTCCGCCTTGGCCTCCTCGACGACCTTCCCGGCCAGGTGCGCGGGGACCTCTTCGTATCGGAGGAACTCCATCGTGAACTCGCCCTGGCCGCCGGTGATGGAGCGCAGATCCGGGGCGTAGGAGAGCATCTCGGCCATCGGCACCTCGGCCTTGACCTCGGTCATGCCGGCCCCCACTGGTTCCATGCCGAGCGGCCGCCCGCGACGGGAGTTGAGATCCCCGATCACGTCGCCGACCGCGTCCTCGGGGGCGGCGACGGTGACCAGCATGATCGGCTCGAGCAGCACCGGCCCGGCCTGCTCCATCGCCTGCTTCATCGCGAGCGACCCAGCCAGCCGGAACGCCATCTCGGACGAGTCGACGGTGTGGTAGGAGCCGTCGTACACGCGCACGCGCACGTCCTTGACCGGATAGCCGGCCACGACGCCCGCCTGCATGGCATCTTGCACTCCCTTCTCGACCGCCGGGATGAAACCCGTCGGGATCACCCCGCCCTTGATCGCGTTCACGAACTCGAATCCAGTCCCGGTCTCGAGCGGCTCGATCTCGATGTGGCAATCGCCGAACTGACCGCGGCCGCCGGTCTGCTTCTTGTGGCGCCCGTGGGCCTTGGCCCCTCTGCGGATCGTCTCCTGATAGGGCACGTGCGGCGGGTTCAGGTTGACCTCGGCACCGAACCGCGACTTCAGTCGCTCGACGATCACCTCGACGTGCACCTGCGACAGGCCAGCGACGATCTGCTCCCCGGTCTGGTCGTCGCGGTGCAGATCGATCGTCGGGTCCTCCTCCTGGAGGCGCCGTAACGCGGTGAACACCTTCTCCTCGTCGCCCTTGCTCTTGGGCTCGACCGCGAACGCCATCACCGGCGCCGGCAGCTTGATGCTGGGCATCTCGATCGGCTCATCGCGTGAGGCCAGCCAGTCGCCCGCCTTCGTCTCCTTGAGCTTGGCCACCGCGCCGATGTCGCCCGGGCCGAAGTCGTTGGCGTGGCCGGTCTGATGGCCCTCGAAGGTCAGCAGCTGGCCGATCCGCTCCTTGGTGTGGGTGCGCGTGTTCAGCACCTGGGAGTCCTGCTTGACCACGCCCTGGTAGACCCGGAAGATGTTGATGCGGCCGGCAAACGGGTCGGCGCGGGTCTTGAACACGTAGGCGAACATCTCCTTGTCCTCGACCGGCTCGAGCGTCACCTCGCCGACGTCGAGGCCGCCGTGCTTGACCGGCGAAGGAAGGTCCTCGACGATCGCGTCGAGCAGGCGGTTGGTGCCGAGATTGCGGGTGGCTACACCGCACGTCACCGGGAAGATGTGGCCGTGGTTGGTCCCATCCTTGAGCGCGGTGACGATCTCCTCGTGTGAGATCTCCTCGCCTTCTAGGTAGCGCTCCATCAGGGCGTCGGAATTCTCGGCCACCTCGTCCATCAGCTTCTCGCGGTACTCCTCGGCCTGGGCCACCAGGTCGTCGGGGATCGGGATCGGCTTGCAGTTCTCGCGGGCGGCGCCGTCGTACTCGTAGGCCTTCATGTCGACCAGGTCGATCACGCCCCGGACCTCGTGCTCGGAACCGATCGGGATCTCGGTCGCCACGACATGGGGCCCGAAGGCGGACTTGAGCGACTCGAGCGTGCGGAAGAACTCGGCGCGCTCGCGGTCGAGCATGTTGACGAAGATCAGGCGAGCCAGGTCGAGTTCGGCGGCGCGCTGCCACAGCCGGCTGGCGTGGACTTCGACTCCCATGACCGCGTTGATCACGAAGACCGCGGACTCGCATACTCGCAGGGCCCCGAGCGCGTCGGCGACGAAGCTCGAGTCGCCGGGGGTGTCGATCAGGTTGACCTTGCGCTCCTGCCACTCGAACGTAGCCATCGCCGCCGTGATCGACATCTGCCGCGACTTCTCGTCGGGGTCCGCGTCCGAGACCGTGGTGCCATCGACGACCGTGCCCATACGGTTGATCGCACCGGCCTCGAACAAGAGCGCCTCGTGCAGCGAGGTCTTGCCACTACCGCGGTGGCCGACGAGCGCCACGTTGCGGATGCGATCCGCGGGCTTGTGCATGCCGTGCTCCTCTCCTCGAATGACCTGTGAAACCGAATTTACCGGGCCGGGCTTCGCCCGGCGTCCATGGGGCCGTTCCACCCGGCGTCCATGCCCGGCGGGGGTGGCGCGCACCCTTGAATCGCTGAGAGTCAGCGAACGGAAACGGCGGGCGCCTGGAGGATGGGTGCGGTCGTCCCCTCGTCTGTCCCGCGGCTCCTCCGGCATTCATAACACGGCACCCGAGCGTCCCAGCGCCGACCCTGCCGAGCTGTGCACGACTATCACGCGTAACACGGCACGGCCAGCGCGACTACGCTCGATTGCCGCGTTATGCAGGATCGGCGAGCCGCCTCGCGCCGGCAGCCCCACCCCGGCCCCCGCTCCAGGTGCCCGCCGTGAAAGACGCATCCGCCCCACGACCACCGCGGAGTCACGAGACCCCGCCCGCGCGGCATGGATGCCGCGCGGAACCGGCCCCATGGACGCTGCGCGCCAGCGCAGCCCCTCCTAGTCCAATTCGCCGGCCAGCTTCGAGCGCAGCCGCAGCACCGCCTTGGTGTGCAGCTGCGAGACGCGTGACTCGGTCACGCCGAGGACCTCGCCGATCTCGCGCAGGGTCAGGTTCTCGTAGTAGTAGAGCGCCACGACCAGCTTCTCGCGCTCGGGCAGCGCGGCGATCGCGTCGGCGATCCGGTCGCGGAGCTCGGACTGGTCCATCAGCTGCTCGGGGTCGGGCGCGCCGCGGTCGGGCAGGGTGTCGAGCAGCGAGATCGCGTCGCCGGTCGAGTCCGACACGCTCCACAGCTCGTCCAGGGCGACGATCGTCGAGTTCGAGATCTGGAGCAGGGCCTCCTGGAAGTCCTCGACGCTCAGCGCGAGCTCGCCCGCCATCTCCTCGTCGGTGGGCGCGCGCTGGAAGCGGGCTTCGAGCTTCATGTTGGCCCGCTCGATCTCCCGGGCCCGGGCGCGGACCGACCGCGGCACCCAGTCGAGCGTGCGCAGCTCGTCGATGATCGCCCCGCGGATGCGGGTGATCGCGTACGTCTCGAACTTGATCTCGCGGGAGAGGTCAAACCGCTGGATCGCCGAGATCAGGCCTCCGAGCCCGTAGGAGATCAGGTCGGACTCCTCGACGTGCGCGGGCAGGCCGGAGCTCATGCGGCCGGCGACGTACTTGACCAGTGGCGAGTACGCGACGACCAGTCGCTCACGCGCGCGCTCGTCACCGGTGGCCTTGAAGCGCCTCCAGAGCTCCTGTAATTCGATCGCCTTGACGTTGGTTTCCAATGTGCCCCAGAACGTTATTGAGCCCGCCTCACGCGCGGGGATGAGCGCGTGAATACGTGGACCTTAGGCGGGCCGACTCAACGCGAGTGTAGACCTGAGTGGTCGAAATAGTTGCATGCCCAAGTAGTTCCTGGATCGCCCGCAGATCGGCGCCGCCGTCGAGCAGATGCGTGGCGAACGAGTGCCGGAGAGCGTGAGGATGGGCCCGCGCCAGCGCCGGCGAGCGAGCCATCGCGCGCCTCGCCCACCCGGTCAGACGCCGCCTGATGTCCGAAGTGGACAGCCGGCGGCCAGATTTCGACAGGAATAGCGCGGGATCGGTCGGCCGCTCGCCGGCGAGCGCCGGACGGCTCCGCGCGAGGTAGCGCTCGAGCGCGCCGCGGGCGTGCTCACCGACGGGCACAAGCCGGGTCTTGCCACCCTTGCCCTCGACTCGGACCGTCTCGGAGTCGAAGTCGACGGAGTCGAGATCGAGGTTCACGAGCTCCTCGGCACGCAACCCGCAGGCGTAGGCGAGCTCGAACAGCGCCCGGTCGCGGAGGTCAAGCGGCGTGGCGGCGGGGATCGAGTCCAGCAGCGCGGCCACCTCCGAGGCCTTGAGCACCCGCGGCAGGCGCTGCGCCTTCTTCGGCGAGCTCAGCAGCTCCGCGGGGTTGTCCTCGCGCGCGCCGAGCTCCATCTGAACGCGAAACAGGCCTCTGAGCGCCGCCAGCCGGCGGGCGATCGTCGCCGGCGCGACACCGCGCTCGGACAGCCCGGCCGCGTAACGGCGGAGCGTCCGGACGTCGACGCCAGGAGGGCCGACGCCGCGGTCCCCAGCCCAGGCGGCGAAGTCGCGCACGTCACTCGCGTAGGCGGTGCGGGTCTTCTCAGCGACGGCGCGACGGGCGAGGTCCTGGTCGAACGCGCGCAGCGCGGCGTCCCACGCAGATGTGTCGGCAGGCGCTGGCATCGACGCCTGATATTCGCCGCCCGCGCCGCCGAGCCCTGCCTCGCCTGTCAGGTGACGTCGACCAGCGTGCCGATCGGCGTGTACTGGTACACGTCGTGGGCCTCGGAGTAGGGCATCTCGACGCACCCGAGGCTCTGGGCCGACCCGTAGGAGGCGCGGAGGAACCCGTGGAGGGCGTCGCCGCCGTTGAAGTAGCTGACCCACGGCACGCCGGGGTCGTCGTAATGGCTTCCGTCCGGATTCGTGCCGCTCATCGTCACCGACGGCGCGTGCTCGAACACGGCGAACACGCCCTGGGCGGTCGGCGCCGACGGGATGCCGGTGTTGACCGGGCCGGAGACGACGGTCTTGCCGTTGTGCCACGTCGACTGGCTCTCGGGGCTGCCCTCGCTGACCTGCACGAACGTGTAGCCGAAGCTGTTGGTCTTGCCCTGGACCGCGTCCGTGATCAGAGCGTTCCAGACCTGCGGGCCGGGCACCCCGTCCGCGGTCATGCCGCTGCTGTTCTCGAAGGCCATGATCGCGCCCTTGGTCATCTCGCCGAACGTGCCGGGTGCCCACATGTTCACGAGCGCACTCGGGGTGTTCGGGTAACGCCAGGTGAAGTGGCCGGCGGGGGGCTTGATCGCCGCCGCCAGCTGGTTGGCCGTGCTGGGCCCGGGTCCGGTGCCGTCGTAGCGGAAGCGGAGCGGCAGGTATCCGAGGACCGCCAGCAGTTGCTGGAGGCGCAGCGGGTTCCCGGCCGGCACCGTCCAGCTTCCCCAGGCGTCGCCGCTCTGCTGAGCGCCGACCAGGCGGACGCCGTTCGGCAACCCGAGCGTGACGTGCGCGCCGAGCCCATAGCCGAAGCCGCTGGGCTGGAACTGGATCGAATGGCTGGTGAGCTGGTGCCAGGTGCCCGCGCTGCGCGGCAGAACCGGCGGCATCGACCCGCCGAGCGCCTTCGACACGGGCTTGTTGAAGGTGAGCGTGATCGGCGTGTTCGCGCTGATCGTGGAGCCGGGCTGCGGGTTCGAGATCGCGGTCGTCGACGAGCCGGCGGGGAACCAGCTGACGAGCGCCGCGGTCGAGCTCTCCCACGTGCGCGGCGCGGCGGCGACGTAGACCGTCCCTGCCTCCGCGGTCCGGGCGAGGGTCACGTACGACGCCGGTGTGGCCAGCGATTGGGGATGAAGGCTCTTCGGCGAGGAGCCCGAGGAAACCGTCGATACGTTCTCGGCGAACTGCAGGCGCAGGGGCTGGCCCGCGCCGACCGTCAAGAAGTGAGCCTTCAGGTGCGCGCTCGGGGTAATCAGCGTCAGGTTGAGGTGCTCGCTCTTGCCGGTGAGCCAGGCGACCGAGCTCGGCCGCTTGACCACTACCTGGATCGAGAGCGTGGTGTGCGCAGGGATCTTTCCGTCCGGCCAGATCTGCTTCCCGGTCAGGTGCACGGGGATGGCCGAGTCGGTCTTGCCGCCGTAGACCCTGACGCTCTCGATCGTTCCACCGCCGAGGGGCATCGTCACCTTCGCGAGCGCGGTCGGGTCGGTGGTGAGGGTTGCCTTCGAGCTCGTCACCGCGATCGCCACCGCGGCCGCCGCGCCCACCAGAATCACGAGGATGCCTAGCGCGACGTACGGCCCCCGCCTACGTGAAGTCCGAGCCTCTGAGTACGCCCGGCGGGACGTTCTGGACGGTCTCGCCGGGCTGCGTTCAGGGCGTAAGTATGTTGCTCGCGCTCGTGCCAGCTAAGACCACCCCATAGCGAAATGGTATCGATAGGCCTGTCGGATCTCTGTCGGGACAAGTTTTGTTCATGCTTCTGCAAGAGGATTTTCATCCTCTGAGCCCGCGCGGGGTGCGCGCACGAAGGACCTAGCGGGTGACCGCGCCCAGCGACGCGCTCGAGACGAGCTTGGCGTATTTGGCGAGCGCGGCCGCCGGCGCGGCACGGTCAGGGGGCGTGTAGCTCTTGGTGCGGGCGGCGATCTCCTCGTCGGAGAGGTTGACGTCGAGGCGGCGGGCGTCGACGTCGAGCGTGATCTCATCGCCGTCGCGGACGATCCCGATCGGGCCGCCCCTGACGGATTCCGGGGCCACATGGCCGGCCATCAGCCCGTGGGTGGCGCCCGAGAACCGGCCGTCGGTCAGAAGGGCGACATCCTCTCCCAGGCCCTCGCCGACGAGCGCGGCGGTGACCGCGAGCATCTCGCGCATCCCGGGGCCGCCGGCGGGCCCCTCGTTGCGGATGACGACGACGTCGCCGGCCTTGATGCCCTGGGTGCGCACCGCTGCCATCGCGTCTTCCTCGGATTCGAATACCCGGGCCGGACCGGTCTGCCTGCGCCGCTCGTAGCCGGCGACCTTGACCACGCACCCCTCGGGCGCGAGGTTGCCCTTGAGGATCACGAGCCCGCCCGTGTCTTTCAGCGGGTCGGTGAGCGGTCGCACGACCTCCTGGCCGTCCGTTTCCCGTGCTTCGTCGGCATGCTGTCCGACGGTCTTGCCGGTGACCGTCTGGGCGTTCTCATGGAGGATGCCGGCCTCCTTGAGCCGCTTGAGGACGAGCGGGACCCCTCCGGCGGCGTATAGATCGGGGGCGACGAAACGGCCGCTCGGCTTCAGGTCGCACAGCAAGGGAGTGCGCTCGCTGATCCGGTCGAAGTCATCGATGTCCAACTCGACATTCATCTCGTTGGCTACCGCCAGAAGGTGAAGGACGCCGTTGGTCGAGCCGCCGCTCGTCGCGACTGCGGCGATCGCGTTCTCGAGCGCGTCGCGGGTGATGATGTCTCTTGGAGTTTGACCGCGTTTCAGGACGTCCATGATCAGTCGCCCGGCCTCCTTGGCCACCTCCGCCTTGTGCGGGTCCTCGGCCGGAACCCCGGAGGAAAACGGCGAGATCCCGAGCACCTGGAACGCCATCGCCATCGTGTTCGCGGTGAACTGGCCGCCGCAAGCGCCGGAGCCGGGCGACGCGGCCTCCTCGATCGCGGTCAGCTCTTCGTCGGTGATGCGGCCGGCGGCGTGCGCGCCGATCGCCTCGAACACCTCCTGGATCGTGATGCTCTGACCGTTGTAGTGCCCGGGGTAGATCGAGCCGCCGTAGAGCATCAGGCTCGGCAGGTTCAGCCGGCACAGCGCCATCACCGTGGCGGGGATCGTCTTGTCGCACGCGCTGATCGCGATCACCGCATCGAACGCCTGGGCGAAGGAGACCAGCTCGATCGAGTCCGCAATCACCTCGCGGCTGGCCAGCGACGCCTTCATCCCTTCGGTGCCCATCGTGATCCCATCCGAGATCGCGACCGTGTTGAACTCCATGGGCGTCCCGCCGGCCTCGCGGATCCCCTCCTTGATCTTGGCGCTGAGCGCGCGCAGATGGAAGTTGCACGGCATCGTCTCGATCCAGGTGTTGGCGACGCCGATCAGCGGCTTGCTCAGCGCCTCGTCGTCGTAGCCGATGCCCTTCAGCTGTGAGCGGGCGGCGGCGCGCTCCGGGCCTTCGGTGAGCGCACGGCTCTTGTGCTTGAGATCCATGGGGCGCGGACTGTAGACGGTGGCGGGCGAGGCGGCCCGTCAGGCTGCGCTCTGGCGGTCGGCCGGTCGGTCGGGGCCGTCGCCGCCGGCGATCTGCCGCATCCGCGCCCGCTCCCACTGCGACAGGCGCCACAGGTCGCGCCGGACCTGCGCCGGGTCGAGCTGGCGGCCCGGGAGGTGCATGTTGGCCGTCGAGATCAGTCGCCGCTCATCGCCGGTCAGCGCCATCCACTTCGCGAGCACGTCGTCGGAGTCGGGCAGGCGCGCGCTGCCGTAGGGACGGGTCTCGTCGGGGAACGTGACGCAGTACTCGTTGAGGAGACGGTGGGTCTGGGCCAGATAGGCGAGGATCGGCCGGTGGGGGTAGATCAAATAGGCGTACGGCGCGCCACCGGTTCCGCCCACGTCATCGGGTCCGTCCGCGAGCGTGCCCCACACGCGGAGGAAGCCGAGGTCGCGGTACATCGCCCACTCCTCCTCGTTGACGCATGAGCGGAGCAGAGCCCGGGCGCGTGATTCAGCCCGGCGCTCACGGCCCGGGTCATACGACCACGTGGGAGCGCGGAGTCGGCGCGCCTTATACCGGCTCCAGAGCTCGTCGATCCGCGGGACGATCAGATCTGAGAGCAGCGCAAGAGCGACGAGCGCGGTCGCTGCGAGCGCCAGCAGCATGGCGTTTCCGCCTACCTACCGCCCGCGGCCCGCGGGAAGAAGATCACGCGGTCGGCGTCCCAGGGAATGTCCTCGAACGTGCGAACCATGATCGACTCTCGCCGCCCGGTCTTGTCTGCGACCGGAACTGCCGCCCACAGCCCGGCGTCCAGCTGTCGGCGGAATTCCTCGATCAGGCGCTGCTCGTCCTCAGCGCGCTCGACGTCCCCTTCGGCGATCAGAACCTCTCCATGACCCGGCTTCATCCGCAGGAAACGCACGGAGGGATTATGCCAAATGCGGGTCGGTTCCCGGACTATGTGAGCCGTCCAAAACTGCCCAAACATCCGGTTTGCAGGCAATCCCCAGGATGTCGACGGGGCCTGGTCCGGCGCCGACCTCGCGCAGTCCCTGCGCCACCGCCCGGGATGCAAGCTCGCGCGCCTTTCGCGCGGCCTCGAGCGGGTCGTCCCCGTAGGCGAGACGCGCGGCGAGCACCGAGGAGTGGGTGCACCCCGAGCCGTGAGCCGCCCCGTCCTCGTGGCGCTCGCCGTCGAGTTCGACGAGCCGGGCGCCGTCGTAGAACACGTCGCTCAGGGGTTCGCGGTGTCCCCCGGTGACCACGACTATCTGCGGGCCGAGAGCGTGGAGGTGGCGGGCGAGGTCGTGCACGTCTTCGTCTTCGGCCGGATCGCCGGCCAGCTTCCTCGCCTCGGGCAGGTTCGGGGTGATCACGGTGGCGCGTGGGAGGAGGTCGTCGATCAGCGCCTGGCGGGCGTCCGGTTCGAGCAAGACCGCCCCCGACTCAGACACCATCACCGGGTCGAGCACGACCGGCGTGTCGCCGGGCAGGGCGGTGAGCGCGTGCGCCACCGCCTCGATCGTGGCGCGGTCCCCGAGCATCCCGACCTTGACCGCGTCGACGCCGATGTCTTCCGCCACGGCCTTTACCTGGGCGATGATGATCTCCGGGGGGATGGCGTGGACGGCGGTCACCCCGACCGTGTTCTGGGCGGTGATCGCGGTGATCGCGGTCATCCCGTGGACGCCGCAGGCGCCGAACGCTTTCAGGTCGGCCTGGATGCCGGCGCCACCGCCGGAGTCGCTGCCGGCGATCGAGAGGACGCGGGGTATGCGGTCCCGGGGGGTCACGAGCAACGAGCGTAGCCCCACCAGATCCGAGCGAGGTTTGCGGCAACTATTGCCCAAAACCTCAGTCGCGTCAGGGCGCGACCCGCAAACGACCCCCTGCCCCACGGTGGACGAACCCCTCGAGCTCTAGTGCCGCGAGGGCCGCGAGCCCCTTGTCGGGCTCGAACCCGGCCCGCGCAAGCGCGGCCGCCGCGGTCTCGTGGCCCTCGGCGATCGCTGCCAGCAACGGCCGGAGCTCCGCGGACGGCTCGCGGCGCGGGTCGACCGCCCGCCGGGCACCCGCGCCGAAGAGGAGGTCGAGGACGTCCTGGGGTCCGCGGACCGCACGCGCACCACCGCCGGCGAGGAGCGCATTCGAGCCCTCGGCCTGCGGCGCGGTCACGCGCCCTGGGACCGCCCCCACCGGGCGCCCGATTTCGCGCGCCAGCCGCGCCGTGACCAGCGAGCCCGAGCGCTCGCCGGCCTCGACCACCACGGTCATCGCCGCCAGCGCCGCGATGATCCGGTTCCGGGCGGGGAACATCCACCGCCACACGCTCGTCCCCGGCGCGATCTCCGACACCGCGACCCCGTGAGCCATGATCCGCCGGTGGAGCGCGCGCTTGCCGGTGGGATACGGCCGGTCGGCCGGGCCGGGGAGCACGGCCACAGTCGGCATC
>Ga0335080_10005898_pt1 | contig 12663 bp, 10 predicted proteins | sample Lox_Sample_34_FD_206720 | JGI IMG/M metagenome (GOLD analysis project Ga0335080, IMG submission 206720) | Soil microbial communities from Loxahatchee National Wildlife Refuge, Florida, United States - Lox_Sample_3.4 | ecosystem: Environmental > Terrestrial > Soil > Wetlands | place: USA...
TGTAATAGTCGCGGATCGCGGGCTGCATGATGTGAACGATGACGCTGCCCAGGTCTACCAGGACCCACTCGCCCGTCTGCTCTCCTTCGGTGCTCATCACCTGACCGCCGCCGGCCTTGATCTTGTCCGCGACGTTGCGGGCCAGGGCTTTGGTTTGGCGCGCGGATTCCGCGCTTGCCACGATCATGTAGTCGAACATCGCTGTGAGCTTGCGCGTGTCGAGTACCACGATATCGCGCGCCTTGATCTCCTCCAGCGCCTCTACGGCGGCGTGTCTAATCTGCTCAGCCTGCATCCAGATCCTTATACAGAGTGTTGCTACGAATATAATCGAGAACGGAGTCGGGAAGCAAATAGCGGGGACTGCGTCGCTCCCGGATTGCTTCTCGGATCGCGGTGGCCGAGATGTCGAGCGGTGTGATGGCCTGCAACCACACCAGTCCAGCCCAGGATTGCCGCAGCTCGCGCGTCGACTGGGCCCGGCGCGCGTCCAGCTCGCGCGCCAGCGCGGCAGGCACAGCGGCAGGATCCAGGGCAAAGCCAGGGCGGTGAGCGATCACGATGTGGGCCAGCTCGAACAACCGTTCCCAGCGCGACCAAGTCGTCAGGCCCAGGAAAGCGTCCAGGCCCATCAAGAGGCACAGCGAGCATGCAGAGCCCAGTTCCGCGCGCAGTTCGAGGAGCGTGTCGACCGTGTAGCTCGGGCCGGCGCGACGACACTCGCGGTCGTCCAGCGCGAATCGCGCGTTGTCGGCGCAGGCGAGGCGAACCATGTCGGCGCGGTGAGTGGCGCTCACCTGCGGACTTGCCCGATGCGGCGGGATGCTGGCGGGGACGAAGCGGACCTGGGCGAGATCCAAGGCGTCGGCCACCTCTTCCGCCAGGCGCAAGTGCGCATAGTGGATCGGGTCGAAGGTGCCGCCCAAGATGCCGACGGGGCCGGGCAAGGTGGCCAAAGCTCGATCGCCAGAGGCCTGGGCGGCTCAGCGTCTCACAACACCAGCCGTCGAATGTCGCTCAGCACGGCGTTCAAGTAAGTGATGAAACGCGCGCCTTCGGCGCCGTCGATGACGCGGTGGTCGTAGGACAGCGACAGCGGCAGCATCAGCCGCGGCACGAACTGGCCGTCCCGGTATGACGGCTTCATGACCGAGCGCGACACGCCGAGGATCGCCACTTCGGGTGCATTGATGATCGGTGTGAAATTGAGGCCTCCGATGCCGCCCAGGCTGGAGATCGAGAAGCAGCCGCCTTGCATGTCCGCCGGTGAGAGCTTGCCCGCGCGTGCCCTGGCGCTCACTTCGCCCAACTCCTTGGCGAGCTGCATCACGCCTTTCCTGTCGCACTCCCGAATCACCGGTACCACCAGACCGTTGGGAGTGTCCACTGCCACCCCGATGTTGTAATAGCGCTTGAGCACCAGGCTCTCGCCATCGGGCGACAGGGAGGCGTTGAACTGCGGAAATTGCTTGAGCGCCGCCACCGCTGCTTTGATCAGGAACGCGAGCAGGGTGACCCGAACGCCCTGCTTCTGACCTTCCTCGGCCATCTGCCTGCGGAACGCTTCCAACTCGGTGATGTCGGCTTCGTCGTTCTGCGTGATGTGCGGAATCGTCACCCAGTTGCGGTGCAGGTTGGCGCCCGAGATTTTCTTGATGCGCGAAAGCGGCTTCAGCTCAGTGGCGCCGAACTTGGCGAAATCCACCACTGGCAGCGGGAGCACGGAAAGCCCTCCGCCGGCAGGCGCAGCGGCAGGCCGGCTCAAGCTCGACTTGACGTAGCCCTGCACGTCATCTTTCAGGATGCGCCCCTTCGGACCCGAGCCTTTGACCCTGGTCAGATCGACCCCGAGCTCGCGCGCGAAGCGGCGCACGCCGGGGCTCGCATGTGTATGCGCAAAACCAGCCTCGTCGACCGGCGCCAACGCTGGCGACGGACCAACCGTTGGTGCAGCGACCCCGGCCGGCTGCTGTGCCGGCGGCGCTGGCGGGGGCGTCGCGCGCGCGGCCGGAGCCGGTGCAGTCGCGGCAGGCTTGGGTGCTGCCGGCTGCACCGCGCCGTCCGGCTCGAGGGTCAGGATCGCGACTCCCTGTGAGACCTTGTCGCCCACCTTGACTTTCATCTCCTTGACCACGCCGCTGAACGGCGCGGGCACCTCCATGGTGGCCTTGTCGCTCTCGAGCGTGACCAGCGAGTCCTCGGCCTTCACGGTGTCGCCGGGCTTTACCAGCACCTCGATCACAGGCACATCCTTGAAGTCACCGATGTCTGGCACGACGACTTCTCTCATAGCGGCCAAGGTTCTCTCCTCGTTGTTGCAGCGTGCGGGGGGCTTGGCCCGTCACACCGACGGCGGGTACGGCTTATTGGGATCGATGCCGTACTTCGCGATCGCGCGCGCGACCGTAGTCGCGGGCACGCCGCCGTCGTCGGCCAGTGCCTTCAGCGCGGCCAATGCGATGTAGTAGCGATCCACCTCGAAGAACTTGCGCAGCTGCTTGCGGTAGTCGGAGCGTCCGTAGCCGTCCGTGCCGAGCACTCGATAGGTCCGCTTCACGAAAGGCCGGATCTGGTCGGCGAAAGTCCGCATGTAGTCTGTGGCAGCGACCGCCGGTCCGCGGCGCCCTTCCAGGCACAGCTCGACGTAGGATTTGCCCTGCGGCTGCTCCGGGTGCAGCAGGTTCCAGCGCTCTATCTGCATGCCTTCGCGGCGCAGCTCGGTGAAGCTCGGGCAACTCCAGATGTCGGCCAGCACGCCAAAGTCCTTCTTGAGCAGATCCGCGGCGGCGATCACTTCGCGCAGGATGGTGCCGCTGCCCATGAGCTGCACGCGCGGCGCCTTGTCCTCCGCGGCGCCTTCCGAGAACAGGTACATGCCCTTCAGAATGCCCGCCTGCGCACCCGCGGGCATGGCAGGATGAGCATAGTTCTCGTTCATCACCGTGATGTAGTAGAAGACGTCCTGCTGCTCCTTGTACATACGGCGCATCCCGTCCTGGACGATGACCGCCAGCTCGTAGGCGAAAGTCGGATCGTACGAGATGCAGTTGGGGACAGTGGACGATAGCAGATGGCTGTGTCCGTCCTCGTGCTGCAATCCCTCGCCGTTCAGCGTCGTGCGGCCGGACGTGCCGCCCAGCAGGAAGCCGTGCGTGCGGCTGTCGCCGGCGGCCCAGATCAAGTCGCCGACGCGCTGGAAGCCGAACATGGAGTAGAAGATGTAAAACGGGATCATCGGGATCCCATGCGTGCTGTAAGCAGTGCCAGCGGCGATCCACGAACACAGCGCGCCGGCTTCGTTGATCCCTTCCTGCAGAATCTGCCCGCTCTTGTCCTCCTTGTAGTACATGAGCTGCTCGGCGTCTTCCGGCTTGTAGAGCTGCCCGACGGAGGAGTAGATGCCGAGCTGTCGGAACATCCCTTCCATGCCGAAGGTGCGAGACTCGTCCGGCACGATCGGCACCACGTACTTGCCGACTTTCTTGTCCCGGATGATGGTGTTGAGGATGCGCACGAACGCCATCGTGGTGGACATTTCGCGGTCCTCGCTGCTCTTGAGCAGCGCATCGAAAGCCGACAGATCGGGCACCTCGAGGGACTGCGCCTTACGCCGGCGCTGAGGCAGCGAGCCGCCCATGGCCTGCACGCGCTCCTTGAGGTACTGCATCTCGGGGCTGTCGTCCGCCGGCTTGTACAGCGGGATCTTTTCCAGCTGATCGTCCGCCACCGGAATGTTGAAGCGGTCGCGGAAGGCCTTGATGGAGATCGTGCCCATCTTCTTCTGTTGATGCGTGATCATCTGCCCTTCGCCCGCCTCGCCCATCCCGTAACCCTTGATGGTCTTGGCCAGGATCACCGTGGGCTGCCCCTGATGCTTGACTGCCGCGGCGTACGCCGCATAGACCTTGTGTGGATCGTGACCGCCGCGATTGAGCCGCCAGATATCGTCGTCCGACATGTTGGCCACCAGCTCGAGCAGCTCCGGATACTTGCCGAAGAAGTGCTTGCGCACGTAGGCGCCGTCCTTCGACTTGAACGTCTGATATTCGCCGTCGACCGCCTCCTCCATGCGTTTGAGCAGGAGGCCGTTCTTGTCCTTGGCGAGCAGCGTGTCCCAGTAGCTGCCCCAGATGACTTTGATCACGTTCCAGCCCGCACCGCGAAAATCTGCCTCCAGCTCCTGGATGATCTTGCCGTTGCCGCGCACCGGCCCGTCGAGCCGCTGCAGATTGCAATTCACCACGAAAATGAGGTTATCCAGCCGCTCGCGCGCGGCCAGCGAGATGGCTCCGAGCGATTCCGGCTCGTCCATCTCGCCGTCCCCCATGAACGCCCACACCTTGCGATCCTCGGTATCGAGAACGCCGCGGTCGCGCAGATACTTCATGAAGCGCGCCTGATAGATGGCCATGATCGGCCCGAGTCCCATCGACACGGTGGGAAACTGCCAGAAATCCGGCATCAGCCACGGGTGGGGATAGGACGGTAAGCCTTTGCCCTCCACCTCCTGGCGGAAGTTGTCCAGCTGCTCGGCGCTGACCCGGCCCTCGAGGAAGGCGCGTGCGTAGATGCCTGGCGCCGAATGCCCCTGGATGAACACCAGGTCTCCGCCGTGTTTATCGCCAGGCGCGCGCCAGAAATGGTTGAAGCCCACGTCGTACAAAGTGGCGGCGGACGCGAAGCTGGCGATGTGCCCGCCCAGCTCGGAGGAGACCTTGTTCGCGCGCACGACCATCGCCATCGCATTCCAGCGCACGTAGGAGCGGAGGCGGTGCTCGAGCTCGTGGTTGCCCGGCGAGCGCTCTTCCTGCCCCGGCGGGATGGTGTTGATGTACGCGGTGTTGGCGCTGTAGGGCAGGTTGGCGCCGGAACGCCGCGACTTGTCGATCAGCCGTTCCAGCAGATAGTGAGCGCGCTGCGCGCCCTCGTATTCGAGCACGCCGTCCAACGCATCCAGCCACTCCTGCGTCTCTTGTGGATCGTTATCCGGAAGCGGAGACATGTCCATGGTTAGGCCTCTGTTCAGCTTGGCCCCGTTTGGGGGCATCGTGGCAGTCGCGCCTGCATTCGTGATGCAGCCGCGGAACCAAAAAGTATACCAGCGAACGCCGTGTTAACCCGGTGCCTCAGCTCTTCTTCGGCGGGACGCGGCCGAGCAGATAAAACTCGTCGTTGGCGCGCATTCCAGTGACATGCGCCATGCGGTTCGACAGCGCAAACAAAGCGGTGATCGCGGCGATGTCCCAGATGTCCTCGTCGTTGAACCCGTGCAGGCGCAGCTGATCGCGGTCCTGGTCGGTGATCGTCTCCGGTGCGCGGGCGAGCTTGACGGCGAAGTCGAGCATCGCCTGCTGACGTGGCGCGAGGTCCGCGTGGCGATGATCGACCGCCACCTGGTCGGCGATGTAGGGATTCTTGGCGTAGATGCGCAAGACAGCGCCATGGGCGATGACGCAGTAGGGACAGCGGTTCGCGGCGCTGGTCGCAACCACGATCATCTCTTTCTCGGCTTTGCTCAACCCCGACTCGCGCAACATCAGTGCGTCGTGGTAGGCGAAGAAAGCGCGGAATTCGTCCGGCCGATGCGCCAAGGTGAGGAACACGTTCGGGATGAACCCGGCCTTCTCCTGCACCTGCAGCATGCGGTCTCGTATGTCGAACGGCAACCGTTCGTGCTCGGGTATCGGGTAGCGGCTGATGCGGTTGCTCATGCGCGATTGCCTCTCGAGAGAAAGGCGCGGGCGCCGCCTGGATCGGTTCGCACCCGCGACCCGGGGTCAGTGTCAGTCGTACTTGCGCAGATCTTCGATCACCTTGCCGTCGTTGGGAAGCGTCGCGGGCAGCTTGAATGCGATGTCGCCACGCAGCTTGGACACTTCACGCAGCGTGTCAGCAATCTGCGCTGCGAGACCTTCGGCCGGGCTGCCGTCGATCTCGACCTGCAGGGTCATGACGTCGTTCTTGTCCGCGTCGTGAGCGACGGTCAGGCGTGCACGCAGAATCTCGCGGTGGCGCTTCACCACCTCGCTTACCTGCGAAGGATGCACGAACATCCCTTTCACCTTGGTGGTCTGATCCGCGCGTCCCATCCAGCCCTTGATCCGCACATTGGTGCGGCCGCAGGGGCTCATGCCCGGCAAGAGCGCCGACAGGTCGCCGGTCGCGAAGCGGATCAGAGGGTATTCGGCCGTGAGCGTAGTCACCACGACCTCGCCCACTTCGCCGTCCGGCACCGGGTCCCCGGTCCCCGGGCGCACGATCTCGACGATCACGCCCTCGTCCAGCACCAGGCCCTCGCGCGCTTCGGTTTCGTAGGCAATCAGGCCGAGATCCGCCGTTCCGTACGTCTGAAAACCCTCGATGCCGCGCTTGCGCAGCAGCTCGCGCACGCTCGGCAGGAACGCCTCTCCACCGACCGCCGCTTTCTTCACGCTGCTCACGTCCTTGCCCATTTCATCCGCCTTCTCGAGAATGATCTTCAGGAACGAAGGTGTCCCGGCGTAGCATGCGGGCCTCAGCTCGGCGATGGTGCTGACCTGCAGCTCGGTCTGCCCCACGCCGGCCGGGAACACCGGGCAGCCGAGTGCCTGGGCTGCCAGGTCCAGCATGAAGCCGGCGGGAGTGAAGTGGTACGAGAAGGTGTTGTGCACCAGCTCGCCGGCGCGAAAACCGGCAGCGTACAGGGCTCGAGCAAACCCCCAGTAATCCTTCTTGTCGCCCTGTGGATCGAAAATTGGACCGGGCGACGCAAACACCCGCGCCAGCTGCGATACCGGCACCGCAGTCATTCCGGCGAACGGAACATCGGCTTTCTGGAGCGGCATGAGGTCCGACTTGCGTGTGAGCGGCAGACGCGCGAGCGTCGCGCGATCGGCCACCTCGTGGGGGTGCACGCCCTTCAACAGCTTGGCGAAGTAGGCTGCGTTCTTTTTGGCATTCGCGATCTGCTCCTGCAGCGCGCGCATCAGCGCGCGCTCCCGCACCTCGGGGCTGCGCGTTTCCAGATCATCGAAATATTTGCCCATTTGCACCGGCGAAAGTCTAGGCGAGCCAGCGCTTGCGCCGGCGATAGTGCTTCGCATCGCGGTAGCTCTTGCGGCCGGAGCTGGAGATGCCCAGGTAGAACTCCTTCACGTCTTCGTTGTTGGTGAGCTCCTTGGCCGGCCCGTCTAGCACCACGCGGCCGTTTTCCAGAATGTAGCCGTAGTCGGCGTGATGCAGCGCCACGTTGGTGTTCTGCTCCGCCAGCAGGAAGCTCACCTTCTCGCGCTGGTTCAGGCTGCGCACGATCTCGAAGATCTCCTCGACGATCTGCGGTGCGAGCCCCATCGAGGGTTCGTCCAGCAGGATCATGCGAGGCCGCGCCATGAGCGCGCGGCCGACCGCGGTCATCTGTTGCTCTCCGCCCGAGGTGTAACCGGCCTGACTGGTGCGGCGGTGCTTGAGCCGCGGGAAATAGGCGTACACCTTCTCTAGGTCTGCCGCCACCTCCCTGCGGCGCGCGCGCCGGGTGAACGCGCCCGTGAGCAGGTTTTCCTCCACTGTCAGGTGGGCGAAGCAGTGGCGCCCCTCCATCACCTGGACGCCGCCGCGCTTGACGACCTCCGAAGGGTTCAGCTGATCGATGCGCTTGCCGTCGAACTCGACCGAACCTTTGGTCACCTCGCCGCGCTCGGCGCGCAGCAGATTGGAGATCGCCTTGAGCGTCGTCGATTTGCCCGCGCCGTTGGCGCCGAGCAGCGCGACGATGGTTCCGTCGCGCACCTCGAGCGACACGCCCTTCAACACCAGGATCACGTGGTCGTAGATGACCTCGATGTTGTTGACCGTCAGCAGGGGCCGCGCAGACTGGCCTGGGGCGGCTGAAGTCATGACTCTGGCGTCAGGCCACGTCGACCCTGGTCCCGTTCAGGCCCCGACCTTGCAGTCGCGCCGCGTGAGGTTCTTGTCCTTCGCGTATTTGGCTGCGGCCTCCTCCACCATCGGACGAATCACCGTCTCGTCCGCCTCGATCCAGTCGGATACGAACACCCACTTGGTGCCGTCCCATTGGTGAATCCGCGCATGGCGGGCGCCCTCGTGGTCGCTGCACGAAACCTTGAGCGGCTGAAGCATGCCCGCGAGACCAAGCTGGCTGATGCGCTTCTGGTCCAGGGACAGGTTCTCGATTCCCCAGCGCACCTGTTCGCCGGTGAGCGGCTTCTTCCCGAATTTCCCCTGGGCCGTGCGGATCGATTCGATCAGCAGCATGGCGTTGACCAAGCCGCGGTTGTAGAGGACGTGCCCGACATCCTCCTTCTGCCCGGCGCCTTTGCCCTTGCCATACACGTACTTGAGGATGTCGGCGTGCACCGGCCCCTGCCCCGCCGAATGCTGCAGAGCAAGCGCGTTGTAACCCTTCGCATCCGCGCCGGCCGGCAGCACATCGGGCTCCGCACCCGCCCACCACACGCCGTACATGTGGTCGCGCGGATAGTTCACTGCCACTGCCTCTTTGATGGCAGTTGAATTCATTACGCCCCAGCCCCACAGAAAAACGTAATCCGGGCGCAGCTGGCGAACCTGTAGCCAGGCCGCCTTCTGCTCCACGCCCGGGTGCGTTACCGGAATGGTGATCAGCTCGAAACCGAGACGCTTCGCGCGTTCCTGCAGCAGCGGGATCGGCTCTTTGCCGTAAGGCGAATCGTGATAGACCAGCGCGATCTTCTTGCCCTTCAACTTGTCCAGACCGCCGTTGAGGTGCCCCACGTGCTGAATCAAGATGTCCGCCGCGTCCCAATACGTGCCGAGCAGCGGAAAATTCCACGGGAACACGCTGCCGTCGACCGATTCCGAGCGGCCATAGCCCATGGTGATCAGTGGAATCTTGTCTGTGTATGCCTTCTCAGTGAGCGCGTAGGTGATGCCGGTGGACAGCGGGCTGAAGGCGGCCGCGCCGGTAGGACCTTTGCTCTTCAAGCGCTCGTAGCACTCGACGCCACGATCGGTCGCGTACCCGGTTTCGCATTCCTCGAACATGATCTTGACGCCGTTGACGCCGCCGTCGCGTTCGTTCACCAAGGTGAGATAGTCGGCGTAGCCGTTGGCAAACGGTATCCCGTTTGGCGCGTATGGCCCGCTCCGGTAGACCAGCATAGGAACGAACTGTTCGTTGGCCTGAGCCAGCGCTGCATCCGCGTTAATGAGCGCGCCCGCAACGGCTGCGGCTACGAACAGCGTTCCTGCATTGAAGAGTTTTGGCATGACGACTCCTCCTTTTGATGTATGTTAGCGCGGGCGCCCGCCCGCTGCTCCCAGGTTCAACAACTCAGTAGGGGAACGGCCACAGGCGCAGCTTCTCTTTGCCGATGCGCCATAGCCGCGCCAATCCCAGCGGCTCCACAATCAGAAAGAACACGATCAGGCAGCCGAAGATCATCGCTTCCAGGTGCGAGATCATCGCCGTCGAAATCGATATGCCGAGCCATTGTGGCAGCTGATTCAGCACCAGGGGCAGGACCGTGATGAAGGCAGCGCCGAGGAAGCTTCCCAGGATCGAACCCAGCCCGCCGATGATCACCATGAACAGGATGCTGAACGAGCGGTTGACGTCGAAGGCGAGCGGTTCCCAGGAGCCCAAGTGGACGAAAGCCCACAACCCTCCGGCCACGCCGATGAAAAAGGAGCTCACGGCGAAAGCGGACAGCTTGGCGTACATCGGGCGGATACCGATGATCTCGGCGGCAACGTCCATGTCGCGCGTGGCCATCCACGCCCGGCCGATCCGCCCGCGTACGAGATTCTTGGCCACCGCGGCGAACAGCACAAGGATCGACAGGCACAGCGAATATTTTTTGACCGGGGTGTCGAAGGTGAGTTCGAACAGCGTGACCGGCGGAGCGGTAATGGAGCCCGACGGGGTGTTGTTGCTGAACCACGCGACCCGGCTGAACACCCAGTCCAGAAAAAACTGCGCGGCCAGAGTGGCGACCGCCAGGTAGTAGCCCTTGATGCGCAGACTGGGGATGCCGAAGGCGATGCCGACCAGAGTGCTCACGCCGCCGGCCAGCAGGAAGGCAACCAGCGGGTTGAGCGCCGGAATCCGCACACATAGGTTGTATGCCGCGTAGGCTCCCACCGCCATGAACCCGCCCGTGCCGAGCGAAAGCTGGCCGCAATAGCCGACCAGCAGATTGAGCCCGAGCGCGGCCAGCGCGAGGATCAGGAAAGGGATGAGAATCGCGCGCAGCAGGTATTCGCTCGAAACGAGAGGCACCAGGACGAAGCCGACCGCGAGCCACAGTGCGATGAAGAGCTGATCCTGGCGGATCGGGAACACCGCCTGATCGGCGCCGTAGGTGGTCTTGAACTGCCCGGCTTCGCGGTAGAGCATCGTAGTTCGTACTCGTGATCTGTGCGCTACGCTCTCATACTCGGTCGATGTGCCGCTCGCCGAACAGCCCTTCGGGTCGTACCAGCAGAAACAGAAGCGCGAGCACATAGGCAAACCAGTTCTCGATGCCCCCGCCGACCGCCGGCCCGAGATAAACCTCGGACACCTTCTCGCCGACGCCAATGATCAGCCCGCCGACAACCGCGCCCACGATCGATTCGAAGCCGCCCAGGATCAGCACCGGCAACGCCTTGAGCGCCACCAGGCCAAGCGAGAACTGCACGCCGAGCTTGGACCCCCACACGATCCCGGCCACCAGTGCAACCAATCCTGCGACGGTCCAGACGATCACCCAGATGGTGTTCAGCGGAATGCCGACCGACTGTGCCGCCTGGTGGTCATCGGCGACCGCACGCAGCGCACGGCCGATGCGCGTTCGCTGGAAGAACACGCCCAAACCCAACACCAGGAGGCCGGCGATCAGCGCTGCGGCCAGGTCTTCACTCGGCACCAGCACGCCGCCCGGTACCATCGACTCGAACAATACGATGGGCCGCTTGGGGATGCCGACGTCGAGCGCGTACACGTCGCTGCCCCACACTGCTTGTCCGAAACCGTCCAGCACGTAGGAGATCCCCAAGGTCGCCATGAACAGGCTGATGCCGGGCTGATTCACGAGCGGGCGCAACACCAGTCGCTCGATCACCCAGGCGAGCGCGATCATCACGGCGATCGTGAGCAGCAGCGCGATGAGGAATGGGCTGAAGGTCTCCTTGAGGATCTCCATCAGACGGACCAGGGTCAGGGCGGCGAACAGGACCATAGCGCCCTGCGCGAAGTTGAATACTCCGGAGGCTTTGAAGATCAGCACAAAACCGAGCGCCACCAGCGAGTAGAGGACGCCGGCCATCAGCCCACCGAGCACGACTTCCAGGAAGAATCCCATGATCCCGTTAGTGGCGCACGCCCAGATAGGCGTCGATCACAGCTTGGTTGCGGCGCACTTCGTCAGGGCTGCCGTCCCCGATCTTGCGCCCGTAGTCGAGCACCACGACGCGATCCGACAGGTCCATCACGACCCCCATATCGTGCTCGATCAGAACGATGGTGGTGCCGAACTCGTCGTTCGCGTCCAGGATGAAGCGGCACATGTCCTCTTTCTCTTCCAGGTTCATGCCCGCCATCGGCTCGTCGAGCAGCAGCAGTTCGGGTTCCGCCGCCAGCGCGCGCGCCAGCTCGACGCGCTTCTGCAGGCCGTATGCGAGGCGCCCCACGGGCGTCTTCCGGATGTGCTCGATCTGGAGGAAATCGATGATGTGCTCGACTTTGCGGCGGTGCGCGAGCTCTTCGCTGCGCGCTTTGCCGAAGTACAGGCATTGGAACAGGAAGCCGGCGTGCATCTTCAGCGTACGCCCGGTCATGATGTTGTCGAGCACCGTCATGCCCTTGAACAGCGCGATGTTCTGGAACGTGCGCGCGATGCCCCGCCGCGCCGCTTCGTGCGGACGCATCTGACGGTAGGTCGTCCCCTTGTAGGTGACCGCGCCCTGACTCGGGTGGTAAACGCCGTTGATGACGTTGAGCAGCGAGCTCTTGCCCGCGCCGTTGGGGCCGATGATGGCGCGGATCTCATGGCTGCGCACCTCGAAGCTGACGTCGTCGAGCGCTTTGACTCCGCCGAACGCAAGCGAGATACCGTCGAGCTTGAGAAGCACGTCGCCTATGTGGCGCTGAGGCGGCGCTGTGCTCATCGTAACGCGCTCTTGCGCAGCGCCGCGGGCGGATAGGTCGCGGCGTCGCGTATGCTGACGTCCGCTTCGATCATCCCGCTGCGGCCGTCCTCGAACTTCACCTGCGTGTCGATGTGCTGCACGCTCTTGCCTTCGTACAACGCGTCGACCAGCCGACCGTACTTGTCTGCAATGAAACCGCGCCGGACTTTGCGCGTGCGGGTGAGCTCATCGTCGTCGGGATCGAGTTCCTTGTGCAGGATCAGGAAGCGCCGCACCTGAGATCCGGCCACCATGGGATCGGCGGCGAGCTCCGCGTTGACTTTCTCCACGCAGCCCGCGATCAGATCATAGACCTGCGGCTTGCCGGCCAGGTCGGTGTAGCCGCTGTAGGCGAGATTGCGCCGCTCGGCCCAATTGCCGACGGCGCCCAGGTCGATATTGATGAAGGCGCAGACCATATCGCGCCCATGACCAAAGGCGACCGCCTCTTTCACGTACGGGAAGAACTTGAGCTTATTCTCGATGTAGTTGGGGGCAAACACGGCGCCGCTCGAGAGA
>Ga0335080_10005899_pt1 | contig 12662 bp, 8 predicted proteins | sample Lox_Sample_34_FD_206720 | JGI IMG/M metagenome (GOLD analysis project Ga0335080, IMG submission 206720) | Soil microbial communities from Loxahatchee National Wildlife Refuge, Florida, United States - Lox_Sample_3.4 | ecosystem: Environmental > Terrestrial > Soil > Wetlands | place: USA: Florida...
GACCGCGTGCACCACGCCGGAACCGGCGAAGTCGCAGTAGCCTTTGCCCAGGCCGACGTTGGTTCCGAGCTGCGAGAGCCAGCCGCCGCCCCACGCCCAGTTGCCGTACAGGGGATAAGTGAATGCCCCCATCAGCACGGAGGAAACGGCGAAGGTGAGGAACTTCCAGCGCTCGGCGCAGGCCCCGGTGACGATGGTGAGGGCGGTGTCCATGAACACCATTTCGAACAGGAAGATCACCATCACGCCGACGTCATAGGTATGGCCGGAGAGGAACATTCCGGCTCCGCCGAAAAGGCCCCAGGTTTTTCCGAAGAGAGTAATGGGGTGTTCCGGAGTGAGCGATTGCAAGCCACCCAGGTTGCCGTTGCCGGCCGCGCCGCCCATTTGTATGGCGAAGCCGATGAGCCAGTAAGCCAGCAAGCCGCAGCCATACACGAGGAAGTTCATCATGTAGGTGTGGTTGGCGTTCTTGACGCGGCAGAGGCCTGATTCCACCATGGCGAACCCGGCCTGCATGAACATGACCAGGAAGCCGGTGACCAGGGTCCAGACAAAGTTGACCGCGATTTTGTTCTGGCCACCCATGTTGGCTACGTCGGGCAGGGTGACGCCGGCTTTGGGGTCGGCGGCGGGCACGTCGTTAATGGTTCCGGTGATGGTGCCCCCGGGATCGCCCTTTTGCAGATCGGCGGTGCTGGGCGCCTTGGCCGCGGCGTCTTTGAGTTGGGCGTCGGCGGCAGGCGGCGGAGGCGCAGCCGCGGCGGGGGCCGCTGCCGGCGCCGCAGCCTGTGCCAAGGCTCCCATGCTCATGGCCAGAGCGAGCGTAAGGAGGCAAAGACAGATAAAGCCACTTCGGATCAATCTCATTTTTATTCGCTCCATAGTCGTTTTGGTGATGCGCTGTGGAACCGGTGATCTAAGCTTTCCAGATCGCGTTCTTGTTGAAGGCCGCGGGCAGGATGTAAATGATCCCGAAGAGGCTCACGGCAATGCCCAGAAGCGCGAAGACGATGCGCCCGCCCACGCTGTCGGTGAGGTGCATGCCGAACAGGGTGAGCACCCATCCCAAAGCGGCGACGAAAGCGCCTATCAGCTTCATGGCCAGGGGAGAGGCTTTCTGCGCCGGCTTGCCTTCCAGCGGCTTGAGCTTCAGGAAGGTCAAAAGGCTGGCGAGCAAGATGACCACGCCCACCACCAGGAGCAACTTGCCCAGGCCGGAAGAGAAATCAAAAATCCCGGCACACGCCACTGTCATGCCCACGAGAAAGACCGCGAAACCGCGCCCCTGCCCTGTGTTTGCTGCCATCAACTTCCTCCTCTACCCAAGAATGGGTGTCTCTCGATTGAGTTGCGAAATTCGGTCCTGCCTCACGGCACAATTCTCATTTCGGACAAATTTCCCGCGCCGCGAGTGCTTCATCGGGCCAAGGCCCGCTGCTTCTTTGGCCCGGCTTGAGTGGGAAGCGCCAGGAACACCAGGAACTGCAGCGCAAGAATGAATTCCAGCAGCAGCGGCTGGACCTGCTGCAGACGCAGCACCAGGACGAGCCCAACCATGGCGAACCACTGCCAGCGCGAGCGGCGCAGGCGCTCCCAGCGGCCGGCCAGGTGGAAGATCCCGCCGAAGGTCATCTTCGCGCCAGGCGCTGTCTCACTGCGGGCGCGCAGGCAGGCGATGGCGAAGAACCCCGCCAGCAGCACTTCCATCAGTATCGTTATCGTGCTCATCTGCATAAATTCCCCTCCGACCCAATTCCGCCGTACCGCGGAAATAGCGGCTCCGACTGCACGACCACTGCCTCACTCTGGCTGAGAAATACTGCGTTCTCACGACCGGCCACGCCCCTGACTTCGGACCGTCGCGGACAGGTTTTTACGGGCGGAGCATGCCGCTCCGAAGCCGCTGTTCCCTTTCGGCTCGCAGGCAGACGCGAGCAGAAGCGCGGCTAAGAAACTTGCTGCGGATTTTGGACGGGGGTGCATGGAAAGTCAAATTCAAACTTTTTATTGTCGGGATCACTCTGTCTTTTGGGAGAGCGAGAGCAGAGATGCTTTGGCATCAGTGTGATACGAGGCGGGAGCCGGGAATGGGTGACGCAGTAGAGACAAAGTGGCAACCGAGGAGCGGCCCAGACTGCGGAGATGCAATATAGCGGAGCTACGTCTTACTGTCGGGACCCGCGACGTTTCAGGCGGTCGGAAATTCTTACCAGGTCGGCGAGGGAACGGGCTTGCATTTTGTTCATGACATGGCGGCGGTGAATTTTCACCGTGATTTCGCTGATGCCGAGAGTGGCGGCGATTTGCTTATTGAGCATGCCGGTGACGACGAGATCCATGACCTGCTGCTGCCTCAGAGTGAGAGCGTTGAAGCGGGACCGCAGGATTGCCATCTCGCCATATTCTTCGCGCCAAGCGCGGTCGCGGTCGAGGGCCTGGTGAATCGCGCTGAGCAGTTCTTCCTTCTGAAACGGCTTGGGAAGAAACTCGACGGCTCCAGCCTTCATCGCCCGCGCGGTCATGGGAATGTCGCCGTGGGCGGTTATAAAGATGATAGGGATAGCGATACCCGCCTCGCCAAGGGTCTGCTGAAAATCAAGACCGTTGGTACCGGGCAGCCTGACATCGAGCACCAGGCAACTGGGAGCTTGCGGACGCGGCGCCTTGAGAAACTCCTCGCCGGAGCCAAAGACCTCGGCATGCAATCCGACGGACTCGAGCAGGTTGCTGACGGCGTCGCGCACCGAGGCGTCATCATCCACCACAAAGACGGTCGAGTTGGGGTCAGGAGTCTGAGCCGGGTCGGGCATCGGAGTCTCGCGACGGGATCGGAACCGTAAACTGGAAGATAGCACCGCCGGATGGGCGCGGGCTAGCCCACAGGCGGCCTTCATGAGACTCCACGATGGAACGGCTGATGGAGAGTCCCATGCCGATGCCGTGGGGCTTGGTGGTATAAAAAGGATCGAAAATCCGGTCGGCGTTGTCGGGAAGACCGGGGCCGCAGTCCTCGATCTGCACCAGAATCTCCCGCGAGTTTTCCTGCAGGGAGCGAATCAGCAATTCCTTTCGCCGGCCGGTTTCGGCGGCCATGGCATCCATACCGTTCATGACCAGGTTCAGCACCACCTGCTGGAGCTGTACGCGGTCGGCCTTAACTTTGGGCAAAGTGGAAGCCAGCTCGGTGTGAACCGTAATCCGCCGGCGAATGGCTTCGTTGCGGACAAAGCCGGTGAGTTCCTCGATGACTTCATTTATATCCATCCAGCTCTTGGCCGGGGCTTCTTTCTGGAAGAGGGCGCGAATGCGGCTGAGAATGGCGCCGGCCTGAGTGCCGTCGCGAATGATGCTCTCCGTGGTCTGGCGAGCTTTTTCGATATTCGGCGGATTGGCGGAGAGCCACTCCAGCGAAGCGTGGCCGTGGGTGACCACGGCAGTAAGTGGCTGGCTGATTTCGTGGGCGATGGAGGCGGTCAGTTCTCCCATGCTCAACACGCGGGCAAGATGGGCCAGTTCGGCCTGGGTTTTCATCAGGGCCTCGGTGCGCTCTGAAACCCGGATCTCCAGCTGGTCGCGGGTCTCGCGGAGGTCCCGCTCGGTTCTTTTCTTGGAGGAACTCACCCAACTGGCCACCGCGGCGCAAATGACGAAGGCGGCGAAATACATCTCCGCGGCGGTATTGACCCTGAAGGAGTGCAGCGGTGGCACCAGGAAGTATTCCACCAGCAGGGTGGAGAGCAACACGGAGAACATTCCCGGGCCGGTGCCGCCGAGCCAGGCGCTGACCATCACCGCCGCGAAAAAGAGAAACAGAAAAGGATAAGGAAAGGCGCGCTGCACGAGGAGAGTGACAGCCAGCGCCAGAGCAACCATGATCACGGAGATGGCATAGCTGCGCACCCAGGATTCTCGGGCGCTGTCGGACGATCTGCTCCGGGAGGACTCCATTGCGGCAGGGTGGTTGCAGCTATCCCCGACTTAAGGCGGGTGGATTATAGCAGCAGGGCTGCGGATCGCGGCGGGGGCAGAGCCGGGGCGATCGATTGGTGCGTTCATCGATTCCGGCGGCATCGGATCCCTGAAATAAAAATCCGGACCAGGCTTGCGGCCTGGTCCGGAAAATCCTGCAGGCGCTCGCTCAGAACTCGAACTTCAAGCCGAACTGCACCAGGCGCGGCAGGTTTACGGTGTTGGTCACCTGTCCGAAAGTGGCGCTGCTCTCGGTTCCGTTGGGCGGCCCGAATTGCGGATGGTTAAAGAGATTGAAAAACTCGGCGCGGAATTCCACTGCAGCGCGTTCATAGATTGTCGTCTTCTTGAACACGGCGAAGTCGAAGTTGTTGACGCCCTGCTGGCGGATAGTGGCGTCCACGCGAGGCTCGTTGCCGAAGGTCCACGGGTTATTCTGGACCCCGGCCCCGTTGAGACCGCTGGGGGCGGTGAAGCAGGAGGTATTGAACCACTGGGTCACCCGGCTTACCGCGCTGCCGGAGACTGATTTGTCGCAGCCCGCCACGACATCAGGCCTGAGCGTTCCAATGCCAAGGTTGGCGTTCGTCATGTCGTTCCCGCTACCGTAAGTGAGCTTCATGGGGAAGCCGCGTTGGAAAGTGGTCACGCCGTCCAAGCCCCAGCCGGAGACGAGCACGCCACCGGCTCCATGAGCGCTAGACAAGAATTTCTTGCCGTGGCCGAAGGGAAGATCAAGCACGTAGCTGATGACCAGGCGCTGGGAAACGTCCTGCGAGGAGAGGGAGTATTCGCCGTTGTTCTCACGTCCGTTGATGTTATTCCAATCCTGAACGCCACCCACGCCGCCGGTGGTGCCACCTTCCAGCCAGGAAGTGAGGGTATCGGTGTTGGAGAGCAGCTTGGCGTTGGTATAGGCAACAAGTACCGTGCCGCCGCCCTGGAAGCGTTTCTTCACCGTGGCCTGCAGGGCGTTATAGCTGCTGCTGCAGCAGCCGTAGCCGTTCAGGTTCAGACCTGCATACTGTGGAAAAGGCCGATCCAGCTGGCCCTGAAGCAGAACTCCTGGCCCCAGGTTGCCCGGCAGACTCTGGCTGAAGGGATACGGGCCGGCAACGGGCTGGCCAATAGCCACAGTCTGACCCGCAGCATACTGTTGCGCCGCTTGCGAAATGAAGCTGTCCGGAATCTGATTCACGTTGGTGTTGAATTGCTCAAGATGCACGCCATGCGATCCAGCGTAGGCGACATCAGCGAAGAATCCCCCGGGCAATTCGCGTTGGATATCGAAGTTGTACTGCTCCACATATCCGTACTTCTGCACGGTGTAGCCGGTAGCGGAAAAGTTGCTTTGGTTCAGGATGTACTGCGAAACATTGGGCTGAGGATTCCGCCCGGGTACGGCGGTAATGTCGCTCGCACCCACGCCACCCTGTCCCTGATTGAAAGGCCCCTGCCCCAGACAGGTAAGGTTGTTGTTCCCCCCCCACGAGCAGGTGTTCTGATTGAGGGTCGCCGCCGGAGTTGCCCCGCCGTCGTTACTCGAGAAGAAATTCGAGGTGGCGCTACTGACGGGGTCAACATAGGGATTGGTGCCGAATGAAACATAGTTCGGGATGAAGAAGATGCCGTATCCGCCGCGGATCACGGTTTTGGAATCGAGAGCGTAGGCAAAGCCAACGCGGGGCAGAATCTCTTTCTTGGAGAGCGGCAGGTTGTTGCGGGTGTCGTTTACGCCGGTATTAACCAGGAAGAGATCGCCCGGGCAGGAACTGCCGGCAGTGCCAGCACACCCGGTGACGGAACTGTTGGCGACGCTGGGGTTGAAGTACGTCATCTTGTCATAACGTTCGGACCAGGGCCCTTGCAGCTCGTAGCGCAGGCCAAGATTTAGGGTGAGCTTGCTGGTCAGGTGCCAAGTGTCGCCGAAATACAAGGCGCGATAAGTTTGCTTTCCTGAGATGGGACCGGAGATGACCAGCGACCCGGTGGTCTGGTTGCCGAACGCCGCGCCCTGGCCGTTGCCATAGCCCAGCAGGAAGTCGGCAAAATCCTCGCCGTTGCCGGCGTTGGCGCCCTGGACATTCCCGGAACCGGCAACGCCCGGGGTGGCGGAGGTCCACGAACCGCCGAACGAAATCAGGCCGCCGCCAGTGTTGGTCTGCAGATAGTTATCGTAGCCCTCCTCAAGCTGGCCGCCCCACACGAAGGAATGACGGCCGCGGATCATCGTGACTTGCGGAGAAATATTGAATTGAGTGTTGAGATCGTTAATCGCGCTTTGCCCCTGGCTACAGGTAACCAGGCTGTCATTCTGGCCGAAACATGGGGTCAGCGGCGTGCGCTCAATGTCCGGCACCAGGGCGTTGTAGTCGTTTGGCCAGCCCTCCTGCGACATATCGAAGTTGTCATTGATGGGTGCGCGCAGGTAGTGGAAGCGGCTGATGCTGGCATTCACATTCGCGATTGTCGTCGGACTGATGGCGTAGTTGTAGCCGATGGCCAAACTTTTGCTGCGGGTGTTTTCCGCGCAACGGTCTTTACAGAGACCGGTGCCGAACGGATCCTGCGCCAGACTCAGCAGCTTGAAATAACTGAAGCGGCCAAAGATCGTTTGCCTGCTGGTGATGGTCTGGTCCACGCGAGCTACATACTCATCGGTATCGCCGCCGGTGCTGGCATCCTTGAGGAAGTTGAGGACGGTTCCCGAGGTGGTGGGATCGGGGATCAGCGAGCCCAACAGATACGCGGAAGTCGGATTGATCCAGGGCTGCCCGGTGAAGGGATTATTCCCCGAGATGTCGTTGTTCGCAAAAGGCACGCGGAAGCTGGTTGGGTTTTGTCCGCTGAGGCCGTTGGGGCCGTTGGTGAAGGCGATCGGATTGTAAAGCTGGTGGACAAAGACCGTGTTGCCGGATGAGTTGACAACGTGATCGGAACAGATCATGGCACCCGGGTCGTTGGGATCGGGCGTGTTGAATCCTGAGGAGCAAAGATCCGAGAAATCCCCAGTCCGCTCAGCTGCTGTAGGCACGGTGGTGTTAAACGGCGTTCCAGTGCGCAACCTGAAGCCTTCATAGCTCCCAAAGACGAACGTCTTGTTCTTGATAATCGCGCCGCCGATTGTGGCCCCGAACTGGTTCTGCGTAAACGGCGGCGGTTCGTTCGTGGCGCCGTTCGCGATTTCGCTGTTCTTGTTGAAAAATTCGTTGGCGTTGAAAACCTTGTTGCGCAGGTATTCGTAGCCCGAGCCGTGCCAGGTATTGGTGCCCGACTTGGTGCTGATGTTGATGACGCCGCCGGCAAACTTGCCCCACTCCGGCCCGAGGTTATTGTCCAGGACCTTAAACTCGTTGACTGAATCCTGCGTGGGCACGATAAAAGGTAAGTTGATGTAACCGATGTTCAGGGGTTGACCATCCAGGTACATAGCTCCCTCGTTGGCGAAGGAGCCGCCGATCTGATAGTTGGCGAAGTCGAATGGGTTCTTGCCGACTACCGTGCCCATAGTATTCCCCTGGGGAACGACCGAGGGAGTAATCGTCGTGAGGTTGAAGATGTTGCGCCCGTTCAACGGAAGCTCGGTGGCGGCGCGAGTATCGACCACAGTACCCAGCGAGGAGGTTTCTGGCTGGAGTAATGGTATCTCGGAGGAAACCTCGACGGTCTCGGTGACCTGGCCAACGGCCAGCACGGCGTCAATCTTGCTGGCCTGGTTGACCTGCACCAATACATTCGCGCGGGTGAAGTGCTTGAAGCCCTGCTTCTCCACGTCAATTCGATATTCGCCGGGAATCAAATTGACAAAGGAGTAGAGTCCGTCGCCGCCGGTGCTTTGGGTGCGCTTTTCCGCTGTGCCGATGTTGGTCAAAGTCACTTGCGCCTCGGCGACGGCGGCACCGGTGGAATCAGTCACGGAACCTGAAACCGAACCGTACGTGGTTTGGGCGAAAGATAGCGAAGAGAAACAGGCGTACAGAAGACACAAAACCACAGTGGCAACACAGCGACGAAGCATAGTTCAACCCCCACGGTTGGAAAAACGCCGTCAGAATGAAACATGGCAATTTATGTTGTCAAGCAAATTGGAAAATATTCTATTTAACGTAATCGTTTACTTTTTGGCATTCGTAAAGTTTTGTGATGAGGTCCGCAGGGGTTGTATCGGCATCTGACGAATTCGGTGCAAAAATCTAATAATTCTTGTGGACTTGGCTGGCGCAGGCTCAGGCGGGCGCTATTATGCTAGGCAGAGTCAGTTTCGGTTCCCAGAGCGCTTGGTGAAAAGACTGCTAGTCGCGGCCTGCATTCCAGTTCTTCTGGCAGCTATGGCGGCGACTGCCCCGATGTTCCGGGTTCAGCAGCCGCGCGGCATCAATTTCGTCCTGCAGAATTCTCCCACTCCGCAGAAATACCTTATCGAGACCATGCCCGGAGGCGTGGCGCTGCTCGACTATAACAATGACGGCCTGCTGGATATTCTCCTGGTGAACGGAGGGCACATTCCCAGTCCGATGGGAGTTCCCGACAATTTCGACCGCCACGACCCTCGCTACTGGAACCGGCTTTATCGTCAGAATAAGGACGGCAGCTTCACCGATGTTACCCAGCAAGCCGGCCTGGCCAATGCCGGCGATGGCAACTACGGGATGGGGGTTGCGGTAGGCGACTATGACAACGACGGCTATCCTGACTTATATGTGACCAGCTACGGTAAAAACATCCTCTACCATAACAACGGAGACGGCACCTTCACAGATGTTACAGCCAAGGCTGGGGTCGCCGGTGGAGGATGGTCGGTTTCGGCGGGATTTTTCGACTACGATAACGACGGCAAGTTAGACCTGTTTGTAACCCGCTACATGGAGTGGGACACCCAGCACAGCAAGGATTGCGGCGGGGCCTTCCACACTTATTGTCCACCGGGGGAATTTCCCCGTACCACCAGCATTCTGTACCATAACCGCGGCGATGGGACCTTTGAAGACGTGAGCCAGCGCTCCGGGATCGCTTCGAAGCAGGGACATGCACTGGGAGTGGCCTTTGCCGACTACGATGGCGACGGCTATACCGATATTTACGTCGCCAACGACGGCATGCAGCAATACCTGTGGCACAACAACCGCAACGGCACATTCACCGAAGTTGGCCTGGATGCCGGGGCTGGCTTGTTTATCGACGGCGGGCCGCTCTCCGGCATGGGAGTAGTGTTTCAGGACTACGACAACGATGGGCGTCCGGATGTGGTTGTGACCACGCTGCCGCATCAAACTTACGGAGTGTTCCGCAACGAAGGCAACGGAACCTTCAGCGACCAGGGGAGGCAGGCGGGCATTGCCATGCTTTCCCGCGTCACCGCGGGATGGGGAGTTGGCCTGGAAGATTTCGACAACGACGGGCAGAAAGATTTGTTCATCACCCAGGGGCATGTGTTGGACAATGTGGAGAAGATCGATCCCTCGCTCCGCTATTTGGAGCCGCCTCTGCTGGCAATGAACCACAATGGGCGGTTCGAGCCGGCCGATGCCGGCACCGACACGCCGGTTGCCGGACGGGGCGCGGCTTTTGGCGATCTAAACAACGACGGCTGGATGGATGTGGTGACCACCGCGCTCGGGCAGAAACCGCAGGTGTTCATGAACCAGGGCGGCAGCGCGCACTGGCTGACGATCTCGCTGCGGGGAACGCGCAGCAATCGTGACGGCTTTGGGGCGCGGGTGCAGGTGAACGGGCAAACGCGCTTCGCGACCTCGGCCGGGAGTTACGAATCGGCGAATGATAAGCGGTTGCACTTCGGCCTGGGGAATGCGAAGACCGCGAAGGTGGAGATTGCCTGGCCCTCGGGAACCTGCCAGACACTCAATGACGTGCCTGCCGATCAATTTCTCGAAGTGCGAGAGCCGGAGCATCCGTGATTCGAACCCTCCTTACACTATGGCTGGCGTGGCAGGCGCTCTCGCCTGAGGCATTACAGCATTTTCAGGCGGGGCGCGAGGCGGAAAAGCAGCAACACTTCGATGCCGCGGCGGCGGAATTCCGCAAGGTCACCGAACTGGAGCCCACGTATGCCGCGGGTTTCGTCAACCTGGGGCAGATTTATATCGAGAAGCACGACTATGTTTCAGCGGTGGTGCCGCTGAAACATGCATTGGAGCTGGATGCGAGTCTGGCGCCGGCCCACCAGCTGCTGGGATATGCGCTGCTGGCCGAAGGGTCGGCGGCGGAGGCGATTCCGCACCTGGAGCGGGCGCACGAACAGGCCGCGCTGGGAATCGCGCAAGTCCAGACCGGGCAATTTTCCCAGGCGATCGTGAACCTGCAGGCGGCGCTGGAAAAACGGCCGAACGATCCTGATCTGCTTTACTACCTGGGCCGGGCCAGCGGATTGTTGTCGAAGCAATCCATCGATACGCTGCTGGCGGCTTATCCGGATTCAGCGCGCGCCCATCAGGCCATGGCCGAGAATTATTTCGTGCTGCGGCAAATGCCGCAGGCAGAGAAGGAGTATCAGCAGGCACTGCGCCTGCGGCCCGATACACCGAATGTTCACCTGGAACTCGGGCAGGTGTATGCCGTGAGTTCGGATTGGCCGAAAGCTGAGGAGGAGTTTCGCGCTGAGTCGAAGTTGCAACCGGGAAATGCCGAGGCCGCATTCCGCCTCGGGCAGGCGCTGCTGGAGCAGGGCAAGGTGAAAGAGGCGCGCGGCGAACTGGAGCGCTCGAACCGGTTGGAGCCGGAGATGCCGGAGACGCTTTACGCGCTGGGGAAAGCGGCTTCGCTCGATGGCGATTCGGCCGCCGCCGAGAAGGCGTGGACGCACTTGCTCTCCATCGAAAAGGACAGCGCGCTGGCGGCGCAGGCACACTTCGGGCTGGCGGGCATCTACCGCAAACAGGGGAAAACGGCGCAAGCGGAGCAGGAGATGCATGAGTTCCAGGCGCTGAACGGGGCTGCTCAGGGAGGGGATCGATAACGGGGCGCAGAGCGCGTCGGTGCTTGCTCAAAGTGGCCATGCTGTTGGCGCAGGCAAGAACTCAGATCCCTCTTTGCTCGGGATGACAAACGCGCTGTTTGCTACGCTTAATGCCTAGCGAGATCCGCTGATCTGCAGTGATTTCGGGCACAACGCATTGTGATCTGCGCGCTCATGGGGCGCTCGCCATTTGCCGCATAATCCCTTCGACTGATAACATTTTCTGTTCCCAGGTAATTGTCAATTCGCACTAGTGTCTTCATCCCGAAATTGGAGGAACCATGCCCATTAAAGTCGGCATTAACGGCTTCGGCCGCATCGGCCGCAACGTGCTGCGCGCTTCCCTGAATGATTCCAACCTCGAATTTGTGGCGGTCAACGATCTCACCGATCCCAAAACTCTGGCCCATCTGCTGAAGTACGACTCCATTCTCGGCAATCTGCCGAACAAGATTTCCGCCGGCGCCGACAGCATTACGGTCGACAACAAGACCATCAAGGTCTTCGCCGAGAAAGATCCGGCCAAGCTGCCCTGGGAAAGTGTTGGGGCACAGGTGGTGATTGAATCCACGGGACGCTTCACCGACGCCAACGAGGCCAAGAAGCACATGCGCGGGCCGGTAAAAAAGGTAATCATTTCCGCTCCGGCGAAGAACGAAGACGTCACGCTGGTGCTGGGGGTGAACGAGCAGGTTTACGATGCGACCAAGCACCACGTCATCTCTAACGCCTCCTGCACCACCAACTGCCTGGCGCCGATCGCCAAAGTGATCCACGACACATTCAAGATCATCAGCGGCACCATGACCACCATCCACTCTTACACTAACGACCAGGTGATCCTGGACTTTCCGCACAAGGACCTGCGGCGGGCGCGGGCGGCGGCGCTTTCCATGATCCCCACCACCACCGGCGCGGCCAAGGCTCTGAAGCTGGTGATCCCCGATCTGGCGGGCAAGCTCGATGGCTTCTCCATGCGCGTGCCTACGCCGAACGTTTCGGCAGTGGACCTGGTGGTGTGGGTGGAGAAGAAGACGACGAAGGAAGAGGTCAATGCGGCGCTGAAGAAGGCTTCGGAGGCAGGACCGTTAAAGGGCTATCTTGGCTACGAGGAGCACGAACTGGTTTCCGCAGATTACCGCGGGGATGGGCGGTCTTCGATCGTGGACGCGCCTCTGACCATGGTGGTCGGCGGCAACTGCGTGAAAGTGATCTCCTGGTATGACAATGAATGGGGATACTCGAGCCGCGTGCGCGACCTGATCAACTATCTCGGGCGCAAGGGACTTTAGCGAAAGCGCCGGGCTGCGGACCGGCGACACAACCGGTTGCCTTCGAAACTCGCTTACATTTGCCGGGGCTGCAATTCGCGGTCCCGGCTGCCGGCGGGACGCCGGCGCTACATTCCGGCGGAATGCCCGCACTAGCCTGAGGACTCAGCCATGTCCAAACTTTCGATTCGCGATTTACCGCTCAACGATCACCACATATTTATGCGGGTGGATTTCAACGTGCCGCTGGAAGACGGGCGCGTGATGGACGATACCCGCATCCGCGAAACCCTGCCCACAATTGAATACGCGCTGCGGCACGGGGCGCGCCTGATTGTGGCTTCACACCTGGGGCGGCCCAAGGGCAAACCCAATCCAAGAATGAGCCTCAAGCCCGTGGCCGAGCGTCTTCGTATGCTGCTCGACCGGGAATACGCGCGCTCGGA
>Ga0335080_10005900_pt1 | contig 12661 bp, 13 predicted proteins | sample Lox_Sample_34_FD_206720 | JGI IMG/M metagenome (GOLD analysis project Ga0335080, IMG submission 206720) | Soil microbial communities from Loxahatchee National Wildlife Refuge, Florida, United States - Lox_Sample_3.4 | ecosystem: Environmental > Terrestrial > Soil > Wetlands | place: USA...
TGCGGTGGATATCACGCTCGCGACCATCACGAGCGATGAGGGGCCGCTCGTGTTGGTCTTCGTACGCGATGTCACCGAACGGGAGCGCCGGGAGCGGGCCGAAAGGGAGTTCATCGCAAATGCTGCACATGAGCTGCGGACACCGCTGGCGGGAATCGTCAGCGCCGTGGACGTGCTGCAGGGCGGTGCCGCCGCTGTCCCGGAGCAGCGCGAGCGATTCCTGGACGGGATCGCCGGCGAGGCAGCACGGTTGACCACTCTTGTTCGGGCGCTGCTGCTCCTCGCGCGTATCGAGAGCCAGCAGGAGACGATCGCGCTCGAACGGGTCGAGCTCCGACCGCTGCTGGGTGAGGCGGCCCGCCAGTTCGACACCGCCGCGGACGTAGAAACCGTGGTCGAGTGCCCCCGGGGGCTGGCCGTTCAGGCCAACCGAGTGCTCCTGGAGGCGGCGATCCGAAACCTCGCCCAGAACGCGAGCCGTCATACGCGGCATGGTCAAATCAAGTTCCGCGGGACGGGGAGTGCGGATGGAACCGTCACGATCGAGGTACGCGACAGCGGCCGTGGTATGCCTCCGGATGTCCAGGATCGCGTCTTCGAGCGCTTCTTCCGGCCGGCTAGCGACCGCGAGGGCTTTGGGCTCGGGCTTCCGCTCGTGCGGGAGATTGTTCGTGCGCTCGGTGGGAAAGTCGAGATCGAGTCGGAGCCCGACCTCGGGACGACGGTCAGGCTGCATCTGGAGGGGGCGGAGTGAAACGGCGGATCCTGATCGTCGAGGACGAGCCGCTGATCGCCGATTCGGTCACGTTCGCGCTCGAGCGTGAGGCGTTCGAGGTCGAGGTCGCGGCCGACGGCGCGTCGGCGCTCGCGAAGGCGGCCTCGAGGCCGTGGGACCTCGTGGTCCTCGATCTGGGGCTTCCTGACCGCTCGGGCCTCGACGTCTGCCGGGATCTGCGCGACGCAAGCTCGGTGCCAATCGTGATCCTGACGGCACGCGACGCGGAATACGACCGTATCATCGGCCTCGAGGCCGGATCGGACGACTACCTGGTGAAGCCGTTCTCGATGGCGGAGCTAGTCGCCCGCGTCCGTGCACAGCTCCGTCGTCGCGACCTCGACCACACGGAACCGAGCGCTAACGTCCGCCACGTCGGGGGCCTGACGCTTGACTCGAGTCGCCGTCAGGTACTTGTTGACGGCATCGCGGTGCACCTCACCAATTCCGAATTCGCGCTCCTCGAGTTGCTCTGTGAACAACCGGATCACGTCGTCAGCAGACGTGCGATCGTGGAGCGGCTCTGGTCGGGCACCTACGTGGGCGACACCCGCGTCTGCGACACCTACGTCTCGCGGCTCCGCAAGAAGATCGAGTTCGACAGCGACAGCCCCGTCCGCATATTGACCGTCCGCGGGCATGGCTACCGGCTCGTGACTGCCTGACAGAACTGACAGGAAACTGCCAGTCGAGTGTCACCCACGGTTCCTCCGCGCCGTGAATCCTCGGATCTGACCGAGCGAGCACTCCTCGCCCCGGTCAGGGGGAACTTCCCTAGGGGATGACGGCGGGGACGGCTGGCCCCTTCACAAGGGGTCAGCTGTTACTAACGCGACAGGAGGCCCAGATGGAGACAATCGCAACCGATCCGGCCGACCGGAAGCGTGGCGTCAACAACATGATGCGCGAAGGACTGCGCGCTCATGATCCAAACGAGCCGATCCCCTTCTTCTGCGAGTGCGACAGCAAGGACTGCTACGAAGCGGTCTGGCGAACCGGCCTCCAATACGACGAGGCCCGCCGCGACGCAAGTTGGCGCGCGCTGGCGCCCCACGCAGCAAGCGCGACAGAAACGGCGCAACAGCGAGGCGCGATCCCGGCCGTCTACGAAGCCGTATGACCCAACCTGAGACGTGCCGACCACAGCCGTCTGAGCGGCCAGCGAGGTTTCGCCGACATGTTCGGGCCAAGCTCGGCGATCAGCCGCGACGCCGCTCGAGCTGCGTGCTTCTCTCACGACAGTGGGAGCTCTCAGGGCCGCCTTTGCGACCAGTGGACACTCTGCTACCGACCTGCCGGGCTGGTCGCCCGCCGCTGCATCGGGAATTCACTGGGAGGGGAACCGGGGACTCGCGTCTGGCAGGCTCGAATCAGACTCAGCTACCGACAGACTCAGTGCCGCGCGCAACTCGACTGTGTACGGCGAAAAACCAGATGCCAGTCGCGTTCTTCTGCGAATGCGGTGCCGTCGGCCGCTTCGCGCCGGTCTTCGTCTCGCCGGCCGACTTCGCCGCAGCCATGGCTGCGAGTCGCGGCTGGGTGCTCACGGACGGACACGGGCCCTGGACGGGCGAGACGCCATGAGCGCCCGAGCTCACACCGGTGAGATTCGTGTTCGCGAGCCGGTTCGCACTCGAGTGCCTTTGTCGGAATCGAAGCTTTGGTCTTCTGCTGCACGGCCGGGGATGGTGCCGCGGGCTCGTCTCGCGCGGCTCCGAGAGGCCGCGATCCGCAGCCGGCTGACAGTCGTCTCTGCCCCTGCCGGCTACGGGAAGTCGACCCTCGTCGCAGAATGGAACGACCTCGATCCACGAGCGACCGGGTGGGTTCATCTCGACCGCGGCGACAACGACCCGGTCGTCCTGCTCTTCGACATCGCAAGGGCACTCGAACGCCTGGGGCCACCCCCGGATCGGATCCGGGATGAGCTGGCGCGAGAGCGGCCGAGGATCGATCAGATGGTCTTGCCTCTGCTCGGGGCCGAACTGGACGACCGCGGGCCATTCGTGCTCGTGCTGGACGACGCGCATGCCGTCACTGCGGAGAAGAGCCTTGCGATCCTCGCATTCCTCGCCGACCGTGTCCCGGACGGGTCACAGCTCCTGCTCGTGACGCGAGGAGAGCCGGGCGTACCCCTCGGCCGGGTGCGTGCAAGCGGGGATCTCGTCGAGGTGGGGAGCGCGGATCTGGCTCTGGACGCGCAGGAGACGCAGGCCGTGGCGGCAGGTAACGGGCTCGACCTGCCGGAGGACGCAGCCGAGGCGTTACGGGAGCGCACCGAGGGCTGGGCTGCTGCGGTCGTGCTTGCAGCGCTGTCGCTCCGAGGCCGCGAGGACGCCGGGGAGCGAGCCGCCGCGCTGTCGGGCGACCAGCAGGACATAGCCGACTATCTCCTCGAGGAGGTGCTGAAGAGCCAACCCGAGGAGCTGGCGACATTCCTGCTCGCGACGTCGATTCTCGAGCGGATGACCGCGCCGTTGTGCAACGCCGTTCTCCTCATCGACAACGCAGCCGATTCGCTCGAGGCGCTGGTGCGTTCGAATGCGTTCGTGATCCCTCTCGACGATGGTCGCGAGTGGTTTCGATACCACCACCTGTTCGGCGATCTCTTGCGCGCCGAGCTGAAGCGGCGCCACCCCCAGCTGGTCCGCGAGTACCTGGTCCGAGCCGCAGGCTGGTGCGAGGTCCACGGACGCCCAGACGAAGCGTTCGCCTATGCGCACGAGTCCGGCGATCTGGCCCAGGCAGGCCGGATCGCTCTCGCCAACCGAGCCGGGTTCACGCAGCGCGGCCAGAGCCAAACTTTGCAGCTCTGGCTCGACCGCTGCACCGATGATCAGATCGCCTCCGACCCGCAGTTGGCGATCGCAGCTCTGTGGGCCCTCGGGTATCAGGGCGACGAGGCCCGAGCACGGCGATACATAGCTGCGGCCGAGCAGGGCCCGCTCGACCTGGAATCCGCCGACGGCTCGTCCTCGCTTCGGTCCGCACTTGCGTACGCGCGTACAGCCGTCGCTCCCGACGGAATCACGCAGATGCTGCGCGACGCCGAATACGTGTACGCGTCCGAGACTGTGGGCACACGGTGGCATCTCGGCGGTGCCCGTGTCATCGGCATGGCCTACGTTCTCATGGGGCGCCCTCAGGAGGCGATGATGCCGCTCCGGGAGGCACTCACCGGAGAGCAGCCGCGTGCCGGACGGGTTCTGCCTTTGGCCTATCTCGCGTTGGCGGCGAGGGACCAGGGCAATCGCAGAGACGCGCACCGCTGGGCGGCGCAGGCGGCCCAGGTGGTCGCCGAGGAACACCTCGAGGAAACGATGTTCAACGCCGTCGCGTGCACCGCAGCGGCCTTCACGAGTCTGGACCGCGGGGACCACACTTCAGCCGAGAGCCGGCTCGAGGAAGTTCGGCTTCTTCGTCCCTTGATTTCCGCGTCCCGTTGGCTCGACGCCGATCTGGCGTTGCGCTGCGCCGATGTCAGCTTCGATCTCGGGAACCGGACGGGCGCTGCGGAGTTCGCCCAGATCGCAGGTGACGCTTTGCACGGGTATCCCGACGCCGGAGCTCTGCCGACCCGGCTGCAACGCACCCTCGAGCGAATCAGGCTTGGACGCGACTACGAGCTCACCACTGCCGAGCTCCGGCTCATCCACTTCCTGCCGACCCATCTCTCGCTCCAGGAGATCGCCGATCATCTCTACCTCTCGCGCCCAACCGTCAAGACGCACATCGCATCGATCTACCGCAAGCTGGGCGTCGACGGCAGATCGCAAGCAGTCGAGCTCATCAACCTGCTCGGCCTGGGATCGATGAAGGTCATGGTCACAGATCGCGCGAGCGGCTGAGTCCACGGTTCGGCTAGCGCGAGTCGAATCGGCCTGAGGATCACGGTCGCATCCGGCCTCGTCCTTGCCCCTCGGGGCAGGTCGACTTGCTCCAATGAGAGTCGATAGCGGACAATTGCGAGTGCGTACGTGTGAACTCCCTTTCCGACTTGCGGTGAGGACGTCTCCGGACGTAGGCGTGGTGGTCAACTCGGTGGGCGGTGGGTCGCCGCAACGCGTGCCAGCTTGAGGGGAAGCTCGGCACGTACGACGGTGCCGCGGCCCGGCGGACTATCGACCAGAAGCTGACCTTCAAGTGTCTCGATTCGGTCCCGAAGCCCGCGCAGTCCCGTACCTCCGTCGGGGCGGGCGCCGCCGGTGCCCTCGTCGGCGATCTCGACGATGATCCAGCCGTCGCCGCAGGTGACCCGGACCGCGGCCGAGCAGGCGCCGGCGTGCTTGGCGACGTTTGCGAGAGCCTCGGAGACGGCGTAATAGGCGGTCGTCTCCACGGGCTCCGGCAGACGTTCCGGCAGGTCAATGTCGAGTTCGACGGCGACCGGCGCGCGCGCGGCCAGCACGTCCAGCGCCGGCCCGAGGCCGCGCTCCGTGAGCACAGCCGGGTGGATTCCCTGTGCGAGCTCGCGCAACTCGCTCAACGCCTCGGCGAGCTCGTCGGACAGCGTCGCGAGGAGGTTCTCGGTGTCATCGGTCGAGACGGGAAGCGTCGCCTGCGCCCGCCGCAACCCGATCGACAGTGCGACCAGTCGCTGCTGTGCGCCGTCGTGGAGGTTTCGCTCCAACCGGCGTCGCTCGGCGTCGCTGGCCTCGACGATGCGCAGCCGGGAGGCCTCCAGTTCCTCTCGCGCCTGGGCACTGGCGACCGCGAGCCCGACCAGCTCCGCGAACGCCTGCATCCGCTGTTCCGTCTCGGGCGGCAGCGACTCTCCCTCCCGCAGCGCCACGCCGATGATGCCCCAGATCGAGCCGGCAACGATGATCGGGACTCCGAGTGTTGAGCGGAAGCCGAGCTCGCGGATGCGCTGGGCCAGCTCACCCTCGAGGCCCTCGAAACCGTCGATGCGGGCCGGCGCGCCCGTGTGCAGCACGGTCCATGCGGTGAGCCCCTCCTCGATCGGCACGGTGCTTCCGATCTCGATGCCGTCGATCATGTGGCTCCCAAAGCGGCCGACGATGGTGCTGCTCGTGGCGTCGACAAAGCGTTGGAGCACAGCTTCGCGGATCCCGAGCAGCCGGCAGACCTCCTCCGTCACGAGCTGGAAGACCTGCTCCGGCGGGGCGTCGCTCGCGACGAGCGTCGCCACCCGCCGGAGCGCCGCCTGCTCCGCGGCGAGCCGGTGGAGCTCTGCACCCGCCCAGCGCTTCTCGGTGAAGTCGCGCATGATGATCACGACCTCGCCGTCGCCGCTCGGCACCATCCGCGACTCGCAATAGTGGACGGCGCCGTCGAGCTCCAACTCGTACTCGACCGAGCGCATCTCGCCGCTCTCGCGGGCCCTCCGTGCACAGCTGAGGAGCGCCTCGGCCACGTCGGGCGGAGCGACGTCGCGGACGCTGCGGCCGACCAGCTCCTCGGCCGAGAGCGGGAGCTCGGCGTGCTCGTCGACACGCACGTCGAGGTAGGTGCCCGCTGCGTCGATCCGGAGCATCACGTCGGGGATCGCGCTGAGCAGCGCTCGGTTGCGAGCCTCCACCTGCCGCACGGTCGCACCGTCGCGCGGGTTACGCGCTGCACCCGGCTCGGCCGAAGGGGAGGCGCTGGGCCGGAGCGCTCGTTCCTTCATTCGAGCAACCTCTTGAGAGCCGCGTGCTCGTCGACGATGAGGACACCCCGCATCGGCCTACACCTGTTCGGGCAATCCCGCCTGTGCCATCTTCATCAGATCCTGTTACCCGGACACGTCGTTTGTAGTCCGACGCCGGCGTCTCCCCGCGTGGCTTGCGACCGGCGGTCTAGGAGATCCTGCGGCGGTACGTGAGCATGGCGAAGCTGTACGCGACGATGAGGATGGCGAGACACCAGGCGAGGGCGATCCAGATGTCGGTGCCGACCGGGTGGCGTGTGAACAGGTCGCGAATGGCGTTGACGATGGACGTCACCGGCTGGTGCTCGGCGAAGGCGCGCACGGGGCCGGGCATGGTGTCGGTGGGCACGAATGCCGAGCTGATGAAGGGCAGGAAGATGAGCGGGTAGGAGAACGCGCTCGCGCCGTCCGTGGACTTCGCGGAGAGACCGACGATGACGGCCATCCAGGTCAACATCAGGGTGAACAGCACCAGGATGCCCGCGACCGCGACCCACGCCGGCACTCCCGCATCCGACCGGAAGCCCATCAGGAGGGCAACGAGCACGACAAGCACGAGCGAGATCAGATTGGCGACCACTGAGGTCAGCACGTGCGCCCACAGGACGGACGACCGTGCGATGGGCATTGACTGGAATCGCTCGAAGATGCCGCTCTTCATATCCAGGAATAGCCGGAATGCCGTGTAGGAGATGCCCGTAGCGATTGTGATGAGCAGAATGCCGGGCAGCAGGTAGTTCACATATGAGTCCGACCCTGAGTTGATCGCGCCGCCGAACACGTAGACGAACAGCAGCAGCATCGCGATCGGCATGATCGCGGTCGTGATGATGGTGTCCGGGCTGCGCGTGATGTGGCGCAGGGACCGTCCGAGCAGGACAGCCGTGTCGCTGAAGAAATGATTGGTCATCGTTGCTCCTTACTCGTCATGCCGCCGCCGCGGTCACTGCCTGCTCGCCGCCCTTGCCGTGGTCACTGACGATGGCAAGGAAGACGTCCTCGAGGGTCGGCTGCTTTTCGACGTATTCGACCTTGGCAGGCGGGAGCAGCTGCTTGAGCTCGGCGAGGGTGCCGTTCACGATTATCCGCCCCTCGTGGAGGATCGCGATCCGGTCGGCGAGTTGTTCGGCCTCGTCCAGATACTGCGTCGTGAGCAGCACCGTCGTGCCGTGCTCGGCGAGCTCTTTGACCGTCTGCCACACCTCGATGCGCCCCTGGGGGTCGAGCCCGGTCGTCGGCTCGTCGAGGAAGATGACGGGCGGGTCCCCGACCAGGCTCATCGCGATGTCGAGGCGGCGACGCATGCCGCCCGAGTACGTCGACACCTTCCGGGCGGCCCCGTCGGTCAGCGAGAAACGATCGAGGAGGTCATCCGCGATCGTGCCCGGGTCGTCGAGGTGCCGCAACTTGGCGACCAGCACGAGGTTCTCCCGCCCGCTGAGGATCTCGTCGACGGCGGCGAACTGTCCGGTGAGGCTGATGGCCTCCCGCACCTCGGCTCCCTGAACGGCGACGTCGAAGCCGTCGACGCTGGCAGTCCCCGCGTCGGCCCTGAGCAGCGTGGACAGGATCTTCACGACCGTGGTCTTGCCCGCCCCGTTGGATCCGAGCAGGGCGAAGATGCTGCCGCGCTCCACGTCGAAGTCCACGCCGCGCAGCACACGCAGGTCCTTGTACGACTTCTCCAGACCCCGAACATGGATGGCTGCGTCGGCGGTCATTCCTGGTCCCCTCGCTCCGCCTCCTCGATCGCCTTGATCAGGCGACCGCGTTCTTTGTCGATCCATCGCTCGCCGGTGTAAGCCTGGGCGAACGTCTCGGCGAACTCGACCGGGTCGTCACCGACGATCGCGCGCACGGGCGTCCCGTCGGCCGCGGCACGCTCCCAGAGGTCGGCGAGGTCGCCGAACATCTCGACGATGGTCTCGCCGTCCGTGAGGCCCCCGTAGACCATGAAGTACCGCTGCAGAGCCTTCGCGACGGTGCCGTACGGCTCGGGGAGGGCCTCGATGCGGGCCCTGTACTGCCTGTACTGCTTCTTCTGCTCGAGCGACCCGGTAACCAACTCGATCCACCTTGCGGTCATGTCTATCTGCCTCCTTCGCGGAGCTGTTCGAGCCGTTCTGCGAGGAAGCTCCAGGTCCCCCAGAACTCTTCGAGATACTTCCGTCCCTGGGCGTTGAGGGAATAGACCTTGCGAGGCGGCCCCTTCTCGGACGGGACCTTCTCCACGTCGACGAGGCCGCGCTGCTCAACCCTGATGAGCAGGGCGTAGACCGTGCCCTCGGCGATGTCAGAGAAGCCCTGCTCCCGCAGCCACGCCGTGATCTCATAGCCGTACGCAGCCCGGCCGGAGAGGATCGCGAGGACGATGCCCTCCAGCGTGCCCTTGAGCATCTCCGTCATCTGCTTGCCCACGTACTACCTCTCTACTCAGCGAGACTGACTACTGGTACATAGTAGCACTCAATAGTGGCACTGCAAGCCGGGCCCCGGTGGCACATCTACGACGACTCGATCGCTGTGGCGATGGCCGAAGCGCCATGCCTTCGGTATGGCCCCGACGCGCCGAAGGGCGTTTGCGATCCGCTGCTGCTCGGCCACCGCCACGAACTCTCCGTGCCGCTGCCGCGCGATCTCGAGGTGAATGTCGGGATGCAAGACCATCTCGATCCTCCCTTCTTACGGATCACTCGAGGCTGCCAGCGCCAGATCCGCCTGCCAATAGGGCTAACCGACGTTCGTCGGTGCGGCGAACCCGAAATCGCGATGACTTCCAGCGGAAGTTCGGTTGACCGCGGCTCCACGTAGATTGACTCGACGAGTCTGCTCACGGCTTCCACGGTTGTCGCTCTCACTCCCTATCGACGAGCTCTCGCGCGTAGTTGCACAGCGATCGCTGGTAGCGGGGCAGGTGCAGTGCGAGGGCACCGAGGGCGACCGAGACAGCCTCTCGCTCGCGGCCGCTGTCGACGAGCGCGAGTGCGAGAAACGCACTGACCGCGTCGTCGAGCCGATCCGACGGTCGCTCGAGCTCTGCTGTGAGTAGCTCGAGGCTCTGGGAGACCTGGCCGAGGTTGCGGAGCGAGCTTGCCAGCTGGATGGCGGCGCGTCGCCGGCGCTCCCCTTCGAGGCCGAGTGCGAGCGCTCGCCGGTAGAAGGGGACCGCTCGGTCGGGATGTCCGGTCGAGTCGAGCGCGCAGCCGCGTTCGAAGGCGGCGACGGGGCTGTCGACGGGAAGCTGGGCGACGAGCTCCTCGATCTTGGCGCGAAAGACCTTCTCGTCGCCTGCGTCGATCGCTGCCCAGAGCGCCTCCGAGCGCCGGTCGTAATCGTTGAGCATGGTCTGTTCGGTCATGACGCATTCCTTCCCTCAGGCAGGGGGTTTTGAGACGTCCCACCCGGTTCGGTGGGAGGGGCGCCGTTAGAGGCGCCCCTCCCGATGTGCCCGCCGCACCTCGATGCGATGCCGGCGGGACGCGAGCAGCGAGAGGATCGCGACGCCGCCACGATGCACGCGCACCTCGGCGTCGCGCATCTCACCCGTGAGCTTGACGGTACGTCCAACGGGTGCCGCCGTCCCGGTCCAGTCCTTGACGCGACCGCGGCCGAAACGGCGGAGATCGCCGTCGTCGATGTTCGCGCCGTCGGGGACGAGCAGCTTCACGGTCGCATGGTCGATGTCGAGCGCGACCTCGATGTCGCCCGGTTCGAGCTCGGGCAGGAGCAGGTCGACGACGACGATCCCGCGCGAGGCGCGAATGTCGAAGCGCCGTGCTGTCGTCCAGGCGCCGAACCGTTTGACGACCTGTCTGTGGGCGCGGACCTGGACGGGCTCGGTCTGTGTGGAGGCCATGGTTTCTCCTTTCCGGTTGTGGGTGCGGTATCAGCCGCGGCGGTACTTGGCGACGGCGAGCGGGACGGAGACGATCAGGATCGCCGTCGTCCAGACGACCGCTCGCGCGACGTAGTACGAGGCCGGATGGCCGAGCTCGACCTGAGCCTGCGAGCCGAGCGTGAGCCCGCGAACGGCGTCGACCATGTAGGTGAGCGGCTGGTGCTTGGCGAACACCTGCAGCCAGCCGGGCATCGAGGCGGCTGGGACGTACGCGCTGGAGATGAACGCGAGCGGGAAGACGATCATCCCCATCCCCTGTGCCGCTTGAGCCCCTCCGGCGAGGAGGCCCATCGTCACGAACACCCACTCGAACGCGAAGCCGAAGAGGACGACGAGCCCGAACGCTGCGAGCCCCTGACCGACGCTGCCGTGCAGCCGGAAGCCGACGGCGAACGCGATCGCCACGGTAACGGCGGACGAGAGCGTGAGGATCGCCGTATCGGCGATCGCACGCGCCGCGAGCACCGAGCTGCGCGGGATCGGGAGCGAGCGGAGCCGGTCGACGAAGCCCTGCTCGAGGTCCTCCGCTGTGGCGACGGCCGCCCCGATTCCGGAGAAGAGCACACCGGTGGCGACGAATCCCGGCACGAGGAAGTCGACGTACGGGAGCGAGCCGGCGTGGATCGCGCCGCCGAACATATAGCGGTAGATGAGGAAGAACAACGCCATTTGCACGGTCGCCATCACGATCAGCTGCGGCGTCCGCAGGTAGCGGAGCGCCGCCCGGCGCGTGATTGTGAGCGTGCTGGAGGCGAGCCCGGTCGTGACGCGGGCGTCACGTCTGTCGAGGTCGTGTGCGATGGCTGTCATCTGGTCTTGTCCTTTCTGCTGTTCAGGGCCGCAGCCGCTTCGGCGTGCTGCGACGAGGTTCCGGCGTCGGTTGCGGAATGTCCGGTCAGGGCGAGGAACACCTCGTCCAGGGTTGGCTGGCGCACCGCGACGTCGTCGACGGCGAGCCCGGCAGCGGCGAGCGCCTTCAGGGCAGGCATGAGGTCGCCGCTCTCGACGCCGACCGTGACGCTGCGCGTCGCCTCGTCGATCTGCGCCCGACCTCCGTTCAGCCGGCCGAGTGCTTGCGCGGTCGCCGCGAGCTGCTCATGACGGTAGGTGCGGACGTCGATCACGTTGCCGCCGACCCGTCGCTTCAGCTCGGACGGTGTGCCCTCGGCGATCGTTCGACCGTGGTCGATGATCACGATCCGGCCGGCCAGCTGATCGGCTTCGTCCAGGTACTGCGTCGTCAGCAGCACATCCGTGCCGGCGGCGACGAGCGAGCGGATCGCGTCCCAGAGCTCGATCCGGCTGCGCGGATCGAGTCCCGTCGTCGGCTCGTCGAGAAGCAGCAACCGCGGCTCTCCGACGAGACTCGCACCGAGATCGAGCCTGCGGCGCATGCCGCCCGAGTAGGTACGAACGAGCCGGTCTGCAGGCTCGGTCAGGTTGAGCTGCTCGAGCACGCGCTGTGCGGCCGAGCGTGCCTCCCTCCTGCTCTTGCCGTAGAGGCGTGCGACCATCTCGAGGTTCTCGCGGCCGGTCATCGCGGGCTCGACGGCCGCAAACTGGCCGGCCAGGCCGATCAGTTGCCGGACCTGCTCGGGCTCGCGCCTCAGGTCACGCCCGAGAACGCGCAAGGTCCCGGAGTCGGGACGCAGGAGCGTCGCGACGGCACGCACGAAGGTCGACTTGCCGGCTCCGTTCGGGCCGAGGACTGCGGTCACGCAACCTGCCTCGGCGGCGAGATCGAGTCCGTCCAGCGCCCGGGTCTTGCCGAAGCGCTTCGCCAGACCCTGCGCGTGAATCGTTGTTGTCATGAGCTGTTTCCCCTTTCTTCTTCTCGAACGGCGTTCTATTCGAACACTGTTCTAGCATAGAACTGCGATCTAGTCAAACGCCGTTCGAGAAGTGATACGCTGTTCTAATGACCGATCCGGACCGGAGCCAACTGCCCACGCCGCCCTGGCAGCGGCACCCGCCGGAGCGAACACGAAGGCGAGGGCGCGAGCCGATCACACGGGAAGCGATCGTCGAGACGGCACTACGGCTGCTCGACAAGGACGGCCTCGACGAGCTGAGCATGCGCCGGCTCGCCGACGAGCTCGATACAGGCGCTGCCTCGCTCTACTGGCACGTCGGCAGCAAGGACGGCCTGCTCGAGCTCATCTTCGACCGCGTCATCGGCGAGGTCGAGCTGCCCACCCCTGAACCCGACCGCTGGCAGGAGCAGCTAAAGGAGGTGGCACGCGCCGGGCGGGCGATGATCCTCCGCCACCGCGACATCGTCCGCATCTCGATCGGCCGGATCCCGATGGGGCCGAACGCCCTTCGTGCCTCCGAG
>Ga0335080_10005901_pt1 | contig 12659 bp, 11 predicted proteins | sample Lox_Sample_34_FD_206720 | JGI IMG/M metagenome (GOLD analysis project Ga0335080, IMG submission 206720) | Soil microbial communities from Loxahatchee National Wildlife Refuge, Florida, United States - Lox_Sample_3.4 | ecosystem: Environmental > Terrestrial > Soil > Wetlands | place: USA...
CGGCCGAAAACCTTCGGGGCGCGGGGTTCGGCGGCCGGATCATGCTCGTCAACGCCAAGCACGCCGACATTGCGGGCTCGGCGGCTTTTCCCGACATTGCCTCCCTGCCGGAGGCGCCGGATCTTGCAGTCATATGCACTCCGGCGCAGACCGTGCCCGGACTCGTCGCCGAACTCGGCGCACGCGGCACCAAGGCGGCGATCGTGATCACCGCCGGGTTCAAGGAGGCCGGAAACGCAGCCGGTATGGCCCTTGAACAGGCCATGCTCGATGCGGCCAGGCCGCACCTGATGCGCATCATCGGTCCCAATTGCCTGGGCGTGGTTTCGACCCCGGCAAAACTCAATGCCTCGTTCGCACAGGTCATGCCGAAAAAAGGCGGCGTCGCGTTCGTGGCGCAGTCCGGGGCGATGGTCACGACCGTTCTCGACTGGGCGGACGGCCGCGGCATCGGTTTCTCGCACCTGGTTTCGCTCGGCGACATGAGCGACGTCGATTTCGGCGACATGCTCGACTATCTGGCGATGGACGGCGATACCGGAGCGATCCTGCTCTACATCGAAGCGATAACGCATGCGCGCAAGTTCATGTCTGCGGCGCGCGCGGCCGCGCGACTGAAACCGGTCATCGCCATCAAAGCAGGCCGCCAGGCCGCGGCTGCGAAAGCCGCCGCATCGCATACGGGCGCCCTCGCCGGCATGGACGCGGTGTATGACGCGGCATTCGAACGTTCGGGCATTGTCCGCGCCTACGACCTCGACGAGATATTCGACGCCGTGGAAACCTTGTCGGTCAGACCCAGCGTCAAGGGCGACCGTCTGACGATCGTCACCAACGGAGGCGGCGCGGGCGTTCTGGCGACGGACTCGCTCATTTCCCAGGGCGGTATGATGGCTGCGATCCCGCCGCAAACGATCGCGAAACTCGACGCGGTCTTGCCCCCGACCTGGTCGCACGCCAATCCGATCGACATCATCGGCGACGCCGGCCCCAAGCGTTACGCCGACGCGCTGGACATCCTGCAGAACCAAGCCGACCAGGATGCGATCCTGGTCCTCAACTGTCCGACGGCCGTCGCGTCCGGCATCGACGCAGCGACGGCGGTGATCGAGGCCGCGCGCAGTTCGAAGGTTCCCATACTCACGAACTGGCTCGGATCGCAGTCCGCCGAGCCGGCCCGCGCGGCGTTCGAAGCAGCCCACGTGCCCACCTACGACACGCCCGAGAAAGCGACGCGCGGTTTCATGCACATGGTCCGCTACCGGCGCGGACAGGAAACACTCATGGAGGTCCCGCCATCGATACCGGAGGGATATCAGCCCGACCGCGCGAGGGCCGCGGCCATCGTCAAGGCGGGACTTGAGACCGGCTTGCCCTGGCTCGACGCCATCGCGATCCAGTCCCTCTTCGAATGCTACCGCATCGCCATCGTGCAGACCGTTCACGCCGCCACGCCGGAGCTGGTCGCGGATGCGGCGCGTCGGATCGGTGGACCCATCGCACTCAAGATCCTCTCGCCCGACATCACGCATAAATCCGACGTCGGCGGCGTGATCCTGGGCATCGCCGGTGCGGACGCCGCCCGCGCCGCAGCGATCGCCATGGATCTGCGTATCGCCAAGCTGCTGCCCCAGGCGCGCCTCAGCGGTTTCATCGTGCAAGAGATGGTGCAGCGACCGCACGCGCAGGAGCTGATCCTGGGAATGGCGGTCGACAGGATTTTCGGCCCCTTCATCCTGTTCGGACAGGGCGGCACGGCGGTCGAGATCATCGACGACAAGGCGCTCGGCCTGCCGCCGCTCAACCTCAAGCTCGCGCGCGAGCTCATCACCCGCACGCGTGTCTACCGCAAACTGGCGGGCTATCGCGACACGCCGCCGGCCAAGATCGACGCGGTCGCGCTCACGCTCGTCCAGCTCTCGCAACTGGTCTGCGACTTTCCCGAGATCGCCGAACTCGACATCAATCCGCTACTGGCGGACGAAGACGGCGTGATCGCGCTCGACGCCCGCATCAAGCTCGCGCCCGTCGATGGCGCATCGCGGGACAGGCTCGCGATTCGACCCTATCCGGAGGAGCTCAGCGAGCGCGTGACGCTTCCCGACTTCGGCGCGTGCCTGCTACGCCCGGTCCGGCCGGAGGATGCGCCCCTGGTCGTCGAATATTTTTCGCGGCTGGCGCCGGAAGACATCCGGATGCGATTCCTGACGCCGTTGCGCGCGCTGCCGCAATCGACGCTCGCGCGCCTAACCCAGATCGACTACGACCGCGAAATGGGATTGGTGCTGTTCGACAAGGCCGGCACCATCGCCGGCATCGGCCGCATTGCCGCCGATCCCGACAACCAGCGCGCGGAGTTCGCGCTCTCCGTCCGAAGCGATCTGAAGGGACACGGCGCCGGGCGCTTCCTGATGCAGCGGCTTGGCGAATATGCCGGGCGCCGCGGCATCGGCGAGCTGTTCGGCGACATACTCCCGGAGAACACGAGCATGCTTGCCCTCTGCCGCGAGCTCGGCTGCATGATCGGACCCTCGCCGAACGACACCACCTTGTTGCGCGCGACGCTGAAGATTTGAGGCCGGAGGCGGAAAAATAGTGGGATTCCGACCCATTTTCGCCGTGCCTGACATAGGTCAAACTGCCGGACGGGCGATGGCCGAAACTGCCCGTCGCCCCTTGGGAACCTACGCGATGGCAATTGCCAAAATTCTGGTGCCGGCGACGGGAACGCCACGAGACGACGTCGCGATCGCAGCGGCCGTGCAGGCCGCCAAGCTGTTCAACGCGCACATCGTCGTACAATTCGTGCATCCCGATCCGGCAGAAGCCATACCGCTCGTCGGCGTGCCCCTTTCGGGCGAAGCGATGCAGGCGATCATCGACGGACAGACTCAATTCGCGCAGGCGGCAGCCCGGCGCGCGCACGATGCCATGGAAGCGGTGTGCCGGCGCGAAGGCGTCGAAATGCTCAAGTCGCCGGAGCCGAGATCCGCGGCAGCATGTTCGTTTCGGCAGCTCTGGGGCAACGCCGATCGCACGATCTGCGAAGCGGCCAAGCTCAGCGATCTGGTGGTGTTCGGCCCCGTGCGCTGGCGCGAGTCGCCGGAGATAAATGAGGCTTTTCTCGACGTGTTGCGGACGGTCCGCCGGCCGGTGCTGGTCGCCAACCGAGCGCCCGCGGGACCGTTCCGCAAGATCGCCATCGGCTGGGACGGCAGCGCGTTCGCCGCGCACGCGATATGCAGCGCCGTTCCGTTCCTCCAATCCGTCGAACAGACGGTCGTGATCGTCGTTCACCGCCGGGGCGCCGAGCCCGTCGCCACGCGCGAACTGACGGATTATCTGTCGCGCAACGGCGTGAGCCACACGGTCCGCGTCGTCGACGCCGCCGAAACGGCGCCGGCTGAGGCGCTGATGGCCGAAGCCAAGGCCGCCGGAGCCGATCTGCTGGTCGCTGGGGGCTACGGTCACGACCATCTTTGGGAAACCTTTTTCGGCGGCGTGACGGAAAAGCTCCTCGCGCATGCCGAAATTCCCGTTCTATTCGCGCATTAACCGCTTTCACTCGGAGAACGTCATGACGCATCATTTCCACGCCGCGGTCTGGATCGATCACCGCGAGGCGCGCGTTTTCGAATTCAGCAAGGACGACGTAGCGGAAAAGCATATCCGCGCGCCGGGCCATGAGGGCCACATCCATCACAAGGCCGGAACCGTCGGACCTGGAAATTCGCACGATGCGAAATCCTATCTGACGGAAGTGGCGAATGCCCTGAAGAACAGCCAGGAGATCCTGATCGTCGGGCATGGAACCGCAAAGACCGAGCTTGCACACTTCATCCGCGACCACGTGCCGGCGCTGGCGCCGCGCATCATGGGAGTGGAATCGCTCGACCAGCCGACTCCCGGCCAGATCGTGGCGTTTGCCCGCAAATTCTTCGAGGCGAAGGACCGCACCACGCCGCAGCGCTGACGCGGAGAGTCGAGATGAGCATCGCCGACATATTCGTTCCCCTGACCGGCGGCCCGGACGATGCAGTCGTGCTCGCGACGGCGTTCGCCGCCGCACGGCCATTCAACGCCCATGTCGACGCTGTCCTGGTATCGCCGGATGCACGCGAATCCGTCGCTATCTCCGATTGGCACGCCTCGGCGGCGGTTCTTCAGCAAATCGACGAAACGCGCGCCAAACTCGCCGATCAGCAGCGGCAGAACGCACGCGCGACGTTCGCCGCCGTATCGCTGAACCTGCAGGTCAAGATCGCGCCCCTGGCCGGACCGACCCGCTCGGTCACCGCTTCATGCCGCGAACAAACGGGCCGCTTGTCGCGCGTTCTGGACGCCAGCACGCGTTTCGCCGATCTCGTCGTCTTTCCGCCTCTCGCCGGGTCACGAGCCGGCGAGCTTCACGACGCCTTCATCCACATGCTACTGCGGGCCGAGCGACCCGTCCTGCTCTCGCCGGAGGTTGCGCCCGAACATGTCGGCTCCAAGCCAGCGCTCGGTTGGGACGGCGGCCGTGCGGCCGCGCATGCCCTGGTCGCCGCTATGCCGTTCCTCGAGTCGGCCAGGCGCGTCGACCTGCTCTGCATCGGCAAGGGAACAGCCGCCGAAGCCGGGCTCGACGAGGTTCGGGACTATCTCGCGTTGCATGGGGTGAAGATGTCCGAGCACATCGTTCCGAGGACTGTGCGGCCAATAGGGGAAACGCTGCTGGACGCCGCCGCGGGCGCCGCTTGCGACCTTCTCGTCGTCGGCGGCTACGGCCACAGCCGGACCCTGGAAACGATCTTCGGCGGAGCGACCGATCACATCGCGTCGCACACCCGCATACCGATCCTGATGGTGCACTGATCAGGCATGACCGGCGCGCGAGTGGTCGGCAGCCAGGGCTATCCGCACCACATCCGACAGGCTGCGCGCACGCATCTTGTCCATGATGTTCGCCCGATGGATCTCAATCGTCCTGGGTGAAATCCCCAGCTCGTACGCCGCGACCTTGTTCGAGCGTCCCGCGACAAGTTTTTCGAGGACGTTGCGCTCGCGCGGCGTGAGGCGGGCGATCAGCTCCTGTGCGGCCTTGGCTTCGGCGAGCCGGGCACGCTCCTGATGTCCGATGAGAAGCGCGCGTTCGACGCTGGCCAGCATCGCCTGGTCGTCGAACGGCTTTTCGACGAAGTCCAGCGCGCCGGCCTTCATGGCGCGAACGGCGAGAGGGACGTCGCCATGGCCGGTCATGATCACGACCGGGATGTCCAGGCCGCGTTTCTTGATCTCTTCCTGGAGCTCGAGGCCGTCCATTTCCGGCATGCGAATGTCGGTAACGAGGCAACTGCCCGGCGGCACCGGATCCTTGAGGAACGCTGCGGCCGAGGGATAGTCCCTGACCGTGTAGCCGGCGGATTCGAGCAGAGACCGCATCGAGTCGCGAACCGCAGAATCGTCATCTACGACGATAACAATGGCTTTGTCTGTCATGCTGCAACATCCAAGTTCCCAGACAGGGGCAGCCGGAAGCGGAAGCCCGTGCCTGATGGCATGTCCTGTAGGAGCCAGATCCGTCCGCCGTGCGCATCGACGATCGACTGGCAGATCGTCAATCCGATCCCCATTCCCTTGTCTTTGGTGGTCTGGAACGGCTGGAACAGCCGCGAGGCGATGTGTTCCGGAAGTCCCGGTCCGGTGTCGCGAACGGTGACGTTGGCGAAACCGGGATCGCCGTGACCGGTCGCGAGCAGCAGCTCGCGCGTCTGCACCGCGAGCATGGCCTCGATGCTGTTGCGGATGAGGTTGATGAGCACCTGCTGGATCTGGATCTTGTCGATGAGAACCGGCGGAAGCGTCGAATCCAGGTTGAGCTTCAGCTTGACGTTCTTGTCAGCGGCGCCGACGAAAGCGAGCGCCAGCGCTTCCTCCACGACCTTGCTCAAATTCTCGGGCGAGCGCGTGCTTTCGCGCTTTTCGACGAAATCCCTGAGGTGGCGGATGATGCCGCCGGCGCGCAATGTCTGCAACGCGGCCTTGTCGATCATCTCCCCGGCCCGCTGCACCGCGTGCGCGTCGGTATCGCGCGATTCCAGCGTGCGGCGCGCCGCCTTGACGTAGTTGGTGATGGCCGTGAGCGGCTGGTTGAGCTCGTGGGCGATGGCGGCCGTCATCTGGCCCATCGCGCTCAGGCGCGAAACGTGCAGCAGTTCGGCCTGGAGTTCCTGCAGCCTCTGCTCGGCCCCCTGCCGTTCCGTGATATCACGCACGAAGCCCGTAAAGAGACGGCGCGTTCCCCCGTCGACCTCTCCCACGGAAAGCTCCATCGGAAAGGTGCTGCCATCACTGCGCAGCCCAACGACGATGCGGCCTTTGCCGATAACGCGCCGTTCGCCGGTGCGCCGGTAATGTTCCAGGTAAGCGTCGTGCATCTCGCGGTAGGGCGCCGGCATCAGCATCTTCACGTTGCGACCGACGATTTCGGCGGGCCCGTAGCCGAAAAGGCGCGACGCGGCGAGGCTGAACGACTCGACGGTTCCACGCTCGTCTATGGTGATCATGGCGTCCGGAACGGTTTCCAGGATCGAGCGCAGTCGTGCCTCGCGTTCGCGGATCGCATCCTCGGCCCGCTTCCGATCCGTCAGATCGTGGATGATGCCGACGAATATCTGGCGGTCCAGATTCTGGCCCTCGCCGACCGAGAGGTACATCGGAAACGTCGTACCATCCTTGCGCCGCCCGACGACTTCGCGGCCGATGCCGATGATCTGCTTTTCGCCGGTGAGATGATAGTTCTCGAGATAGCCGTCGTGCCCGCTGTAATAGGGCTCGGGCATCAGCATTTTCACGTTCCGGCCGACGACTTCGTCCAACGCGTAACCGAACAGCCGTTCGCACGCGGCGTTGTAGACCTGAACGACGCCCTTGGCGTCGATAACGATGATCCCGTCTACGGCGGTCGCGATGAGCGCCCGCGCCAGCGTGTCGCTTTCCATGCGTTTCGCTTCGATTGCTCGGCTTGTCGGCCCCCGGACAACAGCGACCTGCCGGCCGCATGACGTTACGTTAGCACATCTGTGCTATTTCGTACCGGCAAATATTCAACTTCTACGATTTCTGTATTGGCTGACCTCAAAATCAGTAAACACGGCACATTTCATTGCAGAGTGTCCATGTAGACTTCTGTCAACATTGTTTGAAGGACGCAAATCGCGCTGAAATGCGCTTCGCGCGAACCTAACTCAACCTGATCGCGTTCCGCGCGTGTGCCATCGAGGCAAGGAACCCGCGCGACTCAAGACCCGCAGCCACCTTGGGCGCGTGTTCGCACCACGCCTCAGTCGTGAAGACGCTCCGGGCGGAGGCCGCGCATGCGTCGGGTGGACGACTGCGCGACCACTGGCAGCGAGGGGAAGCGCGCGTTTTCGGTCGCGCACGGCGTTTCGTGCACGTCTGCGACGTCTGCGAGGCGAAGCGGTCTACACGCGATAGCAGCTTCGGATCAGGCAGACCAGTCCGCGCGGCGTACGGATTGCGCATTGGCGCAGCGCGTTGTAGCGGGCGACCGACAGACTCGGGGAGATGAACCAGCCATACGCGACGGGACTCCGCGCGGTGCATTTATACGCTCGCGCATTCGCCTCGGACGCCGTGGCCAGAACGGCGAACGCGCACACCGCCGCCAGAGCGGCATTTCTGAAATTCTTCATTCTCCCCACCCAACACCAGGTTTCGGGAGAAGTAGAACACCGCCTCCGCGCACTGTCGAACCGGGAAAGCCGCGGCGTGCGCGCGCGGCGGGTCGCGCCGTGTCTGCGACTGAAGAGCAAAAAACCTGTCCGGTCAGCCGGTTGGTCCGGGCGGCGGGGACGCGGGCCTCGAAAGATTGGTCCTGAAGTCGACGCGTACTTGCTCGACGCGCGCCAGTGCCGCGTCGTGCAGATAGTTCAGGCCCTCTCGAACGGCCTCCAGAGTGGAGCTCGACTGTCGCGCGCGAACCGCGGCTGCGTTGGACAGGCCTACATCGGGTTCGTGCGGCGCCATCAGCCAGACGAACGTGAAAGCCACGATGGCGCGGCCGAACATGGCGACTCAGCCGTAGGAGCGCCGACCTATTTCCACCTGGCGTTGCGGCAGCGGCAACGTCGACGGCCAGCCCGCGTAGACAGGCACGAGGTCGTCGTCGCTGATGATCTTCCAGGCCGAAAGATGCTGGAAGGTGTCGGAATCGGTATTCGACGTTCTGGTGCGCGGCAGGATCTGCGAAACGCCGACGAACCGAGTCGGTTCGCCGCCATGTGCGCTGATCGGGGCAAGGAGGGTTTCCAGTTCCAGAACTCCCTCCTCGCTCACCGCACCCACCGAACGCAGACACACGGGACGGCGCAGGCGCAGCGAACGCCGCAGCAGCGATGCGAGCGTCTCGAACGAATGGGCATCCCATTGCGCGAGGAAATTGGTTCCCTTGAGTTCGAACCCGACCCGCTTGCAAAGCGCGGTTCCGGCGAGCCGGTACGTGGGAAACGACGGATTGGACGCGTCAAGGATGAACACGGAAGGGAGGAAGTGCTTGATGACGCGCGGGTCAATTTCGGATTGTTCCGGCACCGTGCGCCCTTTGCGCAAGCGACTCCAATAATCGACGAGGAATTCGCTGTTCACATGTTCCATGTTTTTGCGTCCCGTTCGCACACCGATCCCTTTTCCGGAATTTTCGGGCGGTCGAACGGGCCCGGATCGAAAAAGGATTTCAGCGAACTCAGTTGTTTCGACCACAACGCGCAACGAGCCCAAAGGCTCCAGCAACGCGATTAGTCACGCATCGTAATTCCGCTTCCAGCACTTAAAAGTTGCGCGGTTCTGTTGTCCTTAATTTGTCACACGTCGACTCGCGCGAACTGACAAAATTGCGAAGTTACACACAAGTTGTTGTCGTCGATCTTCTCGCACTTCCGGTTCGCCCATGGACACTTCGCGTGATCAAATTTCCCGCACGAATGACGCGGGAAAACAGCAGCGTCTGAGCGCGATTCGAAATATTTCGATCGTGCCTATCGTCACGCTTCTTTGGATTATTGCCGTCGATCCCGGCATTTTTGGCGGCGCATCGCTGAGCAAGTGGACGACGTTCGCGGCCCACCTCTTTGTCCATCGCTGAAGTTGCGCCGCGGACACGCGATGCAGACAGTGCCCACGGCATTCTGTCGCGGATGGGAAAATAGGCCGCCGCCGGGCGACGAAGTCAGACGCGTCCTCGAAGCGTCACCGTCACCTCGAAGCCGCCTTCCTCGCGGTTCCGTCCGACGACCTCGCCGCCGAGACCTTCGATATTGCGTTTCACAATCCAAAGCCCGAGACCCTGATGGTGGTCGCCGGCAGTGGTCTCCTCCGATCCGGGTTCCGGTCCAGGGCGGTTCGAGACGTAGCGGTCGAAAATCCGCGCGATCGCGGCCGGGTCCACGCCCGGACCATGGTCTGCGACGGCCAGGGACACGAAGTTCCCCTTCTTGGCCAGGCTCACCTCGATCTTGCCGCCCTTCGGCGTGTAGCTCGCCGCGTTGTCCACAAGGTTTTCGACGACGATCTCGATCAGTTCCTCGTTCGCGATGGCGATGATACCGTCGGCGATGTGCGTTTCCAGGCGCTTGCCCTGCAAGGTCAGTGCCGTCTCATGGCCCGCAAGCAGGCGTTTCAGGAAGTCTGACAGATCCATGACGCGGCGTTCGGGGAATACCACATCTGCTCCCGTCTGTTCGAGATCGCGGGTCGAGGTGACGAGCGAATCCAGCCGCGTGACCGAGCCTTCGATCAGTTGAAGCGAGCGTCGCGCGACGGCGTTGGTCGGATCGACGGCACGCTTGAGCGGCTCGATCGACTGGGAAATGACGGCAAGCGGGGCCTTCAGCGCGTGCGCGGTCTCCTCGGCGGCCTTCTTGATCGATTGTTGCGAGGACACCAGCGCGGCGACCAGAGAGTCGAAATCGCCCGCGACGCGCCCCAGTTCCGGGATCGTATTGAGGTCGCGGAACGAAATGGCGCCCGCTTCGCGCAGCCGGATACGGCGCGCTGCCTGGCGGAAACGCGCCACGTTCCGCCACATCTGGATGAACAATCCGAAAATGAGCGCCGTGCTGGTGATGTAGATTCCGGCGGCGATGCGCATGGAAGGCGTCGCCCAGAACGTCAGGTCGAGCGGCGCCGGCGCCAAATCGGCGGCGTTCTGCGACGTGATGACGATCCAGCAATTGCCCTCGACATGCACCGGCGTCATCGAGGTCAGGATTTCCGGCGCTCTTTTCGGCGTGTCGACGCGGATCGACAGGTCCGTCGCGGCATCGCAGGTCGGCGCCAGGCGTCCGAAGACGCCGGAGCGCAGGAGCTGTGCCCGCTCCTGCTCGAGCGCACTGGCCGACAAGCTCGGATAGGCCGCGACGTAAATGAAATTGTCGCGCCCGGAGTTGGCCGGCCTGACGAGGACCTTCACATTTGTGCTGCCGACGGCGGCCGCCTTGAGAGCATCCGCGAGATCCTGCGGCGACTCGCTCTTGAACTGCTTGAAGCGTGGCTCGAGCATCGCGGCGATTACGCGGCCGGTTTGCGTAGCCGAATTGCGCAGAAGCCGGTTCTGAACCTGTTCGGCGCGCTGGAATTCCCAATACAGAATCAGCGGCACGGTCAGCAGGACCAGGGCGAGAACGACCAGCTTCAGCGAGAACGACCGGACGAGGCTGAGAAGCGGTCTGTCCGCCCTACTGTCCGCTTCCATCGCTCCACCTGTAGCCGAAGCCAGGATAGTTCTCGATCTGCGAGAAGTTCGGATCCGCGTCGCGGAATTTCTGCCGGATGCGTTTGATGAAGGCGCGCACATTGGTTCGATACCCGACTTCGCCGTCTCCGGCGACGAATCCCTCACCCCGCACGATGTCGTAGATTTCGCGATAGCTGACGTCACGATTCGCCCGCTCCGTCAGGAACACGAGTATGTTGAATTCCGTCAATGTCAGCATGACGTCGGTGCCGTTCCACGATGCGCGCCGCGAGTCGAAGCGCAGCGTGAGAGGTCCACGCTGGACGACGTTCCCGGTTTCGGCGGCCGGTTGCGCGCCTCTCTGGGCCTTCTGTCCCCCGATGATGAGCTCGATGCGCTTGAGCAGGATCGAGAAGCTGCGCGATTTTTCGACGAAGTCGACCGCGCCGCCGAGGAGCCCGGCTTCCTCGTAGATCTGCGCGCCCAGCACGGTGAGGAAGATCACGGGGATGTCGATCTTTTCGGTGCGCATGCGCTGGAGCACCTCGATCCCCGTCATGCCGGGCATTTTCCAATCGAGGAGGATCAGGTCCGCATTGGGACTCCTGGTCAGATAGTCGATCGCCTCGACGCCGCCTGCGAAACAGTCCGTCGTGAATCCGGCGTCCGCCAGGTTCGTGCTGACCGACTCGCGGAAGAGATCGTCGTCGTCCACGACCAGGACATGACCGCGGATGGCCTGCGCGCTAACCGGGAGCATTGGTCTTCGATACCAGGATGTCGCGAATGCAAGGCTGGGACGTCACCAGCGTGCCGCCGCTTCCGTCCAGGCCGCCATATTTGAGCGCGTGAAACGCCGACGTCTTGACGTCCGGATAGAAGAAGATCTGAAAGGCGCAACCCGCGCCCGCATAGATCCACACCAGAGAGAGCTGGCTCTTGGTAATCTTCGACGGCGAGCCGAGCAGCCTCTCGACCGTGGCAGGCTCCATACCGATCAGGCTGTTGGGATCGACCGACGCGAGCCGCTCCAGTTTCTCCGGCTTGTCGGGTTTGGGAGGCGGAGCCTCGTGAACGGCTGCGGGGACGGGTGGTTTCGGCCGCGGGGTTTGCACGACGGGCGGCGGCGGCGCGACGGGATGCTCGGCCACTTGCGGCGGCTTGGCATCATGGTTGAACCATCCGCCGACTTCATGAAATACCGCGCAGTTCGAAACGAAAGCGCTCCCGGCGAGCACGACGCCGACCGCGCCGAACTGTCTGAGGCGTCGGCGACGCGTCTCAAGCGAGCGGATGAACGCAACATGCGCGCAGCCACGCAGGCCAGTCTCGCCACGCGGGGAAATCGATGCTGCACCGTTCACAATCGCGCGACTCACCTGGCGGACGTTCCTCTGCGATTCAGCGCTTGTCGCGAACAAAGCAGTCCGCGGTGCGCGGCGGCAACGCCGCAGGCACGCAGTCCATTGTCGGTACCGTACTGTCCGAGCGACATCATTTCACCAGACGGACCGGGGTCAACCGGTCCAGGCACATGTCCAATTTCTTGCGCGAGCGTAGCTTGCAATTGATAAGAGCCAATGTTGGCAATTCGTAATCCAGCTTTTCCGGCCTTGCTGCCGTCCTATAGACGGCAAGGTTGAGGGAAACTAATCCCTTTGCAAGGCCTGCTACAACGAGGCCGTGCGCTGGCGCAAGCCTCGCACCGGCGGCGCTTTCGGCAACGATCGCTCCGACGCCCGCGCGCGCCTCGCCGTGGCGCTTTCGAACGGCCGGCGCAGTGGGATCTGGCCCAAAACGCGCTGCTCGAAGGCGGAAAAACTCCCTAATTTTGTCCCACAATTATCACAGCCGAACAAGCACGTTGCCGTTAGCTTCGGATCATCGACGAAGCGCTTGGGATGGTCTGCAAAGCGGTTCCGTCGAA
>Ga0335080_10005902_pt1 | contig 12659 bp, 4 predicted proteins | sample Lox_Sample_34_FD_206720 | JGI IMG/M metagenome (GOLD analysis project Ga0335080, IMG submission 206720) | Soil microbial communities from Loxahatchee National Wildlife Refuge, Florida, United States - Lox_Sample_3.4 | ecosystem: Environmental > Terrestrial > Soil > Wetlands | place: USA: Florida...
GTTTCGATTTGCTGCAACCGTGTTTTAACCCGCGCACGTTCTTCGGCGCGGAAACGATGAAACGGTTCGGCCATGAAATCATCACAAATGTCGAGACAGGCAAGCGCGCATTTGATGCCTTTGATGACCGCCGACGGATGCTTGCCAATGCGATACAGCGAATCCCCGATGTGCCGGGCCTGATTCTGCAAAGCCCGCGCGCGCGCGAGGTCGCCGGACTGGAAGGCCTCGCACAAGCGAACGTAAAGCTTCGGAAACAGGTTCGCGCCGCCATTCACGCCGCCATGACCGCCCAGTTGCAGCGCTTCGAGCAATTTTTCCTCCGGGCCGATGAGCACGGTCCAATCCGGCCGTTGTTTCAGGAACGCGACCACGTTTTTGAAATAATCCATATCCCGGGAGCTGTCTTTGAGGCCGAAGATGCGAGGATGGTCCAGGGCGTGGCGAACGGTTTCGAGTTCATAGGAAACCTTCGTCAACGGCGGCATGTTGTAGAGGAAAAGCGGGAGTGGCAGTTCAGGCACGAGGTGGTCGAGCCACTCCTGCAATTCCGGCTGGCCTTCGGGCATGTAATACGGCGGCGCGGCGACGACCGCATCGGCGCCACAATCCGCCGCGTGACGCGCGAGATTTACCGACTCCACGAACGCCGTGTCGGTGATTCCGACCAGGACCGGCACGCGGCGTTTGACCTGATGGCAGACCTGCCCGATCAAATCGCGGCGGAGACGATAGCTTAAACTCGGCCCTTCGCCGGTCGTGCCGAGAATGAACAGGCCATGGACGCCGCCTTCCAGCAGCCGCGCGACCAGTCGTTCGAGGCCGGCAACATCCAGTTCATCCCGCCCCAGCAACGGCGTGACCATCGGTGGGATGATTCCAGTCAAAGGCGCTTTCATCTTGTCATTTTTCAGCCTGGATTTATGGCGTCACCAATTCGCGTTCGCTACGCGGACGGATCAACAGAATCAATCCCGCGCTCAACAAGGCTACCGCTGCCGACGTGGCAAACGCCACGGAAAATTTGATGCCGTGATCGCGCATCCAGCCCAACACCACCGTCGCCGCCGCGCCCACGCTGATACTCACAAAATTCATGAAGCCGTAACCGGTGGCGCGGTGTTCCGGCCGGGCTATCTGGCAGAGGATCGGCATGTTGTTGCAGTCAAAAAATCCCCAGCCAACGCCGAACAGCACCATGAACGCAATGGCGGCGCCCAGGCTCCACGCCCAGCCCAAACCCAGCAAAGCCGGCACCATGAGAAACACGCCGACAGCGCTGGTGTAAATGCGTCCGCGCGGCGTGGCGCGCATCCAGCCATCGGCCACCACGCCGCCGAGCAAAACGCCGGCAAATGACGCCACCTGGATGTAGCCGGTGGCGGACAAGCCCGCCGGGCCTTCTTTGAGCTGAAACGCGTCCGCCAGATAAGTCGGCAGCCAGTTTTTCGTTACCCAACCGGCAATGGCCGGAAGTGTAAAATATACGACCAGGATCCAAAAAGCCGGTTGCAGCCACAAAGCGCGCAACGTTTCGCCGACGGTCACGGAGTGTTTCTTCGGCGCGACTCCGCCGGCCGCTCCGCCCGCGTCCCGCAGGGTAAGGATCAACACCACCGAATAAAGTACGCCGATAGCACCGAACCAGGTGAAGCAGTTCCGCCAGGAACTGATTTGTGCGATGTAGCCGCCGATGCCCCCGAGCGCGAGCCCGGCATAAATACCGCTTTGATGAACGCCCACCGCCCTCGCCCGGGTGCCGCCGGAATGAAAGTCCGCGATGAGCGCCAGCGCTGCCGGGATGTAGAAGGCCTCGCTGATGCCCATGAGCGCACGAAAGCAAAGCATTTGCGAATACGTCGTCGCATGCCCCGTCGCCCACGTTACCGCCGACCAGACTCCGAGGCTGCCGATGACCGTCCAACGGCGGTTGAATTTGTCCGCCACAAAACCGCCAAGAGGACTCAGCAACGCGTACACCCACATGAATACCGCCATGAGCGTGCCGAAATCCTGGTCGTTGGCGATACTGGGAATGTCGGCGCGGATCGAGGGGCGGATGGTGGAAACCATCTGCCGGTCGAGATAATTGAGCATGGCCACCGGCCAGAGCAAGGCCACTACGACCCACGCATAACCGGATAAGTATTGAAAGTTGCGCTTCATGTGCCCGGACCCGTCCATGATCGCGAATCGCCGGCCTAAGCCCTCGCGAGCGCCTATTTTTGAGCCGGCTCAAATTGTTTGGCGCTTAACGTGTTGACGTTGCTCCGCGGATCGCTCCAGTCAATCTTCTTCGTCGGGTCGAGGCCATCGAGATATTTGTCCATGACCGTGTAGCCATCACCCTGCAAATCCTTGCCCGCCAGATTAGCGTCGTTCACGTCCAGTTTGTATTTCTTCTTCCACCAGAGCGGAATTCCGTCAGCGCCAATGTCCTTCTCCGGTTTGCCTTGATATTCCGGATACCCGCCGACCTGGCTGATATCGGTGATGATCCCTTTGCCGGCTTCATAGGTAACCTTGCCGGTCCGCACTTCCTCGATGATTCGTTTATCGACCGCATCGCGCCTGGGCAAAGTGTCGCCGGCGCCAGCCAGCACACTCTGATAAGCATCAGCAGCGGACTGGACAGTCAGCGGCGCATAGGCACAGGGTTGATTGGTGCGAATGCCACGGAGCAGTGGACCCGGATCCCCGATCGGCTCGATTTGCACCCCACCCGCCCAATTATCGTCCGTGACTTTTTCATTTCCCTCGACGATGTTTCCGTTGACGTAAGCCTTGCCAAAATCATCCACGGGCGGCTTGCCGCGGCGCGATTCAGGTTTGAGGATGCGATAGCGGATGGAATCATCCTGGGGCGTCACCGGGCCCGGTTTGAAGTAATTGTTGATGATATTGAAATAGCTGTTCTGGTCACCGCCATCCACCGTCCGGTGATGCCAGTTGAAGAGCACGTTATTCACCAGGGTGAAGTCGCCGTACATGCCCACGCTGGGATTGCGCGCGGTATTGCAGGCCCAGAGATTGTGGTGGAAAGTACTGTTCAATCCGCCGATGGTGCTGCCGAACGCGTGGTTGTACGGGTTCAAGGCCTCGCTGGAGATGCACCACTGGATGGTGATGTTGACCGTCGGCAACTTTAGTTCCTTCTGGCCATTGCCCGGGTCGTACATGTGCCGGTACATGGACAGGTTCTCATCCAAACCCCAACTGCATGAACAATGGTCCACGATGATGTTGCCAACCGGGTTGCCGCCCAGGGCGTCGTCCCGGTCATAAACATTGGTCGTGCCGCGGCGGAATCGCAGATACCGGATGACGACGTCGTGTGAATTCACCAGCGTGCTTTCGCCCGCCACACAGACCCCATCGCCCGGCGCGGTCTGACCCGCGATGGTGAGATAAGGGGCATCAATAAAGACCGGCATTTGCAGATGAATGACGCCCGCAACGTTGAACACCACGATACGCGGACCAGCGGCTTCGCAGGCTTCACGAAATGTTCCGGGACCGCTGTCCGCGAGATTGGTCACGACAAACACTTTCCCGCCGCGTCCGCCAAAGGAAAATTCTCCGCCGCCCTCGGCGCCGGGAAAGGCCGGAACGGCTGCCTGCGGCAATTCACCGGGCTTGGCGGCGCCCGGAATGAATGGTTTTCCCTTTTTCGCCCAGGATTCCAATTCGGGTTGAATTCGTTTCAACACTTCCTGTTCGTGTTGATTGAATCCCGCCACACGCAGTTTCGCCGCCTCGGTCGGCTCGGGCCAGCTTTCCCGGGCCAGCCCCGGACCGGACAGGGACAAGACCGCGCCGAAGACGGTTACGGTCAGGATAGATTTGATTTTCATGTGCGCCTAATTTCGGGCGGCCAACGAATATTCACCCGCCAGCCAGTTCAGGTATTTTTCCAGATTTGTGTAGCCATCGCCATTCCAATCCTCGTTGGCGTCGCTCGGGTCGTTCGGATTCAGGCCGTGTGCTTTTTCCCAGTCGTCCGGCATGCCGTCGTGGTCGCTATCCACCGGCGCGTTGTATGTCTTGTATTCCGGCCAGGGAAAATCCGGCGAACCGAGAGCGCTCCGGTCATCCGACGGCGTGTCAATGATGCCGGGATAATTGGGGCCGGGCCGATCGCCATACGTCGGTCCCCGGGTGCCGATGAATTCCGCCGTGCCGTCGCGCACGTCGGCGATGATGTGCCGATCCACCGCGTCCTGTTTCGGCAAATTCGCGCCGACGTTGGCGAGCACATTCGTGAACGCTGCACGCGCCGTCTGCGTGGCCACATACGACGGATATAATTCCTTGTCCACCCGCACCTGCTTTTCGACTTTCGGACCATTCCAGAACGCCGACCAGTTGTTCGTTTCGTTGACAAAGCCTTCGAGCACGTTCCCGGTCATGTAATATTTTTCGGTGCCCCAGGCGGGATTGATCGGATCCAGCTTCAACAGCCACTTTACGAACGGATTTTTCGGATATGGCCTGTAATAGTTGTTGACGTAATTCAATTCGGCCACCCCGCCGTCCGTGGTGCGCGCCGTCCAGTTATAAACGACGTTATTACGGATGTCCAAATACCCGGCGTATTTGCCGCCCTGGTTCAAACCGCCGGCGAGACTCCAATTCCGGTCCGTGCAATCCGCGAGCAGGTTATGATGATAACTGCCAATGTCGCCGCTGATGGAACCGGCAAAAGCGTGCGTCTCCAGTTTCGTCCGGTCGTTGGCGCGGTAGTGCGGCCCGTGATGCAATGCCTCGGCAACGATATTTCGCTGGAACGTGATGTTCCGCGCGCCGCGCGAACTGGTGCCTTCATCCGAACTCCAACTGATGGAGCAATGATCAATGATGCAGTGGTCGCAACTTCCCAAACCGGCGCCATCCATCGCCCGGTGCTCGGCATCACCGACGCGGAATCGGAGGTAGCGGAGGATGACATCGTGGGTGCCGTACGCGCCGCCGGAAAAATTCGCGAGACAGATGCCGTCGCCGGGCGCGGTCTGACCGGCGATGGTGCAATATGGATTGTGGACGGCACAAGGCGCTTTGAGCCGGATGAGGCCCGAGACCCGAAAGACAATCGTGCGCGGGCCTTTCGCTTCCACGGCGGAGCGAAAACTTCCCGGAATGACCGCTTCGCCTTTGGACACGTCATAATCCTCGAGATTTGTCACTTCGATCACCTCGCCGCCGCGACCACCAATCGCAAAACGTCCGTAGCCTTCGGCCGTCGGGAATGCCAGATGCCGGACGCGGAAATGCCAGATTTCCCCGCGGGTAACATTTCCGGCGGCGTCCACTTCATCCACGCGCCAGAAATAATTCTGCATGGAGTCGAGTTCAGGAAGGGCAAAGGACGGCTGAGACAGCGTCCCCTTGAATTCCGGTGAGGCGGCGGTCGCGGTGGCCACGGCGTTTGAGTCGGTCCCGCAATAGAATTGATGGGAAAGCGCATCCGGGGCAGGTTTCCAAGTCAACGGCTGCTCGTTTGGCCAGTGTTCATCGTCGTTGGCCGGCGATGGTTCGACGGCCATTTTGTGCGGATCCGGAACGTCAATGGCGAAGCCGTTGAGGATCAAGCTGCGGTTGGCACCGGCTTTCTCGGGACGAAAATGGAGCACGACATCTTTTCCGGCAACCGCATCAACCTCCAGAAAAACGCTGGCGACCTCGTAATCGTTGGTGGCGCGCCGGGTGGGCGTGAATCCTTTGGTTCGCAGCGCATCGCCTACCCACACGTCGAATTTTGCCGGCGCGAGGTCCCGGACTTCGTTGTGATACGTGACAATCGTGTGTTTGCCGGGAGCCAGCCCGGTGACGGTCATCACCAAGCCGTCATCACCGGCTGACTTGGCGACCACGATGCCATCGCAAGCCATATGGGCGCCGTAATCCAGGAGGCCTTTGAACAGCACGGGGGCAAGCACAGCGGGCGGCGCAACCTGGAACGTGACGGTGACGTTGCCGAACGTCTGTGAGCCGGAATTGCCCTGGTGCCACGCCCAGTTTGCCCAATGGGGACACAAGATGTCGGTCCGCTGCTCAGGCGGATTCATGTCCACTTTCAGCTCGGCCGCCGGGCCGGCAAATCGCGAGCATGTCAACACCATCAGCAGCAGGGCTGGGGTGAATTTTCTGTTAAACCGCAACAATGACTGGCTCATTCAATAAGCAATCAACCGATAAACACACTCACGCCAGGCCGCATAGCCCTCCTGTTTCCGGCACTCGGCGCACCAAAGAAAAAGCCGGGGCCAAGTCTTAACTCAACCCCGGCTCTGAAACCGAAGGCAACCGACCTGATGCCTATGGAATAAGGAACATGCGGTAGAACACGGTGCCGTTCACCGTATCAACCGGGAAGTTCACCGCGTTGGTCTGGTCGGAACCCGTCACGTCCACCCAGTTCGAGCTGAGACCAGTGCTCAATGCGTTGGTTTCCACCTGCAATTTCCAGCCGATGTGATCCGCCGGCCAGCTCATGGTCAAAGTGCCGTTGGTCACGCCGAAGGCAATATTGGCAGGGTTGGTATTAACAGTGCCACCGCTGTCCAGCGTAATGCTGCCGTCCACGGCCAGGTTCGTGGTCCACGAGTAAGTCTTCGTATTGCTCGGATCAGTTGTCGGCAAGGTGATGGACGAGAATCCGGCCACCGGCTTGCTGAACAGCGTGAACGTGGTGTGGTTGTAGAGGTCCGGCCCAATGTTGGTGACTACCAGTGCTCCGGTGGCGGTGATGGTCCCGCTAACGACCAGCTTGTCATTGACCGGCGAGCCGGCTCGGTTCAACTCCATCAGTACGGTACCCGCCAGGGTGGCATTGCTGTTGACGGTGAACGTGCCGGTGGAAGCGCCGGGCGCCAGCGTGCCGCCGGGGGCGACCGTCAATGCGCTGGCCACGCTGCCGTTGCCGCCCAAGGTCCCGTTGCTGACCGTGATGCCGCCGCTGAATGTATTCGCGCCGTTGAGCAGCAATGCGCCGTTGCCGACCTTGACAACCGACACGATTGAAGCCGCGTCAATGCCATTGACAATCTTCCCGGAGAAGGTCGTGCTGCTGCCGTTGGCGCCAATCCGATAGATGGAGAGCGCATTGGTCGTGGTATTGTTGGTGGCACGGCCCGCGAGGATGGTGTTGGCGCCGCCGGCAAGTGCGCCGAGGTCATAAGTAATGCCGGCGCCGTTCAAGTTGCTCACCACGGCCGAACCTGAGCCCAAATCGAACGTGGCAAGCGGACTGCCCGTGCACGGGTTGCCGTTTGTCGAGTTGTTAATCTGGAAGTAGCCCGAACTGGTCCCGAATGAGAGCGTACCGCTGAAGTTCGTCAATGGACCGTTGAAGGTGAACTGGTTCGGGTTGCTGATGGTGACCGTCCCTGCCCCGGCCAACTGGCCGTCGTAACGAACAGAAGTTTTAATCAGCAGGTTTATCGCCACTGCCCCGCTCGGGACGTTGATGCCGTTGGTCAGCGTAAAGCTGGCGTTATTGGTCAACTCCAGCGTCGTGCCGTTGGCGAGATCAATGTTGCCCGAACCCGCTGCCGCCGAGACCAACCTCAGCGTTCCCGCGGTCACGTTGTCGTCGCCGGCAAAGGCGTTGCCCGTTGCCGAAAGCGCCAGAATGCCCGGCCCCGTTTTGGTCAACGCCCCGGGACCCAGGATATTGCCGGTCATCGGGAACATTGTGATGTTGCTTGAAACTTCAATCGTTGCGCCGCCTTGCCCGATCGTCACGGACCCGCCATAACCCAGGTTCGTTGTGCCGAAGTTCTTGAACGTGCTGTTATTGTTGATGATGAGTTGCGCGTAGGCACATTTCTGGCCGGTGGGCGAAGGGTTACCGAGCGCCGTGCTGTTCGTGAACGCCAGCGTGCCCTGGTCAACGATGATACCGCCGGTGAAATCATTGGACAGCGTCAGCAGCGTCAACGTGCCCGGACCGGTCTTGTAAATACCAGTCATGCCCGTGATGTGGTTTGTCGACGCGGTTGCGACAAACGTGTAATCTTTCCCGGCGTTGCTGACGATGATGCCGGGCATGAAGGCCGGCGTATTGGTGATGAACGTCGCCGGACCGGGTGGATTCGTGACCACGTTAATCCCCGCCGGAGCCACCGGCGTGTTCAAAGTAACCGTGGTCGAACCGGAAGCGGTGTCGTCGAAAATCGCGCCCTGATTGTCGTGGTAAACCCCGGGCTTCCAGCTCGTGTTGACGCCGTTGGTGTCCCAACTGGTGCTGCTCGAGCCATCCCAGACCATCGTGCTGTTGGTGACCATGACGCTGCCCCAGACCTGGATGGCACTGAGGTTCCATTGCAACCCGGGAGCCGGCATATAAGGTTGCATCAACGGGTAGATACTCGCCGTATCAACGAAATTAGGGAAGGCATCGCTGTTGTTGTTCCGGAACACTCTGATTTGCTCACCATTGAAGAAGGAACTGCCATCCAAATTCGTCATGACAAAGATGCAACCGATATTGTTCCACCGGTCGGCATAGATGGTGTCATTGGTGAAGGTACCGCCAGGCCCGCCGGTTGGATTTATCTCAATGAGCAATCTGCCAGCGGTATTTCCCGGACTGCTCTCATGCAGATCCAGGCGGGCCGAAACATTGATACTGCCGATCGAATTGCTCACTGCGGCGCCGGGAGAAATGAGCGCATTGATACCCGTGCTATTGCCGCCGTTTCCGGTCATATTTAATCGGCCGGAGGCAGCGGCCAGGCCACCCGAATCATCATTGAAATTGCCGGTCCCGTAATAAACCCCGCGAACCAAAAGCCGGGCCGCATTATTGAGACCGAGGGTGTGGATCGTGCCGAAGTTGGCCATCGTGCTGCCGTCCCACATGGTTGAATTAACATTTCCAAGAGTTATCGTGCCATTGTTCGTAACCACCGCGGTGGTAACAAAGCTCGGCGAGCCGATGGTGATGGTGCCCGGGGCGCCACAATTCACCGTGCCCGAATTCAAGAACCAGCCGCCCTGAATCGTGACGGAGCCGTTGATGACACCGAACGATGCGAGCGTCACCATCCCGGTGGAAGTCAAGCCGCCGTTGATGGTGCCGGAGAAGTTCACGATGGCGTTGGAAAAAACAGTCAAAGCACCAATGCCCTGGCTGCTGGCACCATCCAACTCGCCCGCCAGGAGTGTGATCGCGCAGGTATCATGCGCATTGAACACCAGGCTGTTCGTCCCCGTCTTGACAATTTGAGCCGTGCCAATAATCGCGCCGCCGTTATCATTGAAGGTGTAAATGTGGGTGTTGTTGGAGATGGTTACGCCAATATTTGCAGCGTTTTGGTTGGGCACAACGAAATCGCTGACATCAACGTTCGTATAACTGGAAGTGTCGTTGAACGTGGCAATGTCGCCCACGCCGAATTTGGTCGGGGCGCCGCCGCCCGCGGGCACCCAGTTGGTGGTGCTGAGGTCCCAACTGTTGGGGGCGGTGACATCACCGCCGGACCAAATCAAATTCCGGGGCGCGTTGGTGGCCAGATAGAGGGTAATCAGATGGTTGACGGTGTCGTTCAAAATAGATCCCTGGACCGGGAGGCCGTTGACGAGCGGCACGGCGCTCACATCGGCGGCGAGGAATGGAGTGGTGACCGTCTGGTAAGCGATAATCGGAAGGTTTGTGGGATATACGGTAACGCCGCTGAGGGACGCGATTTTGATGACGCTCGGAGCGGTGCCCTGGCAGGTCAGGTTTCGGGTGAAGATATTGGTCTTGCCCGCGGTGACAAACATCACGTTGGTACCTTGAACCAGGGTCAGCGTGTCCAGGGGCAAGCCCGCAGGATCGCCGCCCGCGGGTCCGCCGAAACCCCGGGTGAAGTTCGGAGAACCAATGGTGTTGCTGACGACCAAAACGCCCTGCGCTACCAATATATTGTTTGCCCGGTCATGGCTGGTATCCGTGTAATTCAGACCGCCGTCGCAGACAATGTTGCTCACGGTCACCGTGCTGTTGGAAATCGTGACCTGCCCATAAGTGAGGGTTTGATTGGCGGACGCCCAGGGATTCTGGTCGGCGGTGTAGCCGAGCGTCAAAGTCTTGTTGATGCGCACCGTGCCGCCGTTGGTCACGAGCAATCGGCCCTGGCAGTAATTGAGATAAGCCGCCGCATTGTAGGGAGCGCTCGTCCAATCCACCTTGTTGCTATGCTCCTGGAAACCCAGGATCGCCGTATTGACGTCCACAATGCCCTTGCCAATGATCAAATCACCCTGAACGTTGGGGGTCTGGTTGGAGCTGATCAAGGTCCGGTCACGCGAAATGTAAAGCCGATCCGCCAGTATATCCACGTATCCATTGTTCGCGCCAAAGTTCAGCACGGCCTTGACGTTGCTCGAGGCCGCATTGGTTCCGCCGTCGTCGGCGATCGTAAACACGGTCATTCGGCTGGTCCCGTTGGTATTGCGGAAAACGGCCCCGCTGTTTTGGGCGGCGAACCCGAAATTACCGGTGTTACCGGTGGCCGCGGAGGTGCCGACGAAGCAGACACCATCGGCATTGATCTTATTCGTCTGACCCAGAGCGAAAAATGTCGGGGTACTACTGCCGTTACCCACTTGTTCGTTATCCATATAAGTCACGCCATACGCCCGCGTGAGCTCGTTGTTGTAGTTGTCGGGATCAGCGTACCAGGCAGTGATGATATTAGTTTTTGCAAAATACACATTGTTCACGAACCGCTCGGGATTGCCGTCATAGTCGTTGGTGGTATCATCCGCCTGGTTATAGGCGTTATTCAGCTCCCGGTAATTGGGATAGAGTTGATAATCACCCAGCCCCATGCGACTCACATAGGACACAAACAAATTCAGATTCGACATATTGAGCGTCGGTTGGATCAGCGCCGCGCCAAAACCGCCGGAACCGCCAGCGCCGCCGATCAGAATGCTGAAATTCGCGGTGGCATTACTCACAATCAAAGCCCCGCCCCCGGAGAAATTGACGCCCAGGGTCCGGCCGTCAATCTGCGGGTCGGCCCATTCATCCACGTAATCGCGCAGGATGCTGAAACCATTGGGTCCGGTGACGGTCAATGACGCGTTTGGCGCGATTCGAATAGTGTGGTAAAGGGAGTTGGTGGTATTGGCATTGTAATACACGGACTGGGCAAAACGCAGGGACCCAATCACCGTATTGCTGTCAATGCTGGCATTGGTATAGGAGATCCCAGTGGCAAAAGTGGTATTCGTTTGCGCCCCGAAATCCCCGAACACCACATCATCATTCGGGCCCGGAACACCGCCTTGCCAGCTCGAGGCATTTGCCCAATTGTTGCTGACATTGAAGCTGGCTTCGATGCCGCCTGACCCGTTCCAGATATGCGCCACTTGCAGCACAAAAGGAATTTTGTTGGCCGGAAGAGTGTTGGTGCCGGTGGAGTTGGTCAGGACCAGATAAAAGGTATAGATCCCTTGCGCGACATTGGTCAGGCCGAGGTTTACCACCAGATTCGTCCTGATGTTGTTGGTGTCGCCATCAATAATCGTCGTGGGATTATTGAATAAATCCGCGATACTGAAGCTGGCGCCGGCCGGCAGATTGGTCACCGTCACGGCCACCGGATCAATGTGGTAGAAACCATCACCCCCCACGGTCATGTTGTTGGTATAAATCCTTATCAGGTTGGTCAGCTCAACGACGCCGCTGTAGTTCACCGGCACGGTCACCCTGATCCGTTCCACATTGTTGGTGATCTGATTGTTTAGGGCTATCACCTGGGCCTGCGTGGGTGAAATCATCGCGAGGCCAAGCATGAATCCCAGGGCCACGCCAAGCCATTTCAGGATGGCGGCATGCGCTTGCGTCATGATCGAGTGACCAGAATGGAAGTTGGTCCAGTTGCCGGACAAATCCGACGTGTTGTCCATTATTACGGTAGGCTGATTTTTCATGGCTCGGTTCGCGGTTGGGTTGAGGTTGTACTTATTTGTTTGCCAAATCACATCTCCAGCTAACGCAGATAGCGCTCCCTTTTGGGATTAATATCAATTCTCGAAATATCGGTTACTTGTAAGGCATGCCCTGGTTCATCCACCAGTAGTCTTCGCTCTTTGAAGCCTTCATGGTACCGACACTCGATTGCCACCATTTGAACAGTCTCTTTACCGGCTGTTTAGTCCTTGGATCAATCCATTTGTGGATTTCCGAATGGCCGTCCGCGAAAGAGAAGCAGCACGCCCCGTTATGCAAGCTGGCAGGCATATCCTGCCATTGATAGGACGTAGGCGGCCATCCCGGCTGAAATTGAAAAACTGAATCACTGATGCTGTCCGGATGCTCATCCAATAAAACCCAAACTTTGGCAGGACCCGGGTGATTTAATATCCACATCTTTTGTCTTTTGGTGTTCGCGATGTAAGTCCGGTCATTGCTCCCGTTATCCGGGTCGAAGTTTTGTTGGCCAGGGTCATACGTCCCCACCGACCCGCCGACGGCGGCATTCATGGAATAATCGCGAACATGGGGCTCTTTGCTGTCCGGAGCCGGGATCGTGTCCGAGGGGCACTTGAACACAAACGGGTTTTTCACACAGCCTGCGCTGGAAATCAACGACGAGGCCGGATCCACCAGTACTGCCGTATCAGTTAACGGAGGTGCGGCCATAGGCGTAATCCATGGCTGC
>Ga0335080_10005903_pt1 | contig 12658 bp, 15 predicted proteins | sample Lox_Sample_34_FD_206720 | JGI IMG/M metagenome (GOLD analysis project Ga0335080, IMG submission 206720) | Soil microbial communities from Loxahatchee National Wildlife Refuge, Florida, United States - Lox_Sample_3.4 | ecosystem: Environmental > Terrestrial > Soil > Wetlands | place: USA...
TGAGCAGCGAGCCGTTTGAACCTCATGAGAAGCAGTGGGAGGAACATTCCCCAGCGTACGTCTTCTGGGGACACGCCTTCTACGTCAAGCAATATGCGAATTTTGTCATGCGGACGACGAAGCTGGCACAAAAGCCAAGTTTCTACGCGGGAGTCCCGTTCAACCTTATCTTCAGCCGAAGAGGAATCGCGGTCGACAAGTTATATAGGGGAATCTCGGTGGGTGGCTATTATCTGATTGTCGTAAGCTTGATTTCCTTCCTACAGTGGTATGTCGTCGGTTTGATTCTCGACCGGTTTCGTTTGACCGTTCAGAAGCGCAATACGACGACCTCCGATTGAGCAGCTGAGGAGGCGGAGAGCAGAGGTCTCGCTGAGGGTGCGTGTGCGTGGCTGGATCGGGCGAAAGCGGCAGCAGAGCTGGCGCACTCCAAGGGGCCTGTTCGAAGGGACAGTAGCGGGAAATGCACAAGAGCGCGTGTGACGGGTGCCCTTGCGGCATAGGGCTCCTAGAATGGGGACATGAGGAAACTGTTATCCATTCTGGCGCTCGGTGCGGGCCTGGCGGTTGTAGGCGGGTGTGCAAAGAAGGCGCAGACGGACTATAGCGGGCTGGACCAGTCCGGCATGTGGTCAACGAGCCTGGAAGAGCTGAAGAAGCTGAAGGTGAGCGACATGGAGATTACGCAGCTCACCAAATTGAAGCAGACCGGTGCATCGGATGATTTGTGCCTGTCCTTGCTGAAGGCGGCGCGGGCGCACAATCACGAGTTCTCAAGTGCGGAGTCGGCGATAGGATTATCGCGCGCAGGGTATTCGGACTCGGAAATCCTCGAGATGGCGAAAACCGACCAGATCGATCTTTTGGCCGGCGAAGCGGTAATGCTGAAACTGATCGGGCTGTCGAATCCTACAGTACAGGCGATCATGCACCGCCGCATGCAGGGTCTGCCTACGCCGACGAGCGAGCAAGTGGGGCGGCTGAAGAACACGGGCTTGAGCGAGAAGCAGATTCTGGAGTACGTAGACGCAGGTCATTCGAACGAGCAGGTCGAGGCGTTCATTCATCAGCGCGAAGTGCTGCGCAATCATGCCAATACTTCCTTCGTGAAAGTGCAGGGCCGGCGACACTAATTTCCCCGCTGACGGACCGCTTTAGAGGCAATTCCTCGCAAATTCCTGATATTCTCGTCAGCGCTCTGCCTTAGAGCGATCGCAGACGGTCCACCCCAGAGGGTGGACCCGACGAGTGAGGTCTCACTATGAAAGACGTTGTGTTTACGCCGCGGGGGCCGAAGCCGATCGGGCCGTATTCGCAGGCCGTGCGCGCGAATGGATTTCTGTTTGTGTCGGGGCAAGTCGGATTCGATCCACAGACGGGCGAGTTTGTGGGGAGTGATGTGCGTTCACAGACGGAACGGGTACTGGAAAACTTGAAGGCGATTCTGGAAGCGGCCGGAGTTTCTCTGAATCACGTTGTGAAAACGACGGTGTTCCTGAAAGATATGAACGATTTTCCGGCGATGAATGAGGTGTATGCAAAATTCTTCAGCGCGGCGCCGCCAGCGCGTTCAACGGTGCAGGCAGCACGATTGCCGAAGGATGCGCTGGTGGAAATTGACGTGATTGCGGCGATCTAATAGAGAGGCAAGGAAGCAAGGAACTTCAGGTAGCGTGAGTGTTGAATATGCATACGAAAGAAAACGGCCGCCAAAAGGATCTGGCGGCCGCAAGAATTTTGGCGGGCTGAGATTAGGGGCGATCCGGGCTCTCGAGAGCTTTGTAAACACCGAAGCCAGCGGCTGCGGCGGTTACGCCGATTGCCACGATAAGGAAGCGGCTGCGACCGGCTGCTCGCGGGCCGCCGCCGTGCGATGCCGGGCCTTGATTGCCGCCGGCGCCCGCAGGACCCTGAGCGGCCTCGGCTTCCGGATCCAGTAGCACGCGATAGGACCGGCCTTCCGGCACGACCTGCATATCATTTTCGACCGTAACGACGATGCCACCACGGCGCGCGGTCACCATGAGCTCTTTTTCATTGATATAAGTGACCTGGCCGATGGTAGGAATGTCGGACTGCGGGCGAATGACGGCTTTTGAGGCGTAGAGCGTGAAGGCCTGCGCGTTGCCGGTAGAGAACGTTGCGGTGCCCGCTACGAGTTTCGCCGAAGGCGAGCCGTCGCTATCGTTGACAAAAGCGGCAGACGAGCTCGAAAGAAGCAGGCGCGCGGCTCCGGCACGAATCTGCACGTTGCCCTGAGGCTCTGTGCTCAGGCGATCTCCGCCGTAAACGGTCGTACCGACATCCGCGCCGGCGTTGCCAACGCTGGCGTGGTCCGCGGCGATTACAGTGCCGAGAGGCGTGGAGGTGGGAGTGCTTGCGAACAGCGGCAAGCAGGCAAAGGTTAAAGCGAATGCGGCTGCGTAGAACGCGCGCAGACGTAACATAGGTCGGCCTCCCGGGCGGAACGAGAGAAGGATACTTCGGGGGAGAGCCGGGCGTCAATCGGGATTCCGCGAATCAAGATGGGACTGCCATGCGGCTGAGGCCACGGCGCTATGGGGGCGGACATCGAGAGTTGGTGGCGTCAGGCTGAGTTCACTGCTAAAATCCAGTGCAACCAGTATGGCCGATTGGAAACAAATCACAGCCCGGATACGAAGGGCGCGCACCGGAAAAGATCCCGCAGGACAATTAGCGAATTTATTTTCGAAAACGCGCGACGCGATGGTGGCGTTTGAGCTGGCGCGCTATTTCGAAGCGAACGGCAACAACGCCGACGCAGGCCGCTGGTATTTGACAGCGGCGCAGCGCTTCCGCCGAGCGGATTGGAAGACCAAGGCGCAGGAGAGCGCGACACGATTAGGCGCGACGGAACCTGCGGAAGTTCCGGCCTCCGCACCACGCGAAGAACAGCCGACCGAAGCGGTGATCATGCCTGCAGCGGAACTCGAAGCGGAGGCGGAAGCGCAGCCTGCCGTCGAACTGGAAGAAGTGCGGGAGGCGGCGGATGTGCCGGCGCAGGCGACCACCGCAGCCGCGACGGGCACAGCGCACGGGCACCGGCGGGGTAGAGGCCGGCGGGGCGAGAGAGAGCAGCGCGGGCGGCGGGGCAGTGGGCATCAGACGGCCGCGAGGGACCGGCATCGCGAACCTGAGACGCGCAAGGAGCCGGTTGCGGCGCTGGAACCCGAAGAACGGCCGCGGGAAACGCATCGAGCAAACCGAGAGGCGGAGCCGGTGCCCAGTTTGCGCGGGAAGTACGGGGATCCGGGGCTGTCCTCGCGGCTTACGCAATTGGAGATGAACTTCCGGCGACTACTGGCTTGTTCACCGGCAAAGCTGGAGGAGGCAGGAAAGGCGCCGGCGGGGCCGGGGGTGTGGGTACTTACGGATTCGGATTTGACGACGTATTACTACGTGGAAGCTTGCCAGACGCTGCGTGTGGCAATTCCCAACATTCTGAAGGGAACGGCGGGGAAGCGGGGCGATTCGATTGCGATCAAGCCGGCATTGGCCGAAAACCTGGGAATTGCGGAGGCGCGGGTAAGCAAGTACCTGTCGGACCATTGCGTGGTGCGATGGCTGCAAATGGACGAGGATGCCGCGCATTTTGCACATTTTTTGATTGCGGTACTAAGACCGGCGTTGAACCAATAGAGTTGTCCTCCGAGCGAATTGGTATGGGCGTAGATAGCCGAGGCCCGCCGAATGCGTGGTGTTCCCGTTCGCGTCGTAGGTGCCCGTGCTGATCTGGTCGTTCGCGTTGTAGTTGGTCAGCCCGCCCGCCACACCGGGCAGTCTCGAGCTGAGCTGCTTGCGATTCACCTCCGGGTCGCAGCTGTGGGCGCTCAGAGGAGCGGCAATAGAGATGCAGAGTATCGCGGCGAGAAGTTGGCGAAGAATCTCGATCATTGCACGTCGACGTTAGCCAGAAAAGTCAAAATCCGCACGCTTCAAAAAACGAAGCATGCGGCACCCAGAACAGTCTCTGTCTTCAAGGGTGCCTCAATACTCGCACCCGCGACTCGAAGAACAAAGGTTCAAGAAAACACAGGAATTCCCGGGGGTTAAGGCTCGACCAGGGGAGGCCTGGCAATCTCCGGGTCGGCCAACGGCAATATAGGAAGAGGATTCTTCACTCGGGGCCTCACTCCGGCTCGAGATCCGGCTACGGCTTGGCCGAGCTTAAAGGAAGCTCTGAAGATCGCACCGACGGGAAGCATGCCGCCGAGGCGATGCGCGCCGACGGAAGCCAAACCCATGGACGCGAAGCAACCACAGGATTGACAATCGGGGCTTCCGCCGAACTGGCAGGGTGTGATCTTCGTTCGAAGGTCCGCCGAAATGGTCTCGGTAGTTTGCGCGAAAATGCAATCCTGCGGGCTGCGCGGGGGTGAGGCAAATTGCTCGATGACAACCGCCGGCATGTCGAGCTTCGGATACAGTTTGCGTAGCTGCATCATTTCCGAAATGGCTAGGGCGCGTTCCGCGGGAGTCAGCATTTCCGGCAGTTGGTCGCCCATTTGCGGGGTGAACAGACTGAACCACACTTTTTTAGTCTCCGGCCTAGGAGTCCAGAATTCAAGGAACCGGGCGAGATAACCAGGGTGCTTCATCATTTGACCGGTAACGGTGCAGTGAATCGTGATTTGTTGTCCGGCGATGTTTTTCAAAATGCGAGCATAAGTTGCTGGCGCACGCCGGATATCGTGTTCGGGCTGCAGTCCATCGATGGACACGACAATCTGCAGACAGGGTACATTGGCCCATTCCAAGCTGATAGGTCGAAAAGCGCTGGTGACAATTTGGATATGGATTCCACGTGTGAGTAATTGAGGAACCAGCAGCTCCAGTTCACGGTAGCGCACCAGCGGGTCACCACCGACGATGGACAAGTGCAATGGCTTGAGGCGATCGACGACTTCGAGAACGCCGTCGATCAGAGCTTGGCCGGTGCTATCGTTCAGGTCACGCAATAACTGCGCGCCGCCAAGATGGGCCTTGTCGTAGGCGTAACAGCCCGGACAATTCAACGGACATTCCCGAGTGATCTCCAGCGAGAGAGAGGGACGCTTACCCGTAAGGATCTTGGCCCAGGCTCGAATAATCTGAGACGTCTGCATGCATGTCCTGACTTATCGCGCACGACGATCGGGGCGATTCGACTGACCGAATGAGCACAGATCTTACCCTGGTTTGGGCTAGAACGGTTGTATTCAACAGGTCGATGCCAGCACCATTTGACGTGATTGCCCGTTGTTAGGGATCACAGGCCGCAAATTGCCGGGAATCCGGGAGTTATGTCCTACGATGGAACCTGCTCCCCTGGGTCGGGCGGCGAGACCTGTGGGCTTACCGCCTCTTTTGCTGCGCGTTTGGCAAATTTCTTCTGCTCACGCCGTTCCGCCTTGGCCCGCTGCTTTTCCTGTCGCTTCATTTCTTTCTGGCGCTTTTGAAAGGTGATGGTCAAAGTTCTCCCCAACAACTCCGGTCTTATTCTACCTCAACGGAAGTGCATCACCACGAAGCTTCGATAAACGCACGGACGAAGCCGGAACGCGAAGGGTGGCGCAGTTTGCGAAGGGCCTTCGCTTCAATCTGGCGAATACGTTCGCGGGTGACAGCGAAAACTCGGCCGACTTCTTCGAGGGTCCGCGGATTGCCATCGTCGAAACCGAAACGCATGCGGAGGACACGTTCCTCGCGGGGGCTGAGTTTCCTGAGCACCGCGGCCATCTTTTCCTTGAGGCTCAAGTTCATCGCAGCTTCAGATGGAGAGATTACCGTCCTGTCTTCGATGAAATCGCCTAGATGAGAGTCCCCTTCTTCGCCAAGCGGAGTCTCGAAAGATATAGGTGTCTGAGCAATCTTGCGCGTCTGGCGCACCTTTTCGATGGTCATGTCCGACCGCTTGGCCAGCTCTTCCGCGGAGGGCTCGCGGCCAAGTTCCTGGACGAGCTGGCGAGTGCACTTGGCAAGCTTGTTGATGACCTCAACCATGTGGACGGGCACACGGATGGTGCGCGACTGGTCGGCGATGGCACGCGTGATGGCCTGACGAATCCACCAGGTAGCGTAGGTCGAGAACTTGTAACCCCGGCGCCAGTCGAACTTGTCGGCGCCTCTCATCAGTCCGAGATTGCCCTCCTGGATCAAGTCCAGAAACTGAAGGCCATGCTGGGTGTATTTCTTGGCGATCGAAACAACGAGCCGAAGGTTGGCTTCGGTCAGTTCATTTTTGGCCTGCTGGGCCTGCGCCTCACCCCGCTGAATGAGCGTGAGGGTACGTTTCAGGTTGTTCAGTCCTACTTCGCTCGATTGTTCGATCTCTTTCAGCTCGGTGCGGCGCAGGCGTAGTTCTCTGCGAGCTTCGGCGGCAACATCGCCGAGGGCGGCGTCCACGCGACGCTCGAGGCGGTGCGCCTCGCGCTCGATGATGTGCAGATGTTCGACCGTGGAACGCAGTTTGCCGATCAGACGCTGTTTCTCACGCCAGTGCAAGCGGATGTCGCGAAACGCCAGAGAGATCTGGATGCGGGTGCGCGCAAGGGCCCATTTGGCCCGAACATACGAGCGCTGCTTTGATTTGGGGATATCCGAGAGCTTTGCCGCTTGTTTCAACGCGGTTTCGTAAAGCTCTGCGATTCTTTCAATAGACTTCAGTGTTTGCTTGCTCTCACCGGCGAGCTTCGCTTCGGTCAGTTCCTCGTCGCCAAGCTGCACGATTTCCTTGATCGGCCGCACACCGCAGCGTAAATCCTCGCCAACGGCAACCAGTTCCTTGATCACAATCGGTGAACGGGTAATCGCCTTCATCACTACAAATTGTCCGCGCTCCATGCGCTTGGCAATAACGACTTCGCCCTCACGAGTGAGCAGGGGCACGGAACCCATTTCGCGCAGATAGACGCGGACTGGATCCTGGGATTTGGTGTCCACGCCCGAGCTCAGGTCAAGACTGGCTTCGAGGGGCAGTCCCTCACTTGCGTCAATTTCGGGACCCTCGGCGGTTGCAGCGGCCCGCGCAGTTTTCGCGGTGGCAAGGTCCTCGTAGATCTCAATCCCCCGGCGCTCCAAGAGGGACAGGAGATCGTCAATCTCCTCCGATGAAGTCACTTCGGCAGGCAGACTTTCATTCACCTCATCGTAGAGCAGATAGCCACGCTCCTTACCAACCAGGATGAGTTGCTGGACGTGACCCAACTCGTCTTCAATCGGTCGCTCCACGTGGGCTCCTGAACCTTCTGCAACGAAACGACCCGGGTGACATCAAGATTCTTTTTCGTCCCTGTGGGCGGAGGCGCCGGGCTTGGTTTTCGGCGCGTGGGCCTTCATGTACTCCGCCAGTTCTGCATCCGTAACCGAGAAGCGCGCGGAGGGAAGATGGTCGCTGCGGGTGGCAAATTCTCGATGAAGCCGGAGGGAACAGATGTCCGGCGCATCCTGATAGCGCACCCGATGCGCCACAAAAGCGTCGTTCGCAATAGTCACAAAATACTCAGAGGATTCGCCGCCAGAGCCGCGACGAGTGAAGGTGTATTCGCGGACTGCCCCCTTGGTTTCAAACCCCACATACTGTAGGACAATCGTGTCACTCACAAGGGTCCGCCATTTCCGAAGACTGAAGACTAAGGTCGCAAGCTTCCGCCGTAGCCGCCCTCGAATTGATCAAAAGGTTTCGAAAGAACAATAACGGGGCACCTTCATCATGGCACACTTATGTGCGTCGGGCATACGCGATGCTTCGCGACGCGGTGCGAGACTAATCTTTGCGGGAGCGATATGTGAGTGTAGAAGTCGTCGCCGCCATAAACAGTATGAACAAACAGGGACACTATGCCCGTATATTTCGGCAACAGAGCAAAGTGCGGGTTGAGATTGACCAGTGCATGCTTGCCTCATTTGAGGAAATCGAAAAACTGGTCGATGGAGCCCATTCCTTTGAAGAACTAGCGGAGTCCTTCCGGAGGAGGCATGATATCGAGACGCCCGGTACCTAACACTACGCCCCACGGTTAATGAGCATGACCGAGCGGGAATCTGGATGGATTGCTAGATGCGCGAATTGAAGACAACCGAAAACAGGCGCTACGAGAAGATTATCCTCGCGATTGGCGTTGTGGCGTTCGTCATGGTTGGTTGGCATATCATCGTCAAGTAGCGCGAAAACGGCAGCAAGAACAGGTGAATAGCGGGGAGCAATTTGAAGGAAAATGCGAAGAGGTTCCAAACAGTAACCCCTTTTGGCTTCATGGACTTAGCTCCATTCAGTGGTTGGAGATACCGTTTAGAGGCCATTTTCGACCGTTCGACGCTTCCTGCTAGGTAATACAGTGAATCCAAAGGCAAACTGCTAGTATCCAATAGCTTAGGGGGCCGCTCGCCGCGTGTTACCCTGAATGGGAAGCTTTTGGGGGCTGTACCAGAGTTGTACAGAGAAGCGCAATAGGGCGTTTGGGGAATTCCGAAGTAAAGCACGAACTCTCGAAAGTGAGGCAGCCGCAGTATGCCTAATACTATCTCCACACAGATTTTCCGGTCGATGGACTGGGTGCTCTGCAAGACAGCAGGCATCACCTTCGACACGATCCAATACTTCAACAAGAAGAATCCGAATCCGTCGGTGAAGCCGCAGTGGTCGGACAAGCCGCTGCTGAAGTCGTGGGAGAAGACTAAGCCCACGCTGGGCTTCCCGCGGCAGACGGACTCGCTGTGCCCTGAGTGCGTGAAGGAAGCGCGGGCGGCGATTATCGGCGGACAGAAGGATTGGCGCGACCTGATGCACGAGAAGGTCGGCGAGATTAAGGCGCAGATTGTGGAGCGGGACGGGCAGGTCTGGATGGTGAAGGATTGCCCGCAGCACGGCCATTTCGAGGATTTGATGGCCGTGGATTCGTCGTTCCTGAAGTGGATTGAGAGCCAGTTCCCTGGCCGGGACATCCCGGCGCACAACGACGAAGGGCTGCACAAGGTAGGCTCTTCGAACGTGCGGTACGGGCGCGGGTCGGTGCTGACCGTGGACCTGACGAACCGCTGCAATATGATGTGCGATCCGTGCTTCATGGACGCGAACCAGGTTGGTTATGTACACGAGCTGAACTGGGAAGAGATCAAAGAGATTCTGGATAACGCGGTGAAGATCAAGCCGCGGCGGCAGATGTCCGTACAGTTTTCGGGCGGCGAGCCGACGATGAGCCCGTATTTTTTCGACGCGATCCGCTATTCGCGGCAGGTGGGATACAACTCGGTGCAGGCGGCGACGAACGGCATCGAGTTCGCGAAGAGCAAGGAGTTTTGCAAGAAGGCGTTCGAAGCGGGTTTGCGGTATGCGTACCTGCAGTTTGACGGCATTGGAAACGATGCGAACAGCCACCGGCAGATCGGCAACCTGTTCGACGTGAAGTTGCGCGCGATCGAGAACATGCACGAAGCGGGCATCGAAATCGTGCTGGTAGTAACGATCGTGAACAACGTGAACAACGACCAGGTAGGCACGGTCGTGAAGTTCGCGATGGAGAACCCGAAGAAGATCGCGTTCATCAGCTTCCAGCCGGTGTCGTTCACGGGCCGGGATGAGGATATTACGCCGGAGCGGCGTTTGCGCCAGCGGTACACGTTGTCGCACTTGGCGAGCGACGTGAGCACGCAGGTCGGAAAGATCGAGCCGACGCGCGACTGGTTCCCGATTTCGTTTATCAGCACGTTTGCAGGCTTCGCAGACATGGTGAAGGGCAACGAATCGCAGTGGGGTTCGTTGAGCTGCGGCTGCCACCCGAACTGCGGAGTGGGCACGGCGCTGATGATTAACAAGGAGACCAAGGAATGGGCTCCGGTGCCGCGCTTCCTGGATGCGCAACAGCTTACGAAGGATGTGACGGCGATTACGGATGCGGCGCGCGGGAAGGGCTTCTCGAACTTCATGATGGCCATGGCACTGCTGAAGAACTACCACCCGTTCCAGGGTCCGAAGGGCCTGAAGCTGTGGGACCTCTTCAAGAAGTTTGACAAGACTTGGGCATTGACGAAGGGTGCGGCGAGCAAGTACGGCAAGACCTCGCCGGAGCGTACCTACGAAGATGCCATGAAGCGCCGGACACAGGATCCGTGGAACTTCCTGTTTATCGCAGGGATGTGGTTCCAGGATTTGTTCAACTACGATTTCCGCCGCACGGAGATGTGCATTATTCCGTACGGAACGCAGCAGGGTGAAATCAGCTTCTGCGCGTATAACACGGGCATCGGCTGGCGGAACATCATCGAGAACATGCACAAGAACGCGACCGTGGCGGAGTGGTACAAGAAGCACGGGAAGCATGAGATCTACGCGAAGGGCAAGAACGTGAATTTGCCCACGTATGAGCACTCTCTGAAGATCGATGCGGACGATGCGGCTCGCGTGCGGCACATCGAGCACGACATTCCGGTGACTGCGGCGGAAGAGAACCGCATCCGCCGGAAGCAGGCGCTGGAAGAGCAGGCGAAGGTTCGCGCGATTTATGAAGAACTGGTGCTGAAGAAGCCCCAACCGACGGTGGTACAGATTGGTTCGGTAAGCGACATCGCGAAGGCGGTGCCGGCGAACTTTGCGAATGCCGGGAAACCCGTGCAGATTGCACCCGCGAACGGGAATGGCAACGCGAAAGCGGCCGAGCAGGCTGCGGAAGCGGTAGCTGGCGACTAAGAACGGCGGGCGGCATAAAGCCGCTCCTACAAGTTCTGTTGAAATTTGCGATGGCCTCGGCGAAAGCCGGGGCCATTTGCGTTAGGGGCAAGGTTAAGTTCGGAAATCGAAGAGAGATTCCTCACTCCGCGGACTCCGTTCGGAATGACGGATTTTGGTTTCCGTGCCGAAAGCACTGAGAATAGAATTGGTGTGCGCAGCGCGGATCGTGGCGTAAAAACAAGTGCCATACAGCCAGGCCGCGAGTCGGGGGAGTGACGCTCGCGAAACGCGCTCGAAGAATCGTGCGAGGGGGGCAGGATACAAAGGATGTCTTTTCTTACCAATCGCATTGCACTGGTGACGGGTGGGAGCCGGGGGATTGGGCGAGCCATTGCGCTGGGGCTGGCGGAGGCGGGCGTGAAGGTGGCGGTGAACTGCCGGGAGAGGCGAGAGGCGGCGGAAGAGGTTTGCGGGGAGATTCGGAAACTGGGGCGGGCGGCGCTGGCGGTGCAGGCGGATGTGGGTGTGGCGGCCGACATCGAGCGGCTCGTGGAAACGGTGGAGCGGGAATTGGGTGAGGTGGAGATCCTCGTCAACAACGCGGGGATAACGAGGGTGAAGAAGTTCGACACGTTAACGGAGGCAGATTTCGACGACATGATGCGCGTGAACCTGAAGTCGGCGTTCCTGCTGACGCAGCGAGTGTTGCCGGCGATGCGGGAGCGGCGATGGGGGCGGATTATCAATTTGTCGTCGGTGGCGGCGCAGAACGGGGGAGCGGTGGGGCCGCACTATGCGGCGTCGAAGGCGGGGCTGATCGGGCTGACGCATTCGTACGCTTCGCTGCTAGCGAAGGAAGGCATCACCGTGAACGCGATTGCGCCCGCGCTGATTGAGACGGAGATGGTGTCGACGAACCCGAATGCAACGGCGGATCGGTTGCCAGTTGGGTTCTTCGGCAAGCCGGAGGAGATTGGGCGAGTGGCGGTAATGTTGGCGGAGAGCGAGTACACGACTGGGCAGACGATTAGCGTGAACGGTGGATGGTATATGACGTGAAGATGGAAGAGGCAGGGAAGTGAAGTAAGGAGGTAAAGAGGCAAGGATTTAAGACCAGAGGCCGAAAAATTGAGCGAGATACAGTCTCAAAATGCCGGGCTAAAGCCGCGGCGCTACGGTGACGGTGACGCGTGAGACTTTATTGACTGTGAACGGCGTGTGATAATCCGGTTAGGGAACGATGAACTGGACGGCTTGGGCAGCGAACATTGTGTTTCTGGGGATGCCTCCGCTGAGTTGTGTCTGGGGATGGTGGCTCTGGAGGCATTCGGCGGAAAAGCAGACGGCAGGATGGCGACAGAAGGCCACGATGATCGGCCTGGTGGCGATGACGCTGAGTATCGTGACGGGGGCGTTCGCCATGCTGTATTGGCAGCAATTCCCGGGCAGTGGCAAGCCACCGGAGGCGACGCGAATCGCGACGCTGGCGGGGTTCGGGTTGGGCGTGTTTTCGCTGCCGTTCTCGGTGCTGGCGAAGGCATGGACGCGTGTGGCGCTGGTGCTGTGCGGCATGGGGCTGATGGGGTTCTACTTTGGAATGTTTGCGGCGCCGTGAGAAGGCCGAAAATCGAAATTTGTCCTTCGAAAATAGAAACTACGAGAGCGCATAGGTCTCCATGGCTCGGGTTGTCTCGGAATTGGAGCCGGAGATGGCTGTGTCACGGTATAATCGTGAATGTAACTAAGCCCGAGGGTAGAAGAGATGCCGATTTACGAGTATGTGTGCGACGAGTGCAATGAGCGGTTCGAGAAGATTGTGATCAACAAGCAGGCCGAGATTAGCTGTCCCAAGTGCGCGAGCAAGAAGGCGACGATTCAGTTATCCGTGTTTGCGACGGCGGGAAATGGGTCGTCGAGTCCGTCAGGCGGGTTCTCGGGTGGTGGCGGTGGGAGTTGTTGCGGCGGCGGTTGCGGCTGCCACTAGAGTTGGGC
>Ga0335080_10005904_pt1 | contig 12656 bp, 11 predicted proteins | sample Lox_Sample_34_FD_206720 | JGI IMG/M metagenome (GOLD analysis project Ga0335080, IMG submission 206720) | Soil microbial communities from Loxahatchee National Wildlife Refuge, Florida, United States - Lox_Sample_3.4 | ecosystem: Environmental > Terrestrial > Soil > Wetlands | place: USA...
TTCCGGCTCGGTCAGGGAGGGTTCGCCGCTAGGGGCTCGCGGGAGGCGCGTAGACGATCCGCGTGTTGACGATGCCGAGCTCCACCCGACGGTTCTTCGCGCGGGCCTCCGGGGTCGTTCCCCTCACCAGGGGACGCTTCTTCCCGTGCCCGGTGACGCTGAGGATGTCCCGAGAGAGCCCGGCCTTCACGAGGTAGTCCCGCACCGCCTCGGCGCGGCGTTCGGAGAGCTTCTGGTTGTACTCCTCCGTCCCGACGTCGTCGGTGTGACCGTTCACCGAGACGGTGTAGTCCTTCGACGTCATCAGGATGCCGGCGACGCGGCTCAGCAGCTCCCGGTCCTCCGGCCGCAGGTCGGCCTTGTCGAACTCGAACTTCAAGTGGTCGCTCCCGAGGGTCATGACGAGGCCCAGCGCCGTGCGGTGCGTCTCCGCGACCTGGGCGAGCGCCGCTTCCAGGCGGTTCAGCTCCGCCTCCGCCTGCTTGCGGACGCGGTCCGCCTCCACCTGCGCGGCCGCCGCCACCTCGAGGGCGCTCGCCGTCTGGATGCGCGCGGTCTGGGCTTCCTTGCGTGCGGTGTCCGCTTCCCCCCGGGCCTGGGCGGTCTGGGACTCGGCGGACGCCCGGCCCTCCGCCGCGGCCCGGGCCGCGGTTTCGGCGGCCGTCGCCCGCTCCAACGCCTGCCGGGAGAGGGCCTGGGCCTCGTCTGTCCTGGCCGACAGCCCCGCGATCTGCTGCTCGATCGCGTCGGCCCGCTGCCGGATCTGGTATCCGAGGAACGCGAGGCCCGCCAGGAGAAGGGCGAAGACCAGGAGGAAGACGACCTGCCCCGCGCGGCGGCTGCGAGATGGGCCGGCCTCTTCGGGGCCCAGGAGCGGGTTCGGCGACTCCGGCGTCTCGGTCACTCTCCCACCAGACTAGCAGAATGAGAAGCTGGTCCACATTCGGGCTCGGCGCGGCGCGTGGTCTACCGGAGCGCTTCGATCACCGCGGCGCGTGCAGGCCAGGCCACCGCGTCGCCGTCACGCGGAGCCGGCTCAGACTCGGGCCGGCCGGGACACGGACACCCTGACCGCAGCCGACGCACGATCGGCCGCGGAGGCGAGGCCCGCGGCGAGCGGTCGGTACAGCAGGTGCGCCCACTTGCCGAAAGGCACCTCGACCGCCAGCATCGGCACGGCGATGACGAGGTGCGCGGCGTAGGTCACGTAGGTCGCCCACGGCCAGTCCAACATCCGGAAGCCGTGCATCAGGATGCCGCTCGAGACCGTGGCCACGAGCAGGAACAGGAACAGCCAGTCCGTCTGGTGGCTGAAGCGGTGGATCACGTCGTGCTTTCGCCACCGGTCCCGGGTGATCCAGACCGTCGTGGCGAGGAGCACGAGGGTTCCGTAGTAGCCGAAGAGCGCCGTCCAGTGCCAGCCCGCCGAGCCGCCCCGCTCCACCTGGAAGACCGGCAGGAAGACGACGACCAGAGCGAAGAGCGTCGCATAGCCCGTCACGAGCAGGAAGTGGCGGAACCACTGCTTCCACTCTCCGCCCTCGCAGTCCCGCCAGCGCTTCTGGGTCAGGCCATGGACGGCGAGGGGCAGGAGGGCGAGGGGGAGGCGCGACCACGGCAGCCCCGTCCCCCGCCAGACCCGGAAAGCCATGCGGGCGGCGTTCGTGAGGAGGAAGAAGCCCATCACCGCGGCCAGCACGAGGTCGCCGACGTGGACGATCTCCTTGGGGGCGAAGTGCTCGAGTCTCACCGTCGTCCACGCCTCGGGGTGACGGGCGAGGAGGCGGAAGCCGAAGCCCGAGGGCACGAAGAAGAGCAGCAGCACGGCGAAGGCCACCACCATGAGCATGCCGATCTGCCAGCGGGCCCCCAGGTAGAGACGGCGCGAGAGGCCGGTCCAGTCGTAGCGGCTGGTGAGCCAGCGCCGGGTGGCCATCATCAGCTCGCCCGGCTCGGCCTCTCTCGGGCAGGTCTCCGAGCACTGGCCGCAGTAGTAGCAGAGCCAGGGGTCGGTCGACTCGAGGAGCCGCTCCTCGAGACCGAGCTGCAGGTGGCGGATGACGCGCCGAGGGAAGGCGTGGCCGCCATCCGTGAGGCCGCACACCGCGGTGCAGTTGCCGCAGTTGAAGCAGCGGTCGAGGGTCTTGCCCCCGAAGCGCGCGAGCTCCTCACCGAGGCTGTCGTGCAGGCGGTAGGCCGTCGCCGCTCCCATTGCCTCAGCCCTTCTTGAGGGCGTAGAGGACGTAGCGGTCCCGCTCGCCCGCCTCCGCGACCTCGCCGTACCGGCGCATCGCCATGAGGTGCCAGAGGACCCGCCCCGAGTCGACCCCGCACTCGCCGGCGAGGTCGGGCACGGTGCGGGCGCCGGCCGCGAGGGCGGCGCGCAGCTTCTTGCGCACGTCCTGCTGGTCCTTGAGCCAGGCCTTCATCTCCGCGGAGACGCCGCCCCGGCTCTCCCGCAGCGCCGCGAGGGCGCTCTTCGCCCGGCTCGCCTCTGCCGCCACCGCCTCCGCCATCGAGGGCTCCTCCTAGACGAGCGCCGCCTCCTCCTCGACCTCCGCCTCCTCGGCCTCCACCGCCCGGGCCGTCCCCGCCCGCCAGCGCGTCCGCTCGAGGTGGTTGGCCGCGGCCATGGCCGCCTCCCCCGCCTCGACGATCGCGTCCGGGATGTCCTTCGGCCCCGCGGCGACCCCGGCCACGAACACGCCCGGAAGCGTCGTGAACGACGGGTTGAGCTTCGCCTCCGGCGTGCGAACGAAGCCGTCCTCCGCCTCCTCGAGGTCGACGACACCGTCCGCGTGCCAGGCCGGCACCAGGCCCTGGGCCAGGACGACGAGGTCGTACCGGTGCTCCTCGATCCGCCCGTCGGCGTCGATCCGCTCCACGCGCAGGAGGAGATCGCGGCCGTCCGTCTCCTGGATCTTCGCCACCTTGCCTTTCACGACCCGCACGCCCTCCCGCATCGTTCGCCGGTAGAACTGCTCGTAGCCCTTGCCGAAGGCCCGCACGTCCATGCAGTAGAGCGTGACCTCGACGTCGTGGATGGAGTGCCGCAGCAGCAGGGCCTGCTTGAGCGCGTACATGCAGCAGACCCGCGAGCAGTAGGGCACGCCGATCGAGCGGTCGCGGCTGCCCGCGCACTGGACGTAGCCGATCGTGCGCGGGATCCGACCGTCGGAGGGCCGCAGCACGCGGCCGTAGGGGCCGTTCGAGGACTGCAGGCGCTCCATCGCCAGCGGCGAGAGCACGTTCGGAAGCCGTCCGCCCCCGTACTCCTTCTTCCGGCCCATGGGCGTGATCTCGAGGCCGGTCGCGACCACGACCGTCCCCACCCGCGTCGAGTCGACCACGGGCTGCTGGGCGAAGTCGAAGGCGTCGGTCGGGCAGGACTTCTCGCACTTGCCGCAGTACACGCAGTGGTCGAGGTCCACCACCGCCTTGTGGGGGATGGCGTTCGCGTGGGGCACATAGACGGCCCGCCGGGCGCCGAGGCCGTAGTCGAACTCGTGGGGCACGTCGATCGGGCACACGAGCTCGCACTCGTCGCAGCCGAGGCACTTGTCCTCGTCCACGTAGCGGGGCTTCCGCAGCACGAAGACCCGGAAGCCGTCGCCGTCCTTCTCGATCCGCTTCACCTCCGACCACGTCTGGAGCTGGATCCGCGGGTGGTGGGCCGCCTCGGCCATGCGCGGGGTGCAGATGCAGCTCGAGCAGTCGAGGGTCGGGAAGACCTTGTTGAGCCCCACCATCACGCCGCCGATGGAGGGGTCCTTCTCGACGAGCAGGACCTCGTACCCCTGCTCGCTGAGGTCGAGCGCCGCCTGCATCCCCGCGATCCCGCCCCCGATCACCAGCGCGTCGTACCGCTCGCGGATGGCCGGCATGGGCTACCTCCGCAGCGTGCGGACGACCGCGCCCCGCGCATCGCGGATCCGCACCTCGAGCGGCATCTCGCCGGGGAGGGCGTGGGTGGCGCAGCCGTAGCAGGGGTCGTAGGCCCGGAAGGCCATCTCGATCATGTTCAGCAGGCCCTCGTCCGGCTCCACCCCCGCGTGCAGGACGCTCTGGGCCGCCTTCTTGATCGAGAGGCAGATCGCCGCGTGGTTGTTCGTCGTCCCCACGATGAGGTTGACCTTCTTGAGGATCCCCTTCTCGTCCGTGACGTAGTGATGGGTGAGCGTCCCCCGCGGGGCCTCCACCGTTCCCACCCCCTCGTGCGGCGTCTCGGTGGGCAGGACGCGGTAGTGCTCGGGGTGGGTGATCTCGGGGTTGCGGACGAGCTCCTGGGCGCGCTCCGCGGCGTGGAGCATCTCGACGAGGCGTGCCCAGTGGATGGCGAGGGTGTGGTGGACGGGCGTCCGTCCCGTGCGGTCGCCGGTCAGGGTCTCGAAGTACTCCTCGTAGGCCTCCTGGGCGAGCGGGGTCGACATCCCGTCCGACACGTTGAGCCGCGCCCCGGGGGTCGCCCGGTAGACGCCGGAGTCCTTCCCGTCCACGAAGCCCTTCCACCCCACCGCCTTCAGGTAGGGGAACTTCAGGTAGGTCCAGGGCTCGACCCGCTCCGCCACGTGCTTCGCGTACTCGGCGGGTGCGAACTTCACGAGCTCCTTCCCCTCCGGGTCGACGACCCGCACCCGGCCGTCGTAGAAGTTGACGTGGTTCTGCTCGTCCACGAGGCCCATCGAGTAGGTGGCGTGGGTGTAGGGGCCGCTCAGGATGAGGTCCCGGTACTCGCCGCTCTCGAGGACGACCTTGCGGAAGAGGCGGAGGCTCGCCTGGGCGAAGTCCACCATGAAGCGGACGATCTCGTCGAGGCGCTTCCGCTCGTCGGCGCTCAGACCCTTGCTCATCCCGCCCGGGATCGCGTTGATCGGCCGCACCGGCCGGCCGCCGAAGATCTCCGCCGCCTCGTGGCCCCACTGCCGGCACTGGATGACCTGGCCGCCGATCTCGAGGCCGAGCTTGCGGATGATGCCGATCAGGTTGCGCTGGGCGGGCTCGCTCCGCGGGCCCATCACGAAGTCCGGGGCGGCGAGGGCGTAGAAGTGCGTCGTGTGGTCGGTGACGTAGAAGATCTGGTACTGCAGCTCGCGGAGCAGGCGCGCGGTCGTGGGCAGTGTAATGCCGTAGACAGCGTCGGCCGCCTTGGCCGCCGCCATCATGTGGGCCTCGGGGCAGACCCCGCAGATGCGGGTCGTGATGCGGGGCATCTCCTCGACCGGCCGGCCCTCGCAGAACTTCTCGAAGCCCCGCAGCTCCGGCACCTGGAAGAAGCAGTCCCCGACCTCGCCCTGCTCGTCGAGGAAGATGTCGATCTTCCCGTGCCCCTCGAGGCGGGTGACGGGGTCGATCGTGATGCGCCGCCCGGTCATGGCGCGCCCCTCCCCTCCGCCCGCCCGCCCTTGAGGTGGCTCGAGGCGAGGCTGAAGCGGTAGAAGGTGCCGACCGGGTCGACCACCTGCGCGACCAGCTCGCGGGCCCGCTCCTCGGTCGTGGCGTCGAGGATAGAGCCGAGGGCCCCGATCATGGCCATGCCCTGGTCCTCGGCCGTGCCCGACGGCCCGTAGCAGCCGCGGCACGGCAGGCTGGCCTTCAGGCAGAGCGCCCCGCAGCCGCCGCGGGTCGCCGGCCCCATGCAGAGGAAGCCCTGCTCGAGCAGGCACCAGCCCGGCTCGGGCACCGCCTCGTGCGGGCGCTTGAAGCCGGAGATCCGGACATGCCGCTTCTCGCGGGCGCAGGTGTCGCAGACCGACTTGTCGTCGCAGCCGACCTTGCGCCCGTCGCCCTTCGCCGGAACGCCGCCGTTGAGCACCGCCTGGACGACGCTCCAGACCTGCGGCGCCTGGGGCGGGCAGCCGGGGATCTGGTAGTCGACCTCGACGACGTCGCGCAGCCGGAGCACCTGCCGGTAGAAGCTCGGCAGGTGGAGCGGGCCGTGGGGCGTCTCGGTGCTCGTCCGGGGCAGGGTCCCGGCGGGGTTGTCGATCGAGGGGTTGTCGCGGTAGACGGCGTCGAAGAGGGGCTCGACCGCGCCCAGGGAGGCGAGTGCCGGCACGCCCCCTTCGATCGCGCACGCGCCGTAGGCGACGAGGGTCCGGCTCTTCTTCCGGAGGAGCCGGGCCACCTCCTCCTCCTCGGAGTTCCGGACGGCGCCGTTCACGAAGCAGACGTCGATGTGGCCGTCCGGGTAGCCGGCCACGTCGCGGTACTTGAAGTCGGCCACGCAGGGCCAGAGGACGACGTCGGCCGCGTCCACCAGCTCCAGGAGGTGGGGCCCGATCTCGAGGAGCGACATGTCGCAGCCGCCGCAGCCGGCCGCCCAGTACATGCCGATGCGGTGCCGCTCGCGCTCCGCCGGGGCCGGCCCGGTCACGGCTCGCTCCACGGAGAGAGGCCCCGCCCGCCGGGGACGCCGCGCTCCCGCATCCGGCGCGGCCAGTCGAGCGGCCCCAGCCGCCGCACCTGCCGGGTGACCCGGTCCACGAGGGCCGCGAACTTGTCGCCCTCCGCCGCGCTCACCCACTCGTGCACGAACCGGCCCGGGGCGATGCCGAGCTGGGCGAGGGCGCGGGCGACGAGCGGCATGCGGGCCATCGTCTTGTGGTTGCCGGCGATGTAGTGGCAGTCGCCGATGTGGCAGCCGCAGACCATCACCCCGTCCGCGCCCTTCGCGAGGGCGGCGGTGACGAGCTCGGGGTCGATGCGGCCCGAGCACATCACGCGGATGACGTCGACGTTCGGGGGGTACTTGAGGCGCGCGGTGCCGGCGGCGTCGGCGCCGGTGTACGAGCACCAGTAGCAGAGGAAGGCCACGATGCGCGGCTCCCAGGCTGCGGCGACCGGCGCGTCCTTCGTCAGGGCGGCGTGCGGCATCGCCTCGGCCATCGTCACTCCCTAGGCCGGCACCGGCTCCGGCGCCGGCTCCGGCGCGAGGAGGGTGTCGACCTCCGAGATCACCTGGGCGTCGGTGAAGCCGAACTGCTGGATCGCGTTGCTCGGGCAGCTCGCGACGCAGGTCCCGCAGCCCGTGCAGAGCGCCTCGCTCACCCGGCTCACCCGGCGGGCCTGGTCCCGGGTGACGGCTTCGTACGGGCAGACGGTGAGGCACGTCTGGCAGCCGGTGCAGAGCGACTCGTCCACGCGGGAGACGAACGGGTCCATCTCGACCCGGCCCTGCGCGATCATGGCCGCGGCCTTGGAAGCGGCCGCCGACGCGGCCGCGCAGGCCTCGGTGATGTCCATCGGCCCCTGACAGCAGCCGGCCAGGAAGACGCCCGACACCGCGAGCTCCACCGGCCGCAGCTTGGGGTGGACCTCGAGCAGGAAGCTGTCGTAGCCCACCGCGCAGCGGTACATCGAGATGAGCTCGCTGATGTCGTGGGGGACGACGCCCGTCGCGAGGACGACGAGGTCGGCCGGCGCCTCGAGCTCCAGGCCGCCGGTCAGCATGTCCTTCGCCCGCACCACGAGCGGCGACTGGTCCCGGCTGTCGCGCTCGACCCGCGGCGGGTGCTTCGGGTCGTACTTCACGAACAGCACACCCTTCTCCGCCGCCCGCTCGTAGTACTCCTCGTGGAAGCGGCCGTAGGTGCGGATGTCCTGGTAGAAGCTGGTGATGCGCGCCTCGGGGTAGCGCGCCTTGAGCTCGAGGGCGGCGTGAAGCGCCCCCGTGCAGCAGGTCCGCGCGCAGTACTCCTTGACCTTGCCGTCGGGGCCGGGGACGTTGACGCCGTCGACCTGCCGCGCCCCGACGCAGTGGATGAAGGCCACCCGGCCGGGACCCTTGCCGTTCCCGGCCAGGTGACCGCCGCTCGGTCCCTCGGGGTCGAGCAGGCGGATGAGCTGCTGCAGCGTGAGCACCTGGGGGAAGATGCCGTAGCCGTATTCGCCGTAGAGCGGCTCGTAGGGGTCGTAGCCGGTGGCGAGGACGATCACCCCGGTGTGCAGCTCGATCTCGCGCGGCTCGCTCTTCAGGTCGATCCCCTTCCCCCCGACCGCGGCCAGGCACTTGCCGCAGCGGGTGCAGGAGCGCCAGTCGATGGCCGGCATCGGCGGGTAGCAGCCCGGGTAGGCGTGGTAGATCGCCTTCCTCCGGCTGAGGGCGAAGTCGAACTCGTTGATCGTCTCCTCGGGGCAGGCGGCGATCGCGTTGCCCGGATACGTCAGGTGCTCGTCGACCCCGCGGGGCTCGAGCCGGAGCCTCGTCCGGAAGTCCCCGACGACGCCCTCCGTGCCGATCACGTGGGCGCCGGTCAGGATGCGGACGCGCGGCTCGCGCACCGTCTCCTGGATGAGGGCGGCCAGCAGGTCGCGCGCGTTGTCCCCGGTCGGGAAGAGCGTGTGGAGCTGGGCCATCCGGCCGCCGAGGAACGGCCGGTTCTCGACGAGGGTCACCTTCATCCCGCGCCGGGCGAGGTCCCGGGCGGCCACGAGGCCGGCCACCCCGCCCCCGATCACGAGCGCGGAGGGCTGGATCGGGATGCGCCGCTTGTCGAGGGGCACGAGGTGCGCGGCGCGGGCGGCCGCCGCCCGAACGAGGCGCGAGGCCTTGCGGGTCGCGGCCTCCTCGTCCTCGACCACCCACGAGACCTGCTCGCGCACGTTCACGTGCTCGAAGAGGTACTGGTTGAGGCCGGCGCGGTCGATCGTCCGCCGGAAGGTCGTCTGGTGGAGCGTGGGCGAGCAGGCGGCCACGACGACGCGCTCGAGGGCCAGCCCGCGGATCTTCTCTTCGATGAGGGCCTGCCCGGGATCCGAGCAGACGAACGGGTAGGCCGCCGCGAGCACCACGCCCGGCATGCGCGCCGCCTCCGCGGCCACCCGCTCCACGTCCACGACGTCCGAGATGTTCCCCCCGCAGCGGCACACGAAGACGCCGATGCGCGGAGGGTGGGGAGGAAGGGGATCGGCTGGAGCCGCGCCCGGATGCGTCACCGACGCCTCCCGATAGGGTTGAAGGCGTCGTTCAGGCCTCCCGAGGTCGAGCGGCGTCCTCAAGGAACCCGGTGAACGGTTCCAGTAGTCGATCCGACAGAACTCTGGGCGTCTCGCGCCAGTCCTGTCAAGAGCCGGCGCACTGATGCGGATGCATCATGCTCGTCCCCCTCCCGGAGCCGCGAGTCGGGAGAGCCCGGGTCGACGCGAGCGGACGCTGGCTCGCCGGCCAGGGCTCAGTTGCGCACGGCCGGAGCGAACGGCCGATTGACGGCCTCGTCAGCGTTCAGTAACGTCACGGCGCATCTTCGGGCTGGGCACACCCGCTCCCCCGCGAGGAGGAAGCATGTCCCTTCGGGACAGAGTCTCGAGCGCCTTCCGGAGCCGGTACGGCTCCGGCCCCGCGTGGATCGTCCGCGCCCCGGGGCGCGTGAACCTCATCGGCGAGCACACCGACTACAACGACGGCTTCGTCTTCCCGATGGCGATCGACCGGGCGGCGTGGATCGCGCTCCGCGCTCGCGACGACGGGCGTGTCGTGGCCACGTCGCTCGACTTCGGCGAGACCCGCGAGTTCGACCTCGGGAAGCTCGGAAGGAAGGAGACGGACGGCTGGATCGAGTACCTGAAGGGCACGGCGTGGTCGCTGCAGTCCGCGGGGCACGCGCTCACGGGCTTCGACGCGGTGGTGGCCGGGGACGTCCCCCTCGGGGCCGGCCTCTCCTCCTCGGCCGCGATCGAGATGGCCACCGCCCGGGCGTTCGCCGCCGTCTCCGGCCTCGACTGGAAGCCGGCGCCGATGGCCCTCCTCGGCCAGAAGGCGGAGAACAAGTGGGTGGGCGTGAACTGCGGGATCATGGACCAGCTCATCTCGGCCGCCGGCGTCGAGGACAAGGCCCTCCTCATCGACTGTCGCTCGCTCGAGACGCAGGCGGTACCGCTGCCGAAGGGCACGGTGGTCGTCGTGCTGGACACCGCCACCCGGCGCGGCCTCGTGGACTCGGCCTACAACGAGAGGCGCGCGCAGTGCGAGGCGGCGGCGAAGCTCTTCGGCGTGAAGGCCCTGCGGGACGTGAGCTCGGCCCAGCTCGCCGCTCGCGCCCAGGAGCTCGACCCGACGACGCTCAAGCGGGCCCGCCACGTCGTCACGGAGGACGAGCGGACGCTGGCCGCCGCCGAGGCCATGCGGAGAGACGACGCCGGCGCCCTCGGTCGCCTCATGAACGAGAGCCACGAGAGCCTGCGCCACGACTTCGAGGTCACGAACGACGGGCTCGACACGATGGTCGACGAAGCGCGGAAGGCGGCCGGCTGCTTCGGGGCGCGCATGACGGGGGCCGGCTTCGGCGGGTGCGCGGTGGCCCTCGTCGCCGCCGACCGGAGCGAGGCCTTCGTGGGCCGGGTCGACGCCGGGTACCGGAAGGCCACCGGCCTCGACCCGAAGGTCTACGTGTGCCGGGCGACGAACGGCGCCGAGGTCGTCGCCTCGTAGAACGGACGTAACATGCCGGCGGCCGAGCTCGGCCGGGGAGAGACAGCATGAACACAGTGGCCTTGGGGTGGGTCGACTACTTCGTCCTCGCCCTCTACGTCGCGTTCGTCGTCGGGATCGGCTGGGTCCTGAAGCAGTACATGAAGACGTCCTCGGACTTCCTCATGGCCGGCCGGTCCATCCCGGCCTGGGTCACCGGCCTCGCCTTCATGTCGGCCAACCTGGGAGCCCTCGAGCTCGTCGGGATGGCCGCGAGCGGGGCCAAGTACGGCATCGCCACCGCTCACTTCTACTGGGTGGGCGCCATCCCGGCCATGGTCTTCCTGGCCGTCTTCATGATGCCGTTCTATTACGGCTCCAAGGCCCGCTCGGTGCCCGAGTACCTCAAGCTCCGGTTCGACGAGCGCACCCGCGCCCTCAACTCGATCACGTTCGCGGTGATGACGGTCTTCGCCTCCGGCATCTCGATGAACGCCCTCGCGAAGCTCCTCAACCAGCTCCTGGGCTGGAACTACCACCTCGCCCTCTGGATCTGCTCGGTGGTGGTGCTCGTCTACGTGCTGCGGGGCGGCCTCACCTCGGCCATCTACACCGAGGTGCTCCAGTTCTTCATGATCGTCCTCGGCTTCGCCCCGGTCGTCTGGCTCGGCCTCAAGGACATCGGCGGCTGGGACCGGCTGAACACGGCGCTGGCCAACGTGGCCACGGCGCCGGCGAAGCTCGGCATCAACGAGAAGACCTTCGCCCCCGACGCGTGGTCGAGCGCCTGGAAGCCGCTCCTCGGCGGCCCGGCCGCGAACCCGATGGGCGTCGACGTCTTCGCCATGGTCTTCGGCCTCGGCTTCGTCCTCTCGTTCGGCTACTGGTGCACGAACTTCCTGGTCGTCCAGCGGGCCATGGCGGCCAAGAACATGAGCGCGGCCCGGCGCACCCCGCTCATCGCCGCCGTTCCCAAGATGCTCATCCCCGCCCTCGTCATCCTGCCCGGGATGCTCGCCGTCGGCCTCGCCTCGATGGGCAAGGACGGATACCGGCTGCCCCCGAAGCCCATCAAGAGCTACGCCGGCATCGTTTCCGTCGTGCAGGAGACGGCGGCCCAGAACCTCGATCCGAGCGCCGCCTTCGAGAAGGTGAGCGCGGCGGTCGGGATGAAGCTCGACGCGCCCAAGGTGGCGAGCCTCCTCCACGACGCCCCGACGCTCGGCGGGCGGACGCTGGAGCTCCGCATCCAGGACAGCGTGGCCGAGATCGACTACGACGGCGTCATCCTGTCGCTCGTCAAGAAGTACTGCCCCTCGGGCCTCCTCGGCCTGGCCCTCACCGCCCTCCTCGCCTCGTTCATGTCGGGGATGGCCGGCAACGTGACCGCCTTCAACACGGTCTGGACCTACGACCTCTACCAGGCCTACCTCGCCCCGAAGAAGACCGACGAGCACTACCTCTGGATGGGGCGCGCGATCACGGTGGTGGGGATACTCCTCAGCATCGCCTGCGCCTACTTCGCGAGCAACTACTCGAACGCGATGGACGTCGTGCAGCTCGTCTTCGGCTTCGTCAACGCGCCGCTCTTCGCCACGTTCGTCCTCGGGATGTTCTGGTCCCGGGCCACCGCCCACGGAGCTTTCTTCGGCCTCCTCGGCGGCACGCTCACCTCGGCCCTCTTCCACGCGCTCACCCTGGCCGCGGGCAACACCCCCGGCATCAAGGGCGGCTACCTCGGCGTCGTGGCCACCTTCCCGAGCGAGATGGCCCAGAACTTCTGGCTGGCGAGCTTCGCCTTCACCGTCTGCTTCACGCTCACCGTCCTCATCTCGCTCACCACGAAGCGGACGAAGACCGACGAGGAGCTCAAGGGCCTCGTCTACTCGATGACCCCGCGGCTCAAGGACGACGAGAGGCACTGGATCCTGAAGCCCGCGGTGCTCGGCGTGATCCTGCTCGCCGGCTGCGTCGTCCTGAACGTCATCTTCTGGTAGGAGAGAGGCCATGGGACTCGACATCCGTTATCCGATCGGCCTGATGTTCGGGATCATCGGCCTGCTGATGGTGGTCTACGGCCTCCTCACCGGAGGAGACCCGATGTACCACCGCTCGCTGGGCATCAACGTCAACGTCTGGTGGGGCGCGGTCCTGCTCGTGTTCGGCGGCCTGATGCTCTACTTCGCCCGCAAGGGCGCGAAGGAGGACGCGGCCCCGAGGGCGTAGGCCCATCCGGGGCGCGACGGACGGG
>Ga0335080_10005905_pt1 | contig 12655 bp, 12 predicted proteins | sample Lox_Sample_34_FD_206720 | JGI IMG/M metagenome (GOLD analysis project Ga0335080, IMG submission 206720) | Soil microbial communities from Loxahatchee National Wildlife Refuge, Florida, United States - Lox_Sample_3.4 | ecosystem: Environmental > Terrestrial > Soil > Wetlands | place: USA...
TCGCCGAGGTGAAAGGCCAGGCGCACGCGAAACGGGCGCTCGAGGTCGCCGCCGCGGGCGCGCACAATCTGCTCATGGTCGGCCCGCCCGGCTCAGGGAAGACCATGCTCGCCCGCCGGCTGCCCACCATCCTCCCGAAAATGAGCCTGGACGAAGCGCTCGAAACGACGAAAATCCACTCGGTCGCGGGTGTTCTGCCGCTCGGCGAGTCGCTCGTTGCCCGGCGGCCGTTTCGCGCACCGCATCACACGATCTCTGACGCTGGATTGATCGGAGGTGGATCGTATCCGCGGCCCGGCGAGGTGAGCCTGGCGCACGGCGGCGTCCTGTTTCTCGACGAGCTGCCGGAGTTTCGCAAGAACGTGCTCGAGGTACTGCGGCAGCCGATGGAAGATGGCGTGGTGACGATTGCGCGGGCGGCGATGAGCCTGTCGTACCCGGCCCGGTTCATGCTCGCGGCCGCGATGAATCCCTGTCCCTGCGGCTACTTCGGCGATCCGCAACACGGCTGTTCGTGCGGGTCACAGGGCGTCGAGCGCTATCTCGCCCGCGTTTCGGGCCCGCTGCTCGATCGCATCGATATCCATCTCGAAGTGCCAGCCGTGAAGTACCAGGCGCTCGCCACGCCGGCGGGCGGGGAGCCGAGCGAAGCGGTACGCGCGCGCGTCGACCGGTGTCGCACGGTGCAGCGCGACCGATTCGCGAACCGGCCCGGGATTTACGCCAACGCCCACATGACGCCGCGCGACTTGCGGACATTCTGTCGCGTGTCCGATGGTGCCGACGCGCTGCTGCGCACCGCCATCACGCGGCTCGGCCTGTCCGCGCGCGCCTATCACCGGATTCTCAAGATCGCGCGCACCATCGCCGACCTGGACGGGGCGGGGGACCTCGCTCCCAAGCATGTCAGTGAGGCGATCCAGTACCGTAGCCTCGATCGCAGGGTGCCCGCTCGAGCATGAAATCGATGATTTGCGCTACGTGCATGCGCTGGCCATACTGGCTGCGCTTATGCGATCGGAGAAGCCCGGCGCTGATCCTGAGCGGCTGCGCGCGCATGTGGCCGCCTTATGCGGGCCACGTCATCGTCACACCACTCCCGACGCGCTCGCGCGTGCCGAGCACTACGTCGCGCGTGAGCTTGCGGCTCTAAGGCTCACAGTCGATCGCGTTCCTTTCAATTTTGATGGCGCCGAGTATCACAATGTGGTCGGCACCCGCGCGGGCACTCGGCCGGAGCGCCCACGGGTTCTGATCGGCGCGCACTTCGATACCGTTCCCCTCACGCCGGGGGCGGACGACAACGCGAGCGGGATCGCCGCCATGCTCGAGGCGGCTCGGGTGCTTGCGTCCCAGACGTGCGCTGCCACACTCGAATTCGTCGGCCTGAACCTGGAGGAGCCGCAGGGCCTCAGGTATCGCGTGGGCAGCGATGCCTTTGCGCGCGCGATGCGGCAGCGCGGCGTGCAGTATCGTGGGGCGCTGATTCTCGAGATGGTCGGGTATACCGACACCACCCCGAACGGCCAGCGAATTCCTGCACTGCTCTTCTGGAAGCGAATTCCGAAAACCGGGACTTTTCTCGCCGCGACGGGCGATGGGCAGTCGGCCCGGCTGCTGAGAGAGTTCGCGACGGTGGCCCGGCGCGCGGTGCCCGAGCTTCCCATCGTGACATTTCGTAGCCCGTTCCGTGGTTGGCTCGTGGCCCACACACGCCTATCGGATAACGCCTCCTTCTGGGATCAGGGATATCCCGCCCTCATGCTGACCGATACCGCTTTCATGCGGAACCCCTATTACCACACACGGGGCGACCGGATCGAGACGCTGGATTTCGCGTTCATGACCCATGTCACTGATGCCGTGGTAGCTGCCGCACGAAACCTGGCCGGAGGCGAGTAGCACCCTTTTCCCTTCCCGCTTCCCGCTTCCCCCTTCCCGCTTCCGCTTCCCCCTTCCCGCTTCCCTCTTCCCCTTCCCGCTTCCCGCTGCCCCCTTCCCCTCTCTCTGGCCCGTTTCGACCCCGTTTCCTACCTTGGTGCCCGATGATCCAGGGCATCAACGTCGCCGACTGGTTGACGGCCCGGGGTGTGAGCCCCGAGTTCCAGACCAAGCTGCTCCTGACCGCGATCACCATCGGAGCGCTCTGGGCGCTGCACCGCGTGGTCCTGGGCCTCGCGTACCGGCGGCTCACGGATCCCTGGACGCGGTACCGCTGGCGCAAAGGTGTGAGCTATGCCGCGCTCGTGATCGGCGTGATCGTGATCGGCCGGACGTGGATTCCGGGAATGCAGACCCTCGCCACATTTCTGGGGCTGCTCTCGGCGGGTCTCGCGATCGCCCTCAAGGACCCAGTCTCGAACTTCGCGGCCTGGGTCTTCATCGCCTGGGCTCGGCCGTTCGAGGTCGGGGACCGCATCCAGATCGGCGCTCATGCGGGCGACGTGATCGACCTGCGGCTCTTGCAGTTCACGTTGAACGAGATCGGAAATTGGGTGGACGCCGATCAATCCACGGGCCGCATCATTCACATCCCGAACGGGCGCGTGTTCACCGAGCCGGTGGCGAACTACGACAAGGGATTCAAGTACATCTGGAATGAAGTCCAGGTGGTAGTGACGTTCGAGAGCAATTGGCGGAAGGCGAAGGAAATTCTCACGGCCATCGCGTTCAAACACGCGGAACATCTCACGGCCCAGGCCGAGGAAGACCTGCTCACCGCGTCACGGCAGTATCTCATCAATTACCGGAAGCTGACACCGATCGTGTACACGAAGGCGATCGACTCGGGTGTGCAGCTCAGCATCCGCTACCTGATCGAGCCCCGCAAGCGCCGCGGTACCGAACACGCCATCTGGGAAGACGTCCTCACGGAGTTCGACGCCACGCCGGATATCGACCTGGCCTACCACACAGTCCGGTCGTTCAAGTATACGGAAGAGGGAAAGCCCGCGTTGTTTCCGGCGAAGCTGGCGCGCCGCCCGCCGGTGAAGGCGCCCATTGGAGAGACTAACGACTGACCGCGGCTCCGGCCGGCGTATGTCGTGGCGCGCGAGCCCGGAGTCGCTGCGAAAACTGAATCCAGATTACCGCGCCGAGGATGATGCTCATCGCGAGCACCATGCGCGCGGTAATCGGCTCCCGCAGAATGACCCAGCCCAGCAGCACCGCGATCACTGGGTTCACGTACGCGTACGTCCCGACGATGGTCGGTGACGCATGGCGCAGCGCATAGCCGTACGCGCTGTATCCCAGGATCGATCCGAACACCACCAGATAGGCGAGCGCATCGACGCCGGCTGCACTCAGGTGCCAGGGGCTCCACTCCCCGCGCGCCGACCCGATCAGCGTACTGACCACTCCACCCGACATCATTTGCACGGCGGCGGCCATGTAGGGGCTGGTTTGCGTGGGATGCCGCTTGGCGTACACGGAGCCGAGCGACCACCACATGCTGGCGAAGGTGAGCGCGATCGGACCGCGCAAGTCCGCGTGCAGGAGCTCGCGCGGCGACGCGCCGACGAGCAGCATCGTGCCGAAGAACCCGGTGAGCAGTCCGACCACCACGCGCCAGTTGAGCTCGCGCGATCCGCCCGGGATCACCGCGTCGAAAAACGCCATCCACAGCGCCACGGTGACCACGAACACGCTGGCCACGCCGGACGGCGTGTACTGTTCAGCCCACACCACGAACGAGTTGCCGCCCGTGAGGAGCAGCACACCGACGATGGCGAGCACCCGCCAATCGGCGCGGCGTGTTGGCAGGTGATCGCCAAACGCGAGCGCAGCAGCGGCGAGCAGCACGCCCGCGATGGCGAAGCGAGTGCCGGCGAAGAGGAACGGCGGCAACACGCCCACGCCCACCCGAATCGCGAGGTAGGTGGAACCCCAGAAGACGCAAACGATGAGGTAGGCGACGAGCGCCCGGCCGCGCAGCGCGTTCATGAGCGAATCATAAGCATGGTGGCTCACCCTACGGTTCCGATATCCGCTTGGTTGCGGGCGAACTGTCTTGTATTCCCAAGTTCTAAGTCATTAGTATTTCGCCATGTCCGAGCAGCTCCCGCAGCTCCGCAGGGTGCGGGCCCTCCTGTGCGACATGCCCTCGGCGCTGCTCGGGTTCTCGGGCGGCGTCGATTCGAGCGTGCTGGCGGTGCTGCTGCGCCAGGAGCTGGGGAAAGACCGCATGCTCGCCGTGATCGGCAGGAGCGCGTCGTATCCCGACGCTCAGTGGGAAACCGCGCGCGGCGTGGCGGCGCGGTTCGATATCCCGGTGCATGAGATCGAGACGCACGAGCTCGATGACGCCGAGTACCTCGCCAACCCCACGAATCGCTGCTTCTTCTGCAAACGCGAGCTGTGGTCTCGCCTCGGAGCGGAGGCGGCGGCACGCGGTCTCGCGGTAGTTTGCGACGGGACGATTGCCGATGACCTGCGAGAGCACCGCCCTGGGCGCGCCGCGGGCTTGGCGGCGGGAGTTCGCTCCCCGCTCGCCGAGGCCGGCCTCACGAAAACCGATGTCCGAGCGGTGGCCCGGACGCTCGGGCTCGAGATCTGGGATCAGCCCGCGTCGCCGTGCCTGTCGAGTCGCGTTGCCTACGGCGTGCCGATCACCCGGGGCCGCCTGGGGCAGGTGGAGTCGGCCGAAGCCTATCTGCGATCGCTCGGGATCACGGGAGACCTGCGCGTGCGTCACGATGGCGCGGCGGCGCGTATCGAGGTCGAGCGCGCGGCTATCCCCTGGCTCGAAGCGCGGGAGAGCGACATCCGGGAGCGACTGCTGCGGCTCGGGTTTACGGCCGTCGCCATCGACCCGCGCGGCTACCGGCGCGGTGGCCTGCTGGCCGATCTGCGCGGGCAGGGGTGAGACTCTTCATCGCGCTCAATTTTCCAGAGGCAGTGCGGCGTGATCTCTGGCAGGCGATTGCGCCGCTGCGCGAGTCTCGGCTGCCGGTCAAGTGGGTTCGCCCGGAAGGAATCCATTTGACGCTCAAGTTCCTCGGCGACGCGGCGGCGGAGACGGAGCCCGCAATACGTGCGGGGCTCGAGCGAGCGGCGCGAGGCATCCGGCCCCAGGCGCTCACGCTCGAGGGATTGGGCGCGTTTCCGCGCATCGCGGCGCCACGGGTGATCTGGGTCGGCATTACCGCGGAACAGGGGCTCGAGCTGCTGCAGCACCACATCGAGCGTGAAATCGCGCCGCTCGGGTTTCCGACCGAAGCGCGCGCGTTTCATCCGCACGTCACGCTGGCGCGCGCCGAGCGCGAGTCGCGTGCCAGGGAGTTCGCCGGAATGGAAGCAGTGGTGGCGCGCGTATCGTTCTCGCAGTCCGTCGTGGTCGAAACCGTGGACCTGATGCAGAGCACGCTCCAGCGGGGCGGGGCGGTGTATCGGGTCCGACACAGTGAACGGCTTGCTTAAGAGCTTGTTGCGGCTCGGGTGCCTCGTGGTCCTTATTCTCGCGGCAATCGGTATCTGGTGGTTTCACGCCCCCATCGGCCATGCGTTGACGGGATACCTGGCGCGCCGGAGCGCGCTCCCGCCCATCACCGACACGTCGGTTGGAGCGCCAACGCCGCGCGCGCTCCAGAGCACCGGGCAGAAGCTCGAGCGCTTGAAGCAGCCGGCCAGCCCCGATTCCGTCATCCTGAGTGCGAACGAAATCGCGTCGATGATCGGGAGCGGCCTCGACTGGTCGGTGCGCAAGAGCTTCGATTCTCTGCGCGTCGAGCTGCATGAAGGATCCGTTGCCGTGTATTGCCGGCTCGATACGCGTGTCATTCCGCCCGACGCGCTCGGCCCCCTCACGGCCATACTGAATCCCACGGAGCCGCTCCGCCTCGCCGGGCCCGTTCGTATCGAGCGCCCGGGCGTCGCGCGCTGGCGGATCGATGAGCTCGCGCTCCGCGGCATTCCGTTCCCGGGGCCCATGGTGAAGCAGCTCGCGAAGCGCATGGCCGGCGCCGACTCGACCGGCGCCGTCCCGCTGCGTGTCTCTCCCACCTTCAGCGACGTGGTGGTGCACCCGACGGGCGTCGTCCTGTACCGGCACCGGCGCTAACGTGCCCAAGCGCCGCGTGCTCGTGGTGGACGACGAAAAGGGGATTCGAGACGCCCTGAAACAGCTGCTCGAGTTCGAGGGAATCGAAGTGCAGACCGGCGCGTCGGGCGGGGAAGCGCTGCACGTCTATCCCGATCTGCAGCCGCATCTCGTGTTCCTCGATGTGAAAATGCAGGACATGGACGGGCTCACCACGCTGAAGCGCCTGCGCGAGATGGATCCGGCCGCGCAGGTGGTCATGATCTCGGGTCATGCGACCATCCAGACGGCGGTCGAGGCGACGCATCTTGGCGCCTACGACTTTCTCGAAAAGCCGCTCGACACCGATCGGATCCTGCTGACGCTCCGCAACGCGCTCACGCACGTCGATCTCGCGAGTGAAAATCGCCGGTTGCGGGGCGAAGTGCAGTCGCGCTACGAGATCGTTGGTGCGAGCAACGCCATTCGTCACGTGATCGAGCGCATCGAGAAGGTGGCGCCGACGCCGGCCCGGGTGCTCGTGACCGGCGAAAACGGGACGGGGAAGGAGCTCGTCGCGCGCGCGATTCACGCGCTGTCGCCACGCTCCAAGGGGCCGTTCGTCGAGGTGAATTGCGCCGCGATTCCGAGCGAGCTGATCGAGAGCGAGCTGTTCGGGCACGTCAAAGGCAGCTTCACGGGCGCCTTCGCCGAACGGGCGGGCAAGTTCGCAGTGGCGGACGGCGGCACGCTGTTCCTCGACGAGATCGGCGACATGAGCATCGCCGCCCAGGCGAAGGTCCTGCGCGCACTCGAGGTGGGAGTGATCGCGCGCGTAGGATCGGAGCGCACTCGGGAGGTCGACGTGCGCGTGATCGCGGCGACCAACAAGGATTTGGGCGCCGAGATCGCGGCCGGCCGGTTTCGCGAGGATCTGCTGTACCGCCTCAACGTCGTGCCGATCGAGGTCCCGCCGCTCCGGTCCCGCAGAGGCGACATCCCGCTCTTGATCGAGCATTTCGTCCGGCAGCTTTCCCAGTCGGCTGGGTTCGCGGTGAAATCATTCGAGCCCAAGGCGATCACCCGGCTGTCCGAAGCCGATTGGCCCGGCAACATTCGCGAGCTGCGCAACGCGGTCGAGCGGCTGCTCATCCTCGCGCCCCGCAGTCTCGTCACCGCTGCGGACGTTGACCGGCTGGCGGGTATCCGGAGGGGGAGGAAGGGCAGCACCGACGCTCGTGCGACACCGAAAGCAGGCGATGCGCCGATCCGTCGAGCCGCCGGTCCCCTGGGGGAGGATGGCGGTGGCGCAGGGGTTAATCCCATGCATGCTGCCACGTTCGAGGAATTCAGGCTCGCGGCCGAGCGCGCCTTCCTCCTCGCTAAACTACAGGAGAATGACTGGAACGTCACCGAGACGGCGCGCACCTTGGACATGCAGCGGAGTAGTCTCTATAAGAAGATTGAGCTATATCGGCTGGTGCGTGGCGGACAATGAAAGACGATAAGCAGCAGAAGGATCGCGACTGGGATCAGGAGATGCGGGAGGTGGATCGGCTGCTCGCGAAGCTGCCCACCCACGAGCCGCATGCCGCGCATGCCGGCGCCGGGGGGGACCCCACGGCGGCCCATTCGGCCTCCGGCGCCATCCGAGCCGCGCGGAGCGGCGGGGAGTGGCTCGGGACCTGGGCGCGAGTCGCCCTGGGACTCCTGATCGGCATCGGGATGACCCAGTGGCCCTACACGCACGGCTGCGGCCTGCGGCTGGGCTTCTATCTGCTTGGCGTCCTCGCCGTTATCGTCGCCGGGATGTGGAGCAGCCTATCCTCCTGGAGACGCCGGATGGGGCTCGCACACATTTTCTCACAGCTGCTCATTATCTGGGGTCTCGTCCTGGCCGCGCGCGAGGTGCTTCCGCGCGTCGGCTACTCGCGCATGGACGCGCTCTGGCTTTGTCCTGATGTCGAACCTACGCCCAGTCCCGCCCCCCACGTCCGCCCGCAGCACTGAGTTCCGGAATTTCATCGCGGGCTCATGGGTGGCGCCTGAGTCCGGTGAATATTTCGAGAACCGCAATCCGGCGGACCGCAACGACCTGATCGGCTTGTTTCCCCGCTCCGGAGCGGCCGACGTGACCAGGGCCGTGGCATCCGCGGCGCGAGGATTCGCCGAGTGGTCGCAGACGCCCGCGCCCGTGCGCGGCGAGGTGCTGAAGCGACTCGGCGACCTGCTCGTTCACCATAAGGACGATCTGGCGCGCGCCATGACGCGCGAAATGGGCAAGGTGCTGCTCGAGGCGCGCGGCGACGTACAGGAAGGAATCGACACGGCGTATTACGCGCACACCGAGGGACGCAGGCTGTTCGGTCGAACCGTCCCATCGGAGCTGCGACAAAAGTGGGCCATGAGCTACCGGCGGCCGATCGGGATCGTGGGAATCATCACGCCGTTCAACTTTCCGCTCGCGGTCCCGACCTGGAAAATCATTCCCGCCCTGCTGTGCGGCAACGCGGTCGTGTGGAAGCCTTCGGAAGACGTGCCTCACACCGCGACGTTGCTGGTCGAGCTGATCCTCGAGGCCGGGTTGCCGCCCGAAGTGTTCCAGCTCGTGCACGGACTCGGAGCGCACGCGGGCGATGCTCTGGTCCGGCATCCCGACGTCACCGCCGTCTCGTTCACCGGGTCCACCGACATCGGGGCGCGGCTGGGTGAGGTGTGCGGCCGGATGCACAAGCGGCTCTCCCTCGAGATGGGGGGCAAGAACGCGACCATCGTCATGGAGGATGCTGATCTCACGCTCGCGCTCGAGGGCGTGCTCTGGGGGGCGTTCGGAACCACCGGACAGCGGTGCACCGCGACCAGTCGACTGATTCTTCATGAACAGGTGCACGATCGCTTCCTCGAGATGCTCGTGGACCGTGCCACGCGGCTGCGCCTCGGCGCGGGCGCCCAGCCGACGAGCGACATGGGTCCGCTGATCCACCAGGCCGCCCGCGACAAGGTCGAAGCGTACGTCCGCCTCGGACAGCAGGAGGGCGCCACGCTCGCGACCGGCGGCCGCCGCCCGGAGGACACGCGACTCGAATGCGGGTGGTTTTACGAGCCGACGATTCTCACCGGAGTGCGTCCGGGAATGCGGGTCGAGCAGGAGGAGATCTTCGGGCCGGTCCTCTCCGTCGTTCGCGTGGGTTCCTTCGAGGAAGCCGTGAAGATCAACAACGATGTGCGCTACGGGCTGTCGAGCGCCATCTACACCCGCGATGTCGCGCGCGCGTTCCGTGCCCTGACGGAGCTAGACAATGGCATCACGTACGTCAACGCGCCGACGATCGGCGCCGAGGCCCACCTTCCGTTCGGCGGCGTGAAGCAGACGGGCAATGGTCATCGGGAGGGTGGCTGGGCGGTCTACGATTTCTATTCGGAGACGAAGGTCGGGTACGTGGACTTCTCCGGCAAGCTGCAGCGCGCGCAGATCGATACCGAGGGATCCTGAACGCGACAGAGATGGAGGGCGACCGCGATGTGCGTCCTTTGGGTCGTGGATCACGAATGATCAGTGACGCTCCGAACGACGACGCGCGATTGCGATCCGCGACCGCCGAGCGACGCCCGCAAACGTTCGCATGAATCCTCGACGTTTCGTGCAGTTGACTGTTGCGCCCCGTGGGCGGGTTAACTAGAGTAAGAGGCATGCATGATCTGGGGGCCCCGAACACCGGCTCCGGCGCGAACGAGACGCCGGTGACCGGGCGCCCCGACGAGCGACGCCGGTCGCGGTTCTCGCGGTGGTTCGACAGCTGGATGCGGTCGCTCGGTATGGCGGTTCTTCTCTTCTTCGTTCTCAAGACATTCCTTGTCGAAGCCTTCACGATTCCTTCCGGCAGCATGGAGCGGACGCTGCTCGCCGGGGACTTTCTCTTCGTCAATAAGGCGGTCTACGGCGCCCAGATTCCGGGCACCAGGAGTCGCCTGCCGGCCTTCGAATCGCCGCGTCGCGGCGACGTCATCGTGTTCGCGTACCCGAAGAATCCGGATCTCAACTACGTAAAGCGGGTCATCGGGACGCCCGGCGACACGATCGAAATGCACGCGGGGCGGGCGCGAGTGAACGGACGGCTGCTGCAGGAGGGGTACGTACAGCGCATCGATCCGACGCGCGACGTGGCCGACCCCGAATTCTACTGGCAGCGGGACTATTTGCTCACCTGGTCGAGCGACGAACGCCGCCATTACCACCCGACGCGCGACAACTGGGGCCCTCTGGTCGTGCCGCCGGGGAAGTATTTCGTCCTCGGTGATAATCGCGACAACTCGGCCGATTCCCGCTACTGGGGGTTCGTCGACGCGACGGCGGTAAAGGGACGGCCGATGCTCGTGTATTTCAGCTATGACCGGGAAGCGCACGATGCGCTCCCCTGGCTGACGGATATTCGCTGGGACCGGCTCGGATCGATCATTCGCTAGGGCCGGTATGTCGAATCGTGGACGCGCTCCCGCCGTCGGCGCGCCACGGGGTAGGGTCCGTGCGGCGTCTCATATGCTAGCTGGAGGGGTGACCACGCCATGCGACTGAACACGGCGAAACGGTCGGCGTACGACGAAGGCTCGCTGGACCAGTACCTGCGTGAGATCAGCCAGTATCCGCTCATCAACCGGGCGGAAGAAGTCCGTCTCGCGCAGTTGATCAAACAAGGAGATCCCGAGGCGCTCGACAAGCTCGTGCGCTCAAATCTCCGCTTCGTAGTGTCGGTGGCCAAGAAATATCAGAACCAGGGCGTCTCCCTTTCGGATCTCATCAACGAAGGCAACCTCGGCTTGATCCGGGCGGCCCACAAATTCGATGAGACCAAGGGCATCAAGTTCATCTCGTATGCGGTTTGGTGGATCCGGCAGGCGATTCTCCAGGCCCTGGCCGAGCAGTCGCGTATCGTGCGCGTTCCGCTCAACCGGGCCGGCACGCTGCATCGCATCGGCAAACGCTCGTCCGCGCTCCTGCAGGAGCTCGGACGCGAACCGACGGTCGAAGAGATTGCCGAAGGGATGGATATCTCGGAAGAAGAAGTGGCGAAGACGCTGTCGATTTCTCAGGCTCACCTGTCGCTCGATGCTCCACTCACCCCCGGCGAAGACAACAAGCTGCTCGACTATCTCCCGGACACCCAGAATCCCGGTCCGGACGACGAGATCTTCGAGCACGCGCTGACAGAATCGATCGAGGAAGTGCTGGGGACCCTGAAGGATCGCGAGGCCAAGATCCTGCGCCTGTATTTCGGTCTGGAAGGCCAGGAGCCGATGACCCTCGAGGAAATCGGCTCGCTGCTCGGGATCACGCGCGAGCGGGTACGGCAGATCAAAGAGAAGGCGCTGGCACGGTTGCGGCACGTTTCCCGTGCACGAGCATTGGAAACGTTCTTGTTCTAAGCAGGGGAAGAGAGAAGCGGGAAGGGGGAAGGGTACTGCGCGATCGATGCGCCTCGACCCTTCCCCCTTCCCGCTTCCCCCCTCCCCCGATTAATTCCGCCATGGCCAATCTCGCCTCCTTCGATGTTTCCACCGGTGCCGATCTTCAGGAAGTCGACAACGCCGTCAACCAGGCGACCAAAGAGATCGCGCAACGCTACGACTTCAAGGGCTCGAAATGCTCGATTGCGTTCGATCGGACCAAGGCGCAGCTCGTGCTCGACGCTGACGACGATTTCAAGATGAAGGCGTTGTACGACGTGCTGCACGGCAAGCTCGTGAAGCGCGGCGTGCCGGTGAAGAATCTCGATCGCGGCCAGGTCACGCCGGCGGCGGGCGACCGGGTCCGGCAGGAGATCAAGCTCACGCAGGGCATTCCGCAGGAAAAAGCCAAGGCGATCGTCAAGGCGATCAAAGACAAGAAGTTCAAGAAGGCGCAGGCCTCGATCCAGGGCGACGAGGTCCGCGTGCAGGCGCCCTCGAAGGACGAGCTTCAGGAAGTAATCGCCTTCCTCCGCAGCCAGGACTTCGGCGTGGAGCTCAAGTTCGGGAACTATCGCGGATGAAGCTGGGCGTCATCTCACTTGGCTGCGACAAGGCGACGGTCGATTCCGAGCGGCTGGTGGGACAGCTCGTCGGACACGGCGCCGTGATCACCGAAGACCTCCGGGCGTCGGATGTGGTGCTCGTGAATACTTGCGGTTTCATCGACGCCGCGAAGCAGGAGTCGGTGAACGCCATTCTCGAAGCGGTCGAGCTCAAGCGCGACGGCCGCGTGAAAGCCGTGGTCGCCGTCGGCTGTCTGATCGAACGGCACAAGGCCGAGCTCGCGCGCGAGATCCCCGAGGTCGACCTGTTCCTGGGGTTTTCGGAGCTGCACCATCTCGTGCCCACGTTGGCGAGCCGCGGCCTGCTGGATGATCCGATCGCGCGGCATCCTGGAACGCGGGCCTTTCTCGGAACGACGCCTCACGTCCGGTATCTCAAGATCTCGGAAGGGTGCGATCACACGTGCGCGTTCTGCGCCATTCCCCTGATGCGCGGCAAGCATCGCACCGAGCCGCTGTCGCGCCTCGTGCGCGAAGCGCAGGAGCTCGAGGCGGCGGGTGCGCGGGAGATCAACCTGGTCGCGCAGGACCTGGGACATTACGGCCGGGATCAGGGACCGGGCGCGCC
>Ga0335080_10005906_pt1 | contig 12654 bp, 8 predicted proteins | sample Lox_Sample_34_FD_206720 | JGI IMG/M metagenome (GOLD analysis project Ga0335080, IMG submission 206720) | Soil microbial communities from Loxahatchee National Wildlife Refuge, Florida, United States - Lox_Sample_3.4 | ecosystem: Environmental > Terrestrial > Soil > Wetlands | place: USA: Florida...
TGCATTTTGTAGATCACCGAGACCTTGTCCAGGTCGATCCACAGGTCTCCTGCCGCCAGTTTCTGGGGCTCGCCGGTTCCATCCGGCCACCAAAGAACCTTGGGCTCGTCGGTCATGTGCACCACTACGTCGCAACGCTTGCCGCTCTTGCGGCAGGCGCGCTCCATCAGGTCGTCGTAGTTCGTGGTGACGATCAGCAGGGGCGCGGGAACGCTGGCAAGAAACTCGTGCAGCGGCGTCGGCGGGTGCTCACAAGAGAAAATGTCACGGAGCTTGCTTCGCAGCGGGTCCGGTCCCAGGACGGCCTCGTAATACTGGGCTATTTTGGTTAGTTCCTTTTCCACCTCCGGCAGTTCCGTTCTCTTCGCCAGGTACGCCGCCAGTTCGCTTCCCGTCGGGAGGTGCGCGACTATTTCCTTACCATCGCTTTTCTGAAGCCACTTCGTCGCGTTCGGATCGCGATCGTAAAGCGGGGCGCCGGCGCCGAGAAATGGAATCAGTTCGCCCCTCATCAGCGATTCGTAAATTTCCAAATATGGCGGAGGCAATCCGGTCGGCATGCGATGTACGCGAAGATATCACAAGTGCGCGGGTTTGCCTCGGCAGCGCCCTGCTCGCTGCCACCTGGGCGGCGCCGAAGCGCTCTACTTCTCCTCAAACCGCCACAGCGAACCCTGCATCTGCTGTCCGCTGGCCATCAGTTTGCCGTCCGCCGTCCACTCCGGTAGAAACGCGTCGCCCGGATACGGCACGTTCAGCTTGTCGACTTTTCCTGTCGCCGGATCGAGCACGCCGAGCTCGTCCCACCACGAATTAGGTTCCACCACCGCGACCGCGATCCGTCCATCGCCGCGCACGGCCCCTGGCGACAGCGCGCCGTTCAGCACCAGCGGGCTCGCCCACCGAATCTCCTGCTCGGCGCCGCCGTTCAGCGGCAGGCGGAAGAGGCGCATCGCGCTGCTTACCTGCCGCATCAACACGAGCTCCTGCCCGTTGGGATGCACCGCCACCATGCCCGCCAGCCCGATCTTGCGCGCATCGCCCCCTTCCGCCGGCATCGCCCACAGCGCGCTGTTCGACGTGTAGTAGATCGTCTTGCCGTCGGCCGAGCCAGCGATGCTGGACATGTCGATGCCCCTCGTTCCCTCCAGCCGCCGCACGATCCGTCCGTCCGCCGCATTGCACACAGCCACAAGAAACCCGTTCCCCACCTTCAGCTTGAAAATCACCTGGTTCTTGCCCAGCATGGCCAGCGGCGCGCGCGTCTCCTCTTCCGTCTCTACAAACGGCGTCGGGCTCTTGCCCGCCTGCGCCACCAGAATGGTGGCGTGATTGGCCACCGAGGAGCCGAATACCGCACGTCCGTCGGGCAGCGCGATGGCCCACGCGCCAACCGCGGTCTCCGCCAGCCTCTCCGGTACTCCGCCGCTCACCGGGCAGCGCAAGACGTCGAACGGCCGCTCCACCTGGTCCACGTAGATGCTCCCGTCGGCTCCGGCGTCCAGGCACCACGCCTGCTTGCTCAACGTCACCAGCCGCTTCAACACCTTCCCGTCCAGCCCGATCTCGGCCAGTTGAACCAGGTCGCCCGCGGCCAAAACGGCGAAGATGCTGCGGCCTCCCGGCGCAATCGCTGCCGCCCCCGAGTTGAAGTGCAGCGCCGGCGCCAGCGGATGCATCGCGCCTGTCGTCAGGTCGAACACCTGCACATCGACCTTCGCTTTCGCGTCGGACAGCTTCCTCCCGACAAACACCACCTGGCGGCCATCCGGCAGCACATGCGTGCGGCCGAACACCTCGGCATCCAGCGGCTCGATCTGCCCGGAATCGGGCCGCACTCGATGAAGCTGCTGTCTGCCCTGCGCGTCGGTGCGATTCATCAGGAAGCTGCCATCCGGCAGAACTTCGGGGAAATTCGCGTGCTCCAGCACGAGCCGCTCGTCGCCGCCCAGCGCGGGGACGCTGTAGACACCGTCCCGGCGGCCGAAGTAGATCTTCGTCCCATCGCGCGACCAGCAGACGAGATCGATCTCGCCGGAGCCGCGCGTCAGCACGGTCCAGTTGGGCGAGCCGGGATGCATGATCGCCACCTGGCTCTGCGTCCCCTCCACGCTGATAAACGCCAGCGTGCGGCCGTCCGGCGAGATGCGCGGCCCGTAAGTGATGCCGGAGCCGGTGAGTTGCGCTCCGGTCCACACCGGCGCGCGCGCGTCCTGCCGTGCATGCCACCACACTCCCGCCGCCGCGCCGGCGGCCAGCGCCAGCACCGCCACCGCCGCGGCGATCAGTCTTCCTCTCCCGCGCGCCGACGCTGCTCCGGCCGCTGCGGCCTGCACCGCCGGCGTCGCCGCCGTCATCGGACCGCTCAGCGCCTCGATCGCGAATGCCAGGTCGCTCGCCGATTGAAAGCGCTGATCCGGCGATTTCTCCATGCAGCGGCGCACCACCCGATCAAGCGCCGGATCGGCCAGCGGCGGCGGGTCTTCTTTCAGGATCGCGTTCAGCGTCTCCACCGCCGAATCGCGCTGGAACGCCCGCGCTCCGCTCAGCATCTCGTACAGCACCACGCCGAAGCTGAAGATGTCCGAACGGTGATCCGCCAGCCCGCCGCGCGCCTGTTCGGGCGACGTGTAGCCCACCGTGCCCATCACCATGCCCGGCGTGGTGGCCGCGGTGCGCGTCGAATCGGCGTCGCGCGCTTCCGCCTCGACCTTCGCCAGCCCGAAGTCCAGAATCTTCGCGCGCCCGTCCCTGGTGATGAACAGGTTGTCCGGCTTGAGATCGCGATGCGTGACGCCCTTGGCGTGCGCCGCGGCCAGTCCGTTGGCGATCTGCCGCGCGTAATCCAGCACCTTCCGCTTCGGCAGCGGCATCTCCTCGCGCAGCGTCCGCCCCTCGAGCAGTTCCGTCACGAGATAAGGCGATTGCTCGAACGTGCCCACATCGTACAGCGCCAGGATGTTCGGATGGTTCAGCATCCCGGTGGCCCGCGCTTCCTGCTCGAAGCGCCGCAGCCGCTCCGCATCCACCGCGAATGACGCGGGCAGCACCTTTACGGCCACGTCGCGCCCCAGCCGCGTATCGTGCGCGCGATACACTTCGCCCATTCCACCGGCGCCCAGCGGCGCCAGCACTTCATACGGACCAAGGCGGATTCCGGCGGGAAGAGGCATGGTTCTATCCTACATGTGGGGCAGGGCTCGCTTGACCAGCCAAGGTCTCGCCACGTATATTCGTGCCTTCAGAGGAAACATGCCGACCTTCACACGCCGCACCTTTCTCGCCGCCTCCGCGGCCGCTGCCGTCCGCCGCGCCTCCGCGGATGCCCTCGATCTCAAGGCCATCCAGGCCGAAATCGAAAAGCGTCACGACGAATCCGTGCGCCGCCTGCAGGAGTGGATCCGCCAGCCCTCCATCGCCGCCGAGAACCGCGGCATGACCGAGGGATGCGACCACATGATGCGCCTCGTTCGCGATGCCGGATTCACCAATGTCACCAAGGTTCCGACCGGCGGCCATCCCGGTGTTTTCGCCGTGCTCGATGCCGGCGCTCCCCGCACCTACGGCATCTATTTCATGTACGACGTAAAGCAGGCCGACCCTTCCGAGTGGTCCTCGCCGCCCTTCGAGGCCCGCCTCGTGGACCGCCCCGGCCTGGGGAAGGTCCTCATCGGGCGCGGCGCCGTGAACCAGAAAGGCCCCGAGGCCACATGGCTGGCCGCCCTCCACGCCTTCCGTGCCGCTGGGCGCAAGCTTCCGGTCAATCTCGTGTTCGTGGCCGAAGGCGAAGAAGAGATCGGTTCGCCCCATTTCCCGCAGGTCGTCCGCAAGCCCGAGGTCCTCGCCGCGCTCCGCAAATGCGCGGGCGTCTACATGCCCATGCCCATGCAAGCCCCCGACGGCACCGTGACCGTCAACCTCGGCGCCAAGGGCGTCGTCGAGCTGGAGCTGGTCTCGAGTGGCGAACGCTGGCATCGCGGTCCCAAACAGGACCTGCACTCCAGCCAGGAAGCGCGCGTCGATAGCCCCGCCTGGCACCTCGTGCAGGCCCTGGCCACGCTCGTCGCTCCCGACGGCCACACGCCCGCAATCGAAGGCTTCGCCGAGAAAGCTCGCCCTCTCACTGCCGAGGAAAAAACGCTGATCCGCGAAGCGTCGCGCCGCATGAACGAGGATGTCGCCAAGCGCCAGGCCGGCGTCGAGCACTGGGTTCACGACGTGGACTGGCTCGAATCGCTCGAGCTGCTCGCCGGGCGTCCCACGGTCAACATCGAAGGCCTCGTGGGCGGATACACCGGCCCCGGCGGCAAGACCGTCCTCCCGCACCGCGCGGTCGCCAAGCTCGATTTGCGGCTGGTGCCCAACATGACCGCCGAGGGCGCGCTTGCCGCGCTCAAAGCTCACCTGGCCAAACGCGGATTCGGCGATATCGAAGTCAACATGACCGGCGGCTACGACCCCACCACCACACCCGCCGATTCCACGCTGGTCAAAGCGCAGGCCGCCGTCTACCGCCGCAACGGCTTCGATCCCGTCTTCTGGCCCCGCCTGGCCGGCTCCTGGCCCGGCTACGTGTTCACCGGCGACCCGCTCAATCTGCCGGCCGGCCACTTCGGTCTCGGGCACGGTAACGGCGCCCACGCGCCCGACGAGTACCTGGTCATCGAGTCCGCCAACCCGAAGGTCCTCGGCATCGACGGTGCCGTTCGCTCGCAAGTCGAGTACCTGTACGAGCTGGCGGTATAGCGTATCCTGCCGCCTACAGAACCGGCAGCTCCGGCCGCGACGTGTGCTCGGGAATGTGCACGTGGTGCGGTACCCGGTACCGCGGCTCCGCGCGCCCGCTGAAATCCAGGTACAAGTGCCGCCGCAGCCAGCCCTCCGGAAAGTGCCCGAGCCGCAGCAACGGATACTTCATGACATCGCCGAATAGCCGCCGCCCCAGGAAGTAGTAGTACAGCGGAATTCCCACGTTGAACCGCCACTGCACCCAGGCGCTCTTGCGGAAAAAGTCGATGTTGTAGCGCCAGCAGGTGAAGAAGAATTCCCATTGGAGATCGGTCAGCTCAACCACACGCGCGCTCTTCTTCTTCTCCAGCCGCGTGTCCTCCAGCGGAACGAACAACGTTGGAATCACACACCACTTCGCGTCTTTGAGTGCAAACAGCAGGTCCAGGGATTGGCGCGTGTCCTCCGGCTTCTCCCCAGGAAGCCCGAGAATGAAGGTGCACATCGGAAACCAGTTGTGCCGGTTCATGGTTTCCATTCCCTTCAACACCACATCCGGCCACTGCTCGGGGCGGAAAGGATACGACTTGCCCTTCATGAACTGCTTGAATAGCCGCACCGACCCCGTCTCCAGGCCCACGAACATCATCGCGTAGCGCTTGTCCGGGTGAGTCGAGGCCTGATGCCGGTTCACGCTCATGCCGACCGCGACCGGTGAAAGCTCCTCGATCACCCCCGGATTCACCACCGCCGGCGCGATCGTCCCGTGCGTGAGACCCACGTGCTGCACGCCGTTCACCGCCGCCACCGATTCGAACAGCCGCTTCAGCGCGGGCACATTGGTCTGGAACCGCGGCCCCTGCTCGTAGAGAAACAGGTCCTCCGTGGTGAGCATGATCGAGTCCGCGCCCTCCGCCACCTGAACGCGCACGTTTTCCAGAATCTGGTCCAGCGGGATGCTCTTCCCCGACCGCAGCGCAACCGAGCAGAACTGGCACCCGCGTCCGCAGCCGCGCGTGATCTCGACTACACCCAACGTCGAGCGGTGGCGGATCGGCGGGATGCTTTCCAGGCTGGGGCTTTCGCCCTCGATCTTGCGCGGAATCTCCGCGCCGTCCGTGGCCGCCCGAAACAGCGGGCGCACCAGGTCCTCCGCTTCCCCATACACCAGGCAGTCGATCTGCCACTGGTCCTGCAGCCCTTTGTGCTCGATCTGCCACGAACCGGGGCCGCCCACGATCAGTTTGAGATGCGGCTTGTGCCGCAGCAGCACCGGGTGCGTGATCAGCCGCTGAAATTCGGCGGCATTGATCGGCTCGCACTCGCGCCCGTAGAGCCCGGCGTAAACATCGGTGGCAAAGGTGATGCCGAGCGGATTGTGGGCATGGATCCCCACTACCCGCGTCTCGTCGCCGATGAACCGGTCCAATTGGTCGGCGTAGCAGACCGCTATGTCGTCGGGAGAGAAATCCTTCAGCAGCAGGGCTTCCACCACGCGCAGGCCGTTGGGAACATACCTGGCCTGCCCGTCGGGCGCGACTTCATTGCTGCTGCTCCAATCCGCGCCCATGTATTTGGCATAACGCGCCGGCAGCGTGGCCAGCAGCATCTGCCTCCAGGTGCTGCGCAAATACTCGCTCGATTCCGAATCGCTTGCTGCAAGAACAATTTTTCGTCCAGCGACCGCCATACGGCATTCTCCACAGAGCAAAAAAATCCCCGCACGTACGAAGCGGCACTTGTGATCGGTCGGGAGCGGGCGTGAGTATCACCCGGTCTCTTAGAGACTTTCCTCCTGGAGCTGAGCTTTATCCCAGCCTCAAGCTCCCGCGGGGGCACTCACTCCCCTCCCCCGGAATTGCGATGCTTTTCCCAAGGCTTCCGATTCCAAATTTCTAGCCCTTTTCTTCCGAAATCGCGATCAGGGATTTGGTCCAGCCAAGGACTCGCTCGCGCACCAGGCGGGCACCCGGAAAAAGAGCCCGCAACTCCGCGGCGCCAAGTAGACGCACCTCCTCCAGATAATGGCGCAGGTAGAATTCGCGGCGGTCGGGCGTAGGCCGGGCTACCAGGCCCCACAGGTTAAACCTCGGCACCAGCGCCCGCTGGAATGCCTTGGGAAGCCAGTGGATGAACGGCGTCAGCAGGTGCTGCTCTACGGGGAACCACCGGCTCGGCGTCTGTACCCAGAAGCCGCGGCCCACCCGCATCACCTCGCGCGCGAAGCGGCCCTGGCTCCCGGCGTCGCCCACGTGCTCGATCACCGAATTGCTGAAGACGATGTCGAACGAGGCATCCCGGAAGGGAAGCGCCCGGCCATCGCCGGCCACCCATGCCGGCGCCGCGGCCATCTCGTCGCGGGTGCGCGGCGTATTCAAAAGCGTTACGCGGGGGCGCACCTCCAGCAGGTCCCAGGTCTCGGGTGAGCCGCCCACGTCGAGAATCGTGGTCTCGCCGGTGATGGCGAACTCGCGCGCAAAGCGCGCCATGCGGCGACTGCGGAACCACGTACTGGAGCTCAAGAAAAAATGGTACTCTACCGGGAAAATTATTGGAGATTCCTGCTAACCTGCGGTAACGATGTACCGCTGGTTGACTACGCTGGTTCTCTGCGGCGTAACGACGGCCCAGCCGGCCCCGACTTCGCTGCAAAACATGCAGAAGCTGATCGAGGGCGCCAAGCCTCTCGCCTCGACCATTCTGCGCGTTCGCCTCCGCGACGACCTGCGAACCGCGATCCGGCTCGAGATCCCGCAATCGTCCGGGGCGGAGCTGCGCATCGGGGCCGTTTCCGTGGCTGCCCAGCACGTGGTCTGGTGGAACCACTTCGAAAACCCGCGGCGGCAGCCCTGGGTGGACGTCCTCGAGTTCGCGAGCCCTGAAGACGCGGCCAAAGCGTTCCAGGATGCACGCCAGCCGCACTCCGGCATGCCCGCGGAAGGCTTCTTCCTCTTCCTCACGGCCCAGGCGCCGGAAGGCCGCAGCGCGGTCTGTGCCGTCGTGCGCAAAGAGCGCTGGCTGTTCAACGTCGGCGTAGCCGCGCCATTCACCATCGCGTGGGACCGGAACTCGGACGAGCACCGGCAGCAGATCTCCGGCTGGATCGACATCGTCACCAAGACCCTGGAGAGCATCATGCGCCAGGCTGTCGATCCCAAAGTGATCACCTACCTGCCTTCAGCCGCGCCTGGCCCGGAAGAGATCCGCATGCTGCGCATGGCCGGATTCGCGCGCCTTTGGAGCGAGGTGAAGCAGAACTTCGTCTTCCTCGATCAACGCCCCGAGCTCGATTGGAACGGCGTTTTGGAGCGCTACATGCCCGAGATCGCGGAGGCGAAGTCGCAAACCGAGTACATCAACATTCTGCGGCGCGTGATGGCGCTCCTGCGCGACGGCCACACCGGCATTATGGCCTCCGACGACCGGGACACGCCGCCCGTGCGCGTCGAACCCGTCGAGGGCCGGCCCGTGGTGACCGCGGTCGCGAAGACTCCGGAAAGCGAGGCCAGCGGCTTGCGGCCCGGCATGGAAATCATCGAAGTCGATGGCCGCCCGGCGCGCAAGATCATCGACGACGAGTACCCATTGGTTGCGGCCTCCACCCAGCAGGATCGCGACCGGCGCGCCTTTGCCGCGGTCCTGTCAGGTGTCCCGGGCTCGCGCATCGTGATCAAGGCGGGCGGGCCCGATGGCGCCGCGCGGGAGTTCCGGCTCACGCGAAATCTCAGCACCGTGCGAATGGCGGCGCCCTGGCTGCAGCGGCCTCCGCTGGAATTCCGCATGCTGGATGGTGGCATCGCCTACGTGGCCGCCAACACCTTCGGCAACGATGCTGTGGTGCGTGAATTCGATAACGTCTTCCCGCAGATTCTCGGGGCAAAGGCCCTCATCATCGACGTACGCAACAACGGCGGCGGCAGCACCGACACCGGATACGCGCTGATTGCCCGCCTCATCGACAAACCCATCACCCAAACCTCGGTATGGCGAACGCGCGACTACAAACCTGTGTTCCTTGCCTGGAACCGTCCCATGCCGATGTATGAAGGCGGCGATTCCGGCGTCGTCCGGCCGCGCGGGGGGAAACCGTTCTCAGGTCCGGTAGCGGTACTGACCGGCTCCGCCACCTTCAGCGCCGCGGAAGATTTTCTGGTGCCCCTCAAGATGTCGAAGCGCGCGACCCTGGTGGGCGAGCCGACGGGCGGCTCCACGGGCCAACCTCTGATCGTCGAAGTGTATGGCGCCTACGCGCGCATCTGCACCAAGTGGGACCGCATGCCCGACGGCACCGAATTCGTCGGCCTCGGTGTGCAGCCGGACGTCCGCGTAGCGCCCTCGCGGCAATCGATTGCCGAGGGCCGCGACCTGGTGCTGGAGAAAGCCGTCGAGGTGCTGAAAGCCCGATGAACTACGATCCGATCCTGCTGGCGGCGGTGGCGGAGCCGGCCGCGAGTATCGACGCCGTCATCCGCGCCATGGAAGCCATCGATACCGCCTGCGCCGACACCGACGGTCTGAAATGGTTCAACTGGCTCTACCTCCAGGTGACGCGAGCCGTGGGTACGCGCGTTGCCGCCGGCGGCTTCCAGGACCCGGCATGGCTCGCCGCGCTCGATGTCCAATTTGCCGCCCTCTACTTCGGCGCGCTCAGGTCGTACCTCGCAGGCGACGCCGCCGTCCCGGAATCCTGGCAGGTCCTGTTCGACCGGCGCAGCGAGGCCGCCATCGCGCGCATCCAGTTCGCGCTGGCCGGCATCAACGCGCACATCAACCGCGATCTCGCGGTGGCCATCGTCGCCACCGGCGTCGAACCCGCTCACGGCGGCACGCACTACACCGACTACACCGCGCTCAACTCCACCCTCGACACCTTGGTCGAGCTTGCCAAGCAGACCCTGAAGGTCCGCCTTCCCGGCGACGAACTGCCCGAGGTCTCGCGCCTGGAAGACACGCTCGCCGCCTTCAGCGTGACCGCCGCGCGCGAAAACGCCTGGAACAAGTCCGAGCTCCTGTGGACGCTCCGCGAGTGCCCGCCGCTCGCCGCCCGCACCCTGACCGCGATCGACGGCGTCGCCTCCGTGATCGGCAAAGCGCTGCTCGTGCCCGTTCCGTAAGGCGGGCAGAGCGAGACAAGCGCGCGGCGGCTCCGGTAGTAAACTTTTCGAAAGAGGAGATCATGAGACTATTTCTTCCGGCATTCCTGGCGGCAGTTACCCTGGCGGCCCAAGTACCCCAGACCCCACAGAAAAAAGGCGCCTTCAATACGCCTCCTCCGGAGGCCGGGGACGATGTCCGCGGATACAACGACACTCCGCAACTGCCCGGGCAGAAGTGGAAGGTGCACGATATCACCCGGCCGCGGCCGGTGAAGGTAACGCCGGGACCTTACGTGAACGAAGCCCCGCCCGCGGATGCCATCGTATTGTTCGACGGCAAGGACCTGTCGCAGTGGACGACGCAAGCCCGAGGCGGAGCCCCGCAGGAGCCCAAGTGGAAGGTGGAGAACGGCTACATCGAAATCGTGCCGCGCACGGGCAGGCTGGTCACCAGGGAGAAGTTCGGAGATTGCCAGCTCCACATCGAGTGGCTGGTTCCCCGCGAATCCGTGGGCAACGGCCAGGGCATCGGCAACAGCGGGGTGGAGTTCATGACGCGATACGAGATTCAGGTGCTGGAATCCAACGAACACCAGACATACGCCGATGGCGGCGCGGGAGCCGTGTATGGCGTCTGGCCGCCGCTGGTCAATCCGTCGCGGCCCATGGGCGAGTGGAACGTCTACGACATCTTCTTCGAAGCACCGCGGTTCGACGGCGATAAGCTGGCCAAGCCTGCCTGCGTCACCGTGCTGTTCAACGGCGTGCTGGTCCAGAACCACAAGGAATTCCTGGGAACCACCATCTGGCGGCGAGTCGGCACCTACACGCCGCATCCCGCAGAAGAGCCCCTTAGCCTGCAGGACCACTCGCAGCCGGTCCGCTTCCGCAACATCTGGATCCGCAGGCTGAATTCATCGGACCCGCAATAAGCCCGGGGGAGCTGCTGCACGGTCATGCGGCTGGTGAAGTCCGGCATGCGGGGATGATCGCCGTAACCGGGTGCCCGCGCTCAACCCCCGGCCGCGGCCACGGTGGCGGACTGCTTCTCGCTCACCATCCACCAGTAAGCCGGCAGTCCGAGATGCAGAATCAGGACCGCCACCACGAACCCCGGATAATACGAGCCCGTGCGGGCAATCAGCAGGCCGGTGACGATGGGCGCGAGGATGCCGGAGATATTCCCCGCGAAGTTGAGGATGCCCATCCAGGTGCCCACTGCTCCCTGCGGCGCCACGCTGGCGAGCAGCGCATACAGATTGCCAGTGGCGAGGCCGACCAGCGAGGCCGCGCCGATCATCAGCACCGCCGCCGTGTCGTCGGCCATTCGCCCCGCGATCAGCAGCATGATGCTGGTGAAGAATGCCGCCGTGACTACGATTTTTCGCGCGCGGCACTCGCTGCGGCCGTGTTCTACAAGGCGGTCCGCGATCCAGCCGCCCAGCGGTTCGCTGGCGCCGAACACCAGGAAGGGAATGGTGGTGTACGCGCCGGCGCGCTGCAGAGTCATGTGGCGCGATTCCACCAGGTAGTCGGGCAGCCACGTGACCAGCAGGTACCAGTAGTAGCTGAAGGCGATATGTCCCAGGCATAGGCCCAGGAGATTGCGGTCCAGCGCCGCGAAGATCTGCCGAAGGCCGGGCGCCCGAGTGCCGCCAGAGGAGTTGACGTGGCCAGGATAAACTAGCAGCCACGGAATCAACCACGCCAGGCTGCCGAATCCGAGGACAAGAAACGACTCGTGCCATCCCGTGGAACCCACCAGCCACGCGATGAGCGGCGCGCCCAACGCCAGCCCGGCGCGCGTGCCGGAATTCATCAGCCCGGAAGCCAGGCCACGATCGCTGGTGTTGAACACGAGGCTGACAATCTTCACCCCGCCCGGAACGTAGATCGACTCGCCGATGCCCAGCAAGACCCGCATGAACAGCAGGACGCCCAGGCTGCCGGCGAATCCCGTAAGGCCGCACGCCAACGACCAGATCGTGAACGCCCCGGCGTAAAACCACCGCAGGTTATAGCGGTCGGCGGCCCAACCCATCGGCATCTGCATCAGGGCGTAAGACCAGAAGAAGGCGGACAGCAGCAGGCCCTTCGCGGCCGGCCCGAGGTGGAGGTCCACCGCGATCACAGGCAGCGCGACGGATACGATGGCGCGGTCGAGATAGTTGAGGAATCCGGCCGCGAAGAGCAGGCCGGCGATGGTCCATGCCCGGGCGGGCGAGACAGTGGGCGGCGTCGACAAAGCTCGATTCTAGCGCACGGATCGCCGCGCGCCCGCGCACATAAGCGCATCAGCCCTCGAGGAAAAGCAGGCGCTCCGGATCGACGTAGACGCGCCACGGGTACGGTTGATTCCGTAGCTCCGCCCATCGCTCGCGCGATACCTCAGCCTCGAGATGCGCCCTCTCGCCGTCCGCGGGCGGCGCGTGCAGGCGAAGGTAGATGGTCGTCTCGAAAGGCGCCTCGACCGCGTCCACGGGCCAGCACGGGAAGGAATTCTCCGCGGTATCCGGCCCGGCGAAACGCAGGTCGTGCGCGCGGATGCCGACGTACCCGGCTTGCTCCGGAAGCGTCCCGTTGACACGAAGGGTGCAGTTCCACGCGTCGGCGCGAACAAGCTCCGGCCCCGATCTCACGATGCCCGCAAAGTTCTTGCAGCCGGTCAGCCGCGCGACGGCGACCGTGCGCGGACGGGCGAAGATCTCCTGCTTGGGGCCGATCGCCGCCACGCTTCCGGCGGAAAGCACCGCGAGGTCCTGGCAGAACCGGAAGGCCTCGTCGCGGTCGTGGGTCACGAATACGGTCACACCCGTGTACGATTCGAGCG
>Ga0335080_10005907_pt1 | contig 12652 bp, 8 predicted proteins | sample Lox_Sample_34_FD_206720 | JGI IMG/M metagenome (GOLD analysis project Ga0335080, IMG submission 206720) | Soil microbial communities from Loxahatchee National Wildlife Refuge, Florida, United States - Lox_Sample_3.4 | ecosystem: Environmental > Terrestrial > Soil > Wetlands | place: USA: Florida...
GCGGGGTAGCCCGTTTATCTGATGTCGGGGGAAAAGCCGCCTTCGCCACCGCCGGCAGCACCAGCGTCGCAGAAATGAACGAAACATCCATCACCGCCAGGTCCACGTATTCGCCGAGCTGTTCATGGGTAAGGTAGCGCGCATTGGTTTTTTCCATCAGGCGGACGCGCGAATCCTGGCGCAGGCGAAAATCCATCTGCCCGTGGCCCGTATCCACCGCAATCACTCGCGCCGCGCCGTGCTGCAGCAGACAATCCGTGAATCCTCCCGTCGAGGCGCCCACATCCAGGCACACCATGCCGCGCACATCTATTTTCCAGTGGGCCAGCGCCTTCTCCAACTTGAGCCCGCCGCGGCTCACGTACTTCAGGTCTTCGCCCAGCAGTCGCAGCGGCGCATCCGTCTCCACCGCCGCGCCGGCCTTCTCAAATTTCTGTTCATTCACCAGGACTTTGCCGGCCAGAATGAGCGCCTGCGCGCGCTCCCGCGAGAGGGCCAGGCCTCGATCCACAAGTAACCGGTCAAGTCTCACTTTCAAATTATTCTCCGCCTAGCACTACGCTCGAAGCAAACCCGCAGGCACACAACTCGGTGCAAAATGCAGAAGTAGTTTTTAACAAAACATTTACAGGAATACTTTCCGGCTTTTCCACGGGATTTTCCACAACCGTGTTGAAAACCCATGACAAGTTCGCCGTAGCCCGCAAAAAGCATGGGCCGCCTCCAGCGGCGGCCCGCAATCTCCTGAATTCCTGTGCAAGTTCTCGGCGTCCTCCGTGGCTTAGACCGCAGCCGAGCGCGGAGCAGAAAACTCAGCTGGCCACTTCCTCCAGCAGTTTCTGATCAATGTCGAAGTTCGAGTGCACGTTCTGCACGTCGTCATGCTCTTCCAGCGCTTCCATCAGGCGAATCATGGTCGTGGCCGCTGAGCCTTCCAGCTTAATGTAATTCTGCGGAATCATGGCCACGCTCGATGAGGCGGGCTCGATTCCCGCCTTCTTCACCGCCTCCAGAACCGCTTCGTAGGCGGAAGGGTCGGTCAGAACTTCCCAGTTCTCGCCATCGTCGCGCAGATCGTCGGCTCCCGCGTCCAGCACAATGGCCATCAGGTCGTCTTCTTTGGCCGCAGCCTTGGGTACCACGATGTCGCCCTTCTTGTGGAACATCCATGCGACCGCCCCCGCCTCGGCCATGTTGCCGCCATTTTTGCCGAAGACGTGGCGGATCTCGCTCACCGTGCGGTTGCGGTTGTCGGTATTGATATCCAGCAGCAGCGCCACTCCGCCCGGCCCGTAACCCTCCAGGGAAAATTCCTCGTAGGTGGCGCCCGGCAGTTCGCCCGTGCCCCGCTGCACCGCCCGCTTGATGTTATCGGCCGGCATATTCTCTGCCTTGGCCGCGGCAATGGCAGTGCGCAGCCGCGGATTGGTATCCGGGTCGCCCCCGCTCTTGGCGGCAATGCTGATTTCTTTGATCAGCCGGGTAAAAATCTTGCCGCGCTTGGCGTCCAGCGCGCCCTTCTTGTGCTTGATGGTGGCCCATTTGGAATGGCCAGACATAGTTAAACCTCGTATGCAAAGAACTTGAATTGTGTTGATCGGTGATCGCTGAGCGTGATCGCTGATCGAATACCGCAGGTCGAAGAATTCGCCCCAAGGGAGATCAAGAGGAGATCACCTGAGCCTCGCACACCGCAGGCGAAACAAAATTATAGCACGCGCTGCCGGGCGCCCTTTCCGGCCGAAACCTCATCCTTCCCCTACGTCAGGGAAAACCCGTGCCCGCTCCGGCCGGCCCTCATCGCTTCATGTAAAACTTTAAGATTACATTTCAAAGACCAGCAAATTACAAAATGTTACAAATCATGACATCCGCAGACCCTTGCTTGTGTTCATCTAAGTGACCGGAACCCAGGAAGCTCCCCCCAGGGAATCGTGCAAGACCTGTTAGAAGCCCCCCCGCTTTGCCGGGAAGACGCGCTGTGGTCCGGCCTCGACTTCACTGTCGCCGATGAGGAAACGTTCGCGCGCGAACAACAGGCGGCGGGCGATTCTGTGCATTTCCACCGCGGCGTGTGGTGGCGGGGGCTGCGCTATGGCTTCTGCCAGCCCTGTTTTCCCCTGCGCCTCATTGATCATCGGGAAGCCTGGCCTCACGGCTTGCGGGCGCCCCTCGGATTCATGCACCTCGCCCGCCCGGGCTCGCCCGCCAACGCCGTTTACCGCAGCATTGCGCGCGAGCAGGTCCACGCCTACTCGCTCCAGCAGGTGGATAAGAAACGCCGCAACCTGGTTCGCTCTGCCTTGTCGCGCCTCGAAGTCCGGCCCGTCCAGAGCCTGGCTGAGCTTGCCGCCGAGGGCTACCAGGTGTACCGCAGCTGGCGCGAACGCACCGGCTGGGGGCGCAGCAAGGCCCGCCCTCAGGTCTTTAGCTCATGGATCACCAGCGCCTTCCGCCGGCCCAGGCGCTTCGTGCTGGGCGCTTACCTGGAGGATAAGCTGGTGGCCTTCATGCTGCCTTGCGCCGCGCATAATGTGGCCTTCGTCTCTTTCGTCGCCAGTCATTCCTCGGCTCTTTGGGCGCACCCCAACGATGCCCTCTACCATGCCTTCCTCTGCATTGCCCGGCAAACTCCCGGCATCACCACCGCGGATATGGGCCCAGCCTCCAGCAAACCCTCGCTCGATAAATTCAAGCTCGATTACGGAGCCATTCGCCAATCGCCCTGCTACGTCTGGATGAATCCTGCCGTCCGCCTTCTCGTCGGCTCGCACATCAAGCAGCGTTATCCCTGGCTGCAGCTTTCCGCAGCCTGCTAAACGGCCCTCGACATATCCCACACTCTCAACACCGCCTCGGCCGCGCGCTCCGCCGGATGCGCTCCTCCATTTCCCCGCAGCCGTGCCTTTACCCCCGCCAGCCCCTCCAGCATCCTGTCCCGTGCCGGGCCGTCGGGAAGAATCTGGTTGAGCTCCGCCACCACCTTGGCCGCGGTAAAGTCCTGCTGCACCAGTTCCGGCACGACCTCCTCGCCCGCGATCAGGTTGACCATGGCAAAGTGCGAGACCTTCACCCGCCCTCGACCGAGCAGGTAGGTCAGCGGAGTCACGCGGTAAACCATCACGAAGGGCGTGGCCATCATCGCCGCCTCTACCGTCGCCGTGCCGCTCGCGATAATTCCTGCGCGCGAGTGATAGAGTGCCGCCAGCGCCTCCGGAACCAGCCGTACCGTAGTCAATTTGGCCAGCAGCGGCTGCAGAAAGCTGCGCTCGAGCGTGGGCGCCATCGGAAGCACAAATTCATACGCCCGCCCAAACTGGGCCGCGGCCTCGAGCATCGTTGGCAAGTTCATGCCAACTTCCTTCACCCGGCTGCCCGGCATCAGGGTGATCCAGTGCTTTTCCGCGTCCAGCCCGTGTTGCCCGGCATACTTGCCCCGGTCGGCCGCCTCGCGCGGCAGGCTGGCGGAAGAAAGCTCGGCCAGCGGATGCCCCACAAAGGTCGCATCCACCCCGCGCTCGCAAAAGAACTTCTCCTCAAAGGGAAAGATCACCAGCGCCTTGCTGACATTTTTTCTCAGCAGCTTTACCCGCCCCTGTCGCCATGCCCAGAACTGCGGGGCCACGTAATACACCACTGGAACTCCGCGCTTGCGCATCTCGCGCGCCACCCGCCAGTTGAAGGCCGGCGAATCAATCACGATGGCGAGGTCAGGCTTGCGCTTGTCGGCTTCGCCGATCAGCTTGTGAAACAGCCGCCAGATTTTTGGCAGATGACCGAGAATTTCCGTAATGCCCACAACTGAAAGATCCTTGGCGTCTACTACGATGTCGCAGCCGGCGGCACGCATCTTTTCGCCGCCGGCGCCGAAGAACTCGATCTCCAGGCCGGCTTGTGCAGGGGCGGCCGACTTCTGCGGTTTGGCCGCCGGGTCAGGCAGAGTCTCTGTGGGGACAGCCGCCCCCGGCTCTCCGGCGGAGCGAAGCTCCGCAGTCCGCCGCCGTAGCGCCTCCATCAGCTGCGCGCCATACATCTCCCCCGAAGCCTCGCCGGCTGAAATGAGAATCCGCACCGTAGCATTGTAAAGCTCGCGCTCCGGCCATCCCCGAGGCACAGCCGGTGTGGGGAGAGCCGCCCTCGACGGTTCGGTCCTGAGCTCTGGCATAGTCTTCGCGGAGGTGGTCTTCCCTGCTGTTAAAGCTTTTTCATCCTGCGGGCTGCTTCCGCCATCTACTTGAGGTACTCTTTGGTTAACCATGGCCGCTCAGGAAGAAGAGGTTCTCGGGAAAGCCTATGACAGCCGCCTGATGAAGCGGCTGATCACGTATCTGCGGCCCTATAAGTGGCAGGTGGGACTGGCCCTGGGTTCCATCTTTCTCAAGGCCGGGGCGGACGTGCTGGGCCCATATCTGACCAAGGTCGCCATTGACCGCTACATGGCGCCGGTGAAGGGGGCGCATTCCTGGCTGGGCGACCACCTGAGCCCACAGCCGCTGACCGGCGTCGCGCAGATCGCCGCCATCTATGTAAGCCTGCTGGTCTTCGCCTTCCTGCTCGAATTCCTGCAGACCTACTACATGCAGTGGACCGGGCAGATGGTGATGTTCGACCTGCGCAGCCAGATTTTTCGCCACCTGCAGCGCATGCACATCGGCTTCTACGACAAGAACCCCGTCGGCCGCCTGGTCACGCGCGTCACCAACGACGTGGATGCGCTGAACGAGATGTTCACTTCGGGCGTGGTTTCGATTTTTGAAGACGCCTTTGTCCTGATCGGGATCATCGCCGTCATGCTGCGCATGAACACGCGGCTGGCGCTGATTACCTTTGCCGTGCTGCCGCTGATCGCCTACGCGACCAAGGTTTTCCGCGACCGGGTGCGCGACTCTTACCGGCGGATTCGCGTGGCCATTGCCCGCATCAATGCCTACCTGCAGGAGCATGTGAGCGGCATGACAGTTCTGCAGCTCTTCAATCGCGAGGAGCGGGCTTACCAAAAGTTTTCCGAGGTCAACGCCAGCCACATGGAGGCTTACAAAGATGCCATCCTGGCGTACGCGGTGTACTACCCCGTGGTGGAACTGCTGTCTTCGGTGGCGATTGCGTGCATCATCTGGTTCGGCGGCATTGAGGTGATGCGGGTCGAGGGAATCCATGCCCCGGCGGTTTTGGCCTCGCACGCCACCCTGGGCGTGCTGGTCGCCTTCATCCAGTATGCGCAACGCTTCTTCCGGCCGATTCAGGACCTGAGCGAAAAGTACAACATCCTGCAGGCGGCCATGGCTTCGAGCGAGCGCATCTTCAAGCTGCTGGATACGCCGGCGGAAATCACCTCGCCGGCGGTCACTAGATCGCCGGACGGGCCGGGGCGGATTGAATTTGACCATGTGTGGTTTGCCTACAGAAACCTCGAGCCCGGCGATGCTGCTGTGGGGACGGAGCTTCGCTCCCTCGGCACGGGGCTGACCCCCGCCCCCACACCGCCAATGCCGGGCGCGGGCGGGCCCGATTGGGTGCTGCGCGACGTGTCGTTCGCCATCGAACCGGGGGAAACTGCGGCCATCGTGGGCCATACCGGGGCCGGCAAGACCACGATCATCTCGCTGCTGATGCGCTTTTACGACGTGCAGAAGGGCGCCATCCGGATTGACGGCGTGGATATCAGGGAAATGGACCTCAATGAGTTGCGCCGCCGCTTCGGCGTGGTGCTGCAGGATCCGTTCCTGTTCACCGGCACCGTCGAAAGCAATATTCGCCTGGGCACGCAATGGATTGCCGAGGAGGATGTGGAAAAGGCGGCGGAAGACGTGAACCTGGGCGACTTCATCCGCAGCCTGCCGGGCGGTTTCAAGGAGGAAGTGCGCGAGCGCGGTTCCACCCTTTCGACCGGACAGAAGCAGCTGATTTCGTTTGCCCGGGCGCTGGCCCACGATCCGAACATTCTGATTCTGGATGAAGCCACTTCGAGCGTAGATACCGAGACCGAGTTTCGCGTGCGCGACGCTCTCAGCCGTATGGTGGAAGGGCGCACCTCAGTCATCATTGCCCACCGGCTCTCGACCGTGCAGCGGGCCAGTAAAATTATCGTGATGCACAAAGGTCAGTTACGGGAGATGGGCAGCCACCAGGAGCTGCTGGCCGAGCGCGGCATTTACTACAAGCTCTACCAGTTGCAGTACAAAGACCAGGAACTGGGTGTGGAGCGGGCACCCTCGCCCGCTAGTCCGGAAGTTACCGCCAGCGCGGACGACTGAGCCTGCATTTCCCACCCCGCTCACGGGGGCAACCTGCGATATTGGCGGCGGAGAGCGGTCTGCTGGCTCGGCGGTGCTGGAAGCGAGTTTCTGACGCCCACCCATTGCACCATTCCCGGTGCAACTGACAAAATCTTGTCAAGCCCCTCAAAGCGCCAAAATTCTCCCAACCTTATGACTCCGCTGGAAATATAAAGTTATGGTTTATGTCCCATTTCTCCCCGCCAATTTGCTATTCTGGAGTTATAGAGAAAACAAAGGCGCAGGCCCATACGGTCTGCGCCTCTTTCTTTGCGGGAAGGGGCATCGGAGACCATGGCGCAGCGGGATTTCAGGGGAGAGTTCGGGCTCCTGAGGGACGGGCCCGCCTCGACAACGATGGCTGCGACGTCGTCGTGGATGTCACTGGGGCTTGCTGCGGGTACAGGTGAAGTCGCACTGGGGTGCGCTCAGGCGGGCGGCGGATATCACCTCCGGGCTGATCCTCGCTGGCAGTGTTGTTACCGCCACGATGAAATTGATCGGTTGGTGGCTTACATCGCCCCCGAAGTTGTCTGGTATGTCTTTCCACCCCGCGCCTTTCAGGAGATGAAGAGTATGTGCTTGTTTTCGCATCGTGGCCGGAAGAGGGCGGATTTGGAGCGGTGCGGCGAGGCTTTGGGCGCCCTTCATGGCGCGAAACGGCCGGGATAATGTGCGTGGCAGACATTTACCTTCCCCCGGCTTTCGGCCGAAGTTAAAATCTGCAGTGTCATCACGCGTGGGGGATTGAATGGCCGATACCGCAACCACCAGCATTGATTCGGTTCTGCAGGAACAGCGCAAATTCGAGCCGCCCGAGGAATTCCGGCGCCATGCCTACATCAAGAGCCGCGAGGAGTATGAGCGCATCTACCGCGAGTCCATCGAGCAGCCGGAGAAATTCTGGGGCCGGAGCGCGGAAGAATTGCACTGGTTCAAGAAGTGGGAGAAAGTGCTGGAGTGGAATTGCCCCTGGGCCAAGTGGTTTGTGGGCGGGCAGATCAATCTTTCCTACAACTGCCTGGATCGCCACGTGCAAACCTGGCGCAAAAATAAGGCCGCGCTGATCTGGGAAGGTGAGCCGGGTGAGATTCGCACGCTTAGCTATCAGCAACTGCACGTCGAAGTACAGAAATTTGCCAACGTGCTGAAGTCGCTGGGGGTAAAAAAGGGCGACCGGGTTGCCATCTACATGGGCATGACGCCGGAGCTGCCCATCGCCATGCTGGCCTGCGCCCGCATTGGCGCACCGCATACGGTAATTTTCGGCGGTTTCGCGGCCAACGCGCTGGTGGACCGCATTCATGATTCGCAGGCCAGCGCGGTGATCACCCAGGATGGTTCGTATCGCCGCGGCTCGGAAGTCAAATTGTTTCCCGCTGTGGAAGAAGCGCTGAAGTCGTGCCCCTCGGTGAAGCACGTGGTGGTGTACCAGCGCACCGGCTCGGCCATCCATATGCAATCCGGGCGGGATCACTGGTGGCACGAGCTGATGGCCAAAGCACCCGGCCTTTGCCCGGCGGAGGCGCTCGATGCCGAGCACCCGCTTTACATCCTTTACACCTCGGGCACCACGGGCAAACCCAAGGGATTGGTGCACACTACCGGCGGGTATTCAGTGGGAACATATCTCACCACCAAGTGGGTTTTCGATCTGAAAGATGAGGACACCTACTGGTGTACAGCCGATATTGGCTGGGTGACGGGGCACAGCTACATCGTGTATGGGCCGCTGCAGAATGGCGCGACCTCGCTGCTGTACGAGGGCGCGCCCAATTTTCCGCAGTTCGACCGCTTCTGGGAGATTATCGAGCGCCACCGCGTCAACATTCTCTACACTGCGCCTACCGCCATCCGCACTTTCATCAAGTGGGGCGACGAGTGGCCCAAGAAGCACGACATGAGCAGCTTGCGCCTGCTCGGCACCGTGGGCGAACCGATCAATCCCGAAGCCTGGATGTGGTACCGCGAGGTCATTGGCGGGGAGCGCTGCCCCATCATTGATTCCTGGTGGCAGACGGAAACCGGGCACATCATGCTGACGCCGTTGCCGGGCGCCATCGCTACCAAGCCGGGATCGGCGACGGTGCCGTTTCCGGGCGTGGTGCCCGAGATTGTGAACATGGAAGGCAAAGCGGTGCCCGAGGGAGCGGGTGGGTTTCTCGTTCTGAAGCAGCCGTGGCCGGGCATGGCGCGGACGATCTACGGCGATCCGGAGCGCTACGTGAAACAGTACTGGTCGCAGATTCCCGGCATGTACTTCACGGGAGATGGCGCGCGCAAAGACCAAGACGGCTACTTCTGGGTGATGGGGCGCGTGGATGACGTGATCAACGTCAGCGGGCACCGCCTGAGCACCATGGAAGTGGAGTCGGCACTGGTGGCGCACGAGGCGGTGGCCGAGGCAGCCGTCGTGGGCCGGCCGGATGAGATCAAGGGCCAGGCGATTGCGGCGTTCGTGACGCTGGAGCAGGGGCGGGAGGCCAGCCCCGCGTTGAAGGAAGAATTGAAGAAGTGGGTGACGAAGGAGATTGGCGCGCTGGCCCGGCCGGATGATATCCGCTTCACCGACATGCTGCCCAAGACGCGCAGCGGCAAGATCATGCGGCGGCTGCTGCGCGAGTTGGCCTCAAGCGGCGAGGTCAAAGGCGACATGACCACGCTCGAAGATTTCAGCGTGATCACAAGGCTGAAGCAGCAGGAAGAGTAGGCGTGCCCCGATGTCTTCCTGAGGTCCTTAGCCAGTACGCTACTTCATGCTGCTCTGTTGCATCTCTCCGGAATTCACCTGCTCGGCCTGCTGCAGGTGCGACTGCAACGTGGGCAAAGTATCGCTGGCAAAGCTCTTGACGTTGGCATGACCGAAGTTGCTTTCCTGCTGGAAGGCGGCGATGTCGGCCTTGTGGTCCTTCACCATGTCTTTCATGTAGGCTTTGTCGAACTTTTCGCCAGTAAGCTTTGAGAGCATGGCCCTGGTGGCCTTTTCTTTGGCGCCGGGCTGGCTGGGCAGAGTCACGTTGTCTTTGGCTGCGACCTGCGCCAACTGTTCATTGGCTTTGCTGTGGTCGGTGATCATGCGCTGGGCGAACTCGCGAACCTCCTGGTTGGAAGAGTTCTTCAGCGCCAACTGGCCGAGCTGGACTTCCATTTCGCCGCCCTGCGCCGCCTCTTTCATGAATTTCTTATCGGCCAGGGTGAGCGACGAAGAGCTTTTTCCCATAGTGTTCATGGTGCCGGCCGTTGCGGGATCGCTTTGCGACATCGAGCTCTGCGCCAGCCCGGCGGGAACGCTGATCAGGAAGCTGAGCGCGCCGAGAGCAAGAAACCGTCTGATGACTGACATGTGCAAACTCCTTTGGGCAGGTAGCCGTTAGGGGCCCCAGCTTCCAGATATAAAGGCGCGAGGGAACAATCGCCATCGAACGTGAACTGTAAAGCCGGGATAAAAAGGCCGTATCTGGTTGCAGTCCGCAAAGCCGAGTTTCGATGGCATTAGGCAGGCTTAATGATGGCAGAGTGAGCCTGCGTGACCGCGGCGGGTTCCCGCGATCAGGCTATGACCGGATTCCACTGGGCTGAAAGCGCCCGGCGGCTGCGAACCCCCGGGAAACACGTCCTCTTCCTAAAGAACCGGGCAACCCTGCCGATGGAAAACTACGCCAAGCCATCCCTCTGACTCCTGTAGGGAGGAGGAAAGCAACATGCAGGCAGCCGGCGTTTCCCTATCAGAACAGGGTGGTTGGCTGACGCTGCGACTGGAGGGCCAGGCGGGCATGGAAGCCGCCGAACTGCTGCAGCAGCGGCTGCAGGCGGCCGCCCCCGGGCAAAGTCTGGCCATTGACTGGGGACCTGCTGAGCACGTGCACGGCAGCGTGCTGCAGGTTTTGCTGGCGTTTCGCAATTCCCTGGTGCAGCGCGGGTTGGCGGTGGCGGTGATCCGCGACAATCCGTCGGTCCGTGAATATTTACGGCTCTCGGGCCTGGGGCAGTATTTCCCTGCCCCGGCCGATGCGCCCGAACCTTCGAGCAGGGGCAGTCATGGCTAAGAAAGCACTCATCGTGGATGACTCGGTCACCATGCGGCAAATGATCTCTTTCACCCTGAAGGAAGCGCAGTTCGAGGTGCAGGAGGCGGAAAACGGCGCCGACGCGCTGAAGAAGCTGGACGGCGGCATTCCCGACCTGATTCTTACCGACCTGAATATGCCGGTGATGGACGGCATCACGTTCATCAAGAATGCGCGGGCGCTGAACGGGGCGAAATACATTCCCATCCTCATGCTGACCACAGAAAGCCAGGCGGAAAAAAAGGCGGAGGGCAAAGCGGCCGGAGCCACGGGATGGATCGTGAAGCCGTTCGATCCGCCCAAGCTTCTGGCCGTGATCGGCAAGGTGTTGCCTTGAGGCCGCGCCATGAAGATTGACCTGGCGCGATTCCACGAGACCTTCTTTCAGGAGGCCGCCGAGCATGTGAACACCATGGAATCGGGGCTGCTCAGCCTGGGCAAAGGGCCGGCCGACCCGGAAGTTCTGAACGCAATTTTCCGGGCCGCGCACTCCATCAAGGGAGGCAGCGGAACCTTCGGCTTCGAAGACATCACCCGGTTCACGCACCGCCTGGAAGAGTTGCTGGATGGGATGCGCCAAGGCAAAGTGGAGCCGACGCCAGAGCGCGTTCAACTGCTGCTGCGCTCCTGTGACGGCTTGCGCGGCCTGCTGGGAGCGGCCGAGAGCGGCGGTCCTCCGCCCGCGGAGTGCGAAGAGCTGCTGGAGAACCTGGCGGTGGCGCAGCGCAGCGGAGAGTTCTCGGCCAGCGAGCCGCATCGGTTGCGCGCCTGGGACCCGAAGATCAAGTTTGGCGGGCAGATGGGCTATGTAATCCGGTTCGCGCCGGCGCGAGATCTGTTCCACGAAGGCATGGACCCGCTGCTGGTACTGCGCGAGCTGGCGCACCTGGGCACCCTGGAAGAAGTGACCGCCGACCTTTCGCAGCTGCCAGCCTTCGCTGAATTGCAGGCCGATACCTGCTACCTGGCATGGAACCTGCGGCTGATTACCGAAAAAGAGCCGGACGAAGTGCATGACGTCTTCGCCTTCGTGGAAGACGGCGCCGAGATCAAGATCGAGACGCTGCATCCGGCGGAGCAAGCCGCCGCCGAAGACGGCGGGGCGAAGAGCCAGCGCGCGGCGGCGCCCGGAGGGGCGCGGCGCCAGCATAGCCGCGATGCCGCCTCCATTCGGGTTTCGACGGAAAAAGTGGACCAGCTGATCAATCTGGTGGGGGAGCTGGTGATTGCGCAATCCATGACGGTCGAGATCGTGAACCACTTCAGCCCGGAGCGGTTGCACGAGCTGCAAAGCGCACTGCATGAAGTGGGGCGCAACACGCGCGAGGTGCAGGAGCGGGTGATGAGCGTGCGCATGCTGCCGGTGGGCACGATTTTTTCCCGCCTGCCGCGCGTCGTGCACGATATTGCCAACGCGTCAGGAAAGCAAATTCACGTGGAAATGTCGGGCGAAGACACGGAGCTGGACAAGACCGTGCTCGAAGGCATGATGGACCCTTTGACGCACCTGGTGCGCAACTCGGCCGATCACGGCATCGGCACCCCCGAGGAGCGGCGGGCGGCGGGCCGGCCGGAGCAAGGAATCATCCGCATTGCGGCGCGGCACGAGGGCGGCAACGTGGTGATCGAAGTCTCCGATGACGGCAACGGCCTGAACCTGGCGCGCATTCGCGAGAAAGCCATGGAGCGCGGTCTGATGACAGGCTCCGAAGAGCTGACCACGGAACAGATTCAGGCCCTCATTTTTCATCCCGGCTTTTCCACGCGAGATACGGTCAGCGAGGTCTCTGGGCGGGGCGTGGGCATGGACGTGGTGCGCAAGAACGTGGAGGCGCTGGGGGGAATCGTCACGCTGAAGAGCGTGGAAGAAAAAGGCACGACGGTGGGCATCCGGCTGCCCCTGACCCTGGCGATTCTCGAGGGGCAGCTGGTGCGAGTGGGAAGGCAGACCTACGTGCTGCCGCTGGTTTCGATCGTGGAGTCTATTCGCCCCTTGCGCGAGCAGGTGATCACGGTAGCGGGCGAAGGCGAGGTGGTGATGGTGCGGCAGGAGCCGATTCCGCTGCTGCGCCTGCACCGCCTGTTCGGCGTGAGCACCGAAGTGGTGGACCCCTGGCGCGGTCTGGTGGCGGTAATCGAGCATGAAGGCAGGCGCTTTGCCTTGCTGGTGGATGAGCTGCTGGGCCAGCAGCAGGTGGTGATCAAGAACCTGCAGGCGAACTTCCGCCGGGTGCAGGGAACGATGGGCGCGACCATCCTGGGGGATGGCTGCGTGACCCTGATTCTGGACGTGGCCGGGCTGGTGGAGCT
>Ga0335080_10005914_pt1 | contig 12644 bp, 12 predicted proteins | sample Lox_Sample_34_FD_206720 | JGI IMG/M metagenome (GOLD analysis project Ga0335080, IMG submission 206720) | Soil microbial communities from Loxahatchee National Wildlife Refuge, Florida, United States - Lox_Sample_3.4 | ecosystem: Environmental > Terrestrial > Soil > Wetlands | place: USA...
TGGTCCCCAGTTCGCCGGCAAGGTCGGCCGACGTGACGGAGCCGAAGAGCTGGCCGTTCTCGCCGGACTTGCGGGTGAACACGAGCACGACAGGCTCGAGCTTGGTGACGAGTTCCTCCGCCTGGGCTTTCTCGGTGGCGGAACGACGGGCGGCGGCTGCCTTCATCTGCTCGATGACAGCCTTGTTCGCCAGGGTGGCCTGCAGCGCCAGCTTGCGGGGCAGCAGGAAGTTGCGGCCGTAGCCGTCGGCCACTTTGACAACATCGCCGCGGTGGCCCAGGTTGGCTACGTCTTCTTTCAGGATGACTTCCATTTCTCTACTCTCCAGAGGTAACGAGCAGCGCTCACCCCTCCCCACGAGCCCTTAGACGCTGGATGGGCCTGGTGGTTGCGCCGCGATGGATTCTACATCGACGTTCGGGAAATTGTCGCCCGCCTTGTGCAAACTGCGCCTACAACTAAAGCGTCAGCCCCGCGCGGCCTCTGCCGTGACTCCCACCTTGGCGAACAAAACCGTCCGCAGCGGTGGGGTCCACTGTCTAGTGGTGAGTCGCGAACGGCAGGAGGGCAATGTTCCGGGCCTGCTTGATCGCACGGGTGAGCCGGCGCTGGTGGGTGGTGCACACCCCAGTCAGGCGGCGGGGCACAATCTTCCCGCGCTCGGCCACAAACCCTTGCAGCAGACGGACATCGCGATACGGGATGGCGTCGATCTTCTCGGTGCAGAACTTGCACACCTTCTTGCGGCGGAAGAACTTGCCGCGGCCGCCGGGTCCGGGACGTGGGCCGCGGGCCGGGGCGCCTTGCGCTGGTGCGCCCGCTTCGGGCGCCTTGCCTTGAACTTCATCTGCCATGGTGGTTCCTTTTCTTAGCTGGTAGCTACTGGCTCCTAGCTTCCGGCTAAGAGCGGTGAAATGAGCCGATTGGGGCCGGAGCGAATGGTGTTCGAGGGATCAGGCAACAGGAATAGAAAACTTCGCAGTTGCCGTGTTTCCCCTAATCCCTATTCCCTGATCCCTGCCTTACGCGCTGGCCTGGACGGTTTCGGTGGTCTCCGCCGCCGGCGGATGCGCGGCAGCCTCAGCGCTCACCTTGCGGCGAGTTCCGCGGATGGCCTTGATCTTCGCCAGACGCTTCTCCTCTTCGTCCATCCGCACGGTGATGAACTTGATCACCGGCTCGGATACGCGCAGGCGGCGCTCCAGTTCGGCCACCACCGGGCCGCCGGCCTCGATGGTCAACAGCACATAGTTGCCGTCCGAGAACTTGCGAACCAGGTAGGCGAGCTTGCGCCGGCCCATCTTCTCAGTCGACTTGACCACGCCGCCGCCGTTGGTGACGGTGGTGGTAAAGCCCGCGATCAGCTTGTCGACTTCCTCATCGACCACGTCGGGCCGAATGATAAACATAACCTCATACAAACGAGACATCCGTTATCTCTTTCCGCCCGCTTCGTTCCTTGCGAGCCATGTGCATCTCTTCAGTTCTCAGTTCACAGTTCCTGACGTCGCTCCGCCCGCTTTCTATTCCCTGTTCCCTGATCCCTGTTCCCTGTCTTTCCGATTGAACTCATTCATCGCCGGCCCCGGTCCCTCCTGGATGATGCGCCGGACTGCCGTAGCCACCCGGTCAAGAACTTCATCCAAAACCGCCAGGTCCGTCTTGCGCATTGGCGACAGCAGGTAGTCTTTTCCGCCCCGCATGCTCGCGCCCGCTGCCACTGCTTCCGGAGGGAGGTCTGGTCCTACCCCTATGCGCAATCGCAGCCACTCCTGGGTTCCGAGGGCGGCGGTCACGCTGCGGGCTCCGTTGTGTCCCGCAGGCGAACCGCGTTCCCTGATCTTGATCTTGCCCAGCGTCAGGTCCAACTCGTCGTAAACGACCAGCAGGTCCCGCGCAGGGTCGGCTTCGAACTCCCTGATCAGGGCGGCTACTGACGACCCGCTCAGGTTCATGTACGTCTCCGGCTTGGCCAGAACGATGTCCCGCCCCCCTATCCGGATGGCGGCGGTCACCGCCCGGCACCGCCGGTTCTGGACCACAACGCCCTCCTGCTCGGCGATGCGGTCGATGGCCATGAACCCCGCATTATGCGGCGTCCAGAAATACTCCGGCCCCGGATTGCCGAGCCCCACCACTAGGAAAGGTCCTGACGGTGGAGACCACCCCAGCGACGAAGACCTGTCGCTGGGGACCCCGGTTGGCGCGGGCACGGATGAACTTGCCTCTTCTGCCAAGGCTTACTTCTTGCCGCCTTCCGGCTTCTTGCCCGCTTCCGGCTCGGCTTCCGTCTTGCCCTTCTTGGCCACTTCCGGCTCGGCGGGCGTTCCCGCCGCCGCTCCGGCAACCGCTTCCGCTCCGGCTTCCGCGGTGGGAGCAACTTCTTCGCGGATGGTAATCACGTGCGCCACCGTCGCGTCTTCCGATTCCAGGTACTTGATCTTCTCGGAATGCGGCAGACCGCTCACTCGCAATACTTCGTGCAGATCGAGGTGGGAGATATCCACGTCGATGTGGCTGGGGATATCCGCGGGCAGGCACTCGATTTCCACCTCGCGCAGAACCTGGTCCAGGATGCCTCCATGCGTCTTCACGCCCACTGGCACCCCCATCAGCTTCACGCGGACGCTCACCTTCAGCGCCTTGTCCATCGCGATCCGCTTCAGATCGATGTGGATCAGGTGATCCTTGATCGGCTCCCGCTGCCAGTCCACGATCATGGCCTTCACCGGCGACTTGTCGCCCAGATCGACATCGAAAATCGTGTTGTGGCCGGTCTCGGAGAAAAGGATCTTCGAGATGTGCTTGGGATCGACCTCAACGGCCACCGCATCATGGCCCACGCCGTACAGCACGGCCGGAATCTTGCCCGCAGCGCGTACACGGCGCGCCGCATTCTTGTTGAACTTCCCCGTACGGGGCTTGGCAGTTACTACTTCAGGCATTCGTCTCTCTTTTCTCTGTCGGGCACGGTCCGCTTCCGGTGCCGCTCCCTTTGTTAGCGCCAGGGGTCAGGGGTCAGGGATCAGGGGTCAGGGGTCAGCAAAAACCAGACCTCCAACACATCAGCTCCTCGCCATTGGCTTCGTTGTAGTTTGGGTCACTGATCCCTGAACCCTGATCCCTGACCCTGTTCCTCAAGAAAACAGCGTACTCACGCTCGTTTCCATGTGGATGCTCTCGATGGCTGCGCCCAGCAGGCCGGCAATCGACAGCACCTTGATCTTCGACAGCTTCTGTCCCGCTTCCCGCAGCGGAATCGTGTTAGTCACCACCACTTGCTGTAATGGCGAGGCGGCAATCCGATCGATCGCCGGTCCCGACAGCACCGCGTGGCTGGCGCAGGCGTAAACCGCGGCGGCGCCATTCTCGATCAGCGCATCCGCCGTCTTCACCAGCGTGCCGGCGGTGTCGATAATGTCGTCGATGATGAGGCAGGTCTTGCCATGCACATCGCCAACCACGTGCATCACCTCGGCGACGTTCATGTCGGTGCGGCGTTTATCCGTGATGGCCAGCGGGGCCCCCATCTTCTGCGCAAAGAACCGGGCACGCTCCACGCCGCCGGCATCCGGTGAAACCACGATCAGATTGGGCAGCTTCAGTTCCTTGAAGTAACTCACCAGCACCGGGCTGGCAAACAGGTGATCCACCGGGATGTTGAAAAAGCCCTGGATCTGCGCCGCATGCAAATCGACGAACAGCGCCCGGTTGGCTCCGGCGGTTGTCAGCAAATCCGCGATGAGCTTGGCGCTGATGGCCACCCGAGGGCGGTCCTTGCGATCCTGGCGCGCGTAGCCGTAATAGGGAACCACCACTGTGATGCGGGCGGCCGAGGCGCGCTTGAGCGCATCGATCATCACCAGCAATTCCACCAGGTGCTGGTCCACCGGGTAGCAAGTGGGCTGGACGACAAAGACATCCACACCGCGAACATTCTCGAGCAGTTGGAAATAAACTTCGCCGTCGGCGAACCGCTGCAGCTTGGCCTCGCCCACCGGTACGCCGATGTGGCGGCCGATCTCCTCCGCCAGTGCCCGGTTGGCGGTCCCGCTGAAAAGCTTGAATCGCTTGTCCTCGCTCAGGTTCCGGGCACGCTTGCGTTCGGCGGCCGGCTTGCCCTCCCGGGCCTTCCCATCGGGCTGCAGTTGTCCGGACTGCAATGGTTCCTTCGCTCCGTCCCGGGCCGGTCCCTGCGCGTTCTGCTTGTCTTCCACTGCTGCCGTCGACAATCCCACTTCCATGCTCCAAGCACCTCCAAGCTGGTTGGCTTTGGCTGCTTAACCCGGTTATCCAGCATCCGTTACGGACGCTGCGTCTGCACCACAAACCTTGGCTGGGCGACCAGGATTCGAACCTGGATAAGTGCCTCCAAAGGGCACTGTCCTGCCATTGAACGATCGCCCAGTGTTACCCCTCGCCATGTCATCCAGAGCACAGCGAAGGACCCGATTTTCGTGTCCATCCCGGACAGCCGAACGCGAGTCTCTCGCGATGAACGGACGGCTGTCAACTTACTTCAAGCATCTCGCGCCAGTACTGCTCGCGCGGCAGGCTGCGGGTGAGAAAAAACTGAACACCGGCACGTTGCACACGCTCGCAGGCGGCTTCCGCATCTTTTCGGGTTAGGTACAACCCGAAGAGCGCCGAACCGGACCCCGACAGCGAAGCATGAAGGGCTGCCTCCGGGATTCCGGGGGCCGCAAGTAGACGCCTGATCTCGGCAAGGGAAGGATGCTGGCGGAAGACAACTCGCTCGAAGTCGTTCTGGATCCAGCTCGTGATCCCGGTGCGGACAAGCGCGGACTCTTGAGGTCCCGCCAGGTCCTCCCCTTGTGCATGTTCGGGAAGGACACCGGAGGAGCCAGCCTGCTGCCGTTCCAGCGGGATTCCTCCCGCGAAAGCACTGGCGTAGGCACGGCTCAACTTGTTTAGTTTATCGGTACTTGCCTCGGGGGTCAAACCTTCGGCGGCGCATAGCGCGTCCCAGTCGCGAAATGCCTGCGGGGTCGACACCCCAACCGCGGGCGACGCCACCACACACCACACCGGCTCAATGTCAGGTAACGGATAGACCTCCTGCCCCCGATCCAGCCCCAAAACCGTCCCCCCGATGAGAAACAGGGGCACATCCGACCCCACTTTCGCAGCCATTTCCAGTCGCTTCGAAAGCCATAACTCAGGGTGCCCCAGGTCCGGGGTCCCCGCGAACGGGTCTTTGTTCGTGGGGTGGAGGTCTCGATTTTGAGACCTGGGATTCACAATCCCCAACTCGCTCTCTAATCCCACCAGCGCCGCCACCGCGTTCGCCGACCCCGCTCCCAGTCCTCCCTGAATGGGCAGCCTTTTCTCGATATGAATCTCCACTGAAGCCACGAGCCCCAGGTCGCCCAGCGCCATCTCGACCATCTTCCACGCGGTGTTCCGGCCATCCGTTGGCACGCGCCGATCGTTGGAGGTCAACCGGATCCGGGTTTCCGCCGCCGGCCGCGCCGAAACCGTAACGACGTCATGGACTTCCAGCGTCTGGTACACGGTCGCAAGGGAATGGAAACCGTCCGCTCTCGGAGCGCCGATTCCCAGCCCGAGGTTGACTTTTGCGTGCGACCGGACTTGTCTGGGCATATCGGTCCATTGTAGAGCCGGGCCAAACCGCCCCCGGTCCTGTCTGAAACTCCCCCAGCACCTATCACCGGGATGTGCGTACATTTAGACGAGCGCAGAAGGCGGGCAAGGAGCCGCGGAACCTCGTTGAAATGCCCGCCCGAAGGAGGGGCTATGAAGAACCTGCTTGGACTCGCAGTGATTTGCATCGTGGTCACCGTGCCCGGGCCCATCCGGACGCAGGAATTCAGTGCGCCGAACCAGGTCCACTCTTCGTTTATGGAAGTGACCCACGGCAGGCCCTATGTGATGGTCACCATCAACGGCAGAGGCCCATTCCGCTTCATCATCGACACCGGGACCGGCGGCGACGCCATCGTGACTTCCGAGCTTGCCGCCCAGCTTGATCTGCCGACGGTAGGCGAAGCGAGGCTGACTGATCCCACCGGCCAGGGCGGGCGAACCGCACCCCTTCGGAAGATGGACACGCTGCGCGTGGCCGGCGTTGAATTCTATTCCGTCAAGGCCATTGAACATGCTCTCCCTGTGGGTGACGGCGCCTGCCAGGGAATGCTCGGATTCACGCTCTTCCGCGATTTCCTGCTCACGCTCGATTACGTCAATGGACGGCTGGTTCTCGCCGAGGGCGAACTGACGCCTGACGGCGAACGGTCGGTCTTGCCCTTCCGCATGCCTGACGGCGTGCCCGTCGCCCGCCTGAAAATCGGCAACCGGGATGTCGAGGCGCAGATCGACTCCGGCGGCGCGGGTTTGAGCCTCCCGGAACGGCTCATCCCGCAACTCCGGCTTTCGGCCGGGCCCGCACTCTTCGGCAAAGGGGAATCGCTTTCCACGCGCTTTCAGATCAAGGTAGCCAGGCTGGCCGGCGATGTTCACCTGGGTGACATCACGATTGACCGGCCCTGGGTGGAGATCAATCCTGCCTTTCCATTGGCCAACTTCGGTTCGTGCCCGCTTCAGCACTTCATCGTGACATTCGACCAGGAGAACAAACTGGTGCGTCTCGATGGGCCTCGCAAGCGGATCACGCTGGGCGTCACGCCAACTCCCCTCCGCCTGACCAACCAGCCAGGGAATCCGGCGGAGTTGGCGCTGGTGCCGGTGGGATAAAGGCAGGCTGAGCGCTTTATCGCTGGGACCGCTTTCCTCCCTGCAATTTGCATATTAATTCGCTGTTTTGGCGCACCATAAGAACGGAGGGAAGATCCCTGGCTGTTTCGGGGTTTTCGCTGGGTCGCCCATTCTGGTGTCATCTCGAGCTCAATTTGCCTCGAGTGTGATTTACGCCATTCGCCCACCCTTCTGGTCGGACTTATGTCATGCAAAATGATTGATTTGACTCTGACAAATTACCACGGGAAGAAAAATTATTTTGGGAAGAATAAGCTGTGAAGAGGTCCGCTGGAAGCTAAGCAACTCATTCCAGACTGGTTAGCCCGCGGCACTCCTGCGCCGGCGCAGGCTGTGAGGCACAGTGTCAATCTGTAAGCCATTGGAAATAAAGAAGGTGTAGAACACACTTCACAGCCCCACTGTTTCCTGCCACGACGGGACCTTGCCCCGGACAGGCTTGCCCGGTCACGGTGCGCCAGACCTTGATACTCCCTATACAATCGAAAGGACATGATCCGTTTTTCCACCGCGGGGGAGTCGCACGGAGAGGCCCTGATTGCCTTGGTATCGGGCATGCCGGCCGGCGTTCCCATCGACCTCGACTTCGTCAATCGCGAACTGTGGCGGCGTCAGCAGGGCTACGGCCGCGGCGGCCGCATGAAGATCGAGACCGACAAGGCCCACGTGCTCTCCGGCGTCCGCCACGGCAAGACGATCGGTTCGCCCATCGCCATCGAGATCGTCAACCGCGACTGGAAGAATTGGGAAGAGAAACTGCCCGTCGAAGCCGGCGATCCCGCTAAGCATCAGGCCGTCGCCTCGCCTCGCCCCGGTCACGCCGACCTGGCGGGCGCCCTCAAGCACAACTTTCCCGACGCCCGCTACGTGCTGGAGCGTGCCTCGGCGCGTGAGTCCACCGCACGCGTGGCGGCAGGAGCCTTCGCCAAGCTGATGCTCCGCTCTCTCGGGATCGAGGTTGCCAGCCACGTGATCCGTGTGGGCCGGGTGGAACTGGAGCGTGCCGCCGCGTGGGAGGAGATCGTCTCCCTCTGCGCCCGCGACGAGGTGGTCCTATCCTGCGTGGACCCCGAAACCGAATCTCGCATGAAGGAGGAAGTGGAGGAAGCCGCCCGCACCGGAGACACCGTCAACGGCGTGTTCGAGGTGGTGGCTCACGGGGTCCCGGCCGGCCTGGGAACCTACGCCAACTGGGACGAGCGCCTTGACGGTCTGCTGGCCTGGACGGTCATGAGCCTGCAGGCGGTGAAAGCCGTGGAGATCGGCCGGGGCGTCACGGCTGCGGAGTCCTTTGGCTCGAAGGTCCACGACCCGATCCACTATTCAGCGACCGACACCGGCAGGCCCACCCGCTTCACCCGCCCCCAGAACAACGCCGGCGGCATCGAAGGCGGCGTCTCGAACGGCGAGGACATTGTGGTCCGGGGCTATCTCAAGCCCATCTCGACCCTGCGCAAGCCGCTCGAATCTGTACGCTTTGACACCCGCGAAAAAACCGCCGCAAGTTACGAGCGCTCAGACATTTGCGTCGTGCCGGCCGCGGGAGTGGCGGCCGAAGCCATGGTGGCCCTTACCATTGCCGGCCTGGCCCACGAGAAGTTCGGAGGCGACTCCCTCCTCGAGATGAAACGGAATTACGATGGATACATCGAACAAATCAGGAGCTATTAGTAGGTGATTCTCAAGATCGTGAAATACCCCGAGCCGGTGCTGCAGCAGCCGGGCGAGCCTGTAACCGAATTCAATGACGAACTGCACAAGTTGGTTGCCGACTTGTTCGAGACCATGTACTCAGCCCAGGGCATCGGTCTCGCCGCGCCGCAGGTGGCCGTCTCGAAGCGCGTGACCGTCATCGACCTCAGCATGGGAAAGGACCCCGCCCAGAAACTGGTGCTAGTGAATCCCGAGATCATCTTCCGGGAGGGCAAGCAGTACGAGGAAGAGGGCTGCCTGAGTTTCCCCGAAATTCGCGAAAAGGTGTCGCGCGCCGCCAGGGTGACCATCCGCGCCCAGGATGAAAGCGGCAAATGGTTCGAGATGGACGGCGAGGAACTGCTGTCCCGCGCCTTCCAGCACGAGATCGACCACCTCGACGGAATGCTCTTCATCTTCCGCATGAGCGGCCTCAAGCGCGACATGGCGCTGCGCAGAATCCGCAAGATGCAGCGCGAAGGTACGTGGTAGCCCTGTGAAACTTAGCGCGCACTCGGGTCTCCCAGAGCCTGCCGTGAGCTTGCCGAAGGGTCTCGATTCCGGGGCCCTCAGCGACAGGTCTTGGTCGTTGGGGTGGTTTGAGACCTGGGAAGGCACGAACCCCACTCACCCATTGTCCACGAAACCCCGATGAAACTCGCGTTCTGCGGGACTCCCCGCTTTGCCGTTCCCACCCTCGAGGCGCTGCATCGCGCCGGCCATGAAATCGCGCTGGCAGTCACGCAGCCCGACCGGCCCGTAGGGCGATCCCAGGAACTCGCGGCCCCGCCCGTCAAGCAGACCGCGATGTCGCTCGGCATTCCTGTTATGCAGCCCGACAAGATTCGCAGCAACGACCAATTCAGGGCGCAGCTGGAGTCCATCAAACCCAACGCCATCGTCGTGGTGGCGTACGGGCGCATCATTCCGCCGTGGATGCTTACCCTGCCGCGGCTGGGCTGCATCAACCTGCATGCGTCGCTGCTGCCCCGATATCGCGGCGCCGCGCCCATCCAGTGGGCCATCGCCATGGGAGAGGAGATTACCGGCAACACCACGATGCTGCTGGAAGAGGGCCTAGACACCGGGCCCATCCTGAAGCAGCAGGCCCTCATCATCCGTCCCGAACAGACGGCTCTCGATCTGTTCGAGGAGATGGCGATCGGCGGCGCCTCCCTGGTCGTCGACACGCTGGAAGGACTCGCGGACCGCACGGTAAAGCCCAGGCCGCAGGATCACTCGCGCGCTACGATGGCTCCCCTTCTGGACCGCGAAGACGGCCGCATGAATTTCCTCGAGCACACAGCGACCCAGATTAAGAACCGCTGGCGCGGTTTCCAGCCCTGGCCCGGCGCGTTCACTGCGCTCGAAGGCAGGAAGCTGATCGCGCACAAGCTCGACGTCGCGAATCGCGCTCACATCGATCCGGCCGGGACCCTCGAGCCTGCGCAGGTGGTCATCCGTGATCAGCGCATCTTTGCGGCATGTGCCGGGAGCACATGGCTCGAACTGGTCGAATTGCAGCTGGAAGGCAAGAAGCGGCTCGGCGCTTTTGAATTCCTGCGCGGTTCGCATCTGGCCACGGGTATGCGGCTGGGTTGAAACACGATGGCGCAGATCTCGGTTTCCCGCAGAGCCGCGCATGCCATTCTTCTTGCCGTTGAGGCGGGCATCGGCCATTCCGACGCCCTGTTGCGCGAAGATCCATTGATGGCGGCCATGTCTCCGGCCGATCGCCGGCTGACCACAACACTGGTGCTGGGCGTCCTGCGCTGGCAGATTCAACTGGACGAGCAGATCCACGGGTTCCTAAGCAAGCCGAATAAGAAACTCGATCCCGCGGTCCTGGTCACTCTGCGGCTGGGCGTGTTCCAGCTTCTGCACCTCGATCGCATTCCCGCGCACGCGGCCATCGATGAAAGCGTTGAACTCACCAGGCGCTCGGGGTTTCGCTCCGCGTCTGGCCTCGTTAACGCAGTCCTGCGCAGATTGGCGAATGCGATCGATGCGAACACATCATCCCCCGCGGATTCTGGGGCGGCAGCTTTGAAAGCGCACGACTTTGGTCGTGCCGCAGATGCGGCAGAATCAACTCGGGCTTTAGCCCCTGAGGGACGTTCTTTGCAATCCCTCGCCGCCCACCCAAAATGGATGGTCGACCGCTGGACGAAATTCTTCGGGGCCGACACGGCGAGCGCCATCTGCGTTCATGACCAGGCCCCGCCGATACCGGCGATTCGCCTGTCTGCACCTGAAGTGGAGCAGGAACTCGGCGAGACGGGGATCTCTCTCGCGCCCGGCAATTTGCTTGCTGCCGCGGGGATCGTTTTATCCGGCGACGTACGGGACACAGCGGCCTTTCGCGAAGGGCGTGTGCGCGTGCAGGACGAAGGATCGCAACTGGTGGCCGAGTTTGCTGGCTTGGACGATGCATCAGGGCGCAAAAGAATCTTGGATTCCTGCGCTGCGCCGGGCGGCAAGACGCTGATTCTTGCCGAACGCAACCCGGAGGCGGAGATTGTTGCCTGCGAAGCCAGCCGTCCGCGCCTGAAGCAGTTGCGCAATCGGTTGGCCGCGATCGGGAAACGGGTGGACTGCAGGCTCGCCGATGCGACCGCGCTCAGCTTCGATTCCGAATTCGACATGGTTCTTGCGGACGTGCCGTGCAGCGGTACCGGTACGCTGAGCCGGAATCCGGAGATCCGACACAGGCTCCAGCTGGAAGACCTGCCCCGCCAGGCCGAGCGCCAGCGCGCAATTCTCGCTTCCGCGCTGCGGGCCGTCCGCACCGGCGGCCGCGTCGTTTATTCCACGTGCTCGCTGGAGCCGGAAGAAAACGAGGAGGTCATCGCCGCAGTCCTGGCGCAGCACCCCACTGCGCGCTTAACGCCGATCGGGCCTGTCCTGCAGGCGCTGCGCGATCGCGGCATTCTCACCCCGGGCGGCCTCGAAAAGCTCCCGCAATGCCTGACGCCGGAGGGATTTCTGCGCCTGATTCCCGGCGCGTTCGGCACCGATGGATTCTTCATCGCTATCATCCGGAAGCTTTGAACTGCCGGAGACCCGCAACCACCAGAGGTTGTCATCCTGAGCCGCGCAGCCTCGAAGGACCCGCTTCTTGCTACTCGGGCGGTAACTTCAGCTCCGCGTACTTCTTTCCCAGCAGCGCGCACAGTGCCTCCACCACCAGTTCGTGATCGGCGCGTTGGGGCAGGCCGGAGACCGTTACGCTGCCCACTACGCCTGCGCCCACCACGCGCAGCGGAAACGCCCCGCCATGCGTGGCAAAGTCCGCCATCGGCAGGCCCTGGCTTTCGGTGAGAGTCTGGTTCTTCTGCTGTTCCTTCAGGCCGGCCACGTAGGAACTATGGTGGAAACGCGCCACCACGTTGTTTTTGCGGCGCACCCACTCGACGTTGTCGGGCGAGGTTCCATCCATGGCCGCATAGAAGAGCGGCTGGCCGAAGCGGCGAATATCGATGACCACGGGGAGATTGCGCTCGGCCGCCGTTGTTCGAAGACGCGAACCCAATTCCCATGCGGTCTGCGCGTCGAGACGCGGCAATTCGAGCTCGCGTTCCTGCTGCGCAATCTTCTGGAGATCTTCGTTCAGCCCCATTTCCGCCTGCCTTTCAGTAGACCATCCTAGGGCAATTCCTGAGTTTCCGTGCCCTTACCCGTTCCGTGCAAGGTCGCCGCTCGCTGGTGATCGCGTCGGCTCGGATGCAATGGCTTCGGGATACAGCGACTCAGGAATGCGATAAGCCGGCGATTTGTGTTCCGCACTGGTGTGGATGTAACTGCTCCTGGCTTCTGCTTGAGTTATAGATAAATGCCGCTTAGTCCATCTGGGGAGTTGTGGAGACCTGAACTGAGGTTAATATTAGCTTGGAGATTTCCCGGGCCCTTTCAAGCACCCTTTTCTCGAGCATCCCTTTAGGAGAACCAGATGAAAGTGAGTAAGAGCAAGGTCCTCTGCCTGTCGGCGGGACTCGTTGGGCTGGTGATCGCGGGCGTTGGCATGGCCTCCGCTCAGGATGTCTACAAAGTCAACTATTTTTCCAACAACGGCGTCACCGCGACTCTTCCCGGTGTCACTGCCGCCGCGATAACAGTCGCCGCTCCAGACGCAACAGCCCGAATCGACAATCCCGGCCTGACGTATGGAAACCTCTGCGCGATGATCTATGTGTTTG
>Ga0335080_10005915_pt1 | contig 12643 bp, 11 predicted proteins | sample Lox_Sample_34_FD_206720 | JGI IMG/M metagenome (GOLD analysis project Ga0335080, IMG submission 206720) | Soil microbial communities from Loxahatchee National Wildlife Refuge, Florida, United States - Lox_Sample_3.4 | ecosystem: Environmental > Terrestrial > Soil > Wetlands | place: USA...
CAAAGGACGCGCGTGGCCTGATAGCCGAAGTCGCGATGCGCGGCGATGAAGCGATAGAACGCTTCGCTGGCGGGCGCGGCCAGGGGGATGTGCTCGTAAGCTCGGAACAGCCACGCGAAGCCGGGCGCGGCGGACGCGATACGAAAGATGGCTCGCGCGCCGCTCTCAACCGATCCATCGGGCTGGACGAGCTGTACCGACTTGCTGAACTGCTCGCGCGGAATCTGCGGGTAGTCGTCGCCGACCTCCTGCGACGGGGCCCACCGGAACTGGCCAGGCGTGAGCGCGGTCAGCAGGTCCACCCAGATCCGGCAGAATCCGCAGTGGCCATCGAAGATGACCAGCGGCAGGTCGGGCATGAACTCAGGATACGCTTCGCGAGGAGCTCGGTCTCCGCCGTGGCTCAGTTCAGCGGCTCATCGGGATGTCGCGCGGGCCGTCATCGAGTCCTTCGATGTGGATGGTCTGCCGCTGGGGCGGAGGCGGTACGACCGGATGAGACGGGAGAGCGATGGCTACGGCGGGGCGTTGTGCGCGGCGGCGCGCCGCTTCGGCCAGGCTGCGCTCCACTTCCGCCGCGTCGAGGCGGAGAGACACGCGCACGGTCGACTTCTCCGCGGAGATCTGGAGCTTCTTTGCTGCCGCGGCGACGTCGGGCGCGTGCATGTCCTTCACGGCAAGCTTCAGCGTCTTCTGCAGTTCGGAGGTCAGCTTCGCGGCCGATTCACCTGATGCGGTATCCAGGCCGAGACGGAACTCGAGGCCGCTGCGCAGCGAAATGCCCAGCTCAAGCCCCTGGGCGTCGCCGATCAGCGGGAGATTCGGCATCAGGCGGCCTGCCATCTCGGTCGGCGCCATCGTGAATACGGCCCAGATGTCGTAATCCTCGCGCAGCTTTGCCGCGCGCGCGGCCGTTGGATTCGCGGGCGCCGTCGGCCATTCCATGCGCGTGAGAGCGGCGAAGATGGAGGGAGCGTCGCCGAGCAGGAGCGTGTGGTCGTCGAGCAGCGTAATGGCCATGTCGCCATCCTTCTGCTGGCGGTAAACGCGCTTCTGGCGGTAGAGCTGAGGATGAGCGCCCTGTGCGGCAAGCATCCGCTCGATGTCGGCGGCGTGAAACCGTCCAGTGACCCGGATGAGTACGGGCGGCTGCTTGTCCTCGGGATCGTCGGGCCGGCGGCCGGGGGATGCAATGATCGCTTCGTCGATGTCTTTCAGAATGCCGAGCATCGGCGCGCCCGAGAAACCCGCCTCCGCCATCTGCTGCCGCATTGCCTGCCCGATTCGGCTCTCCTGGATGTCGCGCCAGTGAATGCCGATGAACGCCTTCGCGTCGGCCGGCGCAAACTGCCACGTGGTATCCGAGTCGGCGGCCGCGAGCGGGCTGACCGCGAGCAGACCGGTGAGGATGAACAGGACCCGCGTCTTCATCAATGGATGGATCGGCGGATTTCGGCGAATCCTTCACTCGCCGCGGGCGCGGGCTTTCTTTGACGACCGGCCGGCCGCCGCGAGCAGCCGGAAGTGCTCCCGTAACTGATTGACGGCGCGGTCGAAAGGCTCTACCGTGCCACTGGATCGCGAGAGCATGACACCTCCCTCCATCACCGCCAGAACATAGGTGGCGAGAGCCTGCGGATCGGTGTTGCCAGGAAGGATGCCGCGAGCCTCCTCGACGCATTCGCGGACCGCGTCGATCCAGCCGGCGAAATTGCGCGCGAGCAACTCGTGCGCGGGTCTGTTTTCGGGATCGATCTCGAGCGCCAGACGGCCGATGGGGCAGCCGTAGCGGCACTCGGTCATGAGGATGCGCTCGCGGTATCCGGCGAGGATGGCGAAGATGCGCTCGATGGGCTCCTCGGTCTGAGCGAAAGCCGGGTCGATCACCATGGGCCGCAGGGCATCCAGATAAGTTTCCAGCACCGCCCGCAGCAGAGCTTCTTTGCTCTCGAAGAAGTGATAGAAACTGCCCGAGTTGACTCCGGCGTGGCTGAGCAGGTCAGCCATGCTGGTGCCAGCGAATCCGCGCTCCCAAAACAGATAGCGCGCCGATTCGATGAGGCGTTCGCGGGTGCCGGAGGCTCGGGGCATCGAAGAAGCTCTTGACTCTTGTATCCTACCGTGATTTACTTGAACGATCAACCAACTACTGGAGGTCGAGATGAAGATCCTGTTTTTGCTGGCTGCGGCCGGCATGGCTTTCGGACAGAGCCCGGTGCGGGTAGTAAAACAGCCCGCGCCGGACAAGGCTCTGGTTTTCGAGGTTTCGGTTCCGGCGCAGCGTGCTGCCGTGTGGAAAGCGTTCGCCACAAGCGAAGGTCTCTCAACATGGCTGACGCCGGGCGCGGTTGTCGATTTGCGCAAGGGCGGCGAGTGGACCGCACATTTCCCGAACGGCAAGACGGGCGGCGGGACAATTGTCGATTTTGTGCCCGAGCAACAACTCACGCTCGCCGCCATGGCGCCTGAACGATTCCCGACCGTGCGCGCTGAACGGACGACGGCGAAGTTCGAGTTCGTCGGCACAGGCGATTCAACACTGGTGCGGCTCACGCAGACCGGCTGGAAGACGGGCGCGGAGTGGGACCAGGCCTACGACTATCTGGCAGTGGGTAACGCGCAAATGCTGGAGGCGCTGCATCGCCGGTTCGTGAACGGCCCATTCGATTGGGCGAAGGAATGGGGGATCGCGAAATAGCCATGCCGATTGAGCATCTGAACGTGTGGGCGATTCTGGCCGCGGCGCTGTCCGCGTTTCTGGTGGGCGGACTGTGGTATTCCGTCCTGTTTGCAGGCGTGTGGAAGAAAGCGAATGGATTCGCGGCAGGCGCCGAGCCGAAGGCCGGACCCGCGGTGTTCGGGCTGAGCTTTGTGCTGAGCCTGGTGATGGCCGCGAATCTCGCCATGTTCCTCAACGATCCGAAGACGACGATGGCGTGGGGCGCGACGGCGGGATTTCTTGCCGGGTTCGGATGGGTGGCGATGGGCATCGGCATTGTTGCCTTGTTCGAGAAGCGCCCCTGGAGCTACGTGCTGGTCAACGGCGGTTATCTCACGGTGGCGCTGGTGGTGATGGGAGCGATCCTGGGGGCGTGGCGATAGCGAGCGCGGCTTGCGCCGCGTGTCCTGATCGGCACGGCGAGTACACTGGGTGTTTAGCCACCCATGACGCTTCCCGGCCGGCATTTTGCGCGGATCCTCGTCGAGCGGCGCGCGCTGTTGTTTCAGCTGGTGCGCCGCGATTTCCAGCAGCGCTTCGTCGGCTCGGCGGGTGGATGGATGTGGGGATTCATCCAGCCGCTGGTGATGCTGCTGAGCTACGCCTTCATCTTTCAGGTTTGCCTGAAGACGAAGCTGCCCCCGACCGAGGTCACACAGAACTACACGCTTTTCCTCTTCGCCGGGTTCCTGCCGTGGCTGTTGTTTCAGGAGACGGTAACGCGCTCGGCCGCTTCGGTGGTGGAGAATGCGGGCCTTGTGACCAAGACCGTCTTCCCCGCGGAGGTGCTTCCGGTCTCGGTGTTTCTCTCTTCTCTGGCGAACCACCTGATGGCGCTGCTGCTCATGCTGGGCGCCATCGGCATCTGGGAGCGCGAGTTCAGCCCATGGGTCTTCATGCTGCCGGTATACATGGCGCTGCTGGGGCTGCTGGCGGTGGGTTTCGGCTGGATTGTCGCGGCGCTGCAAGTCTATCTTCGCGACAGTGCGCAGGTGCTCACCGTGGTGTTGACAGTCTGGTTCTGGACGACGCCGATTCTGCTCGATGAATCGCGCTTTCCTGCGCGCGCGCGCTTTCTGGTGCGCTGCAATCCGCTGGCGTATCTGGTGCGCGCGTATCGCGACCGCCTGCTTTCCTGGCGTGTACCTGCGCTGCCAGACCTCCTCATCCTTACCGCGTGCTCGATGGCTGTGTTTATTATGGGAGGGTTCCTGTTCCGCCATCTGAAGCGCGGCTTCGCGGACGTTCTGTAAAGACATGCTGAATCGAAGACAGTTTCTTGCGGGCGCGGTGGCTGTTGCCGGCGTCCGGGCCGCGTCGCCGGCCCCGCCTCCGCCGAGCGTGATTCTCATTGCCATTGACGATCTCGGCGAGTGGATGACCGGTGTGGGCGGGGCGCGATATCTCCGCACGCCGAATCTGGACTCGCTGGCGCACTCGGGCACGCGATTCGTTCATGCTTTCTCGGCGGCGCCGGTAGCGCAGGCCGGCTTCGATGCGCTGCTCAGCGGCGCCCCGGCTGGCTCGGCGAACACGCTCGACAAAGTCCTGGCGGCGCGCGGCTACCGCATCGGATCGGCGGTGGAAGGCGACATGGCCTCCGTCAGCGGGCAGCTCTCCAGTTTCCTCGAACAGCAGAAAGCTGGGCAGCCGTTCTGCCTGATCGCGCGCTACGCGCCGTTCCGCGAGGCGGACAAGATGGCGGCAAAGTACACGCAGCCGTTCGCGAACGCCGATGTCACCGAGATTGGCTGGATGCCCGCGGCCGTCAACGCCACCGACAAAAAGCCGTTCGCCGATATCGTGCCGCATTTGCGCGAGGCCGCTGCGGTAATGGCGGCGTGCGACGACCAGCTTCCGGCCGTACAAGCGAAGCTGATACAGCGGGGCCTGATCGACAACACGCTGATCGTCCTCGCCGGCACCAGCGGCGTGCTGCTGGGGCGTCATGGACTGTGGGGCGATGGACGCGCGTCCACTCCTCCGAACATGTTCGACGAGGTGGTGGGCGTGCCGCTGATCTGGAACTGGGCGGCGGGTGTGCCCGCTGGCGGTGTGCGTCCCGAAGTAGTGAGCCTCTGCGACGTGGCGCCGACCATCTGTGAGCTGACCGGCGCAACCGTGCCGCAGGGCCCGGGCCGCAGCCTGGTGCACGCAGTCCTCGACCGGAAGTATCCAAAGAAACAGCCGTGGCACGACCGTGCCTATGCCGCGCTCGATGGCACGCTGATGGCGCGGAATGCCCGCTACAAGCTGGTGCAGCGCGTCAACGGTCCGAATGAGCTCTACGATCTGGCCAACGATCCGCGCGAGCAGCGCAACCAGTATGAAGATCAGCAATTCCTCGCGGTGCGGGCGGATCTGGCCCGCGAACTGACAACATGGAAGTGACGAGATGAACCGACGCTATTTCCTGATGGGCACGGCAGCGGCGGCGGGCGCGGCGAATCTGCGCGCCACGGACAGCCTCAGCGACAGGATTCGCATTGCCTGCATCGGCGTAAGGTCACGCGGCAAGGATCACATCAACGCTTTTCGGAAGATCCCGAATGTCGAAATCGCGGCCATCTGCGACATCGACGAATCGGTGCTCAGCGAAGGCGTCGAGCTGGCCGCATCGAACGGAGCGAAGAAGCCCGATGCCTTCACGGATTTCCGGAAGCTGCTCGAGGACAAGACCATCGATGCAGTTTCCATCGCCACGCCGAACCACCATCACACGCTGCAAACCATCTGGGCGCTGCAGGCAGGCAAGCATGTTTACGTGGAGAAGCCCTGCTCGCACGACATGTTCGAGGCGAAGCAGATCACGGCCGCCGCGCGGAAATACAATCATCTGCTGGTGCAGCACGGCACCCAGAACCGCACGTCGCCCTCGGTACGGGACGCGATCGCGAAGCTGCATGACGGGCTGATCGGCGAGATTTACATGGCGCGCGGACTATGTTTCAAGTGGCGCGATACCATCGGCCGGGCGCAGGAGGAGCCTGTCCCCGCGGGCGTGCATTACGATTCGTGGATCGGCCCCGCGCCGGTGCGTCCCTTCACAAAGAATCGCTTCCATTACAACTGGCACTGGCAGTGGGATTACGGCAACGGCGATATCGGCAATCAGGGCCCGCATCAGTCGGACATATGCCGCTGGGGCCTCGGCGTCACGTATCCAAACAAGGTGAGCGCGCTCGGCGGCCACTTTATGTTTGACGACGACCAGGAGACGCCGAACGTGATTACCGCGTCGTACGAGTTCCGCGATGCTGCCGGCAGGCAGAAGCACATGGTCTTCGAGGTGCGGCACTGGATGTCGAATCACGAGGCCGGGCTCGACGGCGGCATCGTGCACGATTCGAACACCATTGGCGCGATCTTCTACGGCTCGAAGGGGTACCTGGCGATTGAGGAGAACGGGCGCTACCAGACATGGCTGGGCCGCGACTATGCACACGGCCCGGCGGGCTTCCACGAGGCGAGCCACTTCGAGAACTTCATCGCCGCGCTGCGCAGCGGGAAGGCGACGGACCTGAACGCGCCCATCGAGGAGGGCGCGATCTCAACCACGCTGGTGCATCTGGCGAACATTTCGTATCGGCTCGGCCGCACGCTTTATTTCGATGCGGAGAACTACCGCTGCGAGGGCGACGAGGAAGCCACCGCGATGTTCCGAAGGAAATACCGCGCCGGATTCGAAGTACCCGAAGTCGCCTGACCGAAATACGCGTGGCCCGCATAGTCCTGTGATAGACTGAACCCGTCCATTGTCGGCGAACGTGTGCAGTGCGTATGGCCCTTTCGGCGGAAAAGCTTTCGAACATAGCATCATTCTATGAAGAAATCGACTCGCCGAACGCGCATGGAATCACGCCCAATGCTCCTCTGCTCCTGGTCCTGGAGGCAACAACCAGGTGTAATTTCAAGTGCGTGCATTGCGCCAGAGCATTTGCCGATCGTCCGGCAATTGACATGAGCCTGGCGCTCTTCGAGCGCGCCGTCCCTGTGTTGCGAACCGCGTTCGAGCTGTATCTGTTCGGTGATGGCGAAGTGCTACTCAATACTCCTCGGCATTTGGCAATGATTGCGCGCATATATCAGGAGGATCCGGGAGCCAGGCTCCAGTTTTCGACTAATGGAAAGCTGCTTACACCTGAGGTTTATGAGCTGTATGCCACGGCGGGTATCCACCAGATTCAGGTTTCTGTCGACGCGGCCGACAAAGAGTTGTATGAGAGCATGCGGCGCGGAGGCAGTTTTGACCAGCTCGTCCGCAACCTCGACGGCATAGTAGCCGCGCGCCGGCGATTGAAGACCCGACAGCCAGAGCTCCATCTGGCCACGGTAATCTCACAACAGAATTATCGCCAGCTTCCTCTGCTGGCTGAATTTGCTCGGAAGTACGAATTCTCACGCTGGTACATTAACACGGAACACCCGCTGGTCCCAGGCCGTGAGCTGTTGCGCCTCACAAGGGAAGATCTGGTTGAAGTGAATCGCATGAAGGCGCACATCACAGAGAATTACAGCTCCTGCTTCCCGGTCGTGTTTGACGCCGCGACAGGGTTGCCTTCCGATACGCGAGGGAGTCCGCCGGAAGCAGACTCCCCCGTGTTCTGCACTGTTCCGTGGCAGCGATTTGAGCTGAAGGCGAATGGGGACGTTAAGATATGCCCGTACTATCACCAGCCGATTTGTTCTATGAACGGCAGGTCTATACGCGACGTGTGGAACGGTCCGGAGTTTCGGCGCGTGCGCAAGGCGTTTGCTTCCGGAAGCGGCATCCCGTCCCATTGCCTTGAATGCAAGCTTGGGATGAGGAGACAGTTCCTGCCCGCCTCTCTCGGCATTCCCAGGGTTCGGCGCACAATTCCCTCAGCGCGATTGGGTACGGCCGTTGGGCGAGGTCCGACGCCGCAATTTGGTACAGTCATTGACGGCACCTTAGTGACCTTCGCGCCGGAGTCAGAGCCGGTCTGAAGTGGTGCGCGATGGGTGCTGGCACGTTTCCGGTTCATAACAAAGGCGGCAGCGCCGCGCGCTTCGGGGCTCATCCTGCCCACGAACCGCGAGCCGTTCGTGGTGCCGGACGAGGTGTAATCAGTTCAGCGGGCGATGTTCCCGCACCGCCTCCACCACTTCGCGGATGGCAGACGCTACGGCGTCGGGCGCTTCCAGATTCATGTTGTGGCTGCTGTTGACGACAATCTGTTTGCTGTTCCGCGACAACCTGACCAGCATCGCCTGTCCGGCCACGCGCTCGGCTTCAAGCTTGTCGTCGCTGTAGCCGCCGTTGGCGCGGCTCAGCACCACCAGCGGAATTGCCCCGAGCGAGTCGGCCTGTGACGAGGCCAGCCACTTCGCGAAATACTCTTCCGACCACTGCGTCTCGCTGTTCTGCGCGTCGTAGACGCCGGCCTGCTGCTGCGCCCAGAGCTGCATCACCTGCTCCGCGGCAGGCAGGGGCTGGAACAAGGGGTCCAGTTTCTTCAGCTCATCCGGCAGATCCTCGGCGCGCAGCGTCGGCTTATCCGATGCGCCGATCTGTTCGTGCGGCGCGGGGATCGGCACGCCCTTCGCGCCTTCGCCGAGCCGGATCGTCTTGCCTCCGCCGATGCCGACGCGCAGCCCTTCATGCGCCGCGTCCACCTGTACCATGCCCGCCACATCGCTTCCATACACGGCCGCGAAGTTGCGAACCACAGGTCCGCCGTAGGAATGGCCCACTATGACGAACGGGCCGTGTTCGCCGAGCTTCGCCAGCGCATCGTGCAGCTCCAGATTGATCTGCGCGAAGGTGCGCGGTTTCGGGCCGGGGTCGCTCCACGCGTAGCCGCCGCGGTCATATGTGCAGACACGCGCGAACTTCGCGACGCGCTCCTGCACCAGCACCCAGTCGAACGAGTAGTCTCCGAGCCCGTTCTCCACCACCACGGTGGGCGCGCCCGTGCCGGTGCACCAGACGTGCAGCCGATGCCCGCCGAGGTCCACCATCCTGCCGGGAGGCTCGGGAACGGCCGCTCCCCCGCACACCACCGCCAACAGCCAGATTCCACGCAGCATCGGGCCTCCTCACAGCGTTATACGATCCGCGTCGGCGACGGTATGCAAAAAAGATCCGACCATCAGAAAATCTAGGGGAACCTTTTCCGAACTGACACGTAGATAGCACTGTGACGCATTCCCGTTCCACTAGAAGGTCTACCGGAGAGCAGCCGCCGGCCGACAAGGAGATGCTGCAGGGCACCCTCGATATGCTCATCCTGAGAACTCTCGCCGCCGCCCCCGCCCACGGGCACACCATCGCCCACGTGATCGAGAAACGATCCGAGGATGTCCTGCAGGTGGAGCACGGTTCGCTCTATCCGGCCCTGCACCGGCTGGAAGATCGCGGCTGGATCGCTTCCTTCTGGGGCACCAGCGAGAACAACCGCAGGGCCCGGTATTACCGCCTGACGGCCACCGGACGCAAACAGCTCCTGCACCAGTCCGGGCGCTGGGAGCAGCTTGTCCAGGCCATCGGCCGCGTGATGCATCCCGCCTCCGAGGAAGAACTGTGAGCCTGAAGCGCTATTTCTGGCGCAAACGGTGGGCCGAGGAACGCGCCCGCGAGCTGGAGTCTTACCTCGAGCTCGAAACGGATGGAAACATCGAAACCGGCATGAGTCCGGCGGACGCGCGCGCTGCGGCGATACGCAAACTCGGCAACCCTGCCCTGATCAAGGAAACGATCTACGAAATGAACACCATCTCCTTCCTCGATTCGCTCTGGCGCGATTTCCGTCTGAGCCTGCGCAACCTGCGCCGCAACCCGTCCTTCACGCTGATCGTGGTGGTCACCCTGGGCCTCGGCATTGGCGCCAACACTGCCATCTTCAGCGTGGTGGATGGCGCGATGTTCCGGCCTCTGCCCGTGCCCGACGCGCGCCATCTGCTCGCCTTCGATACCGCCGCCTCGCGCGAGACGCAGTTCGGGAATTCATCGTTCCTCGACTGGCAGGACATTCGCGGGCGCGCGAAATCGTTCCAGGACCTCACCATCTTCAACCACGTCTCGGCCAGCCTGAATCCGGCCGGCGCGGTGCCGGGCGTCTCCGCGCACTATGCGCGCGGCCTGATGGTGTCGGACAATTTCTTCACTCTGCTTGGCGTGCAGCCGGCCATCGGCCGCGGGTTCCTGCCGGAGGAGGGCAAGGTTCCGGGCCGCGATGCGGTGGTGGTCCTCGGTTACAGCTTCTGGAAGAACGAACTCGGAGGGGATCCGGCGATCGTCGGCAGGCAGGTGCGCCTGAACGGCCACAGCTTCACCGTGGTCGGAGTGACGGCGGAGTCCTTCACCGGCGTCGAGCTCTTCCTGCGCCCCGATTTCTACGTGCCGGTGATGATGACCTCCGTGCTCTCGTCCGATGGAAACGGGCTCCTGGTCAACCGCACCTGGCGCGCGTTTGAGATGGACGGCCGTCTGCGCCCCGGCGTCACGCTGCAGCAGGCGCAGGCCGAGCTCACCGTGCTCATGCGCGACCTCGAACGTCAGCATCCGGACACCAACAAAGACTGCGTCGGCATCGTCCGTTACGAGATCGAGCGCCGGACCCAGGGCGACGGCAGCCTGCCGCCGAAGATCCTGCTCGTGCTCGTGGTCCTGGTGCTGCTCATTGCCAGCGCCAACGTCGCCAGCCTGATGATGGCCCGGGCCTCGGCGCGCCTGCGCGAGACCTCCACACAGCTCGCCATGGGCGCCTCGCGCTTCCGCCTTGTGCGCCAGTTCGTTACCGAATCGGTGATTCTTGCAGCGCTGGGACTCGGCCTGGGGCTGGCTCTGGCAGCCATCTGCATCCGCGGGTTTGTAGCGCTGCTCCCGCCCGACGGCTCGCCCCTGCTCCAGATCGACGGCCGGGTGCTCGCATGGGCCTCCTGCGCCGCGCTGGTCACGATTCTCTTCGGTGTTGCGCCGGCGCTGCTCTCGATTCGCGACGCCTGGGCCGCCGTTGCGACCACGCGCACCGCGGTCTCCGGCCACCGTGCCGTCAGAGGGATCACGCGCCGCGTGCTCATCGGAGGACAGGTTGCCCTCTCCGTGGTCCTGCTCATCGCCGCGGGACTCTTTAGCCGCGCGTTCGTGCGCGCCGAAGGGCTGGACCTCGGTTTCCGGCCCGATCACATGCTGCTGGTCGAAGTCGACCCCAGTCTGCAGGGCCTCACTCCTGACCAGTCCGCGCTGTTCCACCGCCAGCTCCTCGATCGCGTCTCCGCCATCTCCGGCGTACGGTCCGCCAGCCTGGCGGCCTGGGTGCCCTTCGTGAGCGGCGATTCGTGGGATCTAAGCATCGATGGCTACACCACACCCAGCGGAGACAAGTGGGTGGACACCATCAACAACCGGGTTGCTCCCGGCTACTTCGCCACAATGCACATCCCCCTGTTGAGCGGCCGTGAATTCGCCTGGCAGGATCGCAAGAAGGCGCCGCTGGTGGCTATTGTCAATGAGACGTTCGCGCGGAAGTACCTGATCGGGCAGGGAAGCGTCGACAAGGCCCTGGGCCACATCGTACGCCTCCGCGAGGGCGATCCCATTCAGGTGGTGGGCGTCGTGGCGGATTCGAGTGTCGGCTCCATCGGGCAGCCCGTTCCTCCGGCGCTCTGCTTTCCAGCCTCGCAGATGGGCGGCCCGCGCATGACTCTGCAGGTCCGTACTGCCGGCGACCCGGCGGCACTGGCCTCCATCGTACGCGGCCAGATCGCCGCGCTGAATCCGGAAGTGGTCCCCATCAGTGTCGATACCTTCGAACACGTCGTCGTCAGCCGCGGACTCATCCTCACGCGGCTGCTTGCGGTGATGACTTCGGGATTCGGCATTCTGGGCCTCGCCCTCGCGGTGGTTGGGCTCTACGGGGTCGTGTCGTTCATGGTGAGCCGGCGAACCCAGGAGATCGGGGTGCGCATGGCGCTTGGCGCAGGCCGCGCCAGCATCCTGCGGATGATTGTCGGGAGCGGACTCGCGCTGGTCTCCATCGGGCTTATCACCGGCTTGGCACTCTCCATGGCGGTGACGCGCCTGATGACCAGCCTGCTGTTCGGCATCAGCCCATGGGACATCGGGACGTTCGCCTCAATCGCGGCCCTGCTCGTCCTGGCATCGGTAGCCGCGAGCGCGATTCCCGCAAGCCGCGCCATGCGCGTTGACCCCATGACCGCGCTGCGCTACGAATAGGGCGCTGCCGGTTTTGCGCGTGGCGAACGCTGCCGGCGGCGGTGATGAGGCCGCCGCCGGCAGAGTCATACTGGTTCAGGAACCATATGACAACCGCAAATCCTCTGTCCTGGCTCGGCGAACAGCTCGACGCCTGGCGCAAGGCGGGCACTTACCAGCGCCTGCGCGAACTGGAATCGGCGTGCGAGCCGGTCTCGCGGGTGGACGGCCGCGAGGTGATCAACCTGGCCAGCAACAACTACCTCGGCCTTGCCAATCATCCGAAGCTGGTGGAAGCGGCCATTGAGATGACCAGGCAGTACGGCGCTGGTTCGGGCGCGGTGCGCACCATCTCCGGCACCATGGACATCCACATGGAACTGGAGCGCCGCATCGCCGCCTTCAAAAAGGTGGAGGCCTGCGTTGTCTTCCAGTCGGGATTCACGGCCAACGCCGGAACCGTCTCGGCGATTCTTACGCCCGATGACCACATCGTCTCCGACGCGCTCAACCACGCCAGCATCATCGACGGCTGCCGTCTCTCGCGCGCGAAAATTCATGTGTTCGCGCATCGCGACGTCACCGCGGCCGAGGCGAAGCTGAAGGAGCTGGCCGGCGTCCCCGGCCGCAAGCTGCTCATCACCGACGGCGTCTTTTCCATGGATGGCGACATCGCGCCGCTGCCCGCGCTGGTAGAGCTGGCCGAGCGCTACGGCGCAATCATGATGATTGACGACGCGCATTCC
>Ga0335080_10005917_pt1 | contig 12639 bp, 10 predicted proteins | sample Lox_Sample_34_FD_206720 | JGI IMG/M metagenome (GOLD analysis project Ga0335080, IMG submission 206720) | Soil microbial communities from Loxahatchee National Wildlife Refuge, Florida, United States - Lox_Sample_3.4 | ecosystem: Environmental > Terrestrial > Soil > Wetlands | place: USA...
CCGCGCAACCAGACAGGACGCCGCACGACCAGGCCAGCGGCATAAGCATGAAGCGGCGGAGACGATCGCCTGACTCGTCTTCGCCGCTTCTGTACGCGGCGTGATCGCTACACGCGCCAGTCGAATTCAACGCGCTGCCGCAGCACCGCCAGTTCCCGTTCCCGGCGCAGGGCCGTGTTCTTGCTATTGCCGGCGACGTTGGCGTTGGCGCCGGGAGGAAGCGACTTGATCAGGACGCGGACCAGCACAGCGCGGATGGCCGCGCGCCGGCGGTCGGTGCTCCACGATTCCCACGCATCACGGACCCGCTCCGATGGGGGAATGTCGCCCAGCACCGTGGCCGACCCCGCGAGCCGGTCATATTCCCGCCGCGCGGCACCGATCTCGTCCTCGGTGCGCTGCCGGATATCGAGCCAGTCGGCCCGGTCGATCACCCGGCCGGAATAGTCGCGGCGGGCCTCGTCCCGCCGCTCCTGGGCGTCCTGGATCTGCTTCAGCAGGTCCGCGCGGCGCGGCGCGTAAGCGTCCTCGCCGTCGCGCAGCGCTTCTTGCACGCGCGGGGACTCCAGCGCGTCCAGCACCGCGCCAGTCACGTATTCCTCCAGCAGGGCCGCCTTGATCGCCGTCCCGCCGCACCCGGCCGGCCCCTTCACGCACCCGTACGAATCCGCGCGGGCCCGCGCGTGCCGCCGGTAATGCAGGCCGCGGCCGCACTTCGGACAGGTCGCGATGCCCGACAGCAGATGCGCGGGGGCGCGCACCACGTGCCGACGCCGCGCCGGGTCCGCGAACAGCCGGACCAGCCGCTCATGCGTATCAACGTCGATGATCGCCGGCCACTGCGTGGCCGGGTACTTCTGCCCCTGCCACTCCCGCAGGCCCGCCAGCCGGGGCGAGATCAGCATGCCGACAATCGACGTCGGCCACCACTGCGCGGCGGCAACCGGCCTGATGCCCCGCGCCGTCCAGTCCCGCGCGATCGAGGCGACTGACTCCCCCCGGTCCAGCACGCGCACCGCCGCGTCCCGGATCGCCTCGGCTTCAACGGGGTTGATGTCCTCGCGCAGGATGTGCCGCTTCTTGTGGTTCGGCTCGTCCTGGTTGGCGTAGATCCGGGTGTACCCGAACCACCGCTGCCCCCCGCCGGTCCGCCGGCCCTTGCGCGCCTCCCGGTCCTGGGCCTCGCGGACCCGGGCGCTCTTGACCGCGCTTTCCCGCCGCGCCCGCAGCGTCTCCATCCCGCCGTAATAGGCGCCCTCGGCCGTGGACAGGTCCAGGTCCCCGCCGGTATAGGCCGACAGCCGCACGCCGTGCCGGACGCACGCCTTCTCAAAGGCGTTCCAGTCGGTCAGGTTCCGGGTCAGCCGGTCGATGTCCCGGACGATGACCACGTCGACCGCGCCGGCCTCGATCGCCGCGATCAGCTCCCCGAACCCGTCCCGGGTGATTTCCTTGAACCCGGAGAACCCGTCATCTTTGAAGGTGGCCGTCACGGCCCAGCCGCGCCGCTTGGCGTGATCAGTGCCCCGATCGAGCTGAGTCGGCACCGACTCGGCCGCGTCGTACGTTTCGCTCAGGCGCGCGTACACGCCCGCCCTGAGCTGGGCTTCCGCCCGGTCTGCCTGAATGTGACGCATGAATCCATCATGACGCAAAAACACAGCTGCCGCTCGCATTCGGCGGTGGCGTGCGGCGCGGCGGCGAGCAGCGCCTTATATACCTCCGCGGCCTTGCGGCCGCTGGCGGGCGCCCGGCCCAGCCGGGGTACCGTCGGGAGCCTGGCGCTTGCTGGAGAGAAGGTCATAAGCCGGCCTATCCAGCCGGGATAGCCCGCGAAATCGCGGAAATAGGACGTTGAGCTGCGGCTTTGCCCAGATCTAGGCCGCCTGCCATTCGATCATGTTGACGCTCAATCCGCCCGCCCTTAGCCGAAGCCAAGGGTCTTTGCGCCCGGGCCCTACCAGCGGCCTGGCGGCTCCCCGCCGCTCTCACTGGCCTGAAGGTAGTAGCTGGCCGCGTCTTTCGCCGGGCCGCGGTCCACCTGCGTCCAGATGGCGTCCAGGTCATAGCCTTAGCTCAGGGTTGCGACAACTGCCACTAGGCGCGGCACCTCGACGGCGGCCTTCAGTTAGCTGAGCTGCCCATACTCATCGGATGATGAATGAGTGTGGAGCTGGGGAGCTGGAACGATCCTGGGAAACCGAAACGATCACAAGTCAAGGGTGACAAAACGGTGGATCAAGATCAGAAACGAGAAAGGTGCCAATCGGACATAACGGGCACGTGTACAGGCGTGGCTGACGGGGTGTTCATGACCGATCTCGGCTAGGCCCGGCACTTCGCCCAGACCATGACCTGGCTCGCGAAGCTCGCCGCGTCCGCGCCGCGGCCCTGATCGCCGCTGTGGGCACGCCGCTCGGCCGGGGCGGCTGCATGCATGGCGCCGACGGCTACCTGCTGGCTAAGCTGGTCAGCAGCTATTCCTGCCCGCTGACCAGCGGGGCTTGGAGGCGTCCGTGGAGATGGCCGGGAAGCTCGCGCCGGGTCGGCAGTCAAGTTGCGGGATCAACGCAGGTGCCGGCCGTAGCGGGGTGTCCCTGCGTTGTCCGGGTGGCCGGGGCGCCATCGCCATGGATGCTGTGTAGTACCGGGCTGATGGGCGAAGATTCGCGGCGGCGGGGTCGCGCGGGCGGGCTGACAGACCGGCACGCCGAACGCGGAGTGCTTGACCGGCTCATTAGTACGGTGCGAGCGGGCGGGAGCCGGGTGCTGGTGGTGCACGGTGAGCCGGGGGTGGGCAAGTCCGCCCTGCTGGACTACATGGCCGGGCGCGCGGCGGGGTGCCGGGTGGTGCGGACCGCGGGGGTGGAGTCGGAGATGGAGCTGGCGTTCGCTGGATTGCATCAGCTGCTGGCGCCGGTGCTGGATCACGCCGAGGGCCTGCCGGGGCCGCAGCGGGAGGCGCTGCGGACCGCGTTCGGCCTCAGCGCGGGCCCGGTGCCGGACCGGTTCCTGGTGGGCCTGGGGGTGCTGGGGCTGGTGTCGGAGGTGGCCGGGGAGCGGCCGCTGGTCTGCGTGGTCGATGACGAGCAGTGGCTGGACCGGGCCTCGGTGCAGGCGCTGGGGTTCGCGGCGCGGCGGCTGGCGGCCGATCCGGTGGGCCTGGTGTTCGCGGCCCGGGTGACGGGCGCGGAGCTGGCCGGGTTGCCGGAGCTGGCCGTGGAAGGGCTGGGCGAGGATGACGCGCGTGCTCTGCTCGACTCAGTACTGACCGGGCCGGTGGATGCGCGGGTCCGGGACCTGATCGTGGCCGAGACGCGGGGTAATCCTTTGGCCCTGCTGGAGCTGCCGCGAGGGATGGCGCCGGCCGCGCTGGCGGGCGGCTTCGGGCTGCCCGAGGCGGGGCCACTGCCGGGCCGGATCGAGGACAGCTTCCGGCGGCAGCTGGAGGGCCTGCCAGAAGAGACGCGGCGGCTGCTAGCGGTGGCGGCTGCGGATCCCTCTGGTGATCCGCTGCTGGTGTGGCGGGCCGCTGGACGGCTAGGGATCCCGGTCCAGTCCGGGGCGCCGGCGGTGCGGGAGGGGCTGGTGCAGTTCGGCGCGCGGGTGCGGTTCCGGCATCCGCTGGCGCGATCGGCGGCGTACAGGTCGGCGCCGGTGCGGCAGATGCAGCAGATGCACGCGGCGCTGGCGGAGGTCACCGACCCGGCCGCTGATCCCGATCGCCGGGCCTGGCACCGGGCCCAGGCCACGGCGGGGCCGGATGAGGACGTCGCGGCCGAGCTGGAGCGCTCAGCGGGCCGGGCGCAGGACCGCGGCGGGCTGGCCGCGGCGGCCGCATTCTTGGAGCGGGCGGCGCTGCTGACCCCCGACCCGGTGCGCCGGGCGCAGCGGCTGTTTGACGCGGCCCGGGCCAAACGGGACGCCGGCGCGCTGGATGCGGCGCTAGGCCTGCTGGTCGCGGCCGAGGCCGGGCCGCTGGACGCGCTGCAGGCCGCCACGGTGGAGCGCCTGCACGGGCAGATCGCCGACGACCAGGGTCGCGGCAGCGACGCGGCCCGGCTGCTGCTGTCCGCGGCCCGGCTTCTTGAGCCGCTCGACACCGCCCTGGCCCGCGAGACGTACCTGGAGGCGATCCGGGCTGCGATGTTTGCCGGCGATCTGGGCCGGCCCGGCGGCCTGCGGGAGGCGGCCGAGGCGGCGCGCGCCGCACCGCCCGGCCCCGACCCGCCGCGTGCGGTCGACGTGCTGCTCGACGCGGTCGCGCTGTGGCTGGCTGAGGGGCACGCGGCGGCCGCGGCGGCGCTGACCCGGGCACTGGAGTTGCTTGTCACCGTGGACGCCGACGCCGACGCCGCCCGGCGCTGGCTCTGGCTGGCCAGCGGGAGAGCTAGCAGCATCATCGCGCTGGAGCTGTGGGACTTCGAATCCTGGCGTGCCCTGGCCGCCCGCCAGGTTCAGGTCGCCCGTGATGTGGGCGCCCTCGTCCAGTTGCAGTCCGCGCTCAACTTCCTCGGCCTAATCCACCTGTTCGTCGGGGAGGCAAGCGCGGCGGAGCAGCTGATCGAAGAACATCTCCTGATCGCGGAGGCGACCGGCAACCCGCCGACTGGGTATGGCGCGATGATGCTCGCGGCCTGGCAGGGCCGCGAGCAGGAGGCTTCCGAGTTGATCCAGGCCGCCGCTCAGATAGCGGCCGGACGCGGCCGGGCCGTCCTGGCCTTCGAGGCGGCCTGGGCGACGGCGGTGCTGGACAACGGCCTGGGCCGGTACGACGCCGCGCGGGACGCCGCCGGGCAGGCCTTTGAGCGCGGCCAGCTGGCGCTCGGCCACTTGGTCGTGGCTGAGCTGGCCGAGGCGGCAGCCAGGACCGGTGAGCTGACGCTGGTCCAAGCGGCGCTGGACTGGCTGTCCGAACGTACCCAGGTGACCCGCACCGAGTGGGTGCTGGGGATCGAGGCCCGCATCCGGGCCCTGCTCAGCGACGGCCAGACCGCTGACCGCTGCTACCGGGAGTCGGTCGAGCGGCTGGGCCGGACCCGGCTCCGCGCCGAGCTGGCCCGGTCGCACCTGCTGTACGGGGAGTGGCTGCGCCGGCAGGGCCGCCGCATGGACGCGCGGGAGCAGTTGCGCACCGCGCACCGGATGCTGGATGTGATGGGCATGGCCGCGTTCGCCGAGCGGGCCCGGCGGGAGCTGCGGGCCACCGGAGAGACTGTCCGCAAGCGCACCGTCCCGGCTGCCCGCATCGCCGGGGCCACTGACACGCTGACCGTGCAGGAGGCGCAGGTCGCGCGGCTGGCCCGGGACGGGCTGTCCAACCCGGAGATCGGCGCCCGGCTGTTCATCAGTCCGCGGACGGCCGCGTATCACCTGAGCAACGTGTTCACCAAGCTCGGCATCAGCTCCCGGAGCCAGCTCGACCGCGTGCTGCCGGCCGGCCCGGACACCGCCGGGCCGCGCTAGCCGCTCCGCCAGCCTGGCCCGGACCGACCCAGCACGCGCCGGCCAATCCTGGTCAGTTGCACCTGTGCACTGACGGAGGCGAGCGCAGCCCTGCCCAGCTGACAATCGCAGGGACGCCACCACCCGATCACGACGATCGGCCAGGCAGTGACACACCCGGCACACGAGCGAGAAATGAGCCTGCGATGAACTATCCGACCAGCTACACCTCGACAGTGAGCGTTCCCCTTCCCGACGATGACGCCATCCGTTCGGTCGTCGGCGACACCTACGATCCCGGCACCGCCCTGAACGTCATCAAGATGTTCGCCGGCACAGGGGATCTGTACCCGGCACTGATCGGCATGGTAAACGCCATCTTCGGGACCAAGGACATCGACGCCAAGCACCGCGAGATGATCATCCTGCGGGCCGCCAAAGTGCTCGACACACCCTACGAGTGGCAGGCGAACACGACGATGGCCGGCAACGCAGGGCTGAGCGACGCCGACATCTCCGCCGCCGCCTCAGACGGTTCGGTGACCGGAATCGACCCCGAGTACGTACTGATCTGCCGGGCTACCGACGAACTTTCCCAGGCCCACACTCTCACCGACGAGACGCTCACCGCGCTGCTGGACACCTTCGGCGTGGTCACCACCCGGAGATACGTAGCCATGATCGCCTGGTTCAACCTGCTCAGCCTCTTCCTCAACGGCACGAGGGTGCCGCTGGAGACCACCGACAAGCTCGGCAACCGGACTTCGCCGATCTGACGAACGCCTGCCGGTCCCGGCCGGCCCGGCGTCCGACGCCACGCTGGGGACACCCGGGCCACGCAACAGTCAGCCGCGAGTAAGCCAACTTCCCTGGCGGGCAGGCACGCCCGCGGCGGATTGCTCTCCCTACACGGGGAGAACCTGGCAGGTCGCCTACCCCCGCGAGTACCCGAGCCGCGTGTGAGTCCGACCGTCCGCGCTGCCCTCGGCTAAAGCGCAGCATGTACCCCGTTGCTCCCGCAGCCGGGAGCAGTGTTAGGAGCAAGCCATGTCAGCGATCGCCATCGACCTGACAAAGACAGGCGCGACCCAGGCAGACAGTCGCGCGACCCAGGCAGACGTCGTCTTTCCCGGCTGGTGCCGGGCGGCAGCAGGTCTGCAATGAATGCGGTGGTCGGCGCGCTTCTGCCGCTGATCGTGGCGTTGGCTCTCGGGTTTTTTGCCGGCTGGCGTCACGACTTCACTCCGGCGCAGGCATCGGTGCTGAACCGGATGGTCTTGCTGCACGCGCTGCCGCTGATGTTGTTCGCGGGCATGGTGACGATCAAGCGGAGCACGCTGACCAGCGATCTAGGTCTGGCCGCCGCGATCACCGCGGGGTTGCTCGGCACGTATCTGGTGACCTTCCTGATCGTCCGGTTCGCGTTGCACCGGCCGGCTGGCGTGTCGGCGCTTACCGCGCTTGCTGTCGGCGCTCCCGCCATCCCGTTTGCGGGCGTTGTGGTGCTCGGTTACTTGTACGGGCCGTCCGTGAGCGCGGTTCCGGTTGCCGTCGGAGCACTGGTGCTGAACGTCATCGAGGTTCCCGTCACGCTCGTGCTGCTGTCCGCCGCGGCGGGATCGGCGGCGGCCAGCGCGACCGCGCCGCGAGTCGCCACGCCGGTCACACAGCAGCCGGGGCGCCGGCCGGCGCTGCCGCTGAGGCCCGCCTTCGCTGCCGGGGGCGCCGGGCAGACGGCCACCGCGATGCAGGCGCAGGCGACACCCGTACCGGCAGCCGGCCCGCCGCCGGCCGCATCCGCCGCCGCATCCGGGGGCCTGGGGCAGCATGTCCGCTCGGCGGTGGAGGCACCCGTCGTGTGGGCGCCGGTCCTGGCGCTGGTGCTCGTCCTCGCCGGCGTCCAGCTCCCGGAGGTGCTCGTCAACGCGATGAAGCTCCTGGGGTCGGCGACCACCGGCGTCGCACTGTTCGCCACCGGCATCGTGCTGTTTGCGCAGCGCATCACCGTGAGCCGCTTCGTGGTCGGCGCCGTCGCCGCGCGTAACGTCGTGGCGCCCGTGCTGCTGTGGGTGATCCTCGCGGCGATCGGCATGGCGCACACGGACCTGCGCCTGGCGGTCCTGGCCAATGCGCTTCCGGCGCCCGCGGCCGCCGTGATCTTCGCCGTCCAGTACCGGCAGGGGCAGCGCGAGATGGCCTCAGTGGTGCTGTTCAGTAGCGTCGGCTCGCTCCTGACCCTGGCCGCGTTCATCGCCCTGACCTGACACCCGCTTACCCAGCTGACAACCGGAGGTCTCTCATGACATCGACTCACCAGCAACCCAGCCCGGCGACGGCGTCCACGCCACGCGTCCACGCGGCCGGCCACCAGACGCAGGTGCAGGCGCTCGCGCGCTACGCGGCGCGGGCCACGTTCGGCGACCTGTCTGCCCAGTCGCGCCAGCAGCTTCCGGTCCATATCCTGGACTGCCTCGGGTGCTCCATCGCGGCCCTGGGAGCCGGCCCGGTCAGCGCGTGCCGCGACCAGGTCAGGGACTTCGGCGGTGGTCACGGGGTGACGCTGATCGGCGGCGGTGCGGCCAATCCCGTCTACGCCGCGTTCTGGCACACCGTGCTCGTCCGTTATGTGGACTTCATGGACAACTTCCTCGCGCCGACCGAGACGTGCCACACGGCGGACAACTTCGGCGTCGCGCTGACGGCCGCGGAGCTGGCCGGCGGCACCGGCCGTGACCTGATGCTCGGCGTGGCGCTCGGTTACACGGTCCAGTCGCGGCTGGTCGACCACGGCAACTTCATGACCCGCGGCTTCGATCACACCGCGCAGCTCGCCTTCTCGCACAACGCCGCGGCAGGGCGGCTGCTGGGCATGACCGAGGCGCAGATCGCGAACGCGATCGCGATGGCCGCCTCCAGCGATGCCTCCTTTGCGGTCATCCGCGCCAAGCCGCTGTCGCAGTGGAAGGGACTCGCGTCGGCGCAGTCCGCGCTCGGCGCGATGAACGCGCTGTTCCTGGCCCGCCGCGGGGTCCAAGGGCCACTGCGCGTCGTCGAGGGACCCCTCGGCCTCGACCACCTGCTCGGCAGGCCCCTGCGCGTCGACTGGGACGCCGAAGGCTACGAGGGCGTCGTCTCCAGCACGATCAAGAAGTACAACGCCCAGATCCACACGCAGTCGGCGGTCTACTGCATCATCGAGCTCGCGGCCGCGAACCATCCCCGCCTGGATACCGCAGCCGGGTTCGACCCGGCAACGATCGCCTCGATCGGCGCCGAGGTGCCGCAGATCACCTACGACTTCACCGGCGGCGGGCTGTACGGCACCGAAGCGGCCATCACCTCAAAGGAACAAGCAGACCACGACCTGCGCTACCTGCTCGCCGCGGCACTGCTGGACGGGAACGTCATGCCCGCTCAGTTCACCGACGACCGCATCAACCGCCCGGACGTCCAGTCCCTTCTGACGAAAGTGTCCGCACGGCCGAACGCCTCCTACACCGCGCAGTACCCGCGCCGCATGCCCGCGAAGATCACCGTGCGGCTCACGAACGGCACCACACTCAGCCACGAGGTCCAGGACTACCCGGGGATGCCGTCGCACCCGTTCACCTGGAACGACGTGGTCGAGAAGTTCGACCAGCTCACCGCCGATCGCATCGACAGCGACCTCGCGAACCAGATCAAGGACGCGGTCCACTCACTCGAGCACATCAAGGTCACCGACCTGATGGCCCTGCTCGCCCGCATTCACGTCGACTGACAGCACAGGAGGAGCGGTGGAAGGCTACGCCGCCATGGGCCTGCTGCACGCCGGGATCGCCGTCGCGCTGCGCGCCGCAGGCGGCTTCACGCCGATGACATCGAGCTCATCGACATCGGCAATACCCAGACCGCTCCCGGCCATGGCGGCTGTGACCGGCGCGGTCATCGCGGTGGGTACCGCGTACGTACTGCGCGGGCCCGCGAAGGTCGAGGAGGCCAGCGCCGCCGAGGGATAGCCGCTGCACCGGGTCACCTGACTGGGTATGTAGGGGCACCCTGATCGCCGTATTTCCCCCATGCACCAGCACCATCTAGAAAAGGAGCACCACATGGGCACCATCACTACCGCCGATGGCGCGGAAATCTTCTACAAGGACTGGGGAACCGGGCAGCCAATCGTGTTCAGCCACGGCTGGCCCCTGTCGGCCGATGACTGGGACACGCAGATGATGTTCTTCCTGCTGCACGGCTATCGCGTCATCGCCCACGACCGGCGCGGCCACGGGCGATCCACCCAGACCGGCCACGACATGGACCACTACGCCGACGATCTCGCCGCGGTGACGGCACACCTGGATCTCCACGACGCCGTTCACGTCGGCCACTCCACCGGCGGCGGCGAAGTCGCCCACTACCTCGCCCGGCACGGCGAGGACCGGGTGGCCCGGGCCGTGCTGATCAGCTCCGTCCCGCCGCTGATGCTGCAGACCGACGCCAACCCCGGCGGCCTGCCCAAATCCGTCTTCGACGGTTGGCAGGACCAGGTCGCCACCAACCGCACCAGGTTCTACCGCGACCTGCCCGCAGGGCCGTTCTACGGCTACAACCGGCCCGGCGCCCAGCCGTCGGAGGCGATCATCGAGGCCTGGTGGCGGCAGGGCATGATGGGCGGCGCCAAGGCCCACTACGACGGAATCGTCGCGTTCTCCCAGACCGACTTCACCGATGACCTCAAGCAGATCACCGTGCCGGTGCTGGTCATGCACGGCGACGACGACCAGGTCGTGCCCTACGCCGACTCCGGCCCCCTGTCGGCCAAGCTGGTCAAGAACGGGACCCTGAAGACCTACCACGGCTACCCGCACGGCATGCCCACCACGCACGCCGCGACCATCAACGCCGACCTGCTGGCCTGGCTGCAGCAGTAGCGAGTACCACGGCCCGTTCGGCAGAAATAATTCACTGATCCCGAACGGGCCGCGGCGCTACAGTCCGCATCCGGCAGGACTGTACTAAAGGGCGGCGCAGTACATCCGCGTCTTCGATGCCATCCTTTGGCGAGGTGGACACGGCCGGCGAGGTCTACCGACATGATGATCAGCAGATATCCCAGCCGACTTTACCCCGACGCCCTGTGGGCGCCGGTGCGAGAACTCATGAAGTAGGTGTGCGATGCCTTCCAGTGGTTCGTCTTCTCCGGGCACGGTCAGCGGAACAGTCCGCAACGTTGTGCTGGTGCATGGCGCCTACGCCGACGGCTCGTCCTGGTCTGAGGTGATCGAGCGGCTGCAAGGCGCCGGGCTAGCCGCCACGGCTGTGCAGAACCCGCTGACCTCACTGGCCGATGATGTGGCGCACACCCGCCGCGTCCTGGCGCTCCAGGACGGGCCGGCGATTCTGGCCGGTCACTCCTTCGCCGGCACCGTGATCACCGAAGCGGGGATGGACCCGCGCGTGGTTGGCCTGGTCTACGTCGCTGCTCGCGCGCCCGACGCGGGTGAGGACTACGCCGCGCTGGCGAACCGGTTCCCGGCGCCGCCTGCGAACGCGGGACTTGTCTACACCGGCGGGTTCGGGGCGCTTTCCGAGGACGCGTTCCTGAACGATTTCGCCAATGGCGTCGACCCCGTCCGGGCGCGGGTCCTTTATGCGGTGCAAGGACGCGTTTCGGAGACTCTTTTCAGTGATAGGACGACCGTGGCGGCATGGCGGTCAAAGCCGTCCTGTTATGCCATCTCCCGGCAGGATCGCACGACGTCGCCCGAGCTTGAGCGCTTCCTTGCCGACCGCATGCACGCCACGACGATCGAGATCGATTCCGGCCACCTGTCGTTGGTCACCCACCCGGACCAGGTCGCACAATTGATCGTGGAGGCCGCCCGGGCTACCAGCCGCAGCCATTGACATAACTGACCCAAGTGTCAAGACGTCCTGGCCACTCGCGACCAAGGCCGGGATCGCTCAGCCAGCGGCCACCGCCGCCTAACCGAGGAGCCCATGATGCCCTTGGTCCGGATCGACCTAGCCCGCGGCAAGCCGCGCGGAGGTACCGGCACGCCATCGCCGACGTGATCTACACCGCCATGACCGGCGTGCTCAACGTGCCAAACGACGACCGGTTCATGGTTATCACCGAGCACGACCAGGCCGACCTCGTGATCAGCCCCGAGCACCTCGGCATCGGGCACACCGCCGACGTCGTGCTGATCCAGGTCACACGCAACGAAGGCCGCACCGTGCCGGTGAAATGGGACTTCTACCGGGCTGTGGCGGACGGCCTGCACGAGCGGACCGGCCAGCGCCGCGAGGACGTGATCATCTGCCTGGTCGAGGTGAAAAGGAGAACTGGTCATTCGGCAACGGCATCGCCCAGTATGCCTAGACCGGGGCGAGATCGAGAGATACCCGCTGAACGTCATGAACGCCGCGTTCCTGGCCGGGAAAACGGGGCGGCCGGCCCAGGCCGAGCGGGGCCGGTGCGTCGCGAGCAACGGCCTGATTGCGCCGTCGGCCCGGCGATGGATCCGGTATGCGCGTACGGCCGCCAGCAGCCACAAAGCCACGATCGCGCCGTCCCCAGCCCGCCAGCACCCCAACGTCCGAGGATGCCACCAGGGAATCACAATGACGATGTGCGTGATGGAGCCGGGAGGCAGATAACCCCCTTTTAGGGCCTGCCAACCTCGCCCGTCGCCGCTGCCGAGGTCGGCACCGGCGAGTACCTGTATTCGATCTTTGCCCGTAGGTCGTCTGACACGCCCCCAACACAGTTGATAACTTTCGCGCATGTCACCCTCCGTGTCGGTTGTGTCGTGGCGGCCGCCGCCGCGGCCGGCGGGTTCCCGGACCGGGATGCGGTGGCGGATGGTGATCTTCTCCGGGCCGATGAGGACGTCCTTGACCAGCAGGCGCAGTACCCGGCGGCGGTCTTCGGTGCGTGCGGTGGCGGCGCTGTCGCGGAGCCGGGTGAGGAAGCCTTCGAGATCGTCGGCGAGCTTGAGGTAGGCGTCCCGGTCAGCGGCCTGGGCGTCGAGGGCGTCGAGCTGGGCACGCAGGCCTGTTTCGCGGGCGCGCAGGTCCGGCATGCGGGCGCGCAGCTCGTCGATGGTGATCAGCTGCTCGGAGTAGGCCTGGATCATCGCGGTGATCGAGGTGGCGGCCTTGGCCAGGGCCAGTTCCAGCTGCTTGCGCTGGCGGGTAACCGGGTCCGAG
>Ga0335080_10005919_pt1 | contig 12638 bp, 10 predicted proteins | sample Lox_Sample_34_FD_206720 | JGI IMG/M metagenome (GOLD analysis project Ga0335080, IMG submission 206720) | Soil microbial communities from Loxahatchee National Wildlife Refuge, Florida, United States - Lox_Sample_3.4 | ecosystem: Environmental > Terrestrial > Soil > Wetlands | place: USA...
CCGGCCGCTTCCTCGAGCGCCCGGCGCACGAGCACCTTCGCCAGCTCCGACCGGTACTCGGCGCTCCCGTTGCTGTCCGACGGGGGGTTGGTCCCCTCCGCGGCGTGCGACGCGGCCGCCGCCAGCGCGTCGGCCGACGCCGCCCCGCCCGCGAGCGCGCCCTCGACCGCCGCGGCCCGCACCGGCGTGGAGTCCATGTTCGTCAGCCCGACCGACGCCCGCGAGATCGAGCCGTTCTGGCGCTCCACGACGGCCGCGACCCCGACGATGGCCCAGTCGATCGCCCGCCGGTGGAACTTCTGGAAGGACCATCCCGTACCCGAGGCAAGCTTCGGGACCCGGATCGCCGTCAGCACCTCGTTGGGCGCCAGCGCGGTCTCGAACAGGCCGGAGAAGAACTCGGACGCCGGAATCGTGCGGTCGCCGCCGGGGCCCTGCGCCACGATCTCGCCGTCGAGCGCCAGCAGCACCGTGGGAAGGTCGGACGCCGGATCTCCGTGCGCGATGGTGCCGCCGACCGTGCCGCGGTGGCGTACCTGCGGGTCGCCGACCTTCCCGGCTGCGTGCGCGAACAGCGGGTTGGCCTGCGACAGCGTCGAATCCGCGGCGGCGTCCCCGATCCTCGTGAGCGCCCCGATCTCCACCGAGTCGCCGGCGTCGCGGACGTACGCGAGGTCGGTCAGCCGATCGATGTCGACGAGCAGGGACGGGGTCGAGAGACGCAGGCGCATGAGCGGCAGCAGCGAGTGGCCACCCGCGATGAGCTTCGCGTCCTCACCACCCTGGTCCAGCAGCTTGACGGCGTGATCGACGGACTCTGCCCGCTCGTAGTCGAACGCGGCGGGGATCACTTCCCACCACCTCCCTTTGCCTGCTGGATCGCTCGCCACACGTTCTCGGGCGAGACGGGTCGTTCGACGTCGGTGACGCCCAGGTGCGAGAGCGCGTCCACCACCGCGTTGACGATCGCCGGCGGCGACGCGATCGTGCCGGTCTCGCCGACGCCCTTGACGCCGAGCTCATTCGTCGTCGACGGCGTCACCGTCCTGCCCATCGTGATCGAGGGAACCTCCGTGGCGGCCGGGACCTCGTAGTTGGTCATCGACGACGTGACGAGGGTTCCGTTCTCGTCGTAGTGCGCCTCTTCGTACAGCGCCTCCGCGATCCCCTGGACGACGCCGCCCGCGACCTGTCCGTCCACGATCTGCGGGTTGATGACGTTGCCGACGTCGTCCACGGCGATGTGCGTGCGGACCCGGACCATTCCGGTCTCGGTGTCGACCTCGACGATGGAGATGTGCGTCCCGTTCGGGAACACGAAGTTCTCCGGGTCGTTGATCGCGAGCGCGTCCAGCCCCGGCTCCACCCCGTCCGGCAGGTTGTGGGCCGTCCAGGCCGAGAACGCCAGCTCGCCGACCGTCTTCGCGCGATCGGGCGCACCCTTCACCGAGAACGTCCCCCCGGCGTACTCGAGGTCCTCCTCGGCCACTTCCAACTCGTGCGCCGCGATCTTCCGTGCTTTCTCGACGATCTTGCCGCACGCCCGGTGGACGGCGACGCCGCCGACCGGCAGGCTCCGGCTCCCGTAGCTGTCCATGCCTCGCGGCACGAGCGCGGTATCGCCGAAGATGATGTCGATGTCGTCGAACGGTATGCCGAGATCGTCGGCGGCGATCTGTGCGAACGTGGTCTCGTGCCCCTGTCCGTGGGGCGTCGTCCCGATCCCCACCTCGACCTTCCCCGTGGCGAGGACCCGAACCGAAGCCGCCTCCCAGCCACCGGCCGCGTACGAGAGGCTGCCCAGGACCCGCGAGGGGGCGAGGCCGCACATCTCGATGTACGTGGAGAAGCCGACGCCGAGCTGCACCGCGTCGCCGCGCTCGCGCCGCTCGGCCTGCTCCTTGCGAACCGCGTCCAGGCCGGCGATCTCGAGCGCCTTGTCGAGCGCCTTCTCGTAGTCGCCGGAGTCGACCATCAGTCCGCCGATCGAGGCGGTGGGCTCCGAGAAGGCCGGCAGGAAGTTCATCCGCCGGATCTCGATCGGGTCCTTCCCCACCTTGCGCGCCAGCATGTCCATGGTCCGCTCGATGGCGTACGTGGCCTCCGGGCGTCCGGCGCCGCGATAGGCGTCGGTTGGGGTGGTGTTCGTGAACACGCCCGTGCACTCGAAGTGGTAGGCCTCGCCTCCGTACGGCCCGCAGTAGAGGAACGCGCCCAGGATCGGGACGCCCGGTCCGACGAGCAGCAGGTACGCGCCCATGCTGGCCAGCAGCTTCACGCGGTAGCCGTGGATCTTGCCGTCCTCGTCGGCGGCAAGCTCGATGTCCTGCCACATGTCGCGGCCGTGGTGGGTGGCCAGGTAGTTCTCGGAACGCGTCTCGGTCCACTTCACCGGGTGCCCGAGCCTGCGGGCGAGCGCCAGCGCCAGCGCCTCCTCCGGCCCGACCCGGATCTTCGAACCGAACCCCCCGCCGACGCGCGGCGCGATGACACGGAGTTTGCTCTCGGGAATGCCGAGCACGAACGCCGCCATCGTCGTGCGGACGATGTGGGGAATCTGCGTTGCCGACCACAGCGTCATGTCGCCGGTGACGGGGTTCACCTCGGCCAGGCAGGAGCGCGTCTCCATCGCGTTCGGGATGAGGCGCGGCAGATAGTAACGTCCCCTTACGATCACCTTGGCGTCCGCGAACACCTTGTCCACGTCGCCGTTGGTGAGCGACCACGTGTACGACTTGTTGGTGCCGATGTCCTCGTGCAGGATCGGGGCGCCGTCCTTCTGGGCCTCCTCGACGTCGATCAGGACGGGGAGCGGCTCGTACTGCACGTCGACCGCCTCGCCGCCGTCCCGCGCGGCCGCGACCGACTCGGCGACCACCACGGCCACGATCTCGCCCTGGTAGCGGGCCTTGTCCTTGGTCACCGGCCAGAACGGCGGGTTCTTGATGTCTTCCGTGACCGGCCACGCGAGCGGCAGCGGCCCGGCCCACTCGTCGGCCAGGTCGGTGCCCGAGAACGCCGCGACCACGCCGGGCGAGGCGAGCGCCTTCGACACGTCGACGCTCGTGACACGCGCGTGCGCGTACGGGCTTCGCACGGCGTACATGTAGAGGGTCCCGGGAAGGGTCAGGTCGTCCGTGTACTTCCCGTGTCCGGTGACGAGCTCGCCGTCCTCCTTCCGGAGAACGGTGGTTCCCACCAAGCGTTCCGCAACTGCCATCGCTGGCCTCCTAGCGGTTCGCGGAGCCGGCCCGCATCTCCTCGGACGCGGCGATGACCGCCTTGACGATGTTGTGATAGCCCGTGCAGCGGCAGAGGTTGCCCTCCAGGCCGAGCCGCACGTCCGATTCGGTGAGCGGTCCGGACGCCTCTCGAATGAGGCTGTCCGAGGCCATGATCATGCCCGGCGTGCAGTAGCCGCACTGGAGTCCGTGGTGCTCGTGGAAGGCTTTCTGCAGCGGGTGCAGCTCGCCGTCCTGCGCCATCCCTTCGATGGTGGTGACGTCCTCCCCGTCGGCCTGGACGGCGAGCATCGTGCAGGACTTGACCGACTGCCCGCCGACGAGAACCGTGCAGGCGCCGCAGGTCGAGGTGTCGCATCCGACATTGGTGCCGGTGAGTCCGAGGGTCTCCCGGAGGAAGTAGACGAGCAAGGTCCGCGGTTCGACGTCCGCCTCGTGGCGGGTGCCGTTGACGGTGACGGCGATATGCCGCACGACGAGCCTCCCTTCGCGCTCGAAATGGAGCAGCAGTGTATCCCCGCAGTCCATCGCGAGGGAAATCGCCCCAGTCGCACCGCAATGGGCTCCCAATGAAGGACCCCGGCGACCGATCCCACATGCCTATGTCACGGGACGGGTGGTGCCTAGGTCGGCTTCCGAAGGGCGCGCCGATTGCCTAGGCGGCGGCCGGTTGCTCGGACGTGCAGAAGGCGCATCGGCGCGCCTCCACCGGGATCTCGCTCAGGCACTCGGGGCACGGCTTCGAGGTGGGATCGACCGTCTCACCCCGACGCTGCCGCTCCCGGAGCGCGTTGATCGGCTTGACCACGATGAAGAAGACGGCGAGCGCGACCAGCACGAACGAGATGACCGCCGTGAGAAACAGGCCGTACGGGAAGGTGGTGCCCCCCGCCGTGAAGGAGAGGCCGGAGACGTCGGCCTTTCCCGCCATGAGCGCGACGATTGGCGTGATGAACGCGCCCACGAAGGCGGTCACGAGCGCCCCGAACGCCGCCCCGATGACGATCCCGACCGCCAGGTCGACGACGTTCCCCCGCAGCAGGAATTCCCGGAAGTCTTTCATCGCCCGCCCCTTCCCGCCGGCGACCTCTTCGCCGGTCTCGGGCAGGAGGCTAGCGGGGGAGCGGCCGTCTCGTCAGACGGGACGGGCGCGCCCCTCTGCCCAGGCCCGCAGGTGAACCAGATCGTCGGAGCGCGTTCTCGACAATGGCGGGGACGCCTGCAGCTCGTCCAGGACGTCCTTCGCGGCGAGCGTCCGGCCGCCCGCGAACGCGCGGTACAGCGCGCCGGCCACCGCCTGCTCGATCTCGGCGCCCGAGAACCCGTCGGACGCGGCCGCGAGCGCCTGCAGGTCGAACGACGCCGGGTCCTGACGGCGCTTGGCGAGATGCAGGCGGAAGATCTCGGCGCGCTCCGGTGCCCGGGGAAGGTCGACGAAGAAGATCTCGTCGAACCGGCCCTTGCGGAGGAACTCGGGGGGAAGCGACTCGACGTCGTTCGCGGTGGCGACGACGAACGCCCCCGGAGGCCGCTCCTGCATCCAGCGCAGGAACGTTCCCAGGACTCGGCTCGCGACGCCGCCGTCGCCGCCCGACGGCGGCGCGAAACCCTTCTCGATCTCGTCGACCCACACGATGGCCGGCGCCATCGCCGCGACGGTCTCCATTGCCTGATCCAGCCGGTGCTCCGACTCGCCGACGTAGGGCCCGTACAGGCGGCCGGGATCGAGCAGCACGAGCGGAAGGTTCCACGAGCCGGCGAGCGCCTTCGCGACGAGCGACTTCCCGCACCCGGGGACGCCGGTCAGCAGCACGCCGCGGGGCGGGTCGAGCCCCGCTTGCGCGGCGGCAGGATCCAGCCCGGTGCGGCGAAGGGTCAGCCATTCCTTGAGGTGGTCCATCCCTCCCACCTGGTCGAGCGTGCCCTGGGGGGCGACGAGCTCGAGGGGACCGCCGCTCTCGAGCAGCTCGGCCTTCGCCTGCAGGATCGCCGGAAGCGTCGTCGAGTCGAGGCGGCCGTTCCTGACCGCCTCGCGCTGGATGGCGCGTTCCGCCTCGGCCGCCGACAGTCCCCGGAGCTCCCCCGCGAGCGACGCCACGCCCGCCTCGTCCAGCCCGACGGCAAGCCCGCGATCCTGCAGCTGCCCCATGGCCGTCCGGACGAGGGTCTCGAGCTCGCCGACGTCCGGCGGCTTCAGTTCCCACGACACCGCGACGCCCTCGAGCTCGGGCGGCACCGGGATCACCGCGTCGCCGAGGACGAGCGTCTGGCCCGGACGCGCGCCCTGCGCGAAGTCCTTGACCTGCCGCAGGAGCAGCGGGCTCGACAGGCCCGTCGAGACGTCGACGAAGAGGAACACGCCCGGGTCGGTGAGCCCGGTGAGGAAGGCGACGGCCTTCCCGGCGTCCTGCGTGTCGTACTGCGCCTGACCTCCGTCGCGCACCAAGCCGTGTGTCGCCGACCAGGTCCACACGGGGAGCCCAAGCTGCCCCGCGGCCTGCCGAAACACGCCGAGGAAGCGCGGCTCGTCCCGTTCCTCGGCCACGATCAGCGAGTAGCGGGAAGCGAGCAGGAGGCGCGCGTCGTCGCTGTTGTCCACGTCCTCAGAGGTATCGAGCGAAGGAAGGCGGGGTTTGAGCCTCCGGGAGCCGGCGGCGGCTTACCCGCAGGCGCCGATTGCCTCGGCTGCGATCCGAACGGCTTCCGAGATCTGCAGCTCGGTGATGACGAAAGGCGGTCCGAACATGATCAGGTCGCCGTCGGTTCCGTCGGCGCACCCGGTCGAGGAATACAACAGCAGCCCACGTTCCTTCGCCGCCGCCACCACCCGCTCGGTGAGGCGTTCGGCCCGGGGAAACGGCTGGCGGGTCTCGCGATCCCGGACCAGCTCCACGCCCACCATGAGGCCGAGGCCCCGCACGTCGCCCACGGCGTGGCAGCCGTCGAGGGCGGTCGAGAGCTCCTTGCGCAGGAGCTCGCCCTTGTCGCGGCTCGCCTCGACGAGGTGCTCGCTCTTCAGGATGCCGAGGACCGACCGGGCGACCGCCGCCCCGACCCCCGAGTGCGAGTAGGTGAAGCCGTGGACGAAGCCCGCCGGCCGAACCGTCTCGAACACCGCGGCGCTGCACGCGGCGAACCCGAGGGGCCAGTAACCGGACGACACGCCCTTGCCCGCGGTGAGGATGTCGGGGCGAAGCCCCCAGTGGTCGCACCCGAACCACGCGCCGGTGCGGCCGAAGCCGGTCATGACCTCGTCGGCAATCAGCAGGACACCGTGGCGCGTGCACACGTCGCGGATCGCCGGCCAGTAGTCGTCGGAGGGAACCGCCGCCCCGAGCGTCGCCCCCCCCACGGGCTCGGCGATGAAGCACGCGACGTTCTCGGGGCCCTCCTCGCGGATCGCGGCGTCGAGCGCGTCGGCGAGCGCGGCGCCGCAGCCGTCGGGATGCGACGGGAGCCCGCAGCGGTACTCGTAGGCCGCGGGGACGTGCCGGAACCGCCCGAGCCACGGCTCGTACGGCCGGCGGAGCGGCTCCCGCCCCGAGGCGTCGAGCGCGCCGAGCGTGTTGCCGTGGTACGAGCCCTGCCGCCCGATCACGACGTGGCGGGAATCGTCGCCGCGGGCGAGGTGGTAGGCGCGGGCGAGCTTGATCGCGGTCTCGACGGCCTCGCTCCCTCCCGACACCGGATAGATGCGAGGGTCGTCCATCGGGAGCAGGGGCGCGAGCTCCTTCGCGTAGGTCTCCAGCACCTCGCTCGAGAACGCGGTCGGGTGCGCGTACGCGATGTGTTCCGCCTGGCGGCTCATGGCGGCGACGACGCTCGTGCGTCCGTGACCGACGCCGACCACGATGGCTCCACCGGCACCGTCGATGTAGCGCCGGCCCTGCGAGTCCCACACCACGGCGCCCTCCCCGCGCGAGACCGGCGGGAGGTCGACGTCGAGGACGCGAGGGAACACGTTGCTCATGCGTTCATCTTGTCAGAGGCGCCGGCTTGTCAGAGGCGCCGGCCTGTCAGGGGACCCGGCTCAGAGGACCCGGCTGAGCCGGCCAGCGCCTCGGGAAGCTCGGCCAGCGAGTCGATCCGGACGTCGGCGCGCGCCGACAGGGGCCGCCGTGCATGCGCATATCCCCACGGTCCCCTCCGGAGGAAGACGCCGAACATGCCGGCCGCCTGCGCGGGCAGCACGTCGTTGTCCAGGCGGTCCCCGACGTAGGCGACCCGGGCCGCCGGGACGCCGGCCTCGGCGGCGACCCGCTCGAAGAACGCCGGCGAGGGCTTCTCGACGCCCCAGTCGGCCGAGGTGGCGACGACGTCCACGGGAAGCCCGAGTTCTTGCAGCATCTCGGTGACGCCCGCCGGCTGGTTGCCGGCGATCCCGATCGTGAAGCCCCGCGCCCGCAGCCGCTCGAGGCACGGAAGCACGTCGGGGTAGAGGTCGCGCCGCCCGACGGTCCACAGCCTGCCCTCGGCCGCCCGGGCCGCGCGCTCCGTCTCCAGGTCGAAGCCCGGCCGGAACTCCTCGAACACGGCCGTGTGCGACCCGCCGCGTTCGATCACCTGTCCGAGGACGGCCATGAAGGTGAACCGGGGGACGCCGAGCCAGTCGGCCCACGACTCCCACACGCCGGTTTCGTCGACGATCGTCTCGCCGACGTCCAGGAACACCGCCCGAATGCCGTCCGCGCCCATTCGCTTCAGTGCGTGTAGACGCCCTCGGGGTCCAGCTCGTCGCGGATGATGCGGAGCTCCTCGGCGGTCGGGGGGTCGGTTTCGCGCACGTCGGGCGCGACTCTCATCTCCCAGCCGGTGTGCTCCTGCACCTGCTCGACGGTGACGCCGGGGTGCAGGCTCTCGAGCGTCATCTCGCCGGTCGCGCCGTCGAACCCGTACACGCCGAGACCGGTCACGACGACGGCCGGGCCGGCTCCCTGCCACTCCTTCGGCCGTTCGCCGCCGAGGTGTCCGGGGCTCGTGACGAAGTCGATCGTGTCGACGAACGAGCGCTTGGTCTGCGGCATGATGATGAAGATCTTCTTCGCGTTGATCGCGATCTCGCACGCGCCTCCGGAGCCCGGCAGCCGCACCTTCGGCTTCGCGTAGTCGCCGATGACGGTCGTGTTGAGGTTCCCGAAGCGGTCGATCTGCGCGCCGCCGAGGAAGCCGACGTCGACGTGCCCCCCCTCGAGGAAGTACGCGAACAGCTCGTACATGTTCGTGACCTGCAGCGAGCCGCTCACGAGCGTCGGGTCGCCGATCGACAGCGGCAGGCGGGCCGGCTCGGCCCCGAAGACCCCGGCCTCGTACAGCAGCTCGAGGTCCGGCGCGGCGGTCCGCTTCGCCAGGTTGCAGGCGATGTTGGGCGGCCCGACGCCGACGAAGCACACGCGCTCGCCGGCGAGCTGCCGCGCCGACGCGACGATCATCATCTCGGCGGCGCTAAACTCGGCCATCTAGGCATACTCCCCGTAGTTGACCGGCTCGCTCCACGCCTCGCCCGGCGCCAGCGACGCCCACCGTTCCTCGCCGAGCTTCTCCACGTACTCGGCGTGCGACTCGGTGCCGTGGATCCATTCCTTCAGCCAGGCCTCGAGCCGCTCGGGGTCGCGGGAGATCTCGTCCCAGTCGATGTAGAAGCGGTTGTCGCGGTCGTAGTAGCCCTGGGCGAACGAGGGGTGACATCCCTTGGGCTCGACGACGACGGCGTCGACGATCAGGCCCGGGATGACGGTCCGGTTTGGGTCGCTTCGGATGATCCGCTCCTCGACGAGCTCCTCGCAGACGACGATCACGCGCTCCGCGGCGAACGCTGTCTCCTTCTGGCACCCGAGCAGTCCCCAGATCTGCGCGTCGCCGCTCGAGTCGGCGCGCTGCGCGTGCACGATCGCGACGTCGGGATGCAGCGGCGGGACCGCGTACACGGTCTCGTCGCCGTAGGGGCTCTGGACGGGAACGATCAGCGGGTTCGCCGTCGGGAGATCGCTCTGGTAGTAGGAGCGGATCGGAAAGAACGGGAGGTTCGACGCGCCGGCGACGTAGCGGCACACCATCCCGAAGTGGCTGTACTCCTCGATCTCGAGCGGTTCCGGGTCGTGGCTCTCCACGCGGCGACGGACCGCGTGCAGCGAGCCCACGCCGGGGTTCCCGAGCCACGAGAACACCAGCTTGGACGCGACACCCGCGCCGATCATCTGGTCGTAGATGACGTCGGGGGTGAGACGGCAGAGCGTGAGGTCGCGCCGGCCCTGCCGGATGATCTCGTGGCCGGCCGCGAAGCAGATCAGATGGGTGAAGCCCTCGATCGCGATCGTGTCGCCGTCGCGGACCAGCTCGCGGACGGCGTCGCGCATCGACGCGACCTTGCCGGTGCCGGTCACGACTGCGCCCGCTCGGCCTTGCTGCGCAGCACGCAGAACTCGTTGCCCTCCGGATCGAGCATGACGGTCCAGCGCGATCCTTCTTCCTCGACGAGGCGCTGCTCGGTCGCGCCGAGCGCGCTCAGTCGCGCGACCTCTTCCGCCATCGTCGTCGGGGGCGTGAGGTCGAGGTGCAGGCGGTTCTTCGCCGACTTTCCCTCCGGAACGATCAGGAACAGGACGTCCCAGCCTTTTCCGGACGGATCGCGGATGGCGACGCCGATCTCGTCGGCGTCCGCGATCTCGTAGTCCAGCGCCGCACACCAGAAGTCGGCGAGGAGCTTGGGATCGCCGCAGTCGAACGTCAGCGCGTCGACCGTCGAGGCGGTCGAGGACGACACCGTCAGGAGCCCGAGCGCGCCGCCACGCGCTCGCACGCCTCCTCGAAGATCCGCAAGCCTGTCGTCGCCTGCTCCTCGTTGATCACCAGCGGCGGCGACATCCGGATGGTGGAGTCCCCGGCGCGAAGCGTCAGCACGCCGTGCCGGAAGCAGTCGATCTCGACGGCGTCGGCCGTGGCGCCGTCGGCGAACTCGATGCCGAGCATCAGGCCGAGTCCTCGGACTGCCGTGATGATCGGCTGTCGCCCGGCGATCTCGCGCAGCCGCTCGAGCATCGACCCTCCGACGCGCGCCGCGTCGGCGGCGAGGCCGCCCCGGATCAACTCGATCGACGCGAGCGCCGCGGCGCACGACACGGGGTTCCCGCCGTACGTCGACCCGTGGGCGCCGACCTGCCAGTTCATCAGGTCGGCCCGCGCGATCATCGCGCCCAGCGGCATGCCGCTCGCGATCCCCTTGCCGGAGAGCAGGATGTCGGGCTCGACGTCCCAGTGCTCGACCGCCCACATCTTCCCGGTGCGCCCCATCCCCGACTGCACCTCGTCGGCCACGAGCAGGATGCCGTGCTCGGTGCAGAGGTCGCGCAGGTACCGGAGCCATCCGTCGGGCGGGATCGTGTAGCCGCCCTCGCCCTGCACGGGCTCGACGACGATCGCGGCCACCTCGTGCGGCCTGACGAGGCGCTTGAAGATCACGTTCTCGATGTAGTGGTCGGTGTCGTCGGCGCCGAACGGAGCGTGCACGACGCCCGGAAGCATCGGCCCGAACCCCTCGTGGTACTTGGCGCTCGACGCCGTGAGCGACACGGCCCCGTACGATCGGCCGTGGAAGGCGCCGATGAACGCGATCACGTACTGCCGGTTGGTCTCGTGCCGCGCGAGCTTGATCGCGGCCTCGACGGCCTCGGTGCCGGAGTTGGTCAGGAAGGACCTCGCGTCGGCTCGCATCGGCGCGATCTCGTCGAGGACGGCGCACGTCTCGGCGTAGATCGGCAGGTAGAAGTCGCTCGCCGAGTAGTGCAGCAGCTTGCCCGCCTGTTCCCGGATGGCCTCCACGACGCTGGGGTGGGCGTGGCCCGTCGAGCAGACGGCGATCGCGGCGTTCAGGTCGAGGAACACGTTCCCGTCGACGTCGAGGAGCATCGTCCCCGCGCCGCGCTCGGGCGCGAGCGGATACGCCCGAGGCAGCGACGGGCTCGTGACCTTCCCGTCGGCCTCGATGACCGCCCGCGCCAGCGGCCCGGGGAGCTCGGTGAGGATGTGGGGCTCGGTCAGCGCAGCGAGCTCGTCGTAGGACAGGCTCGCGCCGGAGGTGATCGGTTCGGTGGTCGCCACGGCGGCTACTCCTCGACGACGCTCTGGGCCTGCTCGCGCAGGTACTGCTGCACGTAGTGCAGGCCGCCGCCGCCGCGCCCCGTCGTTCCCGAGCCCTTCCAGCCGCCGAACGGCTGCACGCCCGGCCACGCGCCCGTCGTCGCGCCCGCGCGCCGGTTCACGTACACCACCCCGGCCTGGATTCGGGAAAGGAACGTGTCGATCTCCGACTTGTCCTCGGAGTAGAAGCCGGCAGTCAGCCCGTACTCGGTGTCGTTGGCGAGCGTGAGCGCCTGGTCGATGGAGTCGACGGGCGCCACGGCGACGAAGGGAACGAACAGCTCTTCCCTCCACACGCGGTTCTCGAGCGGCGCTTCGACGATCGTCGGCTGCACGAAGTTGCCGCGCGCCAGGTCGCCGTCGGCGATGCGCTCGCCGCCCAGCAGGACCGTCCCGCCGGTGGTCTTCACGTCGGCGACCGCGTTCTCGAACGTCTCCACCGCGCGCTCGTCGATCACCGGTCCGGTGTACACGTCCTTGTCGAGCGGGTTCCCGACGTGGAGCTTCGCGGTCTTCTCCACGAGCATGGCCTTGAAGTCCTCGAACACGGGCGCCTCGACGTAGGCGCGGCTGCACGCGGAGCACTTCTGTCCGCTGAAGCCGAAGGCCGACCGCATGACGCCGTCGGTCGCCTTGTCGAGGTCGGCCTTCGCGGAGACGATCGCGGGGTTCTTCCCGCCCATCTCGCAGATCGCCGGCTTCGGGTAGTCCTTGGCGAACGTGTGGTAGATCTGCATGCCCACCGCGTACGAGCCCGTGAACGTCATGCCGTCGACGTCGGGGCTCTCGACGAGCTCGGCGCCGACGGTGCTCCCCGGCCCGGTCAGCAGCTGGAAGGCGCCGGCCGGCACGCCCCCGTCGCGCAGGCACTCGTACAGCTTGAGCGCCGTGAAGAACCCCTGGTGTGACGGCTTCAGCACGACGGTGTTCCCGGCCACGAGCGCGCCGCCGGCGGGTCCTCCCGCCAGCGCCATGGGGAAGTTGAAGGGGCTGATGATCGCCCAGACGCCGAAGGGCCGCAGCACGCTCCGGTTGTGCTCGGCGGGGCTCAGCTTGCCCATCTCGTAGTCGAACCCGTGGTTCTCCTCCATCTGATGGATGTAGTAGCGGATGAGGTCGGCCGTCTCCTCCGTGTCGCCGAGCGCCTCCAGCCGGCTCTTGCCCACCTCCATCGCCATCAGCGCCGAGATCTCGTTGCGCCGCTCGCTGATCAGGTCGGCGGCCCGCGACATGATCGCGTTCCGCTCCTTCCAGGGCATCGCC
>Ga0335080_10005921_pt1 | contig 12637 bp, 12 predicted proteins | sample Lox_Sample_34_FD_206720 | JGI IMG/M metagenome (GOLD analysis project Ga0335080, IMG submission 206720) | Soil microbial communities from Loxahatchee National Wildlife Refuge, Florida, United States - Lox_Sample_3.4 | ecosystem: Environmental > Terrestrial > Soil > Wetlands | place: USA...
CGGGGCGAGCCCCTCATCGTCCTCGATCACCTTCTTGCTCATCGGGAAGAGGCTGCAGTGGTCCCTGAACGCCGCGTAGGACACCAGCAACAGGTCGCGATCCCGGAACGCCGGCATCTGGTAGCTGATCGTCTCCGTCGCGCCGGGGGCCGCGGCCTTGATCTGCTTCCGCAGCTTCTCGAGCGCCGCGCGATAGTCGGGAGGGATGGCGCTCAGGTACTCCTCCACATTGGCCGGTCCCCCCATGCGGCCCCCTCAGAACGAGTTGCTGCAGTTCTCGCAGCGGTACGCGGCGCCCGGCGCCGGCGCGCTGTGGCCGCCGCACCTGGCGCACCGACGGCACGTTCCGCCGGAGTCGCACGGGACGGGGTCGGTGGTCGTTCCCGGCTCGTCCCAGGTCGTGGACCCTTCGGCAGGACGCGGCAGCTGCAGCGACAGCAGGTACATGGGCTCGTCGCCCGCCACGAACCCGTGCGGGTGGGTCGCCCCGCGGCCGACCACGACGCCCTGCGTCAGCGGGACGGGGTTGGGTCCGAACTTCGCCTCTCCCGAGCCGCCGAGGACGACCACCCACTCCTCCGAGTCGGGGTGCGTATGGGCGTACGCCACCTGGTGCGGCGCGAACCCCTGCAGCGACAGGTAGTAGTCCGGCCCGGTCGCGATCGGCACCCTCCGGAATCCCGACGGGCACAGCTCGATGATGTCCTGCGGGGCCGTTCGGAAGACGCCGAGGTTGTCCAGGGCCTCGGCGAGGTCGCCCATCGTGTGACCGCTCATGGCGGCAGTCAACACGGCTTCGGACGGCGGCGCAACGTTCAAGCGCTCACGCAAGCGGCGACGGGCGCGGCCTCGTCGGACCCCAGGACGTACCCGCCCGTCGCGGCCGCCGTCAGCCTTCCAAACCCAGGAGCCGGGCGGCGTTGTCGCGAAGGATCGCGCTCCGCGCGGCCTCGTCCAGTCCCAGCTCGTCGAACTCCGAGAACCAGCGGTCCAGCGAGATGAACGGGTAGTCGCTGCCGAACAGCGTCTGCGCGCGAAGGCGCCTCCCGATCTCGCGCTTCACGTCGTCGGGCAGGTACCCGGGCGCCCATCCGGACAGCTCGACGAACACGTTCGACTTGTGCAGCGCGATCGCGAGGCACTCCAGGAACCACGGCCATCCGAAGTGCGCCGCCACCAGCGTCAGCCCCGGGAAATCGGCCCCCACCGAGTCGAGGAACCGCGGGTGCGAGTAGCCGATCTTCGTCCCGCCCGCGCCGGGCGTCCCCGCCCCGATCCCGCACGTGCCCGTGTGGAAGAGCGCGATCATTCCGTGCGCCTGCGCGCGCTCCCACAAAGGGAAGAACGTCTCCTCGGCGGGATCGAACTGCTGCATCGTCGGGTGGAACTTCAGCCCCTTCAATCCGAGCGCCGCGCAGCGATCGATCTCCTCGGCCGCGCCCGGCGCGTGGGGGTCCACCGAGCCGAAGCCCATCAACACACCGGGAAACCGTCCGGCGAGGCCGGCCATCCAGTCGTTCCCCATCCAGCCGCGGCCGGTGACGCTCTCGTCGTCCCAGTCGAGCACCACGCCCAGCACGTCCCTCGACGCGTACTCCTCGGCCACCTGCTCGATGGTCTTGTGCTCGACCGACGCGCGGAAGTAGCGCTCGGTCGGTTCGAGGAGCGGTCCGAGCGACTGCTCCAGCCACTCGTCGGTCGGCAGGTGGACGTGCAGGTCGATCGCGCGGAGCACGCCCTCAGCCCTCGCCGGCCTTCGAGTAGTCGTAGAAGCCGCGGCCGCTCTTCCTGCCGAGCCGCCCCGCGGCCACCATTCGCTTCAGCAGCGGCGGCGGCGCATACGAGGGTTCGTGGAACTCCTCGTACAGCACGTCGGCCACGTGGACGGCGGTGTCGAGCCCGACGTAGTCGAGGAGCGTCAGCGGCCCCATCGGATGGTTCAGCCCCAGCGAGATCGCCGTGTCGATGTCCTCCGCGCTCGCGAACCCCTCTTCGTACATGCGGATCGCGCCGTTCAGGTACGGGATCAACAGCATGTTCACGATGAACCCCGCCCGGTCCTTCGCCACGACGACGCGCTTCCCCAGGCGCTCGCCCATCGCGCGCGCGAACGCAAGCGTCTCGTCCGACGTCTCGATCGAGCGAACCAGCTCGAGCAGCGCCATGACGGGCGGCGGGTTGAAGAAGTGCATGCCGAGCACGCGGTCGGGGCGCTTCGTCGCCGACGCGATCTCGACGATCGGGATCGACGACGTGTTCGAGGCGAGGATCACCTCGGGGCTCGTCACCTCGTCCAGCCGCGCGAAGACCCGCTGCTTCTCGTCGGGTCGCTCGACGACCGCCTCGATCACCAGATCGGAGCCGGCCAGGTCGTCCAGGTCGGTCGAGCCGGAGATGCGATCGAGGATCTGCCTCCTGCCCTCCTCGTCCAGCTTGCCCCGGGCCACGGCCCGGCCCACGGAACGCTCGATGAGGCTCCTGCCCGCCGCGACGCGCTCGGCATCCGCCTCGACGAAGGCGACGCGCAGGCCGGCCTTGGCGCAGACCTCCACGATGCCTGACCCCATGAGCCCACAACCGACGACGCCGACGTGCTCGACTTCCTCCGCCTTCATCGGACCTCCATGACGATTTCGTGCCACCGCCGGGCTTCGAACGCAAGACTATACGGAGGGATGCTTGCCACTCTCCTCGACCGGCTGATCCAGTTCCTCGAGCCCCTGTATGCCAACTTCGGGTATCTGATCGTCGTCCTCGGGGCCTTCTTCGAACGCTCGCTGTTCGTCGGCCTCATCGTGCCCGGCGACGTGATCATCGCGCTCGGGGGCGTGTACGCGAGCCAGGGGAAGCTGTCGGTCGTGTGGGTGGCGACCCTCGGCGCCCTCGCCGCCCTGTGTGGCGAGTCGACCGGCTACTGGCTCGGCCGGAAGAAGGGCGTCCTGCTCCTGCGCCGGCTGCCCTACCTCAACCGCTTCGAGCACCGGTTGGGCGAGGCGGAGGCCTTCTTCGCTCGCCGCGGAGGCTGGACGGTCGCGGTCGGCCGCTACGCGACGGCCGCCGGCGCCTTCATCCCCTTCGTGGCGGGGCTCAGCAGGATGTCCTACCCGCGATTCCTGCTGTTCGACGTCCCCGCGGTGATCGTCTGGGCGGTCGCGATCACATGGTTCGGGTACGCGTTCGGCAACCATCTCGAATTCATCGACAAGGTGCTGTCGCGGTTCGGCCTCACGGTGCTCGTGTTGCTGGTCGTGTTCCTCGGTGGCCGCTACCTGTACAGGCGCGTGCGGCGTTCGCGGAAATCGGCAGCGGTCCCGGATGCCGGGCCGGACGACGGCGACGCGGCCTGATCAGCAGACCGAGTTCAGGTACGGGTAGGCGTCGATCGCCGTCCCCACCACGCTGTACCCGTACGGGCTCGTCCAGGGATGCGGGGGGATCACCTTCGGATGCCACTCGAAATGGTCGTGCGGACCCGTCGCGTCGCCGGTCGCTCCGACGTAGCCGATGACCGTGCCCGTCTGGACGTTCCCGGTCGCGCCGTACGCGGACAGGTGCGCGTTGAAGACGTACCCGAGCGCGCCGTAGACGAAGACGTCGTTGCCGCCGCCCGGGTCGTAGGACTGGACGACGTGTCCCGGGAACGGCGCGACGATCGGCGTTCCCGTCGCGGCCTGGATGTCGATTCCCTCGTGGATGTGTCCGGGACGCGGCGCGCCGAAGTCGTCCGTGTACGCGTGCGGTCCGGCGACGGGGCACGTCAGCAGCACGCCGGGAATCGACGGACCGTGGCCGCCCGGCGGGAAGACGGGTATCTGCGTCTGCAGCTTCAGTCGCTTGATCAACGCGTGCGCCTGCTTGATCTTCGACGCGATGCCGTCCACGAGGTTCTTCTGCGTCTGGAACTTCGCGTTCAGCGCGTTCTGCTGCTGCTGCAGCCCGGCCTCCTGGGTGCGGAGCTGATTCTCCTGCTGCTCCAAGTTGACCTGCTGCACGTGAAGCTTGTTCTTCTGGTCGGTGAGGTCGTTGATGATCGACTCGTCGCTCTGTGCCGCCGCGTTGAGGATCTCGAGCCGATCGTTGAGGTCGGCGGCCGAGGTGGCGCCGAGGACGAACTCGAGGGTGCTGCCCGGTCCCTGCTCGTAGGCCATCCGTGCCCGCGTGTTGAGCGCGTTCTGCTGGGAAGCGATCGCGGCCTCCGCCGCCTGGACGGCGTCCTGGGTGTTGATGATCGCCGCCTGCGTCTGCGCCATCTGCGTCTGCACGTTCGCGATGTGAGCGGCGAGGACGTTCAGCTGGCCCTGCACCTTGGCCTGCTGGGCGCGCGCGGCCTTGATCTGCTGCAGCAGCGTGTTCAGCTGGGCGCGCGCGGAACCAAGCGACGCCGCGCCGGCATTCGAAGCGACAAGCGCGACGCAGAGTCCGAGCACGGCGACGAGCGCTCCGAGCTTGCGCGCTCTGATTCGAGGAATTGAACGATGCACGTGCCCCATTCCCTATCCGAATTCGGGTGGCGATGTCAACGACACTCGAACAAACGTTCCCCGAAACACATCGACCCCGGGGCTCGGGCGCTTGAGCGGCGTGCTCAGCAGACGGCGTTCAAGTAGGGATACGGGTCGATCGCGCCGTCGATGACGCTGTACCCGTACGGGCTCCGCCACGGGTGCGCGGGGATGACGGACGGGTGCCACTCGAAGTGGTCGTGCGTGGGGCCGCCCTGCGCGTCGCCGGTGTTCCCGACGTATCCCACGACCGTTCCCGCGGCCACCGCCCCGAGCGTCCCGTAGCGGGACAGGTGCGCGTTGTAGGCGTAGCCGAGCGCGCCGTAGACGGTCACGCCCTTGCCCCCGAGGCTGTTGTCGGTCTCCACGGCCGTCCCCGGGAACGGAGCCCGGATCAGCGTCCCCATCGGCGCGAAGATGTCGTTGCCCATGTGTGGATGCGGCGGCGGACCGTTCCGCGGCGCGCCGAAGTCGTCGGAGTAGGCGCGAGGCGCGTCGACGGGACAGACCTGGAAGACGCCGGCGATGCCGCCGCCCCCTCCGCCTCCGCCGCTGGTGCCCCCCAGCTCGCTCCGCAGCCGCGCCGACAGCCGGCTCGCGATTCGCTCGGCGGTCGCCTTGGCGCGCTCCAGCGTCGCGACGACGCGCTTTTGCTCCGACAGCTTCGCCGACAGCTGCGTGCTGGCTTTCGCCAGGGTGCGCTTGGTCGTCTCGAGGTTCCCCTGGAGGTCGACGAGTCGCGATTGCCTGCTGCGCAGCTCGTTCTGGGCGTTCTGCAGCTGCGTGATGATCCGTTCGTCGTTGGCGGCCGCCGCGTCGATGATCTCGAGGCGATCGGTCAGGTCGCCGATGGACGTCGAACCGAGGACGAACTCGAGCGTCGACGCCGGCCCCTCCTCGTACGCGATCGCCGCCCGCTCGTTCAGCGCATCCTGCTGGCGGGCCACCTTCGCCTGGACCACGGCGATCTGGCGCTGCAGCGCGACGATCCGTCCCCGCGTCTGCGAGATCTGGCTCTCGAGGCGGCTGAACTGCTCCGCGATGGCGTTCAGCCGCGCCTGCAACGCCTCCTGCTGGTGCTCGGCGCGCTGGATCCTGTCGACCAGGGCCTGGACGCGGTCCTGCGCGCTGGTCAGCCGGTCTCTGGTGTCGGCGCGCACGGGGCCGACGGCGGCAAGGGGCGCGATCACGGCGAACGCGGTGACGAACGCGGCCGTGCGGATCGCCGGGGCGTGCCGCAGCGATCGGATCTTCGAGGGAACCCGGGGAAGGCGCACCATCCTCGATCCTCCCCCGGACGGGGGAGCGATTCAATCACCCTCGGGGTCTCGGAGACCGAGGTCGCGCGCAAGGACCATCCGCATGATCTCGCTCGTGCCCTCGCCGATCTCGAGGATCTTCGCGTCTCGGTAGAACCTGGCGACCGGCAACTCCTCCATGAATCCGTACCCGCCGTGGACCTGCACCGCCTCCCGAGCGCACGTGACCGCGATCTCACTCGCGTACAGCTTCGCGAGGGCGGCCTCGGCGGCGAAGCTCCTGCCCTGGTCGCGCAGCCACGCCGCCCGGTACGTGGCCAGGCGCGCCGTCTCGACGGCGACCCGCATGTCGGCGAGCTTGAACTGGATCGCCTGGAAACCGGCGATCGGGCGGCCGAACGCCGAGCGGTCCTTCGCGTAGGCCACCGATTCGTCCAGACACCCCTGCGCGAGCCCGACCGCGAGCGCGGCGACGGCGATCCGCCCGTCGTCGAGCGCCACCAGCAACTGCGCGAACCCGCGCCCCCGCTCGCCCAGCAGGCTCGCCTCCGGGACGCGGCAGTCGGCGAACGTGAGGCCGTGGGTGTCCGACGCGTGCCACCCGACCTTCCGGTACGACGGCTCCACGGTGAGGCCGGGCGTCCCCGACGGCACGATGATGGCCGAGATCTCCTTGGCGCCGTCGCGCTCGCCGGTGACCGCGGTGATGGTCACGCACCCGGTGATGTCGGTGCCGGAGTTGGTGATGAAGGCCTTCGAGCCGTCGATCACCCATTCCCCGGCGTCCAGCCGGGCGGTCGTGCGCGTCGCGCCCGCGTCCGAGCCGCCGCCGGGCTCGGTGAGGCCGAACGCGCCGAGCATCTCGCCGCGGCACATCGGCGCGAGCCACCGCTCCTTCTGCTCGGGCGTGCCGAAGCGAGCGATCGGCCCCGCGCCGAGCCCGACCGCGGCTTCGAGCGTGATCGCGATCGACGAGTCCACGCGCGCCAGTTCCTCGATGGCGATGCAGAAGGTGGCGAGGTCGGCTCCCTGGCCGCCGTACTCCTCGGGAAACGGGATGCCGAAAAGCCCGAACTCGCCCATCTGCTTGACGATGTCGAGCGGGAGCTGGGCGGTCCGGTCCATCTCCTCGGCGCGGGGCCGCACGACGTCGTCGGCGAACGCGCGCACCGCCGCCCGGAACTGCTCTTGCTCGCTCGTGAAGTCGAAGTCCATGCCGCCCGTCCTGACGACGGCGTGTCGCGGGGCCGGCTCAGCGCCCCGCGTCCGCGTCATATTCGATGATCTGCAGTGTGTTCCCGTCGGGATCGGTGAACGACGCGAATCGCGCGAAGCCCTTCACCTCGGCCTCGTGCCCGAACTCGACGCCCTGAACCCCGAGCGCGGCCTTCGCCGCATCCAGGTCGTCGACCCGGAAGACCGCGGTCGCGCCGCCCGGTCCGCCGCCCTGTCCCGAATGCCGCGCCGCGTGCAGCGCCAGACGCGCACCGCCGGCGTCGAACTCCGCCCATTCGTCGCCGTCGCGCCGGACCAGCGCCAGGCCGAGGACGTCCCGGTAGAAGCGGACCGAGCGGTCCATGTCCGTGACCCAGTAGTAGACGTGGTCCAGGCCGCGCGTGGGCGAGGACGTTCCTGCGGCCGGCGTCGCGGCTCCCTCTGGCTCCATTCCCGGAGTGTAGCCGAGGCTGCGGCACCGCCGTTTGGACTATTGCCCGTCGAACAATTCGGATGCTAGAAGGTACGGAAACCTCTTTGGGGGGGAAGAACGATGCGAACGACGACGACGGCTCGCGCGTGGGTCCGGCGAGCCCGCTTCGCAACACGAGGAGCGCTCCGCCTGATCGCGCTGGCCGCGCTCCTGGCCGTACCGCTGACGGCAATCGGAGCGGGACCCTCCGGCGCGGAGGCGGCGCTCGCAGACATGGCCATCGCCATGACGGCCAACCCACCCACCGTGTCCGCGGGACAGAACGTCAACTTCAAGAGCATCGTTTCCAACAACGGACCCGACGAGGCCACGAACGCGTATTACGCCGAGCACATGCCGGGCGTCGGCTCCTTCGTCTCGGTGACGACCTCCCAGGGCTCGTGCAACGTCGACTACCCGGCCCTCTCGTGCGAGTTCGGAACTATCGCGAATGGCGGGTCGGTCGAGGTCGATCTCGTCTGGAACACCCCGAGCGAACCGTCGGCGGTGACCAACGACGCGGTCGTGGGGGCGACCGAGGAGGATCCGAACTCCGACAACAACGAAGCCTCGGCGACCGCCGAACCGTGCGGAACCGACTGCACCGGCGGGTGGCTGGCCGACGGAGGCCGCGTCGACGGCCCGCCCCTGGGTGGCGACGTGACGCAATCGGCGAGCATCATCGCTCCCCGAGGCGTCTCGGGACCCGTGTCGTCGGAGAACACCCCCGACTCGCCCTGTCAGGAGCCCCCGGGCTTCGACCCGTACGGCGAGGTCTTCGTCGTCCAGGTTCCCGGGCCCATGGGCAAACACGCGTACACGCTCCGGCTCAAGCTCGTCGCGAGCGACGACCCCGCAGTCGGCGTGCCGCCCGACGAGCCGCTGAAGGATATCGACGTCGTCCGCGCGTGCGTCGAGATCCCGAACTGCCGCACGCACCGTCACAACCTCGCCTCCATACCGGCCGGCGCGGAAGGATGCTTGTTCAAGGTGCATCGCAACCGGCTGACCAGGAACGTCACCATCACCGTTCTCGACACGGGACAGGATCCACCCATCCGCGGCGGCGGCTGACCCCCGACGTAGACTCGGGTTCGTGCTGGTCTGCCCGGGGTGCGGAGAGGAGAATCCGGACAAGTTTCGCCTGTGCGGATTCTGCGGCACGCCGCTGCGAGCCGCAGCGCCGCCGGTCGAGGCGCGCAAGACCGTCACGATCGTCTTCTCCGACCTGAAGGGCTCGACGAACCTCGGCGAGCGCCTGGACTCGGAGGCGTTGCGCGAGATCATGGCCCGCTACTTCGAGGAGATGCAGCGCGTCCTCGAGCGACACGGCGGAACCGTCGAGAAGTTCATCGGCGACGCGGTGATGGCGGTGTTCGGCCTCCCCAAGCTGCACGAGGACGACGCCCTGCGCGCCGTGCGGGCCGCGTTCGACATGAAGACGTCGCTCGCGAAGCTGAACGGTGAGCTCGAGCGGCGTTGGGGCGTGCAGCTCGCCAACCGGACGGGGGTGAACACCGGCGAGGTCGTCGCCGGCGACCAGACCGACCAGCGCGGCTCGAGCAGGCCGCGCCCGAGCTCGAGGTGCTGATCGGCGAGCCGACGTACCGTCTCGTGCGGGGCGCGGTCGAGGTGGAACCGGTCGAGCCGCTCGAGCTGAAAGGGAAGTCCGAGCGCGTGCCCGCCTATCGGCTGCTCTCGGTTCGAAGCGGCGCGATGCTGCCGCGCCGGCTGGACGCGCCGCTCGTCGGGCGGGAGGCCGAGCTCGCGCTGCTCGGCGACGCGCTGGCGCGCGCGTCGGCCGCCGGGTCCGCCCGGATGGTCACGGTCGTCGCGCACGCGGGTGTCGGCAAGACCAGGCTGCTCGCCGAGTTCCTACGGTCGGCGTCCCGCGAGGCGACGGTGCTTCGCGGGCACTGCCTTCCGTACGGCGAGGGCATCACGTTCTGGCCGCTCACCGAGATCGTGCACGATGCGGGCGGCATCGGCGAGGACGACACGCCCGATCAGGCGCTCGCGAAGCTCCGCGCCGTCGTGGCGGACGAGCCCGACCTGGTCACCGAGCGTCTCGCGACCGTGCTCGGACTGGGCGAACGCGAGTTTCCCGTCGAGGAGCTGTTCTGGGCGTCGCGGAAGCTGTTCGAGTCGCTGGCGCGCGAGCGGCCGCTCGTGGTGGTGTTCGAGGACATCCACTGGGCCGAGCCGACGCTGCTCGCGCTCGTCGAGCACCTCGTCGACAACGCCGACGCCCCGCTGCTCGTCCTCTGCACCGCGCGGCCGGACCTGCTCGAGGTGCACGGCGAATGGTCCGAGTCCGCGTCGGCCCAGCGCGTCGAGCTGCAGGCGCTCTCCACGGATCAGGCCGGCGCCCTCGTCGACAACCTCCTCGGCTCCGAGCTGGACCGCGGCGCCCGGCGGCGCATCGCGGAGGCGGCGGAGGGGAACCCGCTGTTCGTCGAGCAGATGGTGTCGATGTGGATCGAGTCGGGCCTGCTCGTCCAGCGAGACGGCGGCTGGGTTCCGGCAGCGGATCTGTCGGCCGTCGACGTGCCGCCGACGATCCAGGCGCTGCTCGCGGCGCGGCTCGACCGCCTGAACCGGGACGAGCGCGGCGTGATCGAGCCCGCCGCGGTCGTCGGTCGCGTGTTCTATCGCGGCGCCGTCGAGACGATGACGGCCGACGAGCTTCGGGCCGAGCTCGACGCGCTCCTTGGTGCGCTCATCCGAAAGGAGTTCGTCGCGCCGGATCACGACACGACGCTGCCGGGCGAGGACACGTACCGGTTCCACCACGTCCTCATCCGCGACGCGGCCTATCAGGGGCTGCTGAAACGTGCGCGCGCCGACCTCCACGAGCGAGCCGCCGAGTGGCTCGCGGCCGCGATGGGGCCGCGCGTCGTCGAGGTCGAGGAGATCATGGGGTACCACCTCGAGCGGGCGTTCCGGTACCGCGACGAGCTCGGGCCGCTCGACGATCACGCGCATCGCGTCGGCGTTCGGGCCTCGACGCTGCTCGGCGCGTCCGGGCGCCGCGCCCTGGCGAGGGGCGACATGCCGGCGGCGGCCAACCTCCTGCGCCGCGCCAGCGGCCTCCTGCCGCGCACCGATCCCCGGCGCCTCCATCTCCTGCCCGACCTGGGCGAGGTGCTGCTCGAGCTCGGCGAGTTCCAGGAGGCGGAGGCGCTCCTGTCGGAGGCGATCCTCGAAGGAGCGCGCGCGGGCGACCGCCGCCTAGAGACCGAGGCGACGCTCGTTCGGCTGGCGGTTCGGTTCGCCGGGTCGCCCGACTCGCTCGGCCCGAGCGTCGTCCGGGACGTCGAGCGCGCCTTGGCCGAATCGGAGAAGCTCGGCGACCACCGCGGGATCGCCAAGGCCTACCGGCTCCTGGGAACGATCCATGGGACGGTGGCGCACTACGAGGAAGCCGAGCGCGCGACGCTCCGCACGATCGAGCACGCGCGCCTTGCCGGAGACCAGATGCTGGAGGTTCGCAACTTCCCGCCGTACGCGATCGTCGCCGCCTATGGACCGCGTCCGATCAGCGAGGCGCTGGAGCGATGCGAAGAGCTGCTGCCGGCCGCGCAGGGCGACCGGCGAACGCAGGCCGTCGTGCTCTGCGTCCTCTCGCACCTGCACGCGATGCAGGGCTCGTTCGACGAGGCCCGCCGCGAATACCGTCGCGCACAGGTCATGCTCGACGACCTCGGGGTGAAGGTGCTGGCCGCTTCGACGTCGCTCGATTCGGGGCCGGTGGAGATGCTGGCCGGCGACCCCGCCGGAGCGGAGCGCGAGCTCCGCCGGGACCTCGACCGGCTCGAGGCGATGGGCGAACGCTTCCTCGCGTCCTCGGTGACCGCGTACCTGGCGCAGGCCGTCGTCGCGCAGGGACGGATGGACGAAGCCGAGGCGCTGTCGCGCAAGTGCGAGGAGGTGGTCCTGGCCGACGACGCCGAAGCCCAGAGCATCTGGCGTCGCGTCAGGGCACTCGCCATCGTCGATCGCGGCGAGGATCGCCAGGCGGCGAAGCTCGCACGCGAGGCCGTCGAGATCATCCGGCGGACCGACTCGCCGGTGCTCCAGGCCGATGCGCTCGTGGACGCGGCCGAGATCCTGCAGAAGGCCGGGTGGGACGCCGAGGGCGAGCCGCTGCTGACCGAGGCGCTCGACCTGTACGAGCGAAAGGGCGATCTCGTGGGCGCGGCGCGAGCACGGGAAGCGCTCTCGCGCCGCGCGACCCTGGGAACGCCCGACCTCGCCGGCGGCTGACGCTCCCGCCGCGAGCGGCCGTCAGCGGAGCCGTTCGATCTCGCCGAACCCGATGACGGCCTCGCGTCCGTCCGGGGTTCGTACGACCAGCTCGCCGCCGGCCCCCAGCCCGACCGCCGCGCCCTCGACCGCTTCCCCGTCCACCGTGGTCGCGCGAACGTCCTGCCCGATCGTCTCGCAGCGCTGCCGGTACGCCTCGCGCGTTCTCGTGACGAACCCCGGAGCATCCGGGTCGTACCGCTGCCGAAACGCCGCGAGATACGACGCGAGCAGCCGCGTCTGATCGAGCGCGCCGCCCTCGATCGCGACGCTCGTCGCCGCGTCGCGAAGCTCGTCGGGGAACTCCTCCGCGCGCTGGCGGACGTTCACGCCGACGCCGACGACGACGTAACGGACGACGCCGCCCTCGACTCTGCTCTCGGCGAGCACACCCGCGATCTTGCGGCCGGACGCGGCCGACATCACGTCGTTGGGCCATTTGCAGCGTGTCGGCACGCCCGCGTCGGCGAGCGCCTCCGAGACGGCGACGGTCGCACCGAGCGCGACGACGGCCGCGACCTCGGGCGGGAGTCCCGGTCTGAGCAACACCGAGACCAGCATGCTGGAGCCCTGCGGAGCGACCCACGTCCGGCCGCGCCGTCCCCGGCCCGCGTCCTGCCGCCCGGCCGCCAGGATCGACCAGGCGGGCGCGCCCGCGTCGGCGGCGGACATCAGGTCGTCGTTCGTCGATCCGGTCGCCTCGACATACCGGGCGAAGCCGGCCAGTCCGGCGGTGCGGACCGCGGCCTCGACGGACTCGGCGTCGAGGGGGCCCGAGACGTCATCGCTCATTCCGCCGACCTTTCCACGCGCAGACCCTAGCGGGACGTCCCGCATCGCGTGGGTCGTTCGTTGGGCGAGAACAGGTCCGGGACGCGTATCGT
>Ga0335080_10005923_pt1 | contig 12633 bp, 7 predicted proteins | sample Lox_Sample_34_FD_206720 | JGI IMG/M metagenome (GOLD analysis project Ga0335080, IMG submission 206720) | Soil microbial communities from Loxahatchee National Wildlife Refuge, Florida, United States - Lox_Sample_3.4 | ecosystem: Environmental > Terrestrial > Soil > Wetlands | place: USA: Florida...
GGCTGTGTTCTGAGGAACTTGCCGAAATGCGGGACGGTGAACGCGATCAGGCCGCGCTCGGAGCTGTAGATCAGGCCCTTCTTGATCAGCCCGTCCCGGGCCGGTGACAGGCTGGACGGCTTGCGCCCGAGTTCGTCGGCCACCACCGACGTCGGCACCGGATCGTCCCCGGTCGCCGCCATCGCCCGCATGTACTGCCGCTCGGCCAGCGTGGCTCGCTCGTACCTGCTGCCGAAGAACCCGACGGCCAGCTCACCCTCGGCTTCGGGACCGGCCACGTTCACGTCGGCGGCTGTCACCGGGGTGGCCGCGGCCACGTCCCAGGTCACCTTGCCGTAGGCCTGGACGAAGTAGGGATAGCCGTCCGCGGCGGCGTACAGCGCGTCGAGCGCCTCGGCGGTGAAGGTCACGCCTTCCCGCTGGGCCGGGGCGATCAGCGCCAAGTCGGCAGCCTCACGGTCCAGCCGGTCGATCCTGGCGTACCTGAACAGCCGCTCGGAGTAGCTCTTGCTGGCCGACAGTACGGCGGGCAGGTGCGGCAGGCCCGCGCCCACCACGATGAGCGGACCCCCGGTCTGCGACAGCTCGTGGCACGCGGCGCAGAGCGCGGACACGTCGGCCGCGGGAATGTCCTGCATCTCGTCGACGAACAGGGCGATCCCCACGCCGAGGTCGCCGGCCACCGAGGCGGCCTCGGCGAACAGTTCGGTGAGGTCCACCTCGAGATCGCCAGAGTCGGCCCGGCCGCGCTGCATCGGCACATCGATGCCGAGCGCGGTGGTGACCGACGACCCCTTCGGTGCCTTGGGGTCGCGGGCGGCGAACGCTTTCAGGACACCGAGGAAGTACTCGACCCGATCCGGGGCACGGTGCCGGGGCGCGAGCTCGCGCACGGCCATGTGCAGCGCGGCGGCGACCGGCCGCCTGATCGACTGGTCCGGCCTGGCCTCGATCTTGCCGGTGCCCCACAGCCGCTGCAGGGCCATCGACCTGAACGTGTTCAGCAGCACCGTCTTGCCCACCCCGCGCAGCCCGGTCAGCACCATGCTCCGCTCCGGGCGGCCGCGCGCGACCCGCTCGAGGACCACCTCGAACTGGCTGATCTCCCGGTCGCGGCCGGTCAGCTCGGGCGGTCGCTGCCCCGCACCGGGGGCATACGGATTGCGCACCGGATCCATGGCATCGGACTCTATGCCCCGATCTAGCATGGACCCTAGATTTGGCTAGAAAGCGCTACCGGCGTGTCGCGCCGGGTCCGGTCAGCCGTCCTGCGGCTTGTTGATCCGGGCCAGGAAGGCGTTGTAGGCGGCCAGGTGCTCGTCGTCGTCGACCGATTCGGTACCGGGCGGCTGCGCCGCCGTCGATGACGGGCCAGGACCGGTGCTGGCGTCCTGATGCGAGCTGACCAGAGTGGCGAAGTTCGACCGGCGCGCGGACTCGAGCCAGCCGAGGCCGCCGTCAGCACGCTTTTCCCGGGACCAGGCGAAGAACACCGCCAATACCAGGCCGAACATGATCCCGGCGCCCCCTACCCACATCACTGCCCCGCCGATGTGCACGTCGGTGAGCGGGGCCGGCGCCCATCCCGGACGGTCTTCCGCCAGCCCGGGGAACGGGTTGCTGGCATAGGAGCCGAGGACGAGGCCGGTGAACGCGTCCACCGGCATGGCGATGAAGAGCAGGAAGATCCGGGACGGGTAGGAGACCCGCCACCTGATCGGCTCCCGCCCGATCAGCGGCAGGAAGTACAGGTAGCCGGCGATCAGGTAGAGCGCGTGCTCGCCGTCGTGCACGGCGCCGTTGGTCTCCACCAGGTTCATGAAGCCGGTGAGGTGGGTGCCGACAATGGTCGCGACGTACAGCGCCACCCCGAACGGCGGCCAGGTGATAGCCGCCATCACGCGGGAGCGCAGCACCTTCTTGGTCCAGGTGTGCAGCGGGTTCCGGCTGGCGTGCAGCAGCAGCGTGACCGGCTGGCCGACCACGAGCAGCGGCGGCGCGACCATGAGGAGCAGCAGGTGCTGCACCATGTGATCCCAGAACAGCACGTCGTCATAGCTGCCGATGCCGCTCTCGGTCGCGATCACGACGACGGTCAGGCCGCCGAGGAACAGCGCGGTCCGGTACAGCGGCCACGGACGCGCCGGATGACGCCGCCGCACCCGCACCACGCCCCACAAGTACAACCCCGCCGCTACCGCGACAAAGGCCGTGATCAACGGGGCGAACTGCCACCGGGTCAGCACCTCGGCCAGGCTGAGCGGCGGCAGCGCCTCGTCTCCCATGCCGCCGAGACTACTCGCCCGCGATCGGGCCCGGCGTGGGGCCTGTGTTCTGGGCCTGGATAACTCCCGAACGTCGAGCAGTCTGTCTGCGCCAGTGATTTCCAGCAGCCTGGCCACGAGCGGCTGCGGCCGAGCGAACACCAGCGTGCCGTGCCGTCCCCGCAACGCCCTGGCCGCGAGGATCAGGACGCGCAGGCTGGCGGAGTCCAGAAACGACAGTCCGGACGCGTCCACCGTCACCTGCCGTGCTCCGGTGTCCAGCTGCGTCGCCAGCGTCTCGCGCAGTTCCGTGGCCGTCGTCGCGTCCGCCTCACCAGACAGGGCCACGATGGGTCCGTCCGCCCCGGCCGACGCCGAAGTCCTGAGCGCCGCCACGGAATCACCTCGATACCTTCCGCCAGCGGACCGTCGTGCCTGCAGGCGGGCGGGTGCAACGCCAGCCGGACACGCCAATACCACCGGCTGTTCCGTCAACCTTCAGTAAGGATACGGACCCGCCGCCAGCCGCATCTAGGCCCCGTTGACGTCGGGCGCGAAGCCGGGGCGTGCCCTCCGGCTCGCTGGCGATCCGCAACAGGTAGCCTCGCACCGACCGGAGAGAGGGGCGATCCGGATGACGTACCCCGGCATCGGCATCACCAGGCCCAACGTGGCCCGGGTCTACGATTACCTGCTCGGTGGCATCGAGTCCTACGCCGCTGATCGCGAGCAGGCCACCGGCCTGCTGCGGATCTGCCCCGCACTTGGCGTCGTGGCCCTGGAGAACCGGTATCTCCTCGCCCGGGCAGTCACCTGGGCGGCGGGACGGGGCCTGACCCAGTTCATCGACCTCGGCGCCGGGATGCCGGTGCACGAGGCCGGGGCTGGAGTGCTGGAGGACATTCACGTCACGGCCCAGGCCGCCAGTTCGCCAGCGCGCGTAGCGTACGTCGATGACGACCCCCTCGTCCTGGCGCGCTCCAGGGTCTTCCGGGCCCCCGCCCGCGGTGTCGCCGTCACCGCGGCCGACCTGACCGACCCGGGCTCCGTGCTCGCGGACCCGGGCCTCCGCGCAGTCATCGACCTGGCCCAGCCCGCGTGCTTCATCTTCGGGCTGACCCTCGGCCTCGTCCCGGCCACGGCTGCCCGCAACGTGGTGGCCGGCTATCTGCGCCGGGCGGCGCCGGGCAGTTGCGTGGTGATCTCGTGCGTACGGTGCGATGACGAGGCGCTATGGGCGCAACTTAGCAAGGCGTATACCGCCGCGAAGGTTCACAATCACGCGCCAGCCGAGATCGAGAGGTTTCTTGACGGCCTCGAACCTGCCCCTCCGGGGGTGGTCCCAGCGCAGAGCTGGCGGGGTGACTGGCACGATGCGCCCGCCACGCCTCCCGGCCCGGTGTACGTGCTGGCCGGCGTGGCCAGGAAGCCGACCGCGTAGGCCTGCCCGCAGCGCCCGGTCCTGGCCTGACGTGTTCTTGCTGGTCCGCGGAGGGCGTGGGATTCGAACCCACGAGGACGCGTCAACGCCCTAATGGTTTTCAAGACCATCGCCATCGGCCACTAGGCGAGCCCTCCTGAGGATCACCAGCCTACGGTAACGCCGACCGGGACGTCAGCCGCCGAGGCCAGGCGAGCCCGTCGCCGACGATTGCGGCCAGGGCCAGGTACGTCAGGCAGGCTAGGATTGGAATGAAGAACGTTCAATGACGTTTTCCCAACGACTTTCACGTGATCATCTTGTGCTCGAATAGCACCAGGACGAATGCGGCGCGGGCGATGAGGCCGATCCTGCCCGGGCTGGCGGTGACATGCTGGAGCGTCTTCCACCGCTGGTCAGCAGCGCGAAACCGCGCTCGCTCAGGCAGCGCACCGAGCGGATCAGCGCGTTCCGGGCCCGGGTATCAATGTCGAGCTCCTTGACCCCAGCGGGCTTCTTCACCGGGACGTGGACGCCATGACCAGCGCCTTCATACCCGGGATCGGCCAGCACCGGCATGGCATCGCAGAACGGCCGCAGCACGCCCAGCACGTTCTCCCGGGCCGCGGCCAGGTCATGCACATTGCCCGGCAGCACGTCCGAGACCCACAGCGGGATCCCGGACGGGACTGCGACAACCCGAAGCCCCGGCCGAGCCGCGGGATATCGCCCTTGTCCCGGAACCAGGCCAGCGCGAACACCGCCTGCTTATAGCAGCCCAGCCTGCGGGTTCCCTTGCGCGTGCCGATCTGGCGGCGGCGCCCGGCCAGCAGCCGCGAAAACGAACCAGATCAGCTCCCTGGGCACATCGAGCATGACAGCATAGGAGACCACGCGGAGCCTCTCCCCGGTAGCGGGTGATCTTTGGCGAGACTTCTTCTACCGGGGGCTCCGCGCCTCCCCGGCGATCTCCGCATATGCCCGCGTGTCTACCCGGACGTCCCGTTACGTTACGTTTGCCCGACTCGCCCTTGCTGGGAAAACGTCAATGGCAACGCCGCCACCATTACCTGAGCCAGCCAAGCCACCGGCGCTGGAATGCCTACGCAGATGCCACACTGTGATTACAACGAATTACAGCTGCAGTATCTTAAACGCTGTTTGGTCTATATCTGGTTCATGGGGGACGGACGTGAGCTAGACTCACGCCCGATTAGAGACAAGGTAGGCCTAGGCAAGTCCTCCTGAAAGGGCAGAAGGCCGGAGCAGTTTCGATTCTGAAGACTGGGGCCATCCATCGAATACCTGAGCACCGGAAGGTGAACCTGGTGCAGGACGATAAGCCAACGAGCCGTGAGTCGGCTAACGCCGATCTCGGAACTTTTGCGGGCACCGCCGATTCGGGCATCGCCCTGACGGACCCGGGCCAAGACGAGCCTGTTATTCACGGCACCACAGGCTTGTCTTCAGGCCACCGGCCAGCTAACCAGCGCCTAGTCAAATCAGTCGGCCTGTGGCTGTCGCTGTTCACCGTTTCGCTTGGGTTGTTCATCGTCCGGTTCCTGGTACCCACGCCGGTCGGCCAAGCGGACAACCATGACGGCCCCCGGCTAATGTGCGATCAAGGCGTCTGGGCAGTCACCCACGGTGCCCCCCACTGGTTCAGCTACGCCTACTTTGAGTTCATGCGATCCGCGGGCTGCAGCCACGTCACCCGGTACCCGTCGTCGCAGCTTGTGCCACTGGCACTGGCCCGGATCCTGACCCGGGCAACGGGCCTGCCCGGGACCGTGAATCTGATCGCGCTAGGCGTACTGACCTGCGTCATCGCCTCATTCGGGATCGCCAGCCTGGCGACCGGCCTGCGGCTCAGACTATGGGCACAGTTGGCCGTGGCGGCGGCTGCATGGCTGATCGTGGCCGATGCGGCGTTCTTTGATGTCTACGCCAGCCCATTCACCGAGCCCGCTGCCTTGATCGGCTTGCTGCTGGCCGCTGCCGGTGTGGTGCACCTGGGCCGGGGGCGGCGCCAGACCGTGTTCGGCTTGGCCCTGGCCGGGTCGGGCGGTTTTCTCGCCATGCTGGCGAAAGAGCAGTACCTGACCCTGGCCGTGCCGATCTGCCTAACCCTCGTGCTGGCCACCGCGACCGGCAACGGCGGGCGCGGGCTGCGCCGATTCTGGACGCGCCGGACAGGGGCGGCAGCCATGGTCGTCGTGCTTCTGGCGATCTTGACCGTTGGCTATGCGCTGTGGGACAGGACCAGCAAGTACGCCACCCGGCTGCACCATGAGCAGGCCGTGGACATGATCTTCCGGGACATCATCACCACAGGCGATGACCACGCGCGCGCCGACCTGCGCGCGCTCGGGCTGCCTGCCAGCTGGGCCAAGTACGCCGGCACTGACTCCTTCAGCCAGATCTCGGTCCGGTATGACCGGCTGTATCCGCGGTATGAGGCAAAGCTGTCCGACCGCACCATCGCGCATTTCCTGCTCGCCCATCCGCGCAGCATCATCAGCGTCGGGCAGCAGGCAGCTACCTACGCGCAGCAGTTGCGGGTTACTTACCTGGGTAACTATCTGCCGAATACGGGCCATCCGCCGGGGGCCATGGAATCCCGCGTGGTCGTGCTCACCTGGCTGATGCACCGGCTCCCGCAGCACCTCGGCCTGCTGTGGTACGTCCCGCTGTGGACGGCGATGGCGGCGATCGCGATCGCCGCGCTCTTCGTGCCGCATGGCCGAGCCTGGCGCCGGGACGGCGCGGTCCTTGTGCTGTGCATGACGGGATGCGCCATCGCCGCGTTCATCCCGGTCGCCTATTTTGCCGGACTGTCAACAACCAGGCACATGGTCGGCATGAACATGGCCAGCGCACTTGCGTTCCCGGTCAGCATCGCGCTGGCCATCTCGATGATGCACCAAGTCCTGACCCGCAGCCGGCAGCGTTCCCAGACGTTCGCAGGCGAGGGAGTGGCCTCGTGGTGATGTGGGAACTGAGGCATCGCGACACGGCCGGAACGTCCTACGCGGCTTGCCGCGATCACTGCGCTCGCCTCATCTGCCTGAGCATTGCGATCCTGGTGGCCATAGGGGGCCGCTGGGCCCTCAATCAGCACGGTCACGATCCCGCCGGGCTGGTGCGTGGCCGCCGTGGTTTGCCTCCTTGCACCTGCCAGACCTGACAGTGATGGCCGCGTCGCGGCTGGCGCTGCTGCTCGGCGCCGCCGATGCCGCGGTGGGACTCGTCGCGGTCTAAGCTTGACTCTGTCGGGGATCTTGGTATTCGGCTGACTGCAGTGACGTCCGGGGCCAGTCTTGCGGGACATGGGTCCGCGAGATCCCTGAGGAGTGCGTGATGTCGATCCGTCCCCGCCTGGGGGCCGAGGTCCCGGAGCTGACCGCGCGGGTGGCGCGGGCCAGCAACCCGGCCGGGGCGACAGCGATGTGGGTGCGGGACCGGCTCGACGGCCTGTGGGAGGACGAGGACTTCGCGAGCTGGTATCCCCGGGACGGGCGGCCCGGGATCTCGCCTGCCCAGCTGGCAACGGTGAGCGTGCTGCAGTTCCTGCTCGATCTCTCTGACCGCGACGCCGCCGAGGCGGTGCGATGCCGGACCGACTTCAAGTACGCGCTCGGCCTCGATCTGGACGATCCGGGCTTCCACCACAGCGTGCTGGGCGATTTCCGCGACCGGCTGCTGGCGGACGGGCGGGCGGACCGGCTTCTTGACCTGGCCCTGGCCCGGCTGAAGGAGGCCGGGCTGGTCCGCGACCGCGCCACCTGGCGCACTGGCTCCACCCACGTCCTGGCGGCGGTGCGCGACCTGACCCGGCTGGAGCTGGTCACCGAGGCGGTACGCGCCGCCTTGGAGGAACTCGCCCGCACCGCCGGTCACGCGCTGGCCGGCCTGGTCGATGACGACTGGGGCCGCCGCTACGGCCGCCCGGTCCGCCTCGGCAAGAACCCCGCCCGGCCGAAGACCCGGATCAACGACGCCGGGGCGGATGCCCGCCGGCTGCTGGAGCACCTGGCCGCCCGCGGCCCGGGCCTGCTGCGCGGCCCCCAGGTGGAGGCCCTGCGGCAGATCCTGGTGCAGAACTAACACTGGGACCCGGCCGGGCGGCTGCGCTGGCGCGACGATGAGGCCGACGCCGGCCTGCCGCCGTCCGCCGCCCGCATCGTCTCGCCCCACGACCCGGCCGCGCGCTACTCCCGCCGGGGCCAGGAGGGGTGAAGATCACCGCTCGGCGCGGTGAGTACCGCCGAGTTCACCTCGGTCACCTCCCGGCAGGCGGCGTTGTGATGAGTGTTGACCAGCGTGCGCGCGGGCTGCTGCATGACGGTCTTGATGGCGTCCAGGTGGGCGCGGGTGCGCTTTCCGTGGCTGCGGTGTCGATGTTGATCACGCCGGTGCCGCTGAGCAGGAAGCCGGTGTTTTTGAGGTACCAGCTGCCGTCAGGCTGCAGGTTGGCGTAGACGTCCTCGCTGACCTGCCTGACTTCGCCCAGGCTGATCGCCGTGCTCCTGTGTCGGTCTTATCAGCAGCGACGTGGCCAGCAGCAGCCCGAACAGCGCCAGCCCGGCCATAATGTAGGCGTTGCCGACGATAAGGGCCAGGCCATGCCAATGGTATTCGGGGAACCAGGGCTGGTCGCCGTACCGCTCGTAGTAGAGCGGGTTGGTGTGCCTCGGGATCCACAGCAGCGAGTCGTGGTTCAGGTTGAGCGGCCTGGCGGTCATGAACAGTCGGGCCGGCCAGGTGCCGAACCAGGCCAGGATGGCCATGGCGATGCTCCCGCACGCCATCGCGGCCCCCTTGTCTTTTCGCTGCCAGGCCTTCATTGCATAATGCGCCGCGGCAAGCGCGCCCGGGGCGATCCAGACCCAGTGATGGTCCCAGCTGATGGGCGAGACCAGCAGCCCCGTCAACGCGGCCATGAGCAGCGCGAGCATGGTGTAGCCCTTGTGGTCCAGCAGGGCGGCGCTGGCTGCGCCGACGGCGCCGGCCAGGACCGCCGCGACGATCCAGGCGGGCCTGGCACCGTTCACGCTGCCGGCCAGCCGGGTGATGAGGCCGTCGAGCGACTGGTTGCCGGCGTATCCAGTGAAGCCGGTCCGGCCGCCCTGGACGAACAGGCCGCCGAACCACCATCTGGCGGAGTCGGCGGGCAGGATCACGAAGCCGGCCAGCACGGTGAACGCGAAGCCGACGCAGGCCATGACCGTCTGCCGGAACTTCCTGGACAGCAGCAGGTATGGGATGAAGATGAGCGGCACAAGCTTGATGCCGGCCGCCACGCCGGTGCCGAACCCTTTCCACCAGCGGGAGTTCTTCGTGTCGGGCTGGCACAGGTCCCAGATGATCAGCGCCATCAGGACCAGGTTGATCTGGCCGAGGGAGATGGTTCGAAGGAATGGTTCGGTCCAGAAGGCGGCGGCCGCGGCGAGCAGCGTGGCGCCGAGCCTGCCTTTGTCTTTGCGGTAACCGAGGCTGCCTAGGGTCAGCCACAGCGCGGTGAGCAGCGCGATGATGTCCAGGGCCACGGACAACTGCTGGGACAGCCACCAGGGGACGAACGAGATGAGCGCAAAGGCGACGGCGGCGAACGGGGTATAGGTGAACGGCAGGTGTAGCCTCCCGTACCCCGCCCAGTCGTACAGCGGCGCGGCCAGGTGCGGGTTGTACAGCGGCGTGAAGTGCCGGACGATGAGCCCGCCGGACCGGTACACGGCCAGGTCGACCGGATGCAGGGTGAAGCTCTTCGGGTGGATGGCCGTGTAGATTGCGTAGCACCCGAGGGTCACGGCGAACGCGGCCGCTCCAGCCGGGAGCAGCCAGCGGCCTGGCGTCTTGTCTCCGGCCTGTGCCTGCGGGCGGGTGAGCACCGATCTCACCTCGCCAACCATAGCGGCTAGGAAGCTTGGGTGACCTTGGTCTTCAATCTTGAGTTAACCCTCTGTTTGCAGGTCGGGATAGTGGATTTACCGGGCGGTCGGATCGGGCGGCGAGGCCTGTACCGGGCCAACCTCAAGCTGAGCGACGCCTGGAGCGCTACGACCCGGCCAGGTCCAAGCGCGGCGCAACCCCGCGCGCCACACGGGCTCGCGGATGCGAAACCTCGTGCCCTGACGGCAACAACGGCGGCGAGGGCAGAGGCAAGCCTGGCGATGAGCCCGCGGACCACCGCCGAGGCAATCGTCGCCAGGGACCTGAGCCCGGCGGCTTTGCCAGCTCCGGGTTCATCACGGGCGTCACACTTATCGTCAAACGGCTAGCAGCCGGGCTTAACGGCGTGGCATTGTGCGCGCGACAGCCCTGCGGGCTGCCCTTGACCCCGGCAACCACTGCGGCCCCTGGGAGCAGGAACAGCGGGCAGGCCCAGGCCTGCCCCGCCACGCGTGAGGCGCGCAAAACCCGCGATGGCGGGGCGCGCGCGCTACCCAGACGCCAGGCAAGCAATTGAACTGGCGTTCGATAGTCACAGGAAAAGAGGGAAGATTATTAACCCAGAGGCCATGCCGGGCAGGGCCGGGCCGGGACCTAGGCACTGAGATTAGATAGCTGAGGCTAGACACGCCGGGGCCACGCCGTGTGCTGTGCCTCGGGTGTGACAGCGTTGGGCGGCCTTAAGGGTGGCGCGGACGGGCCAGGCAAGCCAGCAAGCTGACCGGGAAGAGGCAGATTCGCTTGCTGGCCAGTCTGCGCTTGATGTTGGAACGTCGGGTAGCTGAGAAGATCCCTCAAGCGACCTGTCGCTTTCTTGCTGGGCTCTCAATGACCAGGCACATGGTCGGCATGAATATTGCTACCGCATTCGTATTCCCGATCAGCACCGCGCTGGTTATCTCGATGGCGCACCAAGCCCTGACCTGCACACGGCAGCATTCCGCCGGAGGGGCCTGCGGGTGGCCGTCCTAGCGCCCGCAGCTGGTATGCCTTATGAACCCGTTGTTTGCCGCGCTTCACCAGCACTCTCGCCAGGGTCTTAGCGTCCACCTCGCGCACCGGGCGGTCATCTACAGCGTGCCGCTTGTCCACTTCGGCCGTCTGGCCGGCCACCCCGCCAGCGCCGAAGGCCCCAGCGACGGCCTGCGCGGCAGCCTCGGCCGGAATCAGGGGCTCCATGGATCCGGCATCCGCTTCAGCCTCTGGCGGATCAGCAGGGAGCTTGCCGAGCGCCGAGATGTCGCCAACGACACGCACACCCAGCGCCAAGATATTGTCGGCCATCTCAGCGCCGATCTCGGCTGCGCGCTCAAGCGCCCACGCCGGAGTCACGATTCTCGGCTCATCCGGCGATGGCTGGCGGGCGGTCTTCATGCGCTTGACCGCGCCGTAGCGCATGAACCTGGCGTAGCTGCTGTCCGGCCAGCCCTGGCGCTTAAACTCCGTGTTGAGCAACCTCACCAGCTCAGCTTCGGCAAGGGTGAGGGACCGATTCATCGCCTGCTCGTCGGAGACCAGAAAATCGCCCTGTAGCCCGAGCAGTGATTCGAACGTGCGCAGCAGCATCAGCCGGTCCGACTCGTCCACCACGATGACGGTGACGTTGTGTGCACCGGCGGCAGCCGCCCACCGGGCGATGAGCTTGTCGTGTCTGTGACGGCGCCAGAAACTGGGAGTCGGCTGGGTGTACGGCGGCTTCCTCAACATCGCGTCCAGCCACTTCAGATACGGCGTACACGCGCCATTCTGGAGGTACTGCTGCCATTGCGACGGCATGATCTTGGCAAGCGAGCGCAGCGTCACCACGACATGCACGCGGGACCCGCCCAGATCCTCGATGACGCGGCGAGCCGTCTCGTCGTCTCCGTCCGCGAAGAATTCACTGCTCACGAGGACACGTCGATTACCCGCCTCGGAAATCTCGCGGACCAGCTTGTCCCAGTGGGCGATGTCAGGCTCCGCCTCACCCCTCATCGCCTGTCGGCCCATGACCGCGAGAACGCCCCGCACGGTCGCGGTGTAGGCAACGCCTTGCGCGGCCAGTCGCTCGCGAGCCTGCTGAAAAGCGGCCTGGACGGCGGTGGTGCCAGTCTTATGTGGGCCGATATGCAGGACACGGGTGCCAGCTCCTACCAACAGGTCGCGGGTATCAGCGTCCTGCAGCACGTCGTCCGGAAGCATTAGTCTCCCTTCCAGGCTCCCCCGCGCGAGCGCCCTAGCGAGGGACCATGGTGGACGGGAATCAACAGGAGAGTACGTTTCGGTGAAACGTTTGCACGCTGCTTAGTTCATGTCCAACCTGACACGCGTGCTTTGCTTCAGCGGCCGGAGACTACATCGGCACCATGAAGGGGACTGGCTGGGACACGGCAGCTGTCGATGGTGATCTCATATGAAGCGGCCCGTCAAGCTTCTGCTGTTCCTGGGCCTAGTTCGTGTCGTTATCTGATGGTCTGGCCTGGTTACGTGGGGTGCGGGGCATACCGGCCTGGCCCCATGGCCGTGATCGCTGCCAGATCACACGCGCGGTGCCGGGGTCACAGGGGGTGCGCAGCGCTCGCGCAGCGACGCGCAGGCGCCCTTGGCCTCCGGGTTCCGCGCCCCGGGACAATCGGGCGGTGCGGGCATGGGTTCCCGGGGCTGGGCAGGGCAGGCGGCGGGCGGAGCGGGTAAGGGTGGCATGCCAGGGCGGCGTGGCGGCGAATTGGGTGGCCAGGCTGGTGATCCCGCCGACGATGAAGTTGTCGCCGAGGTAAATGATGAAGTCCTCATCACCGAGGAACGCGCGGGACACCAGCACGGCATGCGCCAGGCCGAGTGGCGCCTCCTGCTGGATGTAGGTGACATCAAGCCCGAAGGCCGAGCCGTCGCCCACGGCGTCCTTACCTGGCTTTCATCGACGGTATGCACCTGTTCGAGTACGCGCTGCGCGATTTCATCAACGTGGAGCGGTTCGCGGCTTGGTCCAGCGTGATCGTCTTCGACGACATGCTGCCG
>Ga0335080_10005925_pt1 | contig 12631 bp, 11 predicted proteins | sample Lox_Sample_34_FD_206720 | JGI IMG/M metagenome (GOLD analysis project Ga0335080, IMG submission 206720) | Soil microbial communities from Loxahatchee National Wildlife Refuge, Florida, United States - Lox_Sample_3.4 | ecosystem: Environmental > Terrestrial > Soil > Wetlands | place: USA...
CCGCACCGAAATCACCGGCCTTCCGGTCCGCGAGGAGTTTTTTCAAATTCAGCCTAAGACTACCGGGCCGGTGCTCAGCGTCCTGATCACCGGCGGCAGCCAGGGCTCGCGGACTCTGAACCGGGCAGCCCGCGAGAGTTGGGCGCAGTTCCGCACAGCCGCGTTTCCAGTCCGCATCGTTCACCAGACCGGCTCGCCCGATTTCGAATCCATCCGCGCCGAGTTCGCCAAGTCCGGTCTGGATGGCGACGTCGTGCCCTTCATCCACGACATGCCCGGCGCGTTCGCCGACGCCGATCTCGTGATCTGCCGTTCCGGCGCCGGCGCTGTGAGCGAACTTGCGGCCGCCGGCAAGCCCTCGATCCTGGTTCCGTTTCCGTTTGCCGCCGACGACCACCAAACCCGCAACGCGCAGGCCATGGAACGTGGCGGCGCGGCCCGGGTCGTCCGCGACGCCGAATGGACCGGTGCAAAAATGTATGCCACGATCCGCGACATGGCCGGGAATCTCGCCGCGATGGGCGCCAACGCGCGCCGCCTCGCCACCCCTGGAGCCGCCGCCCGGGCGGCCGACATCCTCGAGGAGGTGGCCCGCGCGCGCCGGTAACAATTCTGATTGACAGTTGGCCCGCGAGCCGAAACAATACGGTAAGGAAATGTTTTTTCGTCCCCAGCACCTGCACTTCACCGGCATCGGCGGTATCGGGATGAGCGGCATCGCCGAGGTTCTGCTCAACCTCGGCTACCGCATCTCCGGCTCCGACGTGAAGCTCTCGCCGATTACCGACCGCCTCTCCGGCATGGGCGCCCGGGTCTTCGAAGGCCACGCCGCGTCCAATATCGAAGGCGCGCGGGCCCTAGTCGTCAGCTCCGCCGTGGACGAGCAGAATCCCGAAGTACAGGAGGCGCGCCGCCTGCAGATCCCCGTCATCCCCCGCGGCGAGCTGCTTGCGGAGCTGATGCGCCTCAAGTACGGCATCGCGGTGGCCGGCAGCCATGGCAAAACCACCACCACCTCCATGACCGCCACTATCCTTAACTACGCCGGGCTCGACCCGACCGTGGTGGTCGGCGGGCGCGTCGGCACCATGGGCGGCTCCAACGCGCGCGTCGGCAAGAGCGACTTTCTTGTTGTCGAATCCGACGAGAGCGACGGCTCGTTTCTCAAGCTCGCTCCGATCATCGCCGTAGTCACCAACGTCGATCGCGAGCACCTCGATCACTACCCGTCGCTCGAAGCGATCCGCTCTGCATTTATCGAGTTCGTCAACAAGGTGCCGTTCTACGGCGCCGTGATCGTCTGCCTGGACGATCCCAACGTGCAGGGCCTGTTACCGGAAATCCGCCGCCGCACCATCACCTACGGCACGACCGCGCAGGCCGATCTCGAAGCCACCGAGATGACGTGCGGCCCCTTCGCCAGCGATTTCCGGGTGCGTCACGGCGCCAGCGACCTGGGCTCGTTTCACCTGCGCATCCCCGGCCGCCACAACGTCCTCGATGCCATGGCCGCCATCGCCGTGGCCCTCGAACTCGAGGTCAAGCCCGATGTCATCCGCGATGCGCTCGCCACTTTCAGCGGTGTGGACCGGCGTTTCCAGTTGCGCGGCACCGAGCGCGGCGTGACGGTGGTGGACGATTACGGCCACCACCCGACGGAAATCCGCGCCACGCTAGAGAGCGCGCGGCTCTGTGGATTCCGCCGCATCCACGTCCTCTTTCAGCCGCACCGCTACACGCGCACGTTCCACCTGATGGACGAATTCGCCCGCTCGTTCCACCAGGCCGACAGCGTGTTTGTCATGGACATCTACGCCGCCAGCGAGAAGCCCATCGAGGGCGTGACCGCCGAAGCCTTAGTGGAACGTATCCGGCAGTTTGGCCATCGCGGCGTCGAGTACGTAGGGTCGCTCGACAACGGCGTCGATGCCATGGTGCGCGCCGCCGGCGAGGGCGACCTCGCCCTCACGCTCGGCGCCGGCAGCGTGACCCAGGCGGCCGACAGGATTCTCGCCAAATTGCGCGCCGAGGTGGCCGTCTGATGGCGCGCGAATCCAAGAAAGCCTCTCGCTCGTTCAACTGGCGCCTCGTCTTCGGCATCCTCGTTCTGGCCGTGGTCTGCGGTTCCACTGCGATGGCCGCCTATAAGGTCCGGCGCTATGTCATCACCGATCCGCAGTTCAACCTCTCGCGCGACCGCAAGGATGCGATTACCGTCCAGGGCCTCGTCTACGCCTCCCGGTGGAAGGTCCAGCGGGTGTTTGCCGCGGATTACGGCCGCAGCATCTTTGCTATCCCGCTCGAGGAGCGCCGCCGCCGTCTTCTGGCCATCGATTGGATCGAAGATGCCTCCGTCTCCCGAATCTGGCCCGACCGCCTCGTGATTCGCATCCGGGAGCGCAAGCCGGTCGCGTTTGTCGCCTCCCGCGGCGCCGTGCTGCTGATCGACGCCCAAGGCGTCCTGCTCGATCAGCCGGCCCATTCCCAGTTTTCCTTCCCCGTGCTCAATGGAATCCGCGAGGACGAAACCGACGCCGCCCGCCGCGAGTGCGTGCGCGCGTTCCTGGATTTTCAGAGCGACATGGGGTACCTCGCCAAAGAGATCTCAGAAGTCGATGCCGCCGATCCCGATAACGTTCGTGTTGTTGCTCAAGTGGAACATCGCGCCGTCTCTCTGCTCATGGGCGACGGCAACTTCGCGCGCCGCTACCAGAACTTCATCAATCACTATCCGGAGATCCGGAAACGCTCGCCTGAGGCAAAGGCATTCGACCTGCGGTTGGACGACCGCATCACGGTGAAGGAGTAGAACCAAGGAATCGCCGATGGCAGCAAAACCAATGTACGCGGTAGGGATCGACGCAGGCAGCCGCCAGACACGGGTGGCAATCTGTCTTCTCGAAAACGGGCGGGTCCGCTTTCTCGGAGCCGGTGTCTCCGACTCTCAGGGCTGGCTCAAAGGACGCGTGGCCGACCAGAAGGCGGTTTCCGCCAGCATCCTGGCGGCGCTCCGCGAGGGCGAAGCCTGCGCCCAGGTGAGCGTCGGCTCGGCCGTGGTCGGCATGGGCGGTCCGACGCTGCGCGGCGCCAACGGCCGCGGCGCTGTCGAGCTCGGCTACGTCCGCGAAATCGAGCAGCGCGACGTGAACCGCGTCATCGACCGCGCTTCCCGCGTGCAGCTCATGGAAGACCGCATGGTCCTCCAGATCTTTCCGCAGGACTTCGTGGTAGACGATCACCCGGGCCATCGCGACCCGCGCAAGATGCTGGCCTCGCAGCTCGAGATCAACGTCCATATCGTCACCTGCTCGGTCCAGGAGCACAACACCATCGTCGGCGCCGTGAACGAAGCCCACCTTGCCGTCGAGGAGACCGTTTTCGAAGGATTGGCCGCCTGCTATGCCGCCGTGCTTCCCGAGAATCGCCGCGAAGGCATCGCGGTCGTCGATCTGGGGGCCCAATCCACCGAGCTTGTGGTCTACTACGGGGACGCCATGCACCTGGCTTCCACGGTGCGCATCTGCGGCGATCACTTCACCCGCGACCTGGCCCAGGGCCTCTGTCTCAGCTTCGAAGAGGCCGAGCTCATCAAAATGGAGTTCGGCAACGCCGTCGCAGAAAACTGTCCGGGCAACGTTCTCGTCGAGCTGCCCACCGCCGAGGACCGCCAGGCCCGCGAAGTGCAACGCAAAATCGTCAATGGCATCGTAGAAGCCCGCGCCCAGGAGCTGTTCCGCTTCGTGCGCGGCGAGTTCGCGCGCGTGGGTATGGACCGCGCGCTTATCGGAGGCGTGTTCCTCACCGGCGGCGCGGCCAAGCTGCCGGGCCTTTGCGATGCCGCCGAAGAAGTTCTCCAGTGCCAGACGCGCTTCGGTCTCACCGAAGGCGTGCAGGACTGGCCGCTGGAATTAAACGATCCGGAGTGGTGCACCGTGGCGGGGCTGGCCATGTATTCGGCCAAGCTCAAGGAACAATCCCAGCATCAACGCGAGAATACGTCGTGGCTGGGGAGGATGCTCAAATAGCCGGCTCGCCGGCAGGGAGGCAAGCGTGGGGATCATCGATTCTGACATGGACGACCTGAAATACGAGCTCGAAGAAGAAGCCCGCATGGGCACCCGCATCAAGGTGGTCGGCGTGGGTGGGGGCGGCTGCAACGCGGTGGCGCGCATGGTCGCCGAAGGCCTGGAAGGCGTGGAGTTCTACGTCATGAACACGGACATCCAGGCGCTCAACGCCTGCGACGTGCCCGTCAAGCTGCAGCTCGGCGCCAAGATGACCAAGGGCCTCGGCGCCGGCTCGAATCCGGAAACCGGCCGCCAGGCGGCGCTCGAAAACACCGACCGCATCGTCGAGCTGCTCCAGGGCGCCGACATGGTCTTTGTGACGGCCGGCCTGGGCGGCGGCACGGGCACCGGCGCCGCGCCGGTGGTGGCATCGCTCGCCAAGGAACTCGACGCGCTCACCGTCGCCGTCGTCACCAAGCCCTTCGGCTTCGAAGGTCCGCGCCGGATGCGCCTCGCCGAAGACGGCCTGGGGCGCCTCGCCTCCACGGTCGATACGGTTATCGCCATTCCTAACGATCGCCTGCTCAATCTCGTCCCGCGCGGCACGAGCTTCTTCGAGTCCTTCAAGTTCGCCGACGACCTGCTGCGCCAGGCCGTTCAAGGCATCAGCGACATCATCATCACGCCCGGCCTGATCAATCGCGATTTCTCGGACATTAAGGCCACCATGGTCGGCATGGGCTATGCGATGATGGGCACCGCCATCGGCCGCGGCGAAAAGGCGGCTGTGGAAGCCGCGCGCCAGGCCATCAGTTGCCCGCTGCTCGAGGACAGCCGTATCGCCGGCTCTCGCGGCATACTGATCAACATTACGGGCTCCAGCCGCCTCGGCCTGCACGAAGTCAACGAGGCGTGCTCCATCATCCGCGAGGCTGCCGAATGCGACGACGTGCAGATCAACTTCGGGGTGATCCTGAACGAGTCTCTGGCCGACGCGGTGAAGATCACCGTGATCGCCACAGGTTTTCAGCCCGAGAACGCTCCCATGGTGGATCGCCGCGCTTCGAGCGGCGTGACCCCTGTGATTCGGGTGCAATCGCGTCCGCCCGAGCCCGAACCCGTAGTTGAACCCGAGCACCCGGTGGTGGCGGAGCGCGAGCCCGAGCCGGAGTCTGAGCCCGCTCTAATCGCGGAAGCCGACCCGGTCGTCGACATGGACGATTTGGATACTCCCGCGTACCTGAGGCAAGGCCGGCTGTTGAACTAGTTCGCTGAAATTGACATCACCGTATCACCGCATCAAAATGAAGATGTGCGAACGACGGTGACGCTCGACAAGGATGTATATGAAGCCGCGCTACATCTGTCGCGCTCGTCAGGCGAGCGCTTAGGTAAAGTCCTGTCCGCCCTTGCCCGCCGGGGCATGACTACTCCTGGCAGGCCAATGAAGCGTAGGTCCAGACGATTTCCCACGTTCGAAGTGCCCGCCGACGCTCCAATCATCCCGGCCTCGCGCATCCAGCGGATTCTCGATGAAGAAGGAATCCTCTAACCTTCGCCTGCTGGACGTCAATGTTCTGCTCGCCCTCGCCTGGCCAAATCACCAGTTTCACGCTGCGGCTGTCCGGGCGATGCAACGGAACCGAAACCGGTGGGCCACCTGCGCGCTAACGCAACTCGGCTTCATCCGCCTGTCGTCAAATCCCGTGGCCCTCCCCGGGGCGAAGAGCCCGGCCGAATGTGCCGCTCTTCTGGAGGTGATGGTCTCTGACCCCTCACACGTGTATTTGAATCGGCTTCCACCGGCAGCCGGCCACCCGTCCTTTGCCCGCCTGCTCGGTCACAACCAGGTAACCGACGCCTACCTTCTGCTCCTTGCCCGCCGGCACAACGCTATATTCGTCACCTTCGATACGCGCTTGCGTAGTCTGGCCTCCAAGGATCAGCAAGTCGAAATCCTGTCCTGATCCCTTCACCTCGCCACACGCTCCAATTCCTGCGCCCGCTGCGCCTCCCTTGCCGCTCCCGTCGGATCGCCCGCCTGAAACAAATCCTGCGCCAGTTGTCCGTGCACCTGGGAATACGCCTGCGCCAGTTCGCGATTCCGTCCTACATCCTCGGGAACCACGCGCAACGAGTCCTCCAATATCTCCGCGGCCCTGCGCCACTGCCCGCTCTGTGTCGCGGCTGTATGCTCCGGAATCCAGTAGAAATAGAACGGCGCCAGGTAATCCGACGCGCGGATCTCCGGCCGGCCCTGCGGCAGCGGACGCGAAGTCCACAAAAACATTGCTACCACCCCGATACTCACCGCCGCTGCCGGCCCATACTCCCGCGCCCTCCACCACTCGAAGGCACGGACTACGGCAAACGCCGCGAACGGGATTCCCGCCGCCAGATATCCCGCGCGATACCGGGCCACCGGCGACCCGACCAGCCCCATCGCCATCCCCGTCGCGGCCACGGCGTACAACAGCGCGCATCGCTCGATCGCCGGGAGCGCAATCGCCATCCCCGCGATGATCAGCGGCGCCAGCAGATACAGTGTCAGCGACCACCGCAGCATCCGCGAGTACAGCCGGAAGTAGTAGAAATTCTGGTTGTCCGGCTCTTCGTACCACTGCCAGTACTTCGCGAACTTCCGCGCCAGCAGGCCCGCGAAACTCCACGCGCTTTGGTGGCTCCCCACAGAGAGCTTCAGCGCCGGCAGGAACTTTCCGTCCGATTCTTCCATTGCCTGCTCGATGCGTCCGAAGTTGAACCCGCCGCCGCCCATTTCCGGCGTCGCCGAAGCATCGAAACTTCCGACGATCGTGATCGGCCCGCCGGTCGAAAGCGCGAACGGCGACACCCCGACCGCCAAATTGCGCGCCACCGCAGGCGAAAGCGCGATCAGCACGCCCGCGAGCATCGCCACCGCGAAACGCGCCCCGGTCTTCAGGTCTCTGCGATACTTCCACGCCAGTGCCGCAAGGCATAACACCAGGAATCCGCCCAGCGTCATCTGTCCCAGCAGTCCCAGGCCGCACACCACGCCTGTGCCGGCCCAGGCACGCGCCGATTTCCGCTCCATCGCCCGTTCGGCGCAGTACAGCATTGCGATCGTCAGAAAGGTCAGGAGCGTCGTGCGCACCAGCGTCAACTCCAGGTAATAGAGCGGCGCGAAGAAGAGGATCATCAGTCCGGCCAGCGCTCCCGCGGTCTCGCCGAAGTACCGCCGCGCCAGGTCCCAGAGCATTATATTGGTAAGCACGCCCAGCGCCATCTGCCACGCGAACACCCACCGCACGTCCTGTCCGAACACGCGATACGTCACCGCGATCGCATAGGCGTACAGCGGCTCCTGGTGAAACGTTTTGCCGCCGAACCAGTGATTCCAAAGTGCCGTGGCGGCTGCTGTCTCGTCGCCGGGCGGCGCACCAGCGGGCCGGAATTGCGCGAGCTTCTCCGGGTGGCGCGCGAAATACATCTTCGCGATCGCGTAATTCCAACTCACCATGGGGTGCAGTTCCTGATCGGTCAGCCAGTCGCCGCCCGCGATCTCCCGCGCCCAGCGGTCGAAGAACGCGTTGTCGCTCTCGGTCCACTTGTGCGCCCACAGGCAGGGTCCGCGGCTGAGTTCCGCGTAGTACACCGTGCGCACCGCCAGGGACATCGCTACCAACGTCCACAGCACCTGGCGGCGATGCGCGCGCAGCCATTCCTCGAGAGGCATCGCCGCTACGATAACAGAAAGTGCGATAATCGAACTTCCTCATGAAAGCCCGCGTTTTCGTCTCCTTGAAGTCCACGGTCCTCGATCCGCAGGGCCAGACCGTCCGCTCCGCGCTCAACGGCCTCGGCTACGCCTCCATCTCCGACGTGCGGCAGGGCAAGTTCTTCGACATCGCGCTCGCCGGCGGCGTCACCCGCGAGCAGGCGCAGAAGGACGTCGAAACCATCGCGCACGAAGTGCTTGCCAACCCGGTGATCGAAGAGTACCGCGTCGAAATCGTCGAGTGACTTCCTGTCTCCCGCGCGCCGCGCCCCTATAATGTATAGATCATGTGTGGCATCGTGGGATACATCGGCACGCACCGTGCCGTGCCGATCATTCTGGAGGGCTTGAAGCGCCTCGAATACCGGGGATACGATTCCGCCGGCCTGGCGGTCTACTGCGACGACGACACGCTGGCAGTCCGCCGCGCCCAGGGCAAGCTGCGCAATCTCGAAGACGCCATCCGCCTCAACCCTCTCGATGGCTCGTTCGGCATCGGCCACACCCGCTGGGCAACCCACGGCCGGCCCACGGAGGAGAACGCTCACCCACACCGCGATTGCAACGGCGATCTCGTGGTCGTGCACAACGGGATCGTCGAAAACTATCTCTCTCTCAAACACCAGCTCCAGGCCGAGGGCCACATTTTCAAAACCGAGACCGACACCGAAATCATCGCCCACCTGATCGAAAAGCACTTCGAAGGCAACCTCGAGGAGGCCGTCCGCACGGCGGTCAAGGAGCTTACCGGCGTCTTCGCGCTCGCCGTGATCTCGCGCTCCGATCCGAACAAGATCGTCGCCGGGCGTTTCGGACCGCCGGTCGTGATCGGCATCGGCAACAACGAGTACTTCGTAGCCAGCGACGTTCCGGCGGTGCTCTCGCACACCCAGGACATGTTCTTTCTCGCCGACGGGGACCTTGCGATCCTCACTCCCGAAGGCGTCCGCCTGACGGATTTCGACGGCCGTCCCGTCCAGCGCCAGCTCGCGCACATCCTGTGGAACCCCATCGAGGCCGAAAAGGGCGGCTACCAACATTTCATGCTCAAGGAAATCTACGAGCAGCCGCGCGCTGTTCGGGATACCACCCTCGGGCGGGTGGGGCAGGAGACCGGGCGCATTTTCCTCGACGAGATGGACATCAAGCCGGAAGAATTCGCTGCGTTCAGACAGGTGCGAATCATCGCCTGCGGCACGAGCTGGCACGCCGGGCTCGCCGGCAAATTCATGATCGAGAAGCTGGCGCGCGTTCCGGTCGAAGTGGACTACGGCAGCGAGTTCCGGTACCGCGACCCGATCGTTCCCCCGGACACTCTGACCGTGGTGATTTCGCAGTCCGGTGAAACCGCCGACACGCTCGCCGCCCAGCGCGAGGCCAAGCAGAAAGGCTCACGCACGGTAGCCATCTGCAACGTAGTCGGCTCCATGATCACGCGCGAGGCGGCCGGCACCATCTACACCCACGCCGGTCCCGAAATCGGAGTCGCTTCCACCAAGGCATTCACCTGCCAGCTCACCGCGCTCTTCATCCTCGCCATGTATCTCGGCCAGAAGAACGGCGAACTGGACGAGCCGGCTTCCCAATGCCTGGTGCAGGAGCTGGTGCGCATCCCCGGGAAGCTCGAGACCGTCCTCTCCCACGACCCGCTTTACGAAGCTCTCGGAAAGGAGCTCCACCGCACTACGGACTTTCTCTTCCTCGGCCGCGGCATTCACTTCCCGATCGCGCTCGAAGGCGCCCTCAAGCTCAAGGAGATCTCCTATATCCACGCCGAAGGCTATCCCGCCGGGGAAATGAAGCACGGTCCCAATGCGCTGATCGACGAGAAGCTCCCCGTGGTGGTGCTCGCCACGCACGATCCGGCCAGCCGCGAAAGCGTCCTGCTTTACGACAAGACGCTCTCCAACATTCAGGAGGTGAAGGCGCGCGACGGCATTGTGGTCGCTATAGTGACGCAGGGCGACGATAAGATCGGCAAAATCGCCGACCACGTAATCGAAATACCGCCCTCCTCGGAGCTCCTCACGCCGATCCTGTCGATCGTGCCCCTGCAGTTACTCGCCTATCACATCGCCGTCCGCCGCGGCTGCGACGTCGATCAGCCGCGCAACCTGGCCAAGAGCGTCACCGTGGAATAGGTGCCTCGCCCTCAAGCCAAGGCCTTGTATTACAGTTGTTATTTCGATGGACACCAACCTTCTCGTGATGGGGCTCGTGTGGTATGTCGTCTTTCTCCTTTCCACGACGTGCCACGAGGCCGCGCACGCGCTCGCTGCGAAGATCGGCGGTGATCTCACGGCATATCACGGCGGCCAGGTATCGCTCGACCCCACGCCGCACATTCGCCGCGAGCCCTTTGGAATGGTCGTCATTCCCATCCTCTCCTACGTCGTCGGCGGTTGGATGATGGGCTGGGCGAGCGCACCCTACGACCCCTACTGGGCCGAGCGCCATCCCAAGGCGGCGGCATGGAAATCGCTCGCCGGGCCGGCCGCGAACTTCTCGCTTGCCATCCTCGCCGGCATCCTGATCCACGCGGGCCTGTTCGCCGGGGTTTTCGTCTACCCGGATTCCCTCGGATTCACCCACATCGTGCGCTCCGCCTCCGACGGGGTGGCCACGGGTGCGGCGACGTTCGTCAGTATTCTCTTCTCGCTCAACCTGCTGCTGGGCACCTTCAACCTCATCCCGATTCCCCCGCTGGATGGCTTCGGCGGCATCGGCGTTCTGCTGCCCGAAGATTTCGCCGGAAAGCTTCAGTCTCTTCGCCACTCGATCGGCAACTTCACGTTCATCGGCCTCTTGATCGCCTGGAAGGTTTTCGATCCGATCTTCGCGCCCGTGTTCGGCGTCTGTATCCGCATCCTCTACCCCAGCCAGAGCTACTCGCTTTGACACTCAAACTCCATCGACTCGCGGTGTCCACGCACGGCAAAGGACTCTACGAAATCACGCAGCAGATTGCCGCGTGGCTTGCTTCCGTGGCCGTCCGCTCCGGCCTTCTCACTGTCTTCGTGCAGCACACTTCCGCCTCGCTCGTCATCCAGGAAAACGCCGATCCCGACGTGGTTCACGACCTCAACTCCTTCTTCAGCCGGCTGGTCCCCGAGGATAACCGGCTCTACCGCCACACCGTCGAAGGCTCCGACGACATGCCCGCACACATCCGGGCCGCCCTCACCCTATCGCAGTTGTCGATCCCGATCGAAAATGGACGTATGCTGCTCGGCACGTGGCAAGGTGTGTATCTCTTCGAACATCGCGCCACGGCGCACCGGCGCAGCGTCGTGCTCCACGTGCTGGGCGAATCCTGACCACCCCGCATTAGCTCGAACGAACTATCCGACGAACTTGGTATTCGTCTTGCTCCCTGTCTCTCCCGGTGGCGGCAACTAGTGAAGTTCTTGCACGCCGAAGCTTAACTAAATGGAGTCATTTGCAGCGCCTCCGCGAAACTTCTTACAGAAACGGGCGTCAACGAATGCAAGGGGCTTCGATGCCGGCTCTCTTCGGCGCGCCTCCCAAACTGAAACCATGACATCGAGGTGCCAGTGTGCCCCCCGAGAATGATCCGGCCGCACGCGCGACGGAGCGCCGCCGCCGGCGTCATCGCGTCTGGATGCTCGCGCTTCTGCTCGCGCTGGGCAGCGCTTTTCTGATATGGCAAAAGAACGCTGGCGTCCGGGCGGACGGCGGATCCCAGCCCCCGGCCGGCCAGCAAAAAGGCGGTCGCGGCGGAAAGAATCAGGCCGCTGCCGCGGCGCCTGTTGTCGCCGCCCGCTCCCATAAGGGAAATATCGGAGTCTACTACCTCGGCCTCGGCACCGTCACTCCGATCTATACCGTTACGGTGCGCAGCCGAGTCGATGGCGAGCTGATGAAGGTGTATTACCAGGAAGGCGACATGGTCCAAGCCGGTCAGCTGCTCGTCGAAATCGACCCTCGTCCCTACCAGGTGCAGCTCGAACAGGCCGAAGGCCAGCTCGCGCGCGATCAGGCCACCCTCGCCAACGCGCACGTCGATCTCGCCCGCTACCAGAAGCTCCTTCAGCAGAACGCAGTCCAGGAGCAGACCTACGCCACCCAACAAGCCACTGTCGGGCAGCTCGAAGGCACAGTCAAATCCGACCAGGGCGCGGTAGATGCCGCCAAGCTGAACCTCGTCTATTGCAAAATCACCTCGCCGATCACCGGCCGCATCGGTCTCCGGCTCGTCGATCCCGGGAACATCATCCACGCCACGGATACCAACGGGCTTCTCGTAATCACGCAGATTCAGCCGATCAGCGTCCTGTTCACCATCTCCGAAGACCAGCTCCAGGCGGTGCTGCGCCGCCTCGCCGGCCACGAACGCCTTCGCGCCTACGCTTACGACCGTGAGAATCAGAACCGCATAGCCGCCGGCATGCTCGCCACCGTAGACAACCAGATCGATCCCTCCACCGGAACCCTGCGCCTGCGCGCCGTCTTCGAGAACCAGGATCAACGCATGTACCCGAACCAGTTCGTGAACATCCGCCTCCTGGTTCAGGAAAAGACCGGAGTCGTTCTCGTCCCCACCGCCGCCATCCAGCGAACCACCACCAGGGAGTTCGTCTATCTTGTCAAACCCGATTCCAGCGTCACGGTACGCCCGATCACGGAGGGTGTGACTCAAGACGATGAGACGGAAATCACGTCCGGCCTGTCCGAGGGGGATGTAGTCGTGCTTACCGGCGTGGATCGCCTGCAGGAAGGCAGCAAGGTGAAGGCTCAGATCGCCGAACAGGGTTCCGCCGCGGGTGGGGGAAAACGCAAGTGAGCCCGTCGCGGACATTCATTCTGCGCCCGGTCGCCACCTCGCTGCTGATGGTCGGAATCCTCC
>Ga0335080_10005927_pt1 | contig 12630 bp, 13 predicted proteins | sample Lox_Sample_34_FD_206720 | JGI IMG/M metagenome (GOLD analysis project Ga0335080, IMG submission 206720) | Soil microbial communities from Loxahatchee National Wildlife Refuge, Florida, United States - Lox_Sample_3.4 | ecosystem: Environmental > Terrestrial > Soil > Wetlands | place: USA...
GACCTGACGGCGGCGGGTTGGCAAGTCCTGGATACGTCGGCGCTCCACGTGTTCGCGCTGCCACAGCTTCAAAACCGCTTGGCCGCGAAACAGTTGTTGCTGCTGAGATAGCCCGGCTGTTTTCCGCACCGGCGCGTAACCAGTCGCTGCGAGTAGGGCGCGCCATCCGTTCTATCTCGTGAAGTCTACTGACGATTCTTCGGTGTGGCCGTGCGCCAAGCCACACGTCATTTCGCGCGAACCACGCCGGTTCCAAATCAGGAACTTGACAGAATTTGGCGCACAATCCCGAGAGCTGTGAGGCGGCTCACACTGCCACATGGCGCTTTGCACTAACGAGATTGCTGCAATTTCTGGATTTCAATTGCGCGGGAGATTTCGTATGAAGCTTCTAATAATCATTTCCTTCATCACTGCAGTCGGTCTGCTTGCTGCTGTGACCGGCATACCGCGATCACACTCGGGTTCGACCATTGGGCGCGCCGGAACAACGAGCACGTCGACCTTACGCGACATGCAAAGCTCCAGCGCCGCAAGCAGGCTGCCGGCCGAAGACTTTGACGATCGGTCATTGGTCTTTCCGAGGGAATCGAAGCGTTAAACGGAACGCCGTAGATTCTGGGCCCAAGGAGCCTTCGAGCTCAGAGGAAAGCTTGATCGAGTGGCGAGCCTTAGGGACTAGAAAAAGCAGTCGGAACGGGGTAGTCGCTGGCTAAGAGACCAAGCGCTTCCAGTTCAACTCGATGAGTGTCTACTTCCAAAATGGCCAAGAGAAACGCCAGCACGATCGCGGCATAGACGAGAGATGGCGACGCTTCAGCAGGCACATTACGATGGTGCGGCGGTATCGCATGGCGAAGTGACCGCCACAGCGTGACGAGATGCAGATACGCTTTAGGCCGCATTTGCATGCCGTCATCCTCGACGTGCCATATTCAAGCATAGGATCAGGCTATGTCCGGTTCAAGCCAACAGCCATTGTGGCATTGAGTGGCGGGGCACATTCTGTTCTGCGGTGCAGCATGGAGCTAAATCAACGGTTTTGTTCGCTGACGGGATCCGGCGGGTGCTTATTCCGATGACCGTCGGCAAGGACATGCCCGGACGGGCCGTAAACCAAAAATGAACTCGCTCCCAAGTTTCAGTTTCAACCTCCGCATAGTTGCCGCTCTATTGGCAATTCATTCAATGCCGGCACAAGCGCAATTGGCGGGTCATGGTGGGCCCGTGCGGGCGATTGCTGTGTCCAGTGACGGCAACAGTGTTCTGTCGGGCAGCTTCGACACCGCCGCCATCCGATGGTCCCTCACGACCGAATCCGCAGAACAGGTTCTTCGCTTTCATTCGGATGCAGTGAACGCAGTTGCCTTCCTGAAGGATGGGCGAGTGGCGACTGCCGGAGCGGATGCGAAAATAGCAATCTGGACGCGTGGCCGGCAGCGGCCGGACCGGGTTTTCGAAGGCCATGCCGCGCCGGTCGTTTCACTTGCGGTCTCGCCGGATGGCGCACGGCTGGCTTCTGCCTCCTGGGACCACACGGTTCGCATCTGGTCGCTCGATGATGGCTCGCATCAGGTGCTGGAAGGGCATTCGCAGAACGTCAACGGCGTCGTATTCACGCCGGACGGACGATCGCTGGTGAGTGTGGGTTACGATCGAGAGCTGAGGATCTGGCCACTTGTAGGTGGCACCCCAAATGTTATCACGCTGGCCTCACCCCTTAACGCCGTGACCGTCGCGCCTGACGGCGAGATCGCAACCGGTGGCGCCGACGGGCAGCTACGCTTCCTGACGACGGAGGGCAAGGAAAGCGGCGAGATGCAAGCCGGCCAGACGCCGATTGTCGCGCTAGCGATCTCTGCGGACGGAGCGTCGGTCGCTGCTGCAGGAATTGGCGCCGTGGCGGTCATCGATCGAAAGGCGCGAAGCATCGCGCGAACGCTCGTCGATCAAAGTTCGCCGGTGTGGTCGGTCACTTTCTTGCCGGACAACGCAACATTGCTGACGGGCGGTGCCGACGGCAAAATCCGGCGTTGGAACGCGCGGACTGGTGAACCTATCGGCTCGTCGTCGCAAACCACGCCGCGCGATCCGCTTGCGGCCTATGCCGGAGATCACGGCGCCGAAGTGTTCAGGGCGTGCGTTGCTTGTCACACCCTGTCCGAGAAGGACGCGCAACGCGCCGGTCCAACGCTTGCGGGCTTGTACGGTCGCAGGATTGCGTCACTGCCCGGCTATCGCTTCTCCGACGCATTGAAACGGATGGACATCGTGTGGACGCCCGAAACCGTGTCAAAACTGTTTGAACTCGGTCCGAACACCTATACGCCGGGGACAAAAATGCCGGAGCAGCGGATTGGATCTGCGGAGGATCGCAGGGCTCTCACCGATTTTCTGGGGCGTGCGGCGTCGAAATAACTCGTCGCGCGGTCGGCTGCACGGATCAAACGAAGAAGGCCCTCAATGGCCCTGGCTTAACCGTCTAATCCCCTGGCTAGCGCTCGACGGGAAGATCCGTCAAATCCGGATGCTCCTTGAGCAAAGTTGTGATGTCCATGTTCGGATGGTCCTTCATCGTCTCCGCGACGCAATTGTTGACGTATTTCCGGCGCGAGAGACACTTGATCCTTTTTGCCCTTCGCTTCCGCCTTGCAGGCCACGATCGCCCGCTTGAGGGCAGCCTTGTCGGCCTTGGATGGGCTCGCAGCTTCGGTGGGCACAGTCAGCACTGGAACGGCATTCACAATTAGCGCGGTAGCCAAGCATTTGGTGAAGCGAGACATAACACCCTACCGATTTGTTGCTCTCGACAGGCTGCTTGTTTCTGAGTTCACGCCTCGTCCTCGTTTTCTCGTTTGGCCAAATAGTCGTCCGTTGTACGGGGTGGAGCGCGCTCCGTAATGCCATTGAACGGATCGAATTGCTGCTCGGTCATGGCGATGACCCGGCAGTCCGCGCACATTCTGACAACGTCCAGCCGCTTGTCGCCCGCGGGATACATCCAGTGCCGGCCCTCGAGTTTTGTGGCGATCTTCTCGACCGTGCTCTTCACGCCAAAGGGCTTGTTGCAGCGGATGCAAAGGGCAGGCTCTTCTTCCTTGATGATCCTTGCCGGAGCCCTTGCCGCACGGAAATCGATCTGAGGTTCCAGCGTGATGACCTTTTCCGGGCATGTGCTCTGGCATAGTCCGCACTGCACGCAGGCATCTTCGACGAATTTGAGCACCGGACGTTCGGGATCGTCGCGGAGTGCGCCGGTGGGACAGGCGGAGACGCAGGACAGGCAAAGCGTGCAGCCGTCTGTTTTGACGGCGACTGCACCAAGCGGCGCGCCTTGGGGCAGCGCGATGACGTCGGTCTGAGTAGGCGCAACGCGATGCAGTTCGTGAAGAGCGAGACGAAGCAGGTCGCGCCGCTTTCCTACCGTTTTGAAGCTCGCGGGACGGCCCACGGCCTGGGCCGGTTCGATGGCCCGCAGCATCTGCCCCAGCACATCCGGATCGTCGGTTTCGATCGTCGAGATGCGTTGCCCGGAAAATCCGAGGCCGGAAACAATGGCATCCGCCGTAGCGATCGTCTGGGAAAGACCGGCGACGTCGTGCAGGGGTTTTGCTCGCAACAGAAAACGAATCCCTGCCGCGCCATAAGCAAACGACGCGGCGACCGCCTCGAGTCCAACCTGCGTCACCTCGTTGACGGCGACCGGTAGCACATTGGCTGGAAGCCCATCGCCATGACGAGCAAGCGCATCGATGAGCGCAGCGCCATGTTGGCCATCGTGAAACATTACAACGGCATTCGAACCATCGACTTCGCGGTAGGTCAGCAGCATTGCGCGCAATTTGTGCAGCAGCGCGTCGGCGGGCGGCAAGGCATAAGTTGCTGCACCTGTCGGGCAGGCCGCCGCGCATTGGCCGCATCCGGCGCAGACCTCCGCGTTGATTTTGACGTGATCGCCAGCCGGGGTGATCGCTCCGGTCGGACAGAGATCGAGACAGCGATGGCAGCCCGTCAGTTTTGAACGCGAGTGGACGCAGAGCTCTGCGCTGAAATTGACGTATTTCGGTTTGTCGAAGCTGCCAACAAGGTCGCGCGCCTTGAGCACCGCGCGCAGCATCGCGGCTGGATCTCGCGCATCCGCACGGAGATAGCCGTCGCGTAAGTCATGCGCTGAGAAAAGCGGGGCTCCTCCGGAGAGATCAAGGAGGATATCGCAGCGCGAGGTCAGGCCGTTGCGCGGAGTTTCGAAGTCAAGCGTGTTGCGGGAGGAGGGGCGCGGCGCCGCATAGTCATCGACCGTCAGCTCGAACGTTCCCAAATGGCCCTTCGCGTTGCGGATCGTTCCCCGGACGACGGGGAACGAGGTCGTCGCCGGCGGCATGATCTGCGGCGGCTTTGTGATCATGACCGTAACGTCGAGGTGATCGGCAAGCAGTCGGCCAGCTTCGACCGCAACTTCGTCGCGGCCGTAGATCAGGATCACCCCCTCGCTCGACAGGGTGACAAAGGAAAAAGAAGGCGCAGCTTCGGACGCAGCGGCGAGCAACGCCGCCATTTTTGCGCCCGCCTTCGATCCCTCCGTCGACCAGCCGGCCGTCTCGCGAAGGTTGACGAATTCCATTCTCCCGGAACGTCCCTTCGCCTCGTCACCAAACAGTGGGGCCTCTTGAGTGCAGCCCACGACGAGCATTCCTTCCCCCCTCGCCGCGTTGCGAAAATGATCAAGCTCGGCCCGGCAGAGCTGGCGGAACTCGGCGACTTCGCTCTTGCGACAACCTCGCCGAACGGCTGCCGTATCGAGGCGCATCGTGTCTTCGCACGAGCAGATCAGGATGGTTTTCGGCGGCTCCGGCATGCGCGGCTATTTTGCCTCGTGAGAGAGGTCTCGGAGCGACCGCGAGCGGACTCGCATCGACCCCTCGGCTTGATTAAGCTATTCTTGCGAGAGAGGAAAAGGAAGCAGGAGGTCCGACTAATACCGATAGCCCCTGAACCTTCAGCCGTTTCCGGGCCCATCAATCTGCCTCCGCCATTTACACTGGTGAGGTTGCGCGAAAGTCGTGACGCCTTCGCTTGCGCCATCGATATCGCTGAAGAGGGTGGGGCAGGTACGCTGACCTATGTAGGACGGTTCGATCTGGCCGAGTTCGCGGTCGTGCTCGAACCGAGTGAGTCCTTGCGTACTGCGCGCCGTGCTTTCTATGGGGGGATGGTGGCGTTGACCGACGCTTTGCGTGCCTATGCGCCGCCGAACAAAGAGATCGCGATCGACTGGCCAGACGCGGTCCGCGTCGACGGAGGTCTCGTTGGTGGCGGGCGGCTTGGCTGGCCGTCATCCGCGAGGGAGAATGAGCCTCCCCGCTGGCTGGTATTCGGCGCGATGATCCGGACGGTTGCCATGACAGACCGGGAAGCCGGCGTCCGTCCGCTCGCCTCCGCACTGGATCAGGAGGGCTTTGGTGAAACCGGCGCGGTTCAGGTGACGGAAAGCTTTGCGCGGCATCTGATGCGCACCCTCGACGCCTGGCAGACCGATGGATTCGACGGCATCGCACGCGAATTCATAAGTCGGCTGGCGCGCGAACGGCAAGCCATACACACGATCGCTGACAATGGCGATCTTCTGGTACGCCGGATCGCGACGGACAGGACCGATCTGCACGACTTGAAAGAGGCCTTGGTCTCTCCCTCATGGCTCGATCCAAAACTCGAAGGACCGCACTTGTGAAGCTCCTGCGCACCATCGCGCTCGATCCGTCCGACACGTTCGTGTTCGACGTGCCAGCAGAGCCGGGCGATTGGGCGGTATCGGGCGCGTTCCGCTTTTGCGATCGGGATCCAGCGAAGCTGAGCGGCAAGGATCGTTCGGCGTTCCGCAGCGGTTTTCTCGGAGTCAAGTCCTGGGGCTGGTCGACGTTGGCGCAAATCGTGCACGCGACGGAGGACGATCGCCGCACGGTGATTGAACTCCTTGCGAACCAGCTGGTCGAACGGTTCGGGGCGCCGGATCTTGCCAGCGCGCGCCTTGCCGCGGAGGAGGAAGTCGACTTTGTGCAATCGCTCTGTACGCATCCGATCAGCGCGCTGATCGCAGTCCATCGGTCAGCGAGCGATGGCGAGATCCGCGAGTCATTCCGCAGGTTGCAGCTGCGAGAGGGACAGGGGCACGGCAAGGCATTCTCGTTTATGGAAGTAGAGGACGATACCCAGCCCGAAAGCGATCTCAACCTTGCGAATATGAGCGAGGAGCCGTCACGCCGATGAACGACTTCTGGATCGCGTGCGGCTACCACCTGCTCGATCATAACGCGAGCGGGGGGCTGGTCGTCACAGATGAGTTCCTGAAGGCCTATTTCGCCCGTCCTGAGCTGATGCCGCCGGACGATGCCTGCGAAGTCGAACGCAGGCTGCACCGGGAACTGCTCACTGACCCGCGGCGGATAGTCGCGGCGGCGGAGGTTGCCGCGATCACCGATGGGGATGCGCGGGAGAACTGGCAGTTCGTGCTGGCATTTCGCGATCTTCTGCTGAGGCAGCCCACATTGGAAGCGGCCTATCTTGCGCTGGTTCGTTCAGGATCGATCGATTTGCCGCCCCTGTTCCTGAACCAGCTCGTGCACGTCATCTTGCGCAGCGCGCTGGATGGCTGCCAAGATCCGTTCGTGCTGCGCGCGGCTGAACTGTTCTTCCGGACGCAGCGTGTCGTGACGCACGAACATTTGCTGCTGTTGGTTGACGAGGAATTCATTGGCGGGCCGAGCCCAGTGCCTGTGTTGTCGCTGATCTCCATGCTGGGGGCCGCAACCGGCGCCGAGGTTGACGTATTAGGCGAGGCGAACGCCGACAGCTATTGGCGTCGCAGCGATCAGTTCGATCTTGCGCTTGATCTCACCGGCAGAACACGGGGGCCGGCTGCGCTGGCACAGGCCATGAGGCGCTGGATGTCTCATCTACTAGGAGTTGACGTCGCAATCGAGCCACTCACCGCTCTCCGCGATGAAAAGCTCACCTGGTATGTTGGGCTCGACGCCGAAGCCACCCGGATCGGTGATCGGCTCTGGCATGGCGGGACGCTCGATGACCGAACGATGGCACGCGTGCTGGCGTTATTCCGGGTGACTTTCGCCGATGCAGGTCTGGTTGTCGATGCTGTCGGGCGCGAGCCGGTCTACCTGATACTTGCAATGACCCCTGATCAGCTTGTGCGGATGAAGCCGCAGAATCTGTTGACCGGGCTGCCGATCAAATACTTGGAGGCAGCAACATGAGCCCTGCCGCTCTGCCGCTGTTGCGTATTCCGGTCGGCGTCGTCGTTGAGCGCCGCAGGGCAGAATCCCCGTGGATCGATTTTGTCTGGCGCGGCACCGGCGTGTTGCCGGATGAGCCGGAGACGACGCCGTGGACCGTCGTACGGGAGCAGGAAGGGACGACGCTTTTTTATGCCGGGAGCGCGACGATCGATCTCTATCGTTCGGAAACGGCGCGCTACCGCGACAACCTTGCCACCGGGGCTCCCTCTGTCTGGATCATAATGACTCCTTCCGAGGGCGCCTGGCCCTACGCTGTTTCGGCAGTCACCGCGGACCCCGCGGAAGGGGAGGCGTTCACGGAAGCCGGTGCCAATCTGGTCGAGGCGGTGCCGATGCCTGAGGTTCTGCGTGAGGCGATTGAAAATTTCATTGCCCAGCACCACGTCGAGACGGAATTCGTCAAACGCGAGCGGCGGCGCGCCGATCCGGAGGCGCTTGCGAGGCGTCACCACGAAGGTGGTCACGAATGAGCGACGAGCAATTCCTGGCGCGGTGGTCGCGCCGCAAGCGGGAGACGAAGGTCGGTCACGCTGAACCTGCGGCCGAAGCTATTGAGGCGCAAGCGCCGGCGCCGTCCGATCGAGCCGCGGCAGAGACGGCTCTTCCCGAGACGGATCTTTCGAACTTGCCCCCGATCGAATCGATTGACGCTGCTGCCGACATCGCAGCTTTCCTGCGCAAAGGCATTCCGCAGGAGTTGAGCCGTGCGGCGCTTCGTCGCGCCTGGAGCGCCGATCCCGCCATCCGCGATTTCGTGGGGTTGGCGGAGAATGCCTGGGATTTCAATGACGCGAACGCCATGGCTGGTTTCGGGCCACTAGACTATTCGGCCGAGCAGGTTGACGTGCTCGTCCGCCGCATCGTCGGGGGTCTGGCGGAGACTACGGAGAGCCTCCCCATCCCGCCCGCAGAAATTGCCGAAAGCGCTGAGCAATCGGCGCATGCCGAGGCCGGTTGCGCGCCATCATCAGACCCGGTAGTGCCGATCGCGGATCCTCGACCGCTCGACGAGCCCGCGGCAGAGGATTCAAATTCTGCTGCACCGCAACCGGTAGCTGCGAGTGAAGAAACGCCTTTTCCGCGCCGCACGCATGGCGGAGCGCTGCCTCACTAGACCGCGACTAAATACATAGCTTCAGGCTATGGCGGTCAATTGACCGCTTCCCGACACGCGCATAATCTTTCGTCCGCAACGCAATCGAGCGCTCGGCCCTAGGATGGGAGGTCAGCGTGCGCGATGCAGGCCTTGAACGTGCCATTGATGCCGCGGGTGGCGTCGCGCTGCTTGCCCGAAAGATCGGTATTGCCCAGCCTTCAGTGTCGAACTGGAACCGGGTGCCTGCGGAACGCGTGATCGCCGTCGAGAGCGCAACCGGTGTGTCGCGCAAGGTGCTTCGTCCCGACCTCTATAGCGAGCCTGCTGTGACGGGCGCGGTTGATCCGATCGATGCCGGGCGCGCGCAAGAATACGCGCTGCTGGCAGCCTTGCTCTCGTCTGCGCCGTCGGCCGCACTGCTCGAACAGATCGCACAACTGAAGGGCGACGCGACGGTGCTTGGCCGCGCCCATGCCAGCCTTGCGGACGCCGCATCGATTTCCGTCGCAACCGAAGTCGAGCGCGAATATTTCGATCTGTTCGTCGGTCTCGGACGCGGTGAGTTGCTGCCTTACGCATCCTATTATCTGACCGGCTTTCTCAACGAACGCCCGCTGTCGCGTTTGCGCGACGATCTGGCTGCGCTCGGCATCGAACGGGCGGAGAGCAATATTGAGCCAGAAGATCACGCGGCGACGCTGTGCGAGATCATGGCGGGCCTTGCGGCTGCGCGCCTGCCGGCATCGCCGGAAGCGCAGCGTGCCTTCTTCGAAAAGCACGTGTCCCGCTGGATGGGACGGCTGTTTGCCGACATGGAGAAGGCGGAAAGCGCCAGATTCTACCGGTCGGTCGGAATGCTTGGACGAGCTTTGCTTGAAATAGAAACCGAGGCTTTCACGTTCGTCAACTAACCGGCACTGCTGGTCCAGGAGAGATGCGATGAGAAACGACAAAAAAACGACAGTCGGTCGCCGCGACTTCCTTCGCAAGGTCGGCATCGGCACCGTCGGCGCGGGCGCGACGCTGGCAACGCCCTTGGTGACATCGGCGCAAGCCGACAGCGAGACCGATCAAGAGAAACGCAAGGCGCGCTATAAGGAAACGGACCACGTGAAAACCTATTACCGCGTCAATCGGTATCCTGGTTAAGGGAGGCTGCCATGCTGATCAAGCGTACACAACCGCCTTCCGAGACCGCTTCAAAAGGATCAATCGCGGCTGGCCTGTCCGGCCAAGCCAATGGGCTCGACCGCCGCACGTTTCTGCGCCGATCGGGCCTTGCCGGTGGCGCGCTAGCCACGTTGGGTACGTTGCCGCTCGGCGGCGTGCGCCAGGCAAAAGCGGCAGTGGTAGGTCCCCTCACATCCGGAGCGACCGTTCGCAAGAGCATTTGCACGCATTGCTCGGTTGGATGCACCGTGACTGCCGAGGTGCTGAACGGGGTGTGGATCGGCCAGGAGCCGAGCTGGGATTCCCCCATCAATCGCGGATCGCATTGTGCCAAGGGCGCCTCCGTGCGCGAGCTCGTGCACAGCGAGCGTCGGCTGCGCTATCCCATGAAGCTCGTGGGCGGGCAGTGGACGCGCGTCTCCTGGGACACGGCGATCAACGAGATCGGCGACAAGCTGCTCGAAATTCGTGAGAAGTCGGGCCCGGATTCCGTTTATTGGCTCGGCTCGGCCAAGATGACCAATGAAGGGGCCTATCTGTTCCGCAAGCTTGGCGCATTCTGGGGCACCAACAACACCGATCATCAGGCACGCATCTGCCATTCGACAACTGTCACCGGTGTGGCCAATACCTGGGGCTACGGCGCGATGACGAACAGCTACAACGACATCCGCAATGCCAAGACCCAAATGATCATGGGCGGCAATCCGGCCGAGGCGCATCCGGTCTCGTTGCAGCATCTGCTTGAGGGCAAGGAGCTGCAAAAGGCCAACTTTATCGTCATCGATCCGCGCCTGACGCGAACCGCCGCACACGCGACCGAATATGTGCGCATGCGGCCAGGCACCGATATCCCGGTGCTCTACGGCATGATGTGGCACATCCTTCAGAACGGCTGGGAGGACAAGGAATTCATCAAACAGCGCGTCTACGGGTTCGACGATCTGCGCAAGGAAGTGGAGAAGTGGAATCCGGAGGAAGTCGAGCGGGTCAGCGGCGTTCCCGGCGAACAGCTCAAGCGTGTCGCCAAGATGTTCGCGACAGAAAAGCCGTCGACACTGATCTGGGCCATGGGGCAGACCCAGAAGACGGTCGGCACCGCCAATGTGCGGGCGAGTTGCATCCTGCTCCTCATGACTGGAAATGTCGGTGGCCCCGGCATGGGCGCCAACATCTTCCGCGGCCATGACAACGTGCAGGGAGCGACCGATGTCGGGCTCGATATTGTCACGCTCCCGTTCTACTACGGCCTTGCCGAAGGCGCGTGGAAGCACTGGTCTCGGGTCTGGGAGGTCGACTATGACTTCCTGAAGTCCCGCTTCGATAGCAAGCAGATCATGGAGACCCCCGGCATCCCGCTTACCCGTTGGTTTGAAGCGGTGACCTTGCCGAAGGATCAGGTCGCACAGAAAGACAATGTGCGGGCGGTGTTCGTACAGGGACATGCCAGCAACAGCATCACGCGCGTGCCAGAATCCCTTAATGGACTAAAGGCGCTCGAATTGCTTGTCGTCGCCGACCCGCATCCGACCACCTGGGCATCGCTCGCAGTGGAGGCAGGACGCAAGGATGGCCTCTACATCCTTCCAGTTGCCACGCAATTCGAGTGCAAGGGCTCGCGCGTCGCCTCGAACCGTTCGCTGCAGTGGGGCGAGCAGATCGTCAAGCCGGTGTTCGAATCGAAGGACGACCTCGAGGTCATCTACCTGATGGCGAAGAAGTGCGGCTTCGCCGACCAGATGTTCAAGAACATCAAGGTCGAGAACAATCTGCCGGAAGCCGAGGATGTGCTTCGGGAAATGAATCGCGGCAGTTGGTCGACCGGTTACTGCGGCCAGTCGCCCGAGCGTCTCAAGGCGCACATGAAGAACCAGGCCAAGTTCGACTTTCTGACCATGCGCGCGCCCAAGGACGATCCGGAAGTCGGCGGCGACTATTACGGCCTGCCGTGGCCGTGCTGGGGCTCGCCCGAAGTGCGGCATCCCGGCACGCCGTTGCTCTACAACACAAATCTGAGCGTGATGGATGGTGGCGGCACGTTCCGTCCGCGCTTCGGCATCGAACGCGAGGAGAAGCTTGCGGACGGGACGACACGCAAGGTGAGCCTGCTTGCGGACGGGTCCTATTCCAAGGGTTCGGAAATCCAGGATGGCTATCCGGAATTCACGCTGGCGAGCCTGAAGAAGCTCGGCTGGGACAAGGACCTCACCGACGCCGAAGTGGCCACCATCACCAAGGTCAACTCCGCCAATCCGGACGCGGTGTCATGGTCGCTCGACCTGTCAGGCGGCATCCAGCGCGTCGCGCTGAAGCACGGTTGCGTGCCTTACGGCAACGGCAAGGCACGCATGAATGCGTTCGGCCTGCCCGATCCAATACCGGTCCATCGCGAGCCGATCTACACGCCGCGCGTCGATCTGGTCGCGAAATATCCGACGCTGCCCGATGCCAAGCAGTTCCGAATGCCAAACATCGGCTTCTCCGTGCAGAAGGCGGCGGTAGAGAAGGGCATCGCCAAGCAATTCCCGCTTATCCTGTCTTCCGGTCGCCTAGTCGAATACGAGGGCGGTGGCGAAGAAACGCGGACCAACCCTTGGCTCGCCGAGTTGCAGCAGGACATGTTCATCGAGATCAGCCCGGCCGATGCCGCCGACCGCGGTATCAAGGACGGCGGCTGGGTCTGGGTGACTGGTGCTGAAAACAATTCGCGCGCCAGGATGAAGGCGCTGGTGACCGAGCGCGTTGGCAAGGGCGTCGCGTGGATGCCCTTCCACTTCGGCGGCTGGTTCGCAGGCAAGGACCTTCGCGGCAATTACCCGAAGGGCACCGATCCGATCGTGCTCGGCGAAAGCGCCAACACGATCACCACCTACGGATACGATCCGGCGACCGGCATGCAGGAGCCCAAAGTCACGCTCTGCCAGATTGCGGCAGCATAAGGAGCAACGACCATGGCACGTATGAAATTCCTCTGCGACGCCGACCGTTGCATCGAGTGCAATGCCTGCGTCACCGCCTGCAAGAACGAGCACGAAGTGCCCTGGGGCATCAATC
>Ga0335080_10005928_pt1 | contig 12629 bp, 9 predicted proteins | sample Lox_Sample_34_FD_206720 | JGI IMG/M metagenome (GOLD analysis project Ga0335080, IMG submission 206720) | Soil microbial communities from Loxahatchee National Wildlife Refuge, Florida, United States - Lox_Sample_3.4 | ecosystem: Environmental > Terrestrial > Soil > Wetlands | place: USA: Florida...
CGGACGGTGGAGTAAAGCGCACCCGCGGCGAACGGGATCGACATGTCATAGTAGCGGGCATTCCGCAACCCGGTCGCCGAGCGCTCATAGCCGGAGGCGCGATGCGCAAGCACCGTCTCCGAGTGTGTGTAACCCGAGTCGTTCATCCCGAGCGGAGTGAAGATGCGGTCTCTGAGGAGTTGCTCGTACAACGTTCCGGAAATCTGTTCCAGCACCGCGCCGAGGAGAAAGTAACCGGAGTTACTGTACTCGAACTTAGTGCCGGGCTCGAAGCGTAAGTCCCCGCTGCAATATTGCCGGGCGAATTCCTTGACTCCGTATCTCATCCGGCTCGCCGGGCCATCCAGAAACCCAGGCGACTGAAGGGAATTAGGGATACCAGAGGTATGCGAGAGTAACTGGCTGATCGTTACCTGGCTGCCGGTGTCCTGGCGATAGGATGGCAGATAGTCCGAAATGTGTCCATCCAGCTTGAGCTTGCCCTCGTTGACGAATTGCAGGATTAGGAGTGCCGTGAACGGCTTGGTCATCGACCCGATTTCGAACTTCGTCCCGGGATCGTTCGGGATGTCCCACTCCCGGTTCGCTAAGCCGAATCCGCGCTCATAGAGGACCTGGCTTTCGCGCGCCACCAGTACCGCGCCGCTGAAATCGGCGCCGGCGAAGCGAGCCTGCATGATCCGGTCAATTCGTGCGGCCGTATTCTGCGCCGGCGCCGGAACCGTAACGAGCACGACAATTAAGAAAGCAGCCCAGCAGACTCTCATACCGATGCGTCCATTTTCTCATCAGTCGCCGGGACTATGATGTACTGCAGAGTGAGCAGAACGAAGCGTACGTTTCTGCGAAGGACCGTCTGGCTTCTGTTGGCGCTTTGCCTTCTCCTGGACGGCCCCGTCGGATGGCAGATGATCACCTACGGTTGGTGTGACCCGCCTGATGTCTTTGGCGATATTCCGGTAACTCGAACAGCAGGAGTATGGACGGTGGTGCTAGGCTTCGTGCTATTCCAGGGTGGCCTCGTCGTGCTGGGCCTGCGGCTTCGAGAGCCGCCCACGGTCATTCATATCTGAGCGCGTCGGACGGATCCAACCGCGACGCTCGGATCGCAGGGAACAGTCCGGCAAGCACGCCCACCACCACCAGCACCGCGCTTGAGAGCGCCGCCGTCCCCGGCGACAGCGCCAGGTGAATGTCGCCCTTCCCCGAAGTGTCCTTGAACAGCGGCCCCAGCATCGGCAGCGTGCCCGGCCAGGACGTGACCAGCGCCGCGAACCCGATCCCCAGCGCGCCGCCAGCCAGCGTCAGCACCAGCGCCTCCGCCAGGAACTGGGCGCGTATGTGCCAGCGCCGCGCGCCGAGCGCCCGCCGCAGGCCAATCTCGCGCACCCGCTCGTCCACCGATACCAGCATGATGTTCATTACGCCCACGCCGCCAATGCCCAGCGTCAGCGTCCCGATGAACAGCAGCAGCACCTGGAGGCCGATGGTGATGCCGTCGATGATCGGCCGGAACTCCTGCCGCCCGAACATCTGAATGGCGCGCTTGTCGCCGGGCGAGAAGCGCTGCCGCTTGCCCATGATCTCGCGCACCTGGTCCATGGACCTGGCCTCCAGGCTCGGCGCGAACGAGGAGAACACCAGCACGCTGGCGTAGCGCGTGTCCCACACGTCCGATGCCGCGCTGTAGGGGATCCAGCAGGAATCGTCGTCGCTGGTGAAGTAGTTGCTGAGCTGGATTTTGGGATCCATCACGCCGACCACCGTGAAGCGAATGCCGTCGATGAGCACCGTCTCACCAACCGCCGGCCGTCCGCTGAACAACTGCTTGCGCAGCTTGCCGCCCAGAAACACCACGCGCCGCCGCTCCATCTGGTCTTCCGCGCTGATCCAGCGGCCCTCCGACGGCACCTCGTTGCGGATGGCCGCATATTCGGGATAGACGCCGCGGATGGCCGTGTTGGACAGCCGGTCGCCGTAGGAGATGGCGCGCCAGCGCACGGTCTCCAGGCTCACCTGCTTGACCAGCGAGGCCTGCGCGCGGATCAGGTCCATGTCTTCCTGCTCGAAGCGTACTCGCCGCCCGGTCCGCTCGCCGCCCGCCTGCTCGCTGGTCTGGCCCGGCCAGCACACCACCGCGCTCTTGCCGAACGCGTCGAACGCGCGCACCAGCACGCCGCGGAAGCCGTTGCCGTAGGCGATCAGCAGAACGACGGCGACGATGCCCCAAACGATCCCCAACATCGTCAGCACGCTCCGCCCCGGATTCCGCCGCAGCGCCTGCCACGCCTGCCTGAGGATTTCAGCGAGCATGGCCTATCCCCCCGCCTCGTAGCGCAGCGCTTCGATCGGATCGACGTCGGCCGCGCGCCGCGCCGGATACATCGCCGAAAGCACCGCGACGGTCCCCAGCAGCGCCAGGGCCGCCAGTCCCGTGGTCCACGTTGCCAGCAGCCCGGCGAAGTATTGCGGCATGGGAAGCATGTTGACCAGCGAGCAGAAACCGTAGGACACCGCCATGCCGAATCCGCCGCTCGCGAACACGATGATCATGGTCTCCGCAAAGAACTGGCCCAAGATCGCCCCGCGCGTCGCGCCCACTGACTTTCGCACGCCAATCTCGCGCGTCCGCTCGCGAACCGCCACCAGCATCACGTTCATCACGCCGATCCCGCCCAGGAACAGGCTCACCACTCCCACCACGCCCAGGAAGTACTTCATGCCGTCGGTCATGGTGCGGAACGCCTTCGTGTCCTCGACCGTGTCCCAGATATGCGCCGCCTCTTCATCGAGCGGGTCGAAATCATGCACCCGTCCCAACGCGCGCCGGACTTCGTACTTGCAGACATCGTCGTATTCGAGCGATTTCGGAGTTACCAGCAGCCGGTCCACGCTCCGGCGCTCCTGCGGCGGCTTGTTGGGAAAATCCCGGATCATCGAGCTGAAGGGGATGAACACCTTCGAGACGTCGCGGCCGTCGTAGCTCGAATCCTGGTCCTTCTCCGTCATCACGCCGATGATGGTGTACGGAATGCCGCCCAGCGTGATGGTCTCGCCCAGCGCGGCGCGGCCGGCGTAGAGCTGCTTTTTGACGTCGCTGCCGATGAACGCCACCCGGCGGCCTTGCGCCTGGTCGTCCCAGTTGTAGAAGCGGCCCGCCGAAACAGGAATGCTGCGCACATCCGCGAAGGGCGGCAGCGAGCCGGTTACCAGCAGCAGCCCGCTGTTGAACGCGCTGTGGACCAGCACGTTCGTCCCCAGCTCAGGCATCACGTCCTTGCACGAGGTCGCCTCCTGCTGGACGAAGGCATAATCGCCGTCGTCGAAATGGATGGGCCGGCCCGCCCGCATGCCGCCGGCCTGCATGCTGGTCCGGCCGGCGAAGACGATCATGATGTCCTTGCCGAAGCTGTCGGCGACTTTCTTTTGCCCCGCGCGCAAGCCCTCGCCCGCGGCCACCATCAGCATGATCGAGACGATGCCCCACGCAATCCCGAACATGGTGAGGAACGTGCGCAGCTTGTGCGCCCAAAGCGTCCGGAAGGTGTCAGCGAGCAGATCGCGCAGGGACATAAAAGCAGCTATCAGCTTTCAGCGGTCAGCTTTCATCTACTGCAAAATCACTTTTTCGCCTTCCTTCAGGCCCGAAACCAGCTCGGTTTTGACGCCGTTCGAGATGCCCAGCTTGCACGCCACCTGGCGACGCCCCTTTGGATTGGCCAAGTCGGGCACTTCCAGAGACGTGTTGCGCTGCCGGTCATAGACCACAGCCGACTCCGGCACCAGCAGGACGTTCTTCTTCTCCTCGAGAATGATCTCGGCGTTGGCGCTCATATTCGCCTTCAATTCGCCGCTGGGGTTCCGGATCGAAACCCGCACTTCGAACGTGGTCACGTTGTCCTTCTCCACGCCCAGCGGAGAAATCTTGGTGACCTTCCCGACGAACTTCTTGTCCTTGAAGGACTCCACTACAATGCGCGCCGGCTGCCCCAGGTAGACCTTGCCGATATCTGCTTCATCCACTTTGCCCAGCACGTACACGTCGCTGACGTCGCCCAGCGTCATGATCTTATCCGCCTGCGAGCCCAGCACCAGGATGGAGCTCACCGCATCGCCCACTTCCACGTCGCGCGAGAGCACGATCCCGTCCATGGGGCTGACGATGGTGGAATTCCGGAGATTCTCATCGGCGCGGTCCAGCGTGGCTTGCGCCTGGGCAACACCGGCTTTGGCCCGCGCGATTTCCGCGCGGCTGACGTTGATGTTGCGGAGCGCGGTCATCTGCTTGTTCAGCGCCGCCTCGTAGGTCCGCTCGGCATCCTCGAGACCAGCCTGCGCGATCAGGCCTTGCGACTTGAGCTGGCGCGCACGGTCCATGTTGGCCTTGAGGAACGGCAGATCCGGGGCTTCGGCTTCGACCTTGTTCCTCTCGTAGGTCGCCTCGGCGGAATCCGAGGCCGCCTGCGCCGCCAGCAGCGCCGCGCGCGATTCGCGGACCTGCGCCTGCAACTCCTCCTTGTCCAATTCCACCAGCACCTGCCCCGTCTTCACCCAGTCGCTGTAATGCACCAAGACCTGCTTCACCAGGCCGCTGGCTTTCGACTTCACCTCGACTTTGGCCAGCGGCTCAATCTTGCCCGTGGCCACCACCGACCGCGCGATGTCGCCTTTCTCTACCGTGGAGAGCTTGGAGGGATCAATCTGGTTGTTGGGCTTCAGCGCCGCCTTGACCCCGAAGAACGCGCCCCCGAGAATCACCACCAGGGCTCCCATCCAGATGAAGCGCCGCCGCCGGCGCCCGTTCTTCCTGCCATTGGTTCCGTTTGCCATAGGACTCCTTCCGAGCCGCGACCGTCAGGGAGCGGTGTTGCTGTCTCGTAGACTGATACGAACCAGGAGCCTGTTTGTTCCGCACAAACCTTCAAATGACGTCGGCGAACGTCTTTCGCAGTTTGTAGAACCAGGCGTGCCCGGCGAAGAACAGAACCAGCGCGAGCGCCCAGAATTTCCAGAGCCCGCTCGGCGCCGGCGTGCGCCCTTCGAGCAGAATGTCACGATACGCCCGCACCAGCACGAACATCGGGTTGCGCGCCAGCAGCGGCAGCGCCTGCCGGGGCAGCGATTCCACCGGGTAGCAGATCGGCGTGAGGAAGAACCACAACGTCAGCAGGAAACCGTTGATCTGGCCGAGGTCGCGCAGATAGACGCCCAGGCCGGCCAGAAACCAGGCCAGCCCCATCGTGAACAGCACCTGCGGGATCGCGAGCGCCGGCAGCCACAACGCGCTCCACGGCACGGCGCCCCGCGTCCCGACCAGCAACGCCAGAAAGACCGCCAGCGCGAACGCCTCCGTAACCAGCGCCGCCAGGACCAGGTTCACCGGCAGGATCTCGATCGGAAACACAAGCTTCTTCACGAAATTCCGGTATTCGAGAACCACCAGCGGCGCGCGCCCCAGCGCCTCGCTCACCGCCAGCCACGGCAGCATTCCGCAAAGGAAATAGAGTGCGAAGCCCGCACGGCCCCGCTCGCCCGCGAAGCTTGTGTGGAGCACGACGCCAAATACGAAAAAGTAAGTCGCCATCAGCAGCAGCGGGTTGAGAACGGTCCAGAACACGCCGCCGAAGGAGCCGCGGTAACGGCCCAGAATGTCCCGCCGCACCAGCGACCGGATCAGCGCTCGGTTGCGCCAGATCGAGAGCGCCGGATACCGGAATGCGCGCCCGATGCCGCGCACCAGGTTCCTGCGGCCGAGCGCGCGCAGCGTGGTCACCCATTCCCGCACATCCACCACCCCGCCCTGCGCGACCTCGGCATCTACCACCGTGAACCGCGCCCCGCGTTCGTAAAACCAGCACACGTGCTCGCGCATGGCGGAGGCAAACGCCCGGTAGCGGCCCGGCTCCGGTGGGAATTCCACCCTCAGCTTGACCTCCATCGTCTGCCCGGGAGCCAGATCGCGCTCGAGCGGAACCCGCTCGCCCTCCGCCACCAGCGTGCCGGTCTCCGGATCGAAAACCTGGTAGCCGGCGGCGTATCCGTCCTCGGCCTTCCACATTTCGGCCGTGGTGTTCTCCACCACCAGGGTCACCGGAACCGAGAGGCGCGCCTCAGGCATAGAGCCACTCCGGATAGTGGCTGCGCACTGGCCCCGCCTTCCGGCCCACCGCGTAAATCCCCTCGTCGCGCAAATCGGCCGCGAACCAGTGCCTTTCGAGCAGCCGCCGCACCCACGCCAGCTCGGGCCTGGGCTCGTCGCGGAACGGACCCGTTTCCAGTCGCACCACCTCGAACCCGGCGTCCACCAGCAGTTGATGCACCTCGCGCGGCGCGTATTCGCGGCTGTGGCGCGGCGCGGCCTCGCCCGCTCCCGCGGGCTTGATGTACTGCGGAAACAGCCCCGGATGATACCCCTGGAGAATCGCCGAGACCGCCCGCAGCGAGGCGATGTTCGGCGTCGTGAGCACCAGGTGGCCGCCCTCGCGCAGGATGCGATTGACCTCGCTCAGCAAGTGCATCGGGTCCGCCGACAGGTGCTCGATCAGCTCGCAGCAGAGCACTGTCGCGAAATACCCGTCGGGATAGGGGAACACATCCTTCTCGGCGTCGAACAGATCCACATCGCACTCGAAGCGCTCACCGGTAGTCGAAACCACCGAGCGGTGATCCACCGTCCCGGCCGGCCCATAGTAGCACCCCCGCACCTCGCCGTAGCCGAGCCGTGGGCCCAGCGACGGCGTGATCTGGAGATAGGCGCCCATTTCGAGGATGCGGTCCGCGGGTCCGCCCGGGGGGATGATCTCGAGCGTCCTGATGAGCCGCGCCAGATGCGTATCGACGTAGGCGCGCAGGACCGGGTCCGGCCCGACCCACTTCAGTATTTCCTCGGGAGCGGCCCGCGCAACGGGCCCGCTCGCCGGCGCCGGAGGCTCGGTGGGCACCTTGCCCTCGACCACGCATTCCAGAAACTCCGCGTAGCGCCGCGCCACCTGCTCCCAGGTGCATTCCCGCTCCACCCAGGCCCGCGCCCGCGCGCCCATGGCCCGTGCCAGATCGGGCCGCGAGACCAGCAGGTTCAAGAACTCGAAGATCTCGTCCTCTTCGCTGGGACCCGGCGGCACCTTCACGCAAATATCGTCGGGCAAGTCGCGAAACGCGCCCACGTCGGAAACCAGCACCGGCCGGCCCAGTCCCAGCGCGCGAAGCAGGCTGCCCGAGGTCTCGCCGACGGTCGGATAACGCAGGTTCAGCACCATGTCACAGGCGCCCATGTATCCCGTGAAATCCTCGATAGGAACGAATCCCAGCAGGCGCACGTTGGCGCCCAGGCCGAGCGCGGCGATCATCGAATGCACCGGCAGATCGGGATGCGGCTCGCCCACCAGGATCATCCTCGCGCGCGGCTCCAGCCGCATCAGCCGCCGAAAAGCGCGCAACGATTCGGGGATCCGTTTGTAGGGCTTCAAAAACCCGAAGATACCGACCAGCGGCGCGCCTTCTTCCATCCCCAACCGCTCGCGCCAGGCCCTGCGGTCGGCGTCCCCCAGCCAGGCGCCGTGCGGGATGCGTGCCAGCGGTCCGCCAAAGCCCGCCGCGCGGACGTGGTCGCGCACCGCGTCGCTGTGCACCACAATGGCTCGGGAACGCTCGATCAGGCGGCGGGTCATCGGCACGCCGTCGTAGTCCGGTCCGGTCTCGAGCGCGCGCACGCGCTGAGCGTAGGCCAGTGCTTCCGCGCCCCCCGCGTACTCGACCTCGCGCAGATAGGCGTCCCAGTCGTTCCGCCGGATGGTGGTCTCGGCAATGAGGTGGTGCAGGTTGGCCTCGTGCAGAACCGTGACGCCCGGGTGCGCCAGCGCCGCCTCGTAGACAAAGGAGTGGCAGGCGTTGTTGCCCACCTGGTAGAGCGCGATGTCGAACCGGCTGGGATCGAAGCGGCCGCCGGCGCCGGAGAAGATTTCCAAATCCACCAGGCGGCCGAGCGACTCCGCCAGCGCGGCCGAATAGTCCGCGATTCCGCTTTTGGCCGGCGGCATCGGCGAGAAAAAGGCTACGCGCATAGCGGGGCGCGCACGGGGACCGGCCGGCCGGCGGCGCGCGCCACCTGATGGTAGACCTCGAGCGTTTTCTCGGCGGACCTGCGCCAACTGAAGTGCGCCGAACGCTGCAGGCCCAGCCGCCCCATGCGCGCGCGCAACTCCGAATCCAGCGCCAGATCGAGCATGGCGCGCGTCATCTGGGTGGTGGAGTGCGGGTCGAACAGCAGAGCGGCGCCGTCGGCCACCTCGCTCACCGCCGAGCCGTCCGAACACGCCACCGGCCTGCCGCACGCCATGGCCTCGATCACCGGCAGGCCGAAGCCCTCATAGAAAGATGGGAACACGAAGAACTCGCACGCGTTGTAGAGTTCGAGCAGCTCCTCATCGGAAACGAAGCCCGTGAAGTGGATGCGGTCGCCTACGCCGGAAGCGAGCGCCGAGCGGCGCGTGGCGTCGCCGTGCCAGCCGTCCTTGCCGGCCAGCACCAGGTGGTGCGGAAGCTGCGGATAGGCCAGGACCATCTCCGCGAAGGCGCGGATCAGCCCGGTCTGATTCTTGCGCACCTGCAAGTCGCCCACGTTGAGCACGAACGGCGGCGTGATTCCGAACCGGCGCCACACCCAGGCCGACGCCGCCCGGTGGGGCAACGGCCGGAACTGGCTCGCGGCGGCATTCGGCACCACCGCGATGTCCTCTTCATCCAGACCATAGGCGCGCGCGATCGCCCTCCGCGAAAACTCGCTGACCGTGATGATACGCGCCGCGCGGGCCACCGTCCGTGCGACCGTGAGGCGCAACTGAAAAGCGCGCGCAGCAGGGAAATAGCCGGGGTGCTCCAGGAAGCTCACGTCGTGCACGCTCACCACGATCGGCGCCGGGCACGCCACCGGAGCCGTGTACTGCACGTGGATCAGATCCGGCCGGTCGCGGCGCAACTGGCGCGGCAGATCGCGGCCCAGGCGGGCGAAGGGATTGCGCGACACAGTGCGAGTGGCGAAGCCGCGCGGGACGGCGCGTGCGGCCTCGGGCGTCGATACGTAGGCAACGAACTCCGAATTGTCGTCTACTGCAGCGAATGCTTCCAGCAGGCTGCGAACGTAAACTTCATTCCCAGTCAGATGGCAGCCGATCGCGTGGGCGTCCACGGAGAAGCGCATCAGGTCAACCTCAAGTATAGCGGACGCGGGCGCGAGCGCCTGAGTTGCTATACCCCGCATGCGGCCAGGGCTTCCCAGGCCCGGGGCCAGGTGAACGCGCGCTCCAGCAGGCTCCGCCCGGCGGCGCCCAGCCGCAGCCGCTCCCCGGGCGAGGCCAGCAGCGCGGACACGGCCGCCGCGAACGCTTCCGGCGTGTCGCCGAGCAGCAGATGCTCGCCGTCCCGTGCCTCGAGTCCTTCGGCGCCAAGCGTTGTGGACACGACGGCGCGGCCGGCCGCCCAAGCCTCCAGGATCTTGGTGCGTGTCCCGCTGCCCGCCAAAAGCGGCGCCACCACCACGCGCGCCTTCGCCAGTTCCGCGACCGCGTCCGCCACCGGCCCGGTCAGTTCGATCCGCGCATCGCCTCGAACGTGCCCCGCCACGGCGTGCGGGTTCCGGCCCACCAGCCGCCAGCGCAGTTCCGGCCATTGTTCCCGCAGCAGCGGCCACACCCGCGAGCGGAAGAAACGCACCGCCGAAACGTTGGGCTGGTACTCCAGATTGCCCGAAAAGACGATTACGTTCTCCTCCTCGACCCGGGGCTCCGCAACTTCCGGAACTGCATTCGGGAAGACATGAACTCTGGCCTGAGGCGCGATCCGGCGCACGCGGCCGGCATCCTCGTGCGAAGCAACCAGCACCGAAGAGAAGCGAGGAATCCAGCGCACCTCCAGCCGGCGGACGGCCCGCGCGAAGCGGCCGAACACCGCCGATCTCGGCCAGGGCTCGGAGTCCGCCAGGCTCTGGTAAAGCGCGGACTCCACGTTGTGCAGATCCAGAATCACCCGCCGAGCGCGCGGCGCGATCTGGTCGACATAGGAAGCGCACCAGAAGTGCTCGATGAAGGCGACATCGTACTGCTCGCGGCCGAGACAGCGCGAGACTTCGGCGCCGAATCCCTGGAACCTGTCGTTCAGAGGAGGGCGGCCGAGGATCAGCCGGCGCAGGTTGCGGGCCGCTCGCGCCACGGGAGCCTTGGAGTGAAACGGCAGATCGATGGCGTGAGCCGCGCCCGGATCCGGCGCGCCCGGCTCGCGGAACACGACGACATCAAGCGCATAGCGCGCCCCAAGATATTCGAGGATAGAGGCCGTGCGCAAGGCGCCTCCTCCGGCAATCGGATAGGGCGCCTCGGGGCTGAGGACCAGGGCGGAACGATCAGGCGGCAAAGCGGCGCCTCGCTTCTTCGTAGACTTCCCGTGTGCGGCGTGCCGTGGCCCGCCAGGAGAAACCCCTCGCCCGCGCGAGCGACCGGGCGCGTAATTCAGCGATCCATTCCGGGCGCTCGCAGGCGGCCTTCAGCGCCTCGGCCCAGGCGTCGGCATCGGTGGCGTCGATCCGCAAGCCGGCTTCGCCGCACACCTCCGCGATCGCCGCGTCGCGCGAGGCAAAGACAGCAGCCCCGCATTGCATCGCCTCCAGCACCGGCAGGCCGAAGCCTTCATAAAGCGAAGGGTAGAGCAGCGCCAGCGCCCCCGAATACAGCTCGGCGAGGCGCGCGTCGTCCACGCCCGCCACGACGCGCGCGCCCGAGGCGGCGGCGAAATCCCCCACCAACACCAGGTCCACTGCGTGCTGCTTCCGCACTTCGCGCCACGCGCCCAGGATCGTCTCGACATTCTTGCGCGGCCCGGTTGCACCCACATACAGAAAGTAGGGCCGGGCCGCGGGCGCCTCCACACGCTGGAATGCGGGCGCCGCCGCCTCCGGAACGGCCACGACCCGCTCGGGCCGAAGTCCGAACCGCGCGATAGCCTCGCTCCGCACCGCCTCGGTCGGCGTGATCACCATGGTGGCCAGGCCCAGCCGCAGCAGCAGCGGCGTCCGCAAACGCACGCGCCGCGAGCACGGAAATCCCTTCCAGGGCGAGAGGTCGTGCAGGGTCATTACACTGGGCCACAGCGACCGGTAAGGCACCTCGAAGTTGGTGCCGTGGTAGACGTCGATGCGCTCCCGCCCGAGCATTCGGCTGAGTCCCCAGCTCCACCACCTCCGCTCCGCCGCGCTCGCCGGCCCCGGCGCCGCCCTCAGGTTGGGGAGCGCGCGAGCCGGCATCGGGAACACGCGGTCCGACGCCAGCAGGAATTCGTCCTCGGGAAACTCCGCGCCCAGGGCCATGCTCAATTCGGAAGCGTAGCGGCGCAGGCCGCCGCTCGCGAGCGTCAGCGGCGTGGCATCGAGCGCCACCCTCATCGATGCCCCACAACGCTAGCTCTTCGCGAGCCGGTTCAGCTCCAACTCCCGGTCGCGATAGTTGCGGTCGTAATAGCTCTGGTACTCGCCCGAACGGACGCGCTCGACCCAGCCGGTCTGGTCGCGGTACCAGGCGATCGTGTAGCTCAATCCAGATTCGAAGCTCACCTGCGGCTGCCAGCCCGTCTCCCGCAGGATCTTGTCGCTCGAGAGAGCGTAGCGCCGATCGTGGCCCGGCCGGTCGCGGACGGACTCGATCAGGCTTTCGTCCTTCCCCGCGGCGCGCAGGATCTTCCGCACCACTTCGAGATTGGGCAGCGAACGGTTGCCGCCGATATTGTAGATCTCGCCCTCGCGCCCGTGCTCGAGCAGCGCGGCCAGCGCGCGGCAATGATCCTCGACGAACAGCCAGTCGCGAACCTGCATGCCATCGCCGTAGACCGGCAGCCGGCGGCCGTCGAGCGCGTTCAGAATCATCAGCGGGATGAGCTTCTCGGGGAACTGATACGGGCCGTAATTATTCGACGCCCGGCTCACCACGACCGGCAGCTTGTAGGTGGTGAAGTAGGAGAGCGCCAGCAGGTCCGAGCCGGCCTTCGATGCCGAGTACGGGCTGCTGGGCTGCAGCGGAAAGCCCTCGTCCGCCACCAGCGGTTCGGCCAGGCTGCCGTAAACTTCATCGGTCGAGACGTGCAGAAAGCGCCCGATGTTGTGAGCGCGCGCGGCTTCGAGCAGCGTGAAGGTGCCCCGCAGGTTGGTCTCGAAGACCGGCTGCGGCGCCAGAATGCTGCGGTCCACGTGCGACTCGGCGGCGAAATGCACGATGGCCTCGGCGGGAAACTCGTCGAGCAGCGAATTCACCAGCGCGGCGTCGCAGATGTCGCCGCGCACGAAGCGGTACCTCGGGTCGCCCGCCACCGGCTCCAGGTTCTCCAGGTTCCCTGCGTAGCTGAGTTTGTCGAGATTGACCAGCGAAATCGAAGCGTCCCCCGAAAGCATCAGCCGGACGAACGCCGATCCGATGAACCCCGCCCCGCCGGTTACCAGCAGCCTCATCGCCCCTCCGCGTCGATCTTCACTTGTGCTGCAGCTCCCAGTCGTAGTTGATCGCCGGATGATCGAAAGCCAGGCGGCCCTCATCGGACGGATCGTAGAAACGGTTGGTGGCGTACACCAGCATCGCCGGCGTCTGCCCGATGAT
>Ga0335080_10005929_pt1 | contig 12629 bp, 12 predicted proteins | sample Lox_Sample_34_FD_206720 | JGI IMG/M metagenome (GOLD analysis project Ga0335080, IMG submission 206720) | Soil microbial communities from Loxahatchee National Wildlife Refuge, Florida, United States - Lox_Sample_3.4 | ecosystem: Environmental > Terrestrial > Soil > Wetlands | place: USA...
GCTACCGGGAGACGATCATCGACGGCCTCGATCGCGCACCCGAGGCGCTCATGAGGGTGCTGTCCGGGGACACCACGGGCAAGGCGCTCGTGCGTGTGTCCTAGGCCCAGCGTGTGTCTTCCCCCAGACGGCTCCGGGGCGTTCTTGCTCAGGCTGCCTTGCGCGGCGCGCGCGGCTTGCCTTTGGCAGGCATCGCGGCCGGGAGCGCGTAGCCCGCCACCGCGAGGCACCGCTCCACGAAGAAGTCGCGGATCTCGTCCAGGGACAGCCCGCCCCCGGGCCGGTACCAGTGCCAGACGCTCTTGTACAGCCCGAGAATCGCGTGCGTCAGCAGGCGCGGATCGGCCTCGGGGATGGCGCCCTGCTCCATCCCGCGGGTGAGGAATGCCGCCCAGGCGAACTCGATGTCCCGCATACGCGCGCGGGCGACCCGCCGTGCCTCTTCCTCGCGAGGCGACTTGCGCTGGACCGCGATGACACCTTCCTCGGCGACGAGCACGCGGTTGCGCAGGACATCGTGCTCGCTCAGATCGAACAGACCATTGAGCAGCCGCACCAGCGCCGGGCCGAACTCGCTCCGATCGGCGGTGAGGCGGTCGAATCTCTCCCGCTCAGCCTCCAGCGCGTCGGCGTGGATCTCGAACAGGCAGTGAAGTTTCGACTCGAAATAGTGGTACAGCGCGGTCGAGCCGAGCCCGACGTCGGCGGCGATGTCGGCCCATTTTGTGTACTCATACCCATCGCGGCCGAAATGATCGATCGCGGACGTCAGGATCTCATGGCGCTTACTGCGCGAGCTCGCCGGGCTTCTTGCCCGTTTCGTGCCCTGAGTCTGGTCGTTCTTGGCCACTCTGCCTCTTTCGATTGAAGTGATACCAACTCTATCAAGGCGCGCCGTCGTGGTCCGCAATATGGCCATAACCCCCCAGAAGGCGGGGCGTGGGGCAGGTTCGGTTGCGCTCGGGAGGTTGTCTCGATACAGTTGAACTGAGTTCAAGTGAGAGAGCCTATGCCGCAACTTGAGGACCGGGTCGTGATCGTCACCGGCGCCAGCTCCGGGCTCGGCGCCCAGCTTGCGCGGGCGATCGGCGAGGCGGGCGGGATCCCCGTCCTTGCGGCGCGCCGCGCCGACCGTCTGGCCGTGCTCACCCAGGAGATTCCGAGCGCCGACGCGGTCACCTGTGACGTCACCGACGAGGCCGACCGTGAGCGTCTCATCGACGACGTCTTGAAACGGTACGGAAGGCTCGACGGCCTGATCAACAATGCCGGCGCCGGCGCCAGCGGCCCCGCGATGCGCACGTCGGCGCAGACGTTTGCCCGCGTCCTCGAGCTTAACCTCGTCGCGCCCTATGCCCTCTCGGTGCTGGCCGCGCAGCGCATGCGCGACGGCGGTGGCCGCTCGATCGTCAACATCGCCTCAGTCATGGGCCTGCGCTCGATCGGCCCGATCCCTGACGCAGCGTACGTCGCTTCGAAGTCGGGCATCATCGGCTTGACGCGCGAGCTCGCGTCGCAGTGGGGGCGATACGGCATCCGCGTGAACGCGGTTGCGCCGGGGTTCTTTGCCACCGAGATGAACGCGCAGCTGGGGGAGGACCCCGAGCAGTTCCCCGAGTTCCTGCTCTCGCGAACACCGCTCGGCCGCGGAGGCCGCGCCGGCGAGCTCAACGATGCCGTGTTGTTCCTGCTCGGCCCAGGCTCGAGCTTCGTCACCGGCACCGTGCTCAGCGTGGACGGGGGAATGGCAATTGCCTGAACGACTCGACAACATGCAAACCGGAGGAAGGCGATGCCGACCCTGACATTTCAGCCCGAAGCCGATCGCTACTACGCCGAGGGGTACTGGCGCGACGGGGACCTGTGGAGCGACTTCGCCCGCCGCGCCGAGGAGAACCCGGACAAGCCGGCGCTGGTCCTCGACGACCGCACGTTCACCTTCGATCAACTCCGGCGCGCCGCCGTCGGCGTCTCGGTCCGGCTCGCAGAGGGCGGCATCGAGCCCGGGGACATCGTCATCCTGCTCGGCCGGCACTCGATCGAGGCGGCGGTGGCGATGCTCGGTTGCATGCACCGCGGGGTCGTGATCGCGCCGCTGCCACCGATGTTCAACGAGACGCAGCTGTCGGCGTTGATCGCGCAGACGCAGGCCAAGGGGTTGCTCGGGTTCGGAGGCGAGAAGGAGCTCGCCAAGTGTCAGCTCGTCTCCGAGCAAGTCCCGCTGTTTCTCGCTGTCGAGCCCGACCTGGTGGACCGCCTCGCCCAGGAGAACCCGCCGGACGCGCACGTGGCTCGCGGCGCGGACGACCTGGCCATGGTGCTGCACTCCTCGGGGACGACCTCCACTCCCAAGGGCATCGCGCACTCCAACAACACGCTGCGCTACGCCACCGAGGGCATCTGCAAGCGCTGGGAGCTGACCGGCGAGGACATCTACCTCGTCGTGTGCGAGTTCGGCTTCGTCGGCGGTCTGGTGTTCGGTTACTTTCCGCCGTTGATGAATGGCGCGACGGGGGTTCTCGTCAACCGCTGGAATGCGGAGGACGCCCTCGAGCTCATCAAGGAACATGGCTGCACATATGTACTGTCGATGCCGACGCACTCGGCGGACCTGATCAGGGCGAAATCCGAGAGCCACCTCGACCTGCCCTCGATGCGTGTGCTGGCGGCCCCGGGCCTCACGCGGGAGCGTCGCGTGGCCATGCGGGAGGCCTTCGGCGTCCCGCCGCTCGGCGACTACGGCCTGTCCGAGGTTCCCGGCCACGCCGCGCACGGCCTGCACGAGCCCGAGTCGAAGATCGACCTGACCGAGGGTCGCCCCTACGACGGCACCGAGATCCGGATCGTCGACGACAAGGGGCAAGCCGTGCCGGCGAACACCGTCGGCTCGGTCATCGTCAACGGCCCGAGCCGATTCCTTGGGTTCCTCGGTAACGACGAGTTGACCCGCGAGTCGCTGACCGATTGGGGCGGCTACAAGACCGGCGACCTCGGGTATCTGGACGAGGACGGCCAGTTTGTGTACGTCGGGCGCAGCAAGGACATCATCCGGCGCGGGGGGGTGACGATCGTCCCGTCCGAGGTCGAGCCCGTGATCATGCGCCACCCCGACGTCCGCGAGGTCGCGATCGTCCCGCTTCCCGACGACCGTCTGGGCGAGCGCGCCTGCGCGGCGATCATTCCTGTGGACGGCCGGCCCGCGCCCACGCTCGAAGAGATCCAGCACTTCCTCGAGCGCGAGGGCGTGGCGAAGTACACCTGGCCAGAGTCGATCGAAGTGTTCGACGAGTTCCCGCGCACGCCGTCGCTGAAGGTGGTCAAACGCGACGTCGTGACGCAGATCCTCGAGCGCCCGACGGTAACCGCCTAGCGTCCGCCATCGGCTATCATCCCGTCTTGAAATGACTTCAGGTCAAGTGGATCCGGCCGTGCGAGATCACCCGCCCGGGAAGACGTTCTTCGAGCGCTACTTCGAGTTGCTCGACGGCTCCGACCCGCACAGCTCGCTGGACCTGGTGGCCGAGGACCTCGAGTTCTCGATCCAGTGGGCCGCGGACGGCTCGCGCAAGAGCAGTCAGTTCGTGGGCGGTCGCGATGAGTTGCGCGGCTTCATCGATGCGGGTGACACCGGTGGCTGGGCTCATTACGTGTTGCACAGCGGTGTCAGCGGCGGTGTGGAGTTCGCCCTGGGCGAGACGCGCTGGGACTCGGGCGAGCGGATCGGCACGTTCCTGGCCGTCGCGGAGCTCGACGAGTCCGGCCGGATGCGCCGGTACATGGTGGCGCGTTCGCCGGTTCTGGCCTTTCCCTCCGGGCAATGACAGTTCAACTGATCGACCCGGAGGTGATCGGAGGCACCGAAGAGGAGCCCAGGCTGATCGGCTCGGAGTGCGGACGGTGCAGCACGGTGACCTTCCCGCGTCAGCGTTCGTGCCCGCGGTGCACCTCGGAGGATGTCCACGCGCGCGAGCTTGCCACGCGAGGTGAGTTGTGGAGCTGGACGATCCAGTGCTTCGCGCCGAAGGCGCCGCCGTACCTGCCCGGAGGGGTCGAGCAGTTCGAGCCCTACGGAGTCGGGTACGTCGAGCTGCCCGGAGAGGTCCGGGTGGAGACGCGGTTGACCGAGAGCGACCCGGAGCGGCTGCGCATCGGCATGACCATGGAGCTCACGCTGATCCCCGTGCCCGGCGCCGCCGACACGCTCACGTACGCCTTCCGGCCGGTGGAGGGCGACGAGTGAGCGGCGGCGACGACGTCGCGATCGTCGGCGCCGGCATCCATCAGTTCGGTCGCCACGACGGCGTGACCGGACTCGAGATGGGCGCGATCGCCGCGCGTCGCGCGCTGGCCGGCGCCGGGATCGCGTGGCAGGACATCGACTTTGCCGCCGGCGGCTCGGACGCTGCCGGCAACGCCGACACGTCGGTCTCGATCCTCGGGCTGACCGGCGTCCCGTTCATCAACGTCAAGAACGGGTGCGCCACCGGCGGCTCGGCACTGACGACGGCGCACGCGATGCTCGTCTCCGGCGCGGCCGAGGTGGCGCTCGTCGTCGGTTTCGACAAGCACCCGCGGGGGGCGTTCAACCCGCTGCCGGAGGACTGGGGGATCGGGTCCTGGTACGGCGAGACCGGCCTGATGCTGACCACGCAGTTCTTCGCCCTGAAGATTCAGCGCTACATGGCCGACTACGGCATTTCCGATTCGACCCTCGCCAAGGTGGCGGCCAAGGCGTTCGAGAACGGCGCGCGCAATCCCAACGCCTGGCGGCGAAAGCCGCTCAGCGAGGACGAGATCCTTTCCTCGCGGATGGTCAATCACCCGCTGACCCAGTACATGTTCTGCTCCCCCGGCGAGGGCGCGGTCGCGCTCGTCCTGGCTCGCGGGCCGCGTATTCGCGAGCTGACGAAGGCGCCCGTATATCTGCGCTCGGTCGTCTTCCGGACCCGCCGCTTCGGGTCGTTCGAGGTGTTCAGTCCCTCGATTCCGATCGAGTCCGCGCCCTCCGCCACCACCGAGGCGGCGGCCGCCGCGTTCGAGGAGGCGGGCATCGGCCCGAGCGACGTCGACATCGCGCAGCTTCAGGACACCGAGTCGGGCGCCGAGGTCATGCACCTCGCCGAGACGGGGTTGTGCGAGCACGGGGAGCAGGAGGCGCTGATCCAGAGCGGCGCCACCGAGCTGGGCGGCCGAATCCCGGTGAATACCGACGGTGGCTGCCTGGCCTGTGGCGAGCCGATCGGCGCCTCGGGGCTGCGCCAGGTGCACGAGATCGTGCTTCAGCTCCGCGGCGAGGCCGGCGAGCGACAGGTTCCCAAGCCGTGCCGAGTCGGGTTCACGCAGGTGTACGGCGCGCCGGGCGTGAGCGCCTGCACCGTGCTCACGGTGTGAGGTCCGTGCCGCTGGGTCGACCGCGGCCGGCGGCACGTGGGTGATAACCCGGAACTCGACGGCCCCCACATCGCGAGTTCCGACTTAGCACCCATATGTGCGCATGAATCGGAATTCACCTCGGGCGCGGTGGCGAGTTACGGGTTTGAACCGGGGGGACGGGCGAGCGCACGCCGTGCCGAGCCGGCCGCCCGAGTGGCCGGCGCCTCACTTCACGACGTTGCCGGCGTCGATCGGCAGCGCGACGCCGGTGATGTACTTGGCGGCGTCCGAGCACAGGAACAGCACGGCATCCGAGACGTCCTCGGGCTCGATCCACGCCACCCCGGGGAGGATGTTCAGCGACTCGAACGGCTCGCGGACGTCGTCCTCGGTCGGGTTCTCGAGGTGCGGGGTGAACAGCTCGAAGGTCGATCGGTTGATCACCAGCGGGGTCCGTACCGTGGTCGGGCACACCGCGTTGACGCGGATGCGATGCGGGCCGGCCTCCTGCGCGAGCACCTTCATCAGCCCGATCACGCCGTGCTTGGCGGCGGTGTAGTGCGCGGTGTTGGCGTAGGCGCGCAGCCCCGCGGTCGAGCTTGTCAGCACCAGGCTGCCGCCCTCGCCGCGCTCCACCATCGAGGGAAGCGTCGCGCGCGCGGCGTTGAACACACCGGTTAGGTTGATGTCGATCATGTCCTGCCACTGCTGCTCGGTCATCTCCCAGCTCACCGCCCAGGAACCGATGCCGGCGTTGGCGCACACGATGTCGATCTTCCCGAGCTCGGACAGCCCGAGGTCGACCGCGCGTTGAAGGTCCGAGAGCGACCGGACATCGGCGATCGCCTTGACCGCCCGCCGGCCCGTGCCCTCGATCTCCGCCACGGTGGCATCGAGATCGGCCTCGCTGGCCAGCTCGTACGAGATCGTCTCGACGCTCCCGGGGCCGATGTCGACGGCGATCACGTCGGCGCCCTCCGAAGCGAGTCTCAGCGCGTGCGAGCGGCCCTGCCCGCGGCCGGCGCCGGTGACCAGCGCAACCTTTCCGTCAACGAGTCCCATCTGTGTCAGTTCTCCTTCCGCGGGTCGCCTAGCGCCCCGACCCTACCATATGAAGTGAGGTCAGTTCAATCCAGTCGGCACTACCACCGCGCGTCCCAGCACCTCACCCTGGCGCAGCCTGGCGTAGGCGCTCACGGCGTCGGCGAGGCCGCACACCTCGGCCTCGGTCTGAATCGAGCCCGCGGCGGCGAGCGCCACGACCTCGGCCAGCTCCTCGACGGTTCCCCACGTCGGCATCCGCACAGTGGTCTCGTAAGGAATCAGCCCGGGAGCGATCCGCAGCTCACCGCCGCCGCGGCCGACGAACGTCAAATCCCCACCCTGGGCCACGGAGGCGGCCGCCAGCGCGAGCGTCGTGTCGTTGCCCACGAAGTCGAGCACGACCCCCACTCCGTCGGGGTCTGTCTCGGTGCGGACGTCCTCGGCGGTCAGGCCATCGGCCGACAGGGTCACGTCGGCCCCCGCGGCGCGCGCCATGTCCAGGGCGGAACGCCGCAAATCGACGACGACAATCCGGGCGGGCGTGATCGCCTTGAGGATCTGGACCGCCATGTGCCCGAGTCCGCCGGCGCCGATGACCAGGACGGTGCTTTCGGAGTGCAGCTGCGCCAGCGACAGCTTGACGGCGTGATACGAGGTCAGCGCCGCGTCGGCGAGGGGAGCGGCCCGGACCGGATCGAGTCCGGGCGCCGGCACGAGGTACCGTGCCGACGGAACGAGGAGGTACTCGGCGAGGCCGCCGTCCCGTCCGAGGCCACCGCCGTGGGGGCCGTGGGGGGTACGGACGCAGGCGTTGTCGCGACCGCGGGCGCACTGCCAGCACGTGCCGCAGCCCCAGCGGCTGTACACCACGACCGGATCGCCGACCCGAAGGCCACCGGCATCCGGACCGAGCGCCGCGACCCGGCCGGCGGACTCGTGCCCGAGCGTGAACGGCAGCACGTACGGAAAGGCGCCCGGGGGGCTGCTCATGATGTGCAGGTCGGTACGACAGAGTCCCGCCGCCGCCACCTCCACGACCACCTCCTTGCCGTCCGGCTCGGGCACCGGGACCGACGTCAGGACCGGATCGGATTCCCATTCGGTCAGGCGAAGGGCCTGCATCATCGTCGCGCTCACAGCAATCGCTCCCAGGAAGGACACAGAGATAGTCGAACTGAACTCAAATCGATAGACTATCGAATCGTGGAACAAGCTTCATCATGGGCGGGCGCCGGCGCGGGGTCCGTGGGGGGTGCGGGCGAGCATCGGATCACGGGCGGGGGCGAGGCCGTTCGGGGCCGCGTCGCCGGCAAGGTCGCGATCGTCACCGGCGCCGCCCGCGGCATGGGCGCGGCCCACGCCCGCGCGCTGGCGCGCGAGGGCGCGACGGTGGCGATCGCCGACATCGCCCCCGAGCCCGGAGAGTTACTCGCGGCGGAACTGAGAGCGGCCGGCGCCAGGGCCTCATATCACGATCACGATGTGACCGACGCCGCCGCTTGGACGGCGCTCGTGGACAGCATCAACCAGACGCACGGCCCGATCGACGTGCTCGTGAACAACGCCGGCGTGCAGGTCCGCTCGACGGGCATCGAGGCCGACGACGAGGAGTGGGAGAAGGTCACGGCGGTCAACCAGCGCGGCGTGTTCCTCGGCATGCGCGCGGTGATCCCGGGCATGGCGCAACGGAGGGCAGGCTCGATCGTCAACGTTGCCTCGGTCGCGGCGCTGGTCGGGTTGCCGGGATCGATCCCGTACCAGGCGAGCAAGGCCGCGGTCCTCGGCCTGACAAGAGGCGCCGCCGTCTCCTACGGACCGGACAACGTGCGCGTGAACGCCATCTGCCCCGGCCTGGTCGTCACGACGATGACCGCGAGCGCATCGCCCGCGGCAGTCGATGCCCTGAAGGCGCAGATCCCGCTGCGCCGCGACGGCCGGCCCGACGAGGTCTCGGCCGCGGTGGTGTTCCTCGCCTCGGACGAGTCCTCCTACATCACGGCCGCCGTGCTGCCGATCGACGGCGGCTTCGTCGCTCTGTAGAGCTCAGCTCCCGGTCACATCGAGCGGCGCCTGCTCCTCGACCCGCAGGAGGTTGACGCCGACGAGCGCCGGGTCGCGCAGGCCACCATCCGCGGCGAGCACGCCAAGCGCCTCCTCGCCCCACCGCGCGTGATCGAAGTACGCCTCGATGTACCCAACCCGGGTCGTGTCTTCCAATAACCCAATCGGCCTCTGACCCTCGACGTCGAGCGGCTCGCACTCAACCTCGTTGACCGCGCGATTCAGGATCAGCCGCCGCGCGCCGAACGCGAGTTCCATGGCGCCAAGCACGCGATCCGCCAACGAAGAGAACGCACCCCACGCGGTATCGGCAGAAACGCCAACCGCGCGATCCGCCTCGATCATGAACTTGGACAGGGCTAGCTGGCGGCCCACTCGATCGAGCAGCACGCTCTCCTCGACGTCACCCTGGCGCAGCCGGTACAGGCAGTTGACGTGGTCCTGAGCGACCATCTCGTTCTGCTCCGGGGTGAAGGCGAGCGTGGCTCCGGGTGTGAAGCGCAGCACCACGAAGCGCCAGGCGCGCGGGCGCTGGTTCCATCCGCCCGTCACGTCCGCTTGGGCGACCGCGCGATTCGTGTGGTAGCTCAGCAGTGAGGGCATGGTGCGCAGGAGATCCTGGGCCATGCGAATGTGAACTCGCGTGTAGTGGCGCTCGCACTCCTCCGGCGTCCGGGAAGGCGTCGGGTCGAAGCGCCCGAGGGACTTGCCCACGGTCGGCTAGTGCGCCGCCGCGCCGTTGGTGCTCTCGGCCTCGGTCGGCACGGCCGCCATCGGCATGAACCGACGGGTGATGGCTCCCTCGGTCAGCTCGCCGCCCTGGAGCTCCGCGCTGATTCGCCCTTCGACGATGACCAGAACGCGATCGCACAGGTCGGCGAGCTCCTCGAGATCGCTCGAGCTCACAATCACGGCGGCGCCGTTCTCGGCAGCAGCAACCAGCTCGCGATGCAGGTCCGCCTTGGCGCCCACGTCCACGCCCTGAGTGGGCTCGTCGAGCAGGAACACCGAAGGCTTCTGCGACAGCCACTTGCCGAACAGGATCTTCTGCTGGTTGCCGCCGCTGAAGATGCTGAGCGGGTCGTTGACCGCGTTGGCGGGCCTGACCGAAAGCCGCTCGAACCACTCCTTGGTCCGGGACGTCTCCGCCCGCCGACGCAGTAGCCCTCCCTTCCAAAACGGCTTGAGGTCGGGCAGGGTCAGGTTCTCACGAGCGCTCATCGTCATGACGCCGCCGCCGATCTTCCGGTCCGGCGCCAGATAGGCGATGCCGTGGCTGATGGCGACGTCGGGCCGGCCGGCCGGCAGGGCATGACCGCCGACCATCACCTCGCCCGCGGTGCGGGGAAGCGCGCCGAAGCTCGCGCCGAGCACGCTGTCACGCCCGGACCCGGCGAGGCCGGCGATCCCGACGATCTCGCCTCGTTCGACGCGGAAGGAAGCACCGGTCAGGGCGCCCGAGCTCAGCCCGTTGACCTCGAACACGATCTGGTGGTCGCGCGCCGCTTCCCGGCCCGGCTTCTCCTGCCGGGACTCGGTCTCCTCGGCGAGCAGTTCCTCGCCTGCCAGCAACTGCACGATCGCGGCGTGGTCGAAGTCTTTGACCGGGCCGGCTCCGACCACCACGCCGTCGCGGAAGACCGAGACGTTGTGGGCCACACGGAAGACCTCGCCGAGGTGGTGGGTGACGTACAGCACGCCGACGCCGGTGGCCGCCATTGCGCTGACCCGGTCGAGCAGATGGTCGACCTCGTCGACCGGGAGGGTCGCTGTCGGCTCGTCGAGAACGAGCAGACACGCCGGATATTCCGGATCCTCGCGCAGCGCCCGGGCGATGGCCACGCCGGTGCGCTCGGACGCGCTCAGGGTGGCCACCATCGCTTTGGGATCGATGTCGAGGCTGAGTCGCTCGAGGTCGCCCTTGGCCTGCTTGTAGGTGGCCTTCCCCCTGATCGTCCCTAACGAGGTGGGAAAGCCGGATCCGAGGGCCATGTTGTCAAGCACTGACAGTGTCGAGACGAGCCCGAGGTCCTGCTGCACGAACCGGCATCCGAGCCGGTAGGACTGCACCGGTGACTGGAGCGGCAGGTCGTTCCCCTGGATCCGGATACCACCGCCCAGATCGGGCGCGTGGTAACCGGACAGGATCTTGATCAGGGTCGACTTCCCCGACCCGTTCTGCCCCAGGAGAGCGTGAACCTCGCCGGGCTCGATCGTCATGCTGACGCTTGACAGCGCCTTGGTGCGCGTGAATGTCTTCGACACTCGTTCGACTTCGAGAACTGGGCTCATGCTCTCCTCCGGGACGTGTGCGGCTGGGGTGCGCGGGCTACTGGACCTGCCAGAGCTTCTTGAACTGGTCGAGCCCGTCCTTCGGCTCGTTCCAGGTCGAGCTGCTGCCGACTGTGGGCGTGATGTTGTCGTGGGTCAGGATCTGCGTCGGCTGGATCGATGACTGCTTCGCGTCGATCGGTGAGCCCTCTGCATCGCGGAGCATCGCGTCCATCATCACGTAGGTCGAGTAGATAGGTGAGAACCCGGTCCAGGCCGTCTGCGTGCCGGACTTCAGGGCCGCGATCGCGCCCTCGTCAGCGGCCTCGCCGATGATCTTGACCTTGCCCGAGAACCCGGCTGCGGACAGCGCCGAGTTGATGCCGGTTGCGAACGGGCCGACGTCGAAGGCCATGTAGTTGGCGTCAGAGTTCGTGCGCAGCGCCGACACCATGATGCTCGGGACCTTGCCGGCGGCCAGATCCGGGATCGTGATGTTGATGATCTTCACCTTGCAGTCCGGGCACTTCGAGTGGATCTCGGCCTGGAAGCCATCCGTGAACCCGCCGAGGATCGGATAGGCGGGGATGTGCTCCACGAGCACGTTGCCCTTCCCGTTGGAGTCGGCGATGAAGAAGTCCGCGAGGACCGTCCCCATCAGATGATCGGCGTTATAGCCGTTGGCGTCGACGATCACCGGGTCGGCGACGGTGGCGGGGTACACCGACGTCAGCACCCACTTCGCGCCCGCCTGCTTGACCTTGTTGATTACCGACGGCGTCAGCGGGATGCCCGCCTCGGCGATGTAGTCGGCCTTTTTCGTGATCGCGGTGTCAACCGCCGCGCCGAAGGTCGCGGGGTTGGCCGGGTCGTAGCTGACCTGGTCGTAGCTCCAGCCGACGAGCGAGGCAAGCGACTTCAGCGACTGCTGAAGCTTCACGTTGTTCGGGTCGTTCGTTGCCAGCATGACGACCTTCTTGCCCTTCGGCGGAGCCGACTTGAGCGGCGTCTGGATCGTGATCTGGGTCGGCGCGGCCTCGTACTTCTGCAGCTGCGCCTGCGCCGCCGCGACACCACCGGAGCTTGACGGGGACGATGCGTTCGTCGCTGTCGACCCAGTCGACCCAGTCGAGCCGGACGAGCCGGACGAGGCGGAGGAGGCGGAGGAGGTGGACGAGCTCGACGAACCGCAGGCCGCGAGCGCGAGGACGATCGCGAGCATGCCGACGATCGCTGCGAACCCGCGGACGCGTGGCCGGCGTCCGGGCCAGCGATCGAGTCTGGAATGGTGCGTCATGTAGGTCTCCTTTGGGGTCTGCTTACGGGTCACGAGTTGCCGAACGACGGCTGACTTCTCACGCGTCGCGTTCGTTCGCTTACGGGTACTTCAGTTGGGTCTGGCGGCTTCGGAGCCGACGGGGGCGGTGAGCTCCTCCAGCGATGCATCCGCCCCGGTGCCCGGCTGCTCAGGACCTCCGGCTGGAGTCCCCGAACCAGGTCGTAGCCTCGCCCGGATCCGCTGTCCGAGCGCGGAGGGCGAGCGCTTGATCGACAGCGCGACCGCGATGATCAGTGCCACGCCGTTGAACATCTCGCTCAGCCAGCTGGCTCCCGACACGAGCTGCAGTCCCTGAACGCCGGTGGCCAGCACGTAGATCGCCAGCAGCGTGCCCCAGACGTTGAACCGCCCGGGGATCAGCTGTGTCGAGCCCAGGAACGCGGCCGCGAACGCCGGCAGCAGGAGGGTCGAGCCGAAGTCGAGCGATGGCCCGTTGAGCGACGAGAACATGATCCCGGCGAAGCCCGCGATCGTGCTCGACGTCACCAGCGCGAACGTGGTGTACCGGTTGATCCGCACGCCTGAAAGTCGTGCCGCCTCG
>Ga0335080_10005930_pt1 | contig 12628 bp, 11 predicted proteins | sample Lox_Sample_34_FD_206720 | JGI IMG/M metagenome (GOLD analysis project Ga0335080, IMG submission 206720) | Soil microbial communities from Loxahatchee National Wildlife Refuge, Florida, United States - Lox_Sample_3.4 | ecosystem: Environmental > Terrestrial > Soil > Wetlands | place: USA...
TCGCTGAAGGGCGGCCCGATCGTCCCGCCGGCGCGGGCAAGCGGGGCTCCCGCGGCCAAGACGATCGCGAGCAGGGCGATTCCACGGAGTAACATCCGGAGCGAGTCAGAGGGGGTCGTCATGCCGGTGCGCTGGTGTCTCTGCGTGGTCACGCTGTTCCTCTCGTTCGCGGCGCTCGAGTCTCGTGCCGCGGGCTTCGGGCCCCCGTTCCCCGACCTCACCGTATGTGGCGACGTCGGCGTGGTGCTCAAGATGGCCGATCGGCACGTGTTCGAGAGCTCGCCCAAGTGTTTCGCACTGTGCAAGACCGCGGGGACCAAGTGTGAAGCTCTGGTGAAGAAGGTCCTGTCGTGTCAGAGCTCGGCAGCGTCCATCAACGCGCAGTTCGGCGTCAAGAGCTGCAGCGAGGTGGTGATCGCGCAGAACCGAGTCCACGGCCCGGGTTACTGCGAGGGCTGGGAAAACAGCTGTGAGAACGCCTGTCGCGGCTTCTAGCGGCTCTGCTAGCGCGGCTGCGCCGCCGGGCCCGCGATCGCCATCGCCTTCTGGTACGCCGGTCGTGACTCGATCCGCTTCACGTAGGCCTTGGTGTTGGGCATGTCGTCGAGGCTCCAGCCACCGAACAGTGCGAGCTCGGTCAGGTTGAACGTGACCATGATGTCGGCGCAGCTGAACTCGGGTCCGGCCAGATAAGGCACCGTGCCGAGCCGCTGCTCCAGGTGCCGGAAGTAGCCGCCCTTGCGGCGCTCGATGAAGCCGTTGATGCGCGGCGCATCGGGGTCGGTCCGGCCCGTCGCCGCCAGCTTCGCGAAGAAGATGCCCTGGATGTTGTTGTTGAAGTGCATCCAGTAGAGGTAGTCGTAGTAGTTCGACTGACTCGGGCCGACCGTCAGCCTGCCCTTGGCGTACTTGTGGCAGATGTACTCGAGGATGACCGCGGACTCGGACAGGACGCGACCGTCGTCCTCGATCACCGGCGCGGTCGAGGCCGGGTGAAGCTTGAAGTACTCGGGAGGCATCAGCCCGTCTGCGCCTCGGTTGTACCACTTGAGCTCGTAGGGCAGGCCGAGCTCCTCCATCAGCCAGACGATGCGGTCCGACTGAGACACTCCCAGGTGGTGGATCGTGATCATGGCGCTCCTCGTCCTCCTACCCACGCTCCGCCGGCCGCAGCTTCCACTGGATCGGGGCGCGCTTGATGCCGCCGACGAACGAGGAGCGCACGCGCTCTTCCTTGCCCGTGCGCTCGAACGACTCGAGCCGCGCGCGGATCTGATCGAACACCGTGCGCAGCTCGAGCCGCGCCAGGTGCGCGCCCAGACACACGTGCTCGCCGCGGCCGAAGCCCACGTGGTCGTTCGGGTCGCGGTCGATGCGGAAGCGGAACGGCTCGTCGAAGATCTCTTCGTCGCGGTTCGCGGAGCCGTAGAACAGGCAGAGTGACTCGCCCTTGGGGATGCGCACCCCGCGCAGCGTGAAGTCGCGGGTGGTCTCGCGCGTGAACTGGATCACCGGCGTGGTCCAGCGCACGATCTCCTCGACCGCCGAATCGACCAGCCCCGGGTTCGCCACCAGCCGCCGCCACTCGTCGCGGTTGTCGTAGAACGCGAGCATGCCGCCGGTCATGGCGTTGCGCGTGGTCTCGTTGCCCGCGACCACCAGCAACAGGTAGTAGGAGAGGAGATCGAACGCCTCGAGCAGCTTGCCCTCGACCTTGCCGGTCGCCACCACCGACACGATGTCGTCCTGTGGCCGCTTGCGGCGCTCCTCCGACAGCGCGCTGAAGTACTTGAACAGCTCCGTGCGCGCGCTCATGATCGTTTCTTCAGTGGTGCGGCCCTGCTGGAACTCGGGATCCTCGGGGGCGATCGTCTCGTTGGTCCACTTGAACAGGAGCCTCCAGTCGTCGCCGGGAACGCCGAGCATCTCGGCGATCACCGCGATCGTGATCGGCGCGGCCACGTCCTGCACGAAGTCACAGGCGCCGCGCTCGCCGGCTTGGTCGAGGATCTGGCGGGTGATCCGCTCCACCTTGGGCTGCCACTGCTGCACCATGCGGGGCGTGAACTGCTTGGCAGTCACTGCGCGGTACCAGCGGTGCTCGGGCGGATCGAGCGTGAGCAGGTGTTTCAGCTTCACCTGGTCGGGCGGGATCTCGCGCGTGAACACCGCCAGCCGCGGCTCGATGATGAAGTCGGTCGGGTTCTTGCCGATCTCGACGATGTCGGCGTGCTTCACGATCGCGTAGAAGGGATCGAACGCCTCGCCCGTGAAGCGGTGCACCGGCGCGTGCTTGCGCAGGTAGGTCCACTCGGCGTGGGGATAGCCGTTCTGCTCGTAGTGAGCGGGAGAGATCACGTCGAGCTTTTCGAGTGACAGACCCTCGAGGCTGGGGGCGGCGGAAGTCATCGGGTTCCTCCGCACGGAAGCATACTCCGACTGGCCCGGGCCTTTCCGGACGGTCGGACGGTCGCGGCGTAAGATGCGAGCGTGAATCCGAACGGCCCCGCGGTCCACCTGGTCGACGCCACCTACGAGCTGTTCCGCGCGTTCTTCGCGGTGCCGCCGAGCCTCGCGCCCGACGGCCGCGAGGTGGGCGCCGTGCGCGGCGTGCTTTCGACCTTGCTGGCACTGCTGCAGAACGAAGGCGCCACGCACGTGGCGTGCGCAACGGACCAGGTGATCCGCTCGTTCCGGAACGAGCTGTACGCGGGCTACAAGACCGAGGAGGGCGTCGATGCGGTACTGCTCGCGCAGTTTCCGCTGGTCGAGGAGGCCATGACCGCGCTCGGGCTGGTGGTCTGGCCGATGGTCGAGTTCGAGGCCGACGATGCGCTAGCGACCGGCGCGGCGCGCTACGCGCCCGAGGCGCGGCAGGTGTTCGTGGCCACGCCCGACAAGGACCTCGCGCAGTGCGTGCGCGGCCGCGAGGTGGTCATGCTCGACCGCCGCCGCAAGCAGACGCTCGACGAGGACGCCGTGCGCGCGAAGTACGGAGTCTCGCCGCGCTCGATCCCCGACTGGCTCGCGCTGGTCGGTGACTCGGCCGACGGCTATCCCGGTCTGCCGGGCTGGGGCGAGCGCTCGGCCGCGGCCCTGCTCGAGAAGTACGGCACGATCGAAGCCATCCCCGCGCAGGCGGCGAGCTGGAGCGTGAAGGTGCGCGGCGCCGACCGGCTCGCGGCCACGCTGGCCGAGCGGCGCGACGAGGCGCTGTTGTACAAACGGCTGGCCACGCTGCGCACGGACGTGCCGCTGCGCGAGTCACTGGCCGAGCTCGAGTGGCACGGCGCGCGCAAGGACTTGCGCGACTTCTGCGGGCGGATCGGCTTTGCGGACTTCCCGCAGCGTGTGAGACGCTGGCGCTAGCGCCAGGGGAGGACGGCCATGAGCGAGCGCACGATCCAGGCGAACGGCATCGAGATCTGGTGCGAGGACTTCGGCAGCCCGCGCGATCCCGCGCTCTTGCTGGTGATGGGTGCGGGCGGCCAGGCGCTGCTCTGGCCCGACGACTTCTGCCGCTCGCTGGCGGCCGGCGGCAGGCACGTGATCCGCTACGACAACCGCGACACGGGCCAGTCGACCTGCGTCGACTTCGCGGCGGCGCCCTACACGCTCGCCGACATGGCGCAGGACGCCGTCGGCGTGCTCGACGCCTTCGGCATCGCGCGCGCGCACGTGGCCGGGGCCTCGATGGGCGGCATGATCGGCCAGACACTCGCGATCGAGCACGGGCCGCGGCTCCACTCTCTCACGTCGATCATGTCGTCGCCGGCGGGCGCGGGCATCCTGCGCGCGATCCTGGGTGGCGGCGAGAGCGCGCTGCCCGGGCCCGCGCCGCGCGTGCTCGAAGCGATGCAGGCCACGCTGCTCCGTCCACCGCGCACGCCCGCCGAGCGCATCGAGGCCTCGGTGCGCATGTGGCGCGCGCTGGCCGGCAGCGCCGAGCCGTTCGACGAGCCGGCGGTGCGCGCGCGCGAGTCACTCATGCTGGCGCGCGCCCGGAACCCGGATGCCGCGCAGAATCACCAGCTCGCGATCGGCTCCTCGCCCGACCGCGGCCAGCTCTTGCGCCAGGTGCGCGTGCCCACGCTCGTGATTCACGGGACCGACGACCCGATCCTGCCGCTGCCGCATGGCCGCGCGACCGCCGACGCGATTCCCGGTGCGCGCTGGCTCGTGATCGAGGGCATGGGGCACGACTTCCCGGCGTCCGCGCAGAAGGAGATCGTGCGCGCGATCCTCGAACACACCGCGACTCACTGATGCGCGAGTCTCTCGCCGCGGCCGGCCATCCGCATGGCCTGCAGCAGCCAGCGGAACGCGCGGCAAAAGTCGCGCGTCCGCGGCGTCGATGTCTTCGGTCGTGCCGGATTCGCGCGAGCGCAGGATCGTCGAGGGCATCTCCTCCGTCTGGAGCACCGGCAAGCTCCACGGCGAGGGCTGGATCCAGAATCTCTCGCGCGAGGGCCTGTTCGTGCGCAGCGAGCGGCTGCCCGAGCCGGGCGACCCGATCGCGCTCGTCTGTTACTTCGAGCGCGAGAAGCTCGAGCTGCGCGGCGAGGTGCGCTGGACGAGCCCGGTCGCGGGGGGCACCGGTCTGCCGCGCGGCTTCGGTGTCCACCTGCCGCTGCCCGGCCGCGCGTTCCTCGAGCTCTACCGGCGGCTGCTCGAGCCGCAGTGACTCGCGCGGCGGGTCAGGACGGCGCGCGCTCGATCTGGAACACCACCTGGTCCGGCGTGGGTCGCTCGCTGGTCACCACCACCGAGCTCTGCTTCAGCACCGCCCGCCACATGTATTCGACGAAGCCCTCGGTGGCGGTGCGGAAGTCCTCGGGGAACTCACGGGCCTGGCTCACCACGATCCGGTCCGGTCCGCGGCCGTGACCCGACTGATACGACCAGCTCGCGAAGTTGTAGAAGACCGCGGCCAGACTGACGAGCACGCCTCCCGCCTCCGGACCCCAGTCCTCGGTCGAGCGATCGAACTGGCGGTAGAGCTCCAAGCGGTGCAGGTCGCGCGCCGAGCGCGAGCCCTCGGAGCGCAGGAACTCGCTGCGCGTGCCAGCGCTGCGGAAGCTGACCAGCACCCCCAGCACGCGCTCGCAGGTGTCGAGCGGCACCCAGCTCGACGCGGCGAGCTGCTTGGACAGATACGAATGATCCTCGGGCCGCAGCCGCTCCTCGAGATCGCTCGCGGTGACACGCCCGTCGTCGAGCCAGCGCGCCAGCTCGTCGGAGAGTGTCTGGAAGACGGTGGCCTTGATCGAAGGAACGGGCGCCATGACCGATCGAGTGGATCGGCAGGGCGCGCCCCGCGCCTGAGCTAGGGATCCAGGCGCAGCTGCCCCACCAGCTCGCGCAGCTCGTTCTGCGAGCGAACGGCGAGCTTGCGGCTGATCGACTTCACGTGGTTGCGCACGGTGTTCTCCGAGATACCGAGCTCGCGCGCGATCGTGGCCGTGCGCCGGCCGGATTGGAGGTTCTGCACGACCTCCCACTCGCGCCGCGACAGCTTGCGCAGGTGGTCGCGCGCCGTGTCGGACTTCTTCGGCTCGAGCGTCCCGAGGATGTCCGCCCAGTCGACGGAGATGCCGCGCACGTTCATCTCGATCCCGCGCACGCTGTTGCGGATCGTGGCTTCGGCCTCGATCACGCGACCGGCGAAGTCGGCGAGTAAGTCGATCAGCGCGCGCTTGTCGTCGGAGAAGTCGTCGGGTGACTTCGACACCATGGTCACGACCGCCGGCACTGAGTCACCGGCCAGGACCGGCACGAGATAGGCGGAGCCGACCGGCAGGCTGGAGCGCTCCAGCACCCAGCACTTCCGCGCCTCGCACTCGGGGTCGTAGGCGGCCCGGCGGGTGTCGGCCACGCAGCCGATCAGCCCGCCTTCCTGACCCACGGGAAACACCAGGCTCTCGCGCACGCGATCGACCAGCTCGGTCTCGACCCCGAACCAGCTCGAGATCGCGTAGGCCGAGGTCACGGGATCCTGCTTGTAGATCGCTCCCGAAAGCGTTGGATCCGCGCCCAAGGCGTCCTGCAGGAAGCGCAGCGTCGCGCTCCCATCGGCCGCGCTCGGCGCCGGGTCCGTTCTGCTGCTGATCATGCGCATTCCCCCCGCGAAGAGCCCATCAGCATTTACGAAATTACACGACCCGAACTTGAAAAGTCTAAGGCCCGCCTCAGCTTCGGCTGCAGGTGGTCCGGACGGTCAGCAGTTGTAGCGATTTAACGCCAGCCGGGAGCCCGTTCTGACAGAATACCGGCTCGGATGTGGAAGCCGTTCCAGATCGCGATCCTGTTGTTTCTGCTCGTGGTTCCGTGTGTCGCGCGGGCCGACGGCACGCCCTATCTGCTGAAGGACATCAACCCCACACTGAGTCCCAACGGGTCGAGCCCGACCGAGCTCACTCGGATTGATAACACGCTGTTTTTCATTTCCGTGCCGTTCTCCGAGAACGAGCTGTGGAAGAGCGACGGCACGGTGAACGGCACGATCCTGGTGAAGAAGCTGGGAGTGTCTGGCGCGGGCAACGCGCAGTCGCTCGCGATGCTGTCCTCGAACAAGCTCCTGTTCACCGCCGCCGACGCGCTCCACGGACGCGAACTCTGGACGAGCGACGGCACGGCGGCCGGCACCGCGCGATTGGGTGACTTCAACCCGGGCCTCGCGGACTCGGTGCAGGGGCGCTTCGCGGTCATCACCGGCATCGCCTACTACGTGGGAATCGACGCCAGCGGCGGGCGCGAGCTGTGGCGCAGCGACGGCAGCGTGGCCGGGACCTACCGGCTGAAGGACATCAACCCGGGCCCGAGTGACTCGCTGCCGAGCGGGTTGACCTTCCTGAATGGCTTGCTCTTCTTCGCGGCCGACGACGGCGCGCACGGCATCGAGCTGTGGCGCAGCGACGGCACCGCCGCGGGCACCTTCATGTTGAAGGACATCAATCCCAGCGGCAGCTCCGTGCCGCTGTTCCAGCCCATGGTCGCCGGCAACGCGCTCTTCTTCGCGGCCACGGACGGAACATCGGGCACCGAGCTGTGGAAGACCGACGGGACTTCCGCGGGCACCGTTCGCGTGAGTGACATCGCGCCCGGCTCGGCCTCGTCGCTTCCCACGAGCCTCGCCGTGCTCGGCAACACGCTGTATTTCTCCGCGAACGACGGCACTCATGGAGCCGAGCTGTGGAAGAGCGACGGCAGCGCGGCGGGCACGGTGCTGGTGAAGGACATCTTCGCGGGCGCGACGGGCTCCACGCCCGCGGTGCTCAGGACCTTGGGCGGCATGCTCTTCTTCACTGCCTCGACCACCGACATGGGTCGTGAACTGTACAAGAGCGACGGCACGGGCCCGGGCACGGTGCTGGTGAAGGACATCTTCGCGGGCGCGAGCAGCGGCATCGGCGCGGCCTCGGGACTCACCGTGATCAACAACCGGCTCTTCTTCGCGGCGACCGAGGGCACCGCCGGCACCGAGCCGTGGACGAGCGACGGCACGAGCGACGGCACGGTGAGACTCGCCGACGTATTTGCGGGCCCGGTCTCGTCGACGCCGGCTGCCTTCACCGAGCTGAACGGCGTCGCGTACTTCGCGGCCACCGACGAGGCGATCGGCCGTGAGCTGTGGAAGAGCGACGGTACCCCTGGCGGCACGACGCTGCTGCGGGACCTGACGATCGGCAGCGCGGACTCGGTCTTCGCCACGCCGATCGGGTCACTCAATACCACCGCCTTCATCTCGGCCAGCGACGGCGTGAACGGAACCGAGCTGTGGAAGAGCGACGGCACCGCGGGCGGCACGGCGCTGGTGAAGGACATCCGCAGCGGGGCGAGCGGCTCGAACCCGACCACCTTCATGACTGCGAACAACCTGGTGTTCTTCCAGGCCGACGACGGCGTGAACGGGGCAGAGCTGTGGAAGAGCGACGGCACAGCGGCGGGAACCGCGCTGGTTCGGAACATCGCCTCGGGCGCCACCGCTTCGAACGCGATGCCGATCGGCGTGCTCGGAAGCACGCTGCTCTTCACCGCGAACGACGGCACGGGCAACGGCTCGACGCTCTGGAAGAGCAACGGCACGAGCGGCGGCACGAGTCAGATCAACACCGTGGTTCCGTTCAGCTCAGGCGTGGTGCAGGGCGGCTTCTTCTACTTCCTCGGCGCCGATCAGAACAACGGCGGCGAGCTGTGGCGCACCGACGGCTCGAACGCGTCGCTGATCGTCGACCTGAATCCCGGCACGGGCATCGGCTTCGCGAGGGGCGGATCGCTCGCCTCGGTGAACGGCAAGCTCTTGTTCGCGGGTGACAACGGGGAGACCGGCGTCGAGCTCTACACCAGCGACGGCACCGCGAACGGCACGGTGCTGGTGGCCGACATCAACGAGGCGGGCGAGAGCTCGTCCCCGCAGAACTTCGCGGTCGCGAACAACGTGCTGTATTTCAACGCCGACGACGGCAACTCGGGGCCCGAGCTGTGGAAGAGCGACGGCACCACCGCCGGCACGGTGCAGGTGCTGGACATCCAGCCGGGTCTGACCGGCAGCGCTCCCAGCCAGCTCATGGCGCTGGGCAGCAAGGTGTTCTTCCGCGCGAACGACGGCGTGAACGGCACCGAGCTCTGGGTGAGCGACGGGACTGCGGCCGGCACGACCCTGGTGCGCGACTTCATGCCCGGTCCGGCCAGCTCCTCGCCGCAGCTGCTCAAGGTGGCGAACGGCGTGCTGTATTTCGCGGTGAACGACGGAGTCACGGGCTCCGAGCTGTGGAAGACCGACGGCACCGCCGCGGGCACGGTCCAGGTGCGCGACATCGTGCCCGGGATCGGCTCGTCATCGCCGACGCTCATGAGTCAGGTCGGCACCAACCTGTTCTTCGCCGCCTCGACCGAGCTGCAAGGGCTCGAGCCGTGGGTTCTGCCCGCGACCCAGCCGCCGGACAGCGACGGCGACGGAGTCAGTGACCCGGCCGAGGCCGGTCTCGGCACCAATCCGAACAATCCCGACAGCGACGGTGACGGGCTCTCCGACGGTGTCGAGATCAACACCACCCACACCAACCCGCTGCTCGCCGACACCGATCACGACGGAGTCACCGACGGTGCAGAGGTGGCGGCCGGCAGCGACCCGCTCGAGCCCACGTCGCTGCCAGCCCCGCCACTGCCGATCCCGGCGCTGCCGGCCGTGCCTCGTGTGCTGCTGGCGGGGGTGTTGCTCGCGAGCGCGCTGGCGTCGCGGCGGCCCGAGCGCGCGAGCTAGCGCGCGCTGCGCCGCAGCTCGGCCAGGACTTCCTCGGTGTGCTCGCCGATCCCGGGCGCCTTGGCGCGCGGAGTCACGTCGGCGGCGCTGAAACGCACCGGCGAGGCCACGCTCTTCTGCACGCCGCCCTTGCCGTCCGGCACCTCGACGAACGCGCCGGCGGCGATCGCCTGCGGGTCCTCGGTCACTTCGGCCGCGGTGTTCACCGGCGCCCACCACAGGTCGGCGGCGTCGAAGCGCGGGATCCAGTCCGCGAGCGAGCGCTTGGCGAACTGCTCGTCGAGGATCGCGATCAGCTCGCGGCCGTTCGCGGCGCGCGCGGGCGGAGTCGCGAAGCGCGGGTCCGACACGAGTGAGTCGAGCTCGAGCGCCCGACACAGCCGCGGCCAGTGCCGCTCGGCCTCGACGCCGAGCAGCCACACCCAGCGCCCGTCGCCCGAGCGGAACGAGGTGATGGTGGGCGAGGGCAGGGACTCGCGCTTGCCCAGCGGCAGCACGCCGCCGAAGGCGAGCTGCTGCGCGAGGTCGAAGCCGATCGTGTAGATGCCGCTGCGCAGGAGACAGGCGTCGACGAGCTGGCCCTTGCCCGTCTTCTCGCGCGCGAGCAGCGCCGCCAGCACGCCCGCGAGACAGTGCGCCGCGGTGGTGTGGTCGCCGAAGCCGGCGCGCGAGCCGATCGGCTCCTCGCCCGCCGAAGTCAGCACCATGGCCACGCCCGAGCGCGACCAGAACGCGCCGATGTCGTAGGCCGCGCGGCCGGCGTCGGGTCCCTCCTGGCCGTAGCCGGTCACGTGACCGTAGACCAGCCGCGGGTTCTCGGCCGCGAGTGACTCGTAGTCGAACCCCAGCCGCGCCAGCGCGTCGCTGCGGTAATTGGTGATGAACACGTCGGCGCCGAGCACGAGCGCCCGCGCCGCCGCGCGCTGCTCCGGGTCGCTGAGGTCGAGCGCCACCGAGCGCTTGCCGCGGTTGTCCAGATCGAAGCCCGGGCACGAGGGCAGCTCGACGCCCGCGAGCGCGCGGTAGAACTGCCGCATCGGATCGCCGCGCGGCGGCTCGATCTTCACCACGTCGGCACCCCAGTCGGCCAGGATCCCGGCGGCGGCCGGCCCGGCGACCCAGAAGCCCATCTCCACCACGCGCAGGCCCTGAAGCAGCATCACCGTGCCTCCTTGCTCGCGCCTAGTCTGGCACGAATCGGGTAGGGTGTTTCGATGCCGGACGTCTTGGAGCGGCCCGCCATCCACATCACGCGTTGGGGTCAGTCGGGCCCGCGCGTGATCCTGGTGCACGGCGGCGCGCAGGGCGCCGGGCAGGGCGGCGAGCGCAGCTTTGCGCGCCAGCAGGCGCTCGCCGAGCGCGGCTGGCGGGTGGTCGTTCCGGATCGCCCCGGTCATGGCAAGAGCCCCGACCCGGGCCGGCCCGACGACAGCGAGCTCGACGGCGTGTGGGTCGCCGACCTGCTCGAGGACGGCGCGCACCTGGTGGGTCACTCGTTCGGGGGCGCGGTCGCGCTGGCCGCGGCGGCGAAGCGGCCCGCGGCCGTGCGCTCACTCACGCTGATCGAGCCCGCCATGCACCGCATCGCCACGAGTGACCCGCGCGTGCGCCGCTGGCTGCTCCGGATCGTCGGCGCGCAGCTGTTCTCGTTCTCGCCCGTCACGCGCGCGAAGCGCTTCCTGCGCCTCGTAGGTATCCCGGCCGAGATGTCGAACCTGGACGATGCCGTGCTCGCGCGCCTGGGCCGCGGTCTGCGCCGCGCGCGCATTCCCGACGGCGAGACACTCGAGCGGGAGCTCGCCACCACCCGGCGCGCCGGCGTGCCGCTGCTGGTGGTGAGCGGCGGCTGGAGCCCCGCCTTCGAAGCCAGCGCCGACGTGGTCGCAGAGAAGGGCGGGGGCAAGCACGTCGTGGTGCGCTCGGAGCACCACTTCCCACAGCTGGTCTCGGACGAATTCAACCAGCTATTGGCCGCGTTCATGATCGAGAGCGACGCGGGGCGCAGTCAAAATCGCGAGGCCTCGGCCGTCATGGAGTCGAGCGCGACGTCGCGCTCGCAACCGTGAAGGAGATCCCATGCGCTACATGCTGATGTTCTACCTGGCTCCCGAGGAGTTCACGCGCCGCAGCGATCCCAAGCTGTACCAGGCGTTCTGGGCCGCGTTCAGCCCGTACATGAAGGCCTTGAACGACGCGGGCGTGGTGGTGTCGGGGGCCGGCCTCGAGCCGCCGGCCGATGCCACGACCGTGCGCACGCGCGACGGCAAGCGCGTGGTGCAGGATGGCCCGTTCGCCGAGACCAAGGAGCAGCTCGGCGGCTACTTCGTGATCGACGTGCCCAGCCTCGACGTCGCCCTGGAGTGGGCCGCGCGCTACCCGGCGGGGCCGAACGGCGGCTGTGAGGTGCGTCCGGTCCTGCCGCCGCCCGCATGAGTGACTCCCAGGGCGCGCGCCGCGCCGTCGAGCGCGCGGCGCGCGATTCCCGCGGGCGACTGCTGGTGTTCCTGGCGGCGCGCACGCGCGACCTGGCTGCCGCAGAGGACGCCCTGGCGGACGCGTTCGCTTCGGCGCTCGCGAGCTGGCCGGAGCGCGGCGTGCCCGCGAAGCCGGAAGCCTGGCTGCTGGTGGCGGCGCGCCGGCGGCTCCAAGACCGGGAGCGACACCAGAAAGTGTCGGCTGCGGCGCAGACCGAGCTGCTGTGCGCGGCCGAGGAGGCGCAGGCGCTGGCCACGAGTGAGTCGAGCTTTCCCGACGAGCGGCTGAAGCTGCTGTTCGTGTGCGCGCATCCCGCGATCGCCGCGAACGCGCGCACGCCGCTCATGCTGCAGGTGGTGCTCGGCATCGACGCCGCGCGCATCGCGTCGGCGTTCCTGATGAAGCCGGCTGCGGTCGGCGCGCGGCTCGCGCGCGCGAAGGCGAAGATCCGCAACGCGGGCATCCCGTACGCCGTGCCCGAGTCACCGGAGCTCGCGCCGCGCCTCGACGCCGTGCTCGAGGCCATCTATGCCGCGTACGGAACCGGCTGGGATGACGTGGCGGGCGGCGACGCGCGCACGCGCGGGCTGGCGCGCGAGGCGCTCGAGCTCGGGCGCCTGTTGGTGGTCCTGCAGCCCGACGAGCCCGAAGCGCTGGGGCTGCTGTCGCTCATGCTATACTGCGAGTCACGCCGCGCGGCCCGGCGCAGCGCGAACGGATCGTACGTTCCGCTCTCGGAGCAGGATGTGGCGTGCTGGGACGACGCGGCGATCGCCGAGGCCGAGTCACTTCTGCACGCGGCCGCCGCGCTGGGCCGCCACGAGCGCTTCCAGCTCGAAGCCGCGATCCAGTCCGTGCACGCGCAGCGCAAGCGCACCGGGGAGACCGACT